>Ga0210398_10006964_pt1 | contig 10310 bp, 5 predicted proteins | sample IncBWC4OmetaG_FD_161047 | JGI IMG/M metagenome (GOLD analysis project Ga0210398, IMG submission 161047) | Forest soil microbial communities from Barre Woods Harvard Forest LTER site, Petersham, Massachusetts, United States - Inc-BW-C-4-O | ecosystem: Environmental > Terrestrial > Soil >...
CACCGAGAAGGACGCGGTTTGCGCGGTGCTCGCGGTGTTCAGCACCACGATCGCCACCGAGCCGTCCCGGTTGCGGAACGCGGTGACGTCGAGATCGCTGTTGCCGGTCGAGGCCCCGATGCGGATCGCGCCGGGCCGGACGAACCTGCTGTAGTTGGCGAACGCCCACAGGCGGCCGGTCGGGGTAACCGTGCCGGTGGTGGAGTCGAGCTGGACGAGGCCCTCGTTGTCACCGTTCTCCGCCACCGTCGTCATGCCCCACCAGTAGAGGAAGGCGTTCAGGTTGGCGGAGGTCAGGCCGGTGTAGATCCGCTGCGCCCAGGAGAACCCCGACGCGTCGGTGCCGTCGTTCCAGGCCGGATCAAATGTCTCGAACGTGGACCACTCCGTCTCCCAGACCGGCTTGGTCCAGCCGGCCAGCGGCGAGTTGGGTGGCGCGGTGTAGCCGTGGCTGGTGAACAGCGAGGTCCACGCGTTCGCCTTCGGGTCGGCCTCGATGGCCGCCGCGTACTGCTGGGCGAAGTCCCAGCCCTCGGTGGCGCAGCACTCGGCCTGGGTACGCAGGCCGGAGCGAGCCAGCGCCGGGCCGAGGTACTCCATGAAGTTCGCGGTCTGCGCCGGCGACATGATCATGCTGTCGTAGCCGGGACCGATGTTCGCCTCGTTCTCCGGGCCGACGTAGCTGAGCGGGACGCCCGCCTGGGCGTAGTCCTTGGCGTACTGGGCGAGGTAGTTCGCGTACGCCTGCCGCCAGTCGCCGCTCGCGCAGGTCGCGCCGGGCACGCCGCACAGCGTGCCGCCGTTGTCGACCGAGTCGTTGGTCTTCATGAACGCCGGGGCGCTCCACGCGTCGGCGAAGTCGTTCGTGACGCCGTATTCATCCTTGATCGTCTGGGCCCACCAGAGCTGGCCCCCGTCGTCGGCGATCGCCGACAGCGGGAGATACGTGGGCGTAGCGGTCGGGCTGGCCGGCGCGGTCGGCTCGATCGTGGTGCCCTGGTCCGCGCTGATCTCGTTGCGCAAAATGGTCAGGCCCGCTCCGCCGCGGGTGCTGTAGAGCAGGTTGAGCACCTGCCGCTGCACCGCGGCGGGCTGGTTCTGGAGCGTTTCCGCCTGGCCGAAGGCCTCCGACGCGCCGAACCCGGTGATCTCCTGGTACCTGGTGGAGCCGTTGACCGTCACGGTGGCCCCAGTGGTCGAAGCCTGTGCGCCGCCCGCCGTGGCGACCGCCGCCAGCGGCACCGCCAGGGCGAGGGCCGCGGCCGGGGCCAGGAACCGCGGTCGGATGGGGGTAAGCCTGAATCTCGGGGTTCTGAGCCGAAGCCGGGACATCCTGCCGTGCATGGCAGCCTCCTCGCTGTAGCCGGACGCTGCTCAACGTACGAAAACATTCCGAAACATTCAAGATACCGGACTTTCGAAATCCCTCAGTTATAGGCAATCCGCCATCGAAAGTTTTCGGAATGTGGGCCTCGGTGGTGAATTCCGGCTGGCAGGCGGCCGGACTTCCGACACAATACGGAAGCGCGGCGTTACTTTCAGGTGACTCGCGGCCTTGGGAAGTAGCTTGATATCGAGATACTGTAAGTTGGTGAGAAACAGGGGCGGTAGAGGGCAGGCCACGAACCAGGCCAGGAACAAGGAGGCTCGGCACCGATGACGGCGAAGACGGCGAAGACGGCGAACAGCTTTGACAGCCGCGCGACGATCGAGGCGGGCGGCGCGTCTCGCGAGATATACCGGCTGGACGCGGTCCCGGGCAGCGAGACCCTCCCGTACAGCCTGAAGGTCCTGCTGGAGAACCTGCTCCGCAACGAAGACGGCGTCTACGTCACGAAGGCCCACATCGAAGCCCTCGCCAGCTGGGACGCGAAGAAAGAGCCGGATACCGAGATCCAGTTCACCCCGGCCCGGGTCATCCTGCAGGACCTGACCGGCGTGCCCGCCGTCGTGGACCTCGCCGCCATGCGCGAGGCCATGGAAAGCCTCGGCGGCGACCCGAAGAAGATCAACCCGCTCATTCCCGCCGAGCTGGTCATCGACCACTCCGTCGTCGCCGACGTCTTCGGCCGCCCCGACGCGTTCGAGAGGAACGTGCAGTTCGAGTTCCAGCGCAACCGCGAGCGCTTCCAGTTCCTGCGCTGGGGCCAGCAGGCCTTCGCCAGGTTCCGCGTCGTCCCGCCGGGCACCGGCATCGTGCACCAGGTCAACATCGAGCACCTCGCGCGCGTCGTGATGACGAACGACGACAACCAGGCGTACCCCGACACCTGCGTCGGCACCGACTCGCACACCACCATGCAGAACGGCCTCGGCATCCTCGGCTGGGGAGTCGGCGGCATCGAGGCGGAGGCGGCCATGCTCGGCCAGCCGATCTCCATGCTGATTCCCAAGGTCGTCGGCTTCCGCCTCACCGGCGCGCTGCCGAAGACCACCACCGCCACCGACCTGGTGCTGACGATCACCGAGATCCTGCGCAAGCACGGGGTCGTCGGCAAGTTCGTCGAGTTCCACGGCGAGGGGGTCGCCGCGGTGCCGGTGGCGAACCGGGCGACGATCGGGAACATGTCGCCGGAGTTCGGCTCGACGTGTGCGATCTTCCCGATCGACGCGGCCACGCTCGAGTACCTGACCCTGACGGGCCGCCCGGCGGAGCAGGTGGAGCTGGTCGAGACGTACGCCAAGGAGCAGGGCCTGTGGCACGACCCGGCCCGCGAGCTGCGCTTCTCCGAGGAACTCACCCTCGACCTGTCCACCGTCGTGCCGAGCATCGCCGGCCCGAAGCGCCCGCAGGACAGGATCGAGCTGGCCAACGCCAAGACCGCGTTCCGCGACGCGCTGCCGTCCTACGCCGGCGGCGACAGCCCGCTCAACGGCACGTTCCCGGCCTCCGACCCGGTGGAGAACGACGACTACCGGCCGTCCAACGAGGTAACGGTCACCCTCGACGACGGCACGAAGGCCACGGTGGACCACGGCCACGTCGTCATCGCCGCGATCACCTCGTGCACGAACACCTCCAACCCGTTCGTGATGATCGGCGCCGCGCTGCTCGCCAAGAAGGCCGTCGAGCGGGGCCTGAACCGCAAGCCGTGGGTCAAGACCAGCCTCGCGCCCGGCTCCAAGGTCGTCATGGACTACTACGAGCGGGCGGGCCTGCTGCCGTACCTGGACAAGCTCGGCTTCAACCTCGTCGGCTTCGGCTGCACCACCTGCATCGGCAACTCCGGTCCGCTGCCCGAGGCGATCAGCGCGGCGGTGAACGACAACGACCTCGCGGTCGTCGCCGTGCTGTCGGGGAACCGCAACTTCGAGGGCCGGATCAACCCCGACGTGAAGATGAACTACCTCGCGTCCCCGCCGCTCGTGGTCGCCTACGCCCTCGCCGGCACCATGGACATCGACCTGGACACCGAGCCGCTCGGCACCGATGGCGAGGGCCAGCCGGTCTACCTCGCCGACCTCTGGCCGTCCCCGGATGAGGTGGAGTCGGTCGTACGGAGCGCGGTGGCCGCGGAGATGTTCACCCGTGACTACGCCGACGTGTTCGCCGGCGACGACAACTGGCGCGGGCTCGAGGTCGCCGCGGGCGACACGTTCGAATGGGCCCCGGACTCGACCTACGTCCGGCGGCCGCCGTACTTCGACGGCATGCCCGCCGAGCCTGAGCCGGTGCGCGACATCGAGGGCGCCCGCGTGCTGGCCAAACTCGGCGACTCGGTGACCACCGACCACATCTCCCCGGCCGGCGCGATCAAGGCGACCTCGCCCGCGGGCACCTACCTGAGCGAGCACGGCATCGAGCGCGCCGACTTCAACTCCTACGGGTCGCGGCGCGGCAACCACGAGGTGATGATCCGCGGCACGTTCGCCAACATCCGGCTGCGGAACCAGCTCGCGCCGTGCACCGAGGGCGGCGTCACCGTGCACATCCCGTCCGGCGAGCAGATGTCGATCTACGACGCGTCCCGCCGGTACCTCGCCGACGGCACGCCGCTGCTCGTGCTCGGCGGCAAGGAGTACGGCTCGGGTTCCTCCCGGGACTGGGCGGCGAAGGGCACCGCGCTGCTCGGCGCCCGCGCCGTGCTCGCCGAATCGTTCGAGCGCATCCACCGGTCCAACCTGATCGGCATGGGCGTGCTCCCGCTACAGTTCAGGCCGGGGGAATCGGCCGCTACGCTGGGCCTTTCCGGTCACGAGGTGTTCACCATCCGGGGTATTGAAGAAATAAATTCAGGAAAGATTCCGAACGAGCTCGTGGTGACTGCCGACGACAAGGAATTCACCGTAATCGTGCGGATCGACACACCCGGTGAGGCCGAGTACTACCGGCACGGCGGCATCATGCCGTACGTCCTTCGCTCCCTGCTGGCGACGAATGGGAATGAATAGTGTCGAATTAGCATCGCCGCCCGCCGGCGGGCTGGCCCAACCAATAGGCTCTGCGCATGGCAGCAAATTCCGGTGCCAGCCTGTCGGGCCTGGCCGGGGAGATCTTGCGCGAGGCGGTCCGCGTTTACGACACCGACGAGTTCGAGCGCCTGGTCGTCGGCTATAACCCGGTGCTCGCGGGGTGGAACACGGGCATGTTCGCCGCCGCGGGAGACATGACCGCCTCCTTCAGGACCGTAGGGTTCGCGGCCGCGAGCGCGGCGGCGGAGGTCAGCCTCAAGAAGATATTCCGGCTGGGCAAGCGGCTGCCCGCCGTCCGGCTGCCGGCGGCCGCGGAGCTCGCGGCGCAGGCGCGCACCGCGCCGCTCATGGCGAAGCTGGAGGCCCTGGCCTCGTGGCTGGGGCAGGGGGGCAGGCCCGTCACCGCGGCCGACGAGCTAACGGCGGCCGACGCGGCCGAGGCGTCAGGCGTGCTGGGGATCGCTCCCGCGTACCTGCCATACCTGTGGGAGTACGCCCTGACGGCGCGGTGGGTGGAGTTCAACGACGAGCCCGGCGGAAGGGCACGGGCCGTCCCGGGCTTCGCCGCCTGGCGGTGGGCCGGCGGCGACGACACCAGCACGCTGCGCGCCTGGACGGTGATCTTCGCCGCGGTGCTGGCCCAGGCGCTCGACGTGAGCGCCGCCCATGACCCCCGCGCCGCGCGGAAACTGAGCTTCCAGGGGCAGGGCGTGATCGCGGCCATGCTGCTCTTCCTCGACCGGCGGACCGGAATGTCCGTCGCCGACGTCCGGGATCTCGTGCGGGCCGGCGCGCTCCGCGGCCGGAAGTCGGCGCGCGCCAGGCGGCCGTGGGACGCCTGGACCCGCAAGCACGGCGACCCGGTGCGCTGGCTGCTCGGCGAGCTCGCCGCGCTGCGCGCCGTCACCGTGCCGTCCGCCGACGACGGCATCGTCACGCTGACGCCGCTGGCGCTGTGGGGGCTGCGCGAGCAGCTGCGGCTCGAGGGGATCGAGATCCCGCAGATCCCGGCGGCGCGGGACAAGCTGCGGGCCGCGGACCTCGTCGCCCTGGCCGACAGCGTGCCGGAGGCCGAATTCGAGGCCGAGGCCGCCGCCTGGGTGGAGGCCCGCGGCGCGGACCAGGCCGCGCGGGACCTGCTCGCGCTGGCCGCGTTCAGCGGGCCGCAGGCGCGGCTTGTCGCCGTGAACCTCACCCGCCGGCTCGGCGACGGCGCGCGCCTGGCCTGGCGGGACGCCATGCAGCGGCCCGAGCTGCGCGGGTACGCGCGGATCGCGCTGGCCGCGCTGGCGGCCGACCTGCCCGACACCACCCTGCCGATGGTTCTCGACGAGCCGAACCCCGACGACCTGACCTGGGTGGCCACCGACCTGCTCGCGCTCGCCTGCGGCGAGGAGGACCCGGACCCTGACGAGATCGCGGCGCAGTTCGCCGAGGCCGTGCCGCCGGGCAAAGAGCTGTCGACCATCGACCAGATGTCGCGCAGCTCCCACCCGGACGTGGCCCAGGTCCTGACCGCGCTCGGCCGCTACTACCCGGACCACCGGGTGGCGAAGGAGGCGCGCCGGGCGGCGCGCGCCGTCACGCGGAACCGGCCCGCGGCGCAGGCCGACCGCGTGCCCGCCCGCGCGGCCAGCCGATAGGCTCGGTGGCATGACCGACCACCTCCCCGGCTCCGGCGCTTTCGGCCCGGGCGCCGGCGAGTTCGACGACGACTTCGACTACTACGGGGACGGCATCGACGACCTCAAGGAGGCGCTCGGGCTGCCTGACTCGCTGCCCCCGATCCGGCTCCCGTCGCGGCCAGAACTCGCCGCGCAGGCCAGGAAGGCCCCGCTGTGCGCGCACCTCGCCGCGCTGGCCGACTGGGTGGGCCGGGACGGCAGGCAGGTCGGCGAGGACGGTAACCTGCCCGAGCCCGCCGACCGCGAGGCGATGCGCGCGCTCGGCGTCGAATCCGGCGACGACTACGCCTTCCTGTGGGAGTACGCGCTCGCCGGGGGCTGGCTCGTCTTCGACTCCGGTGGCGACCGGGTGCTGCCCGGCGAGGCGGCCGAGGACTGGTCGTCCGGCGGGGAGGACGGGACGTTCGGCGCGTGGCGCGCCACGCTGGACGCCGTGCTCAGCGAGACGTTCGACGTGCTGGGCGCGACTCCACTCGACGTCGAGCTCGACGGCGAGCTTGACGCCGAGTTCGACGACCAGCTCGGTGACGGCCGGGACGGCGAGTACGGCGAGGGTGCCGAGTTCGGCGAGTTCGACGGTGGCGAGCCGGAGTTCACCGAGCAGGCGCTGGCGCTCGTCATCCTGCTCTTCGTGTCCCGCCGGGACGGCCTGTCCCGGGCGGACCTCGCCGACGTGCTCTGGGACGACGCCACCGCGGGGCTGACGGAGGACGAGGCCTCGCGGATGCGGGCGGACTGGCTGGCCGATAACCCCGACCCGGCGTTCGCCCTGCTGGACAAGCTCGCCGAACTTGGCGCGCTGACCGAGGACGGCGACGTGGTCCGGCTGACCCCGCCGGCCCTGGCGGCGCTGCGCGAGCACCTCGTGGCGGCGGGGGTCGACGTGCCGCTGCTGCCGCCGACCGCCGCCGAGCTCACCGGCGCGCAACTGCTCGCGATGGCCGAGGGCGTCGCCGAGGAGGAGTTCGAGGCGGAGGCCGGCGCGTGGGTCGCCGCGCGCGGCGCCGACGCGGCCGCGCGGGAACTGCTCGCGGCCGCGGCGGACGGCGAGCCGGGGGAGCGGCTGCTCGCGGTGGCCGGCGTCACCCGGATCGGGGCGGGCGCCGCGGGCGCCTGGCGGGACAGTCTGGAGGTTCTACAGCTGCGCGGTTACGCGAAGGTCGCGCTGCTCGGCCTCGCGGGCGCCGGCCTCGTGGGCGCCGATCCGGACCGTGGCCCGGCCGGGGAGGCGGCCGCGGAGGTCGAGCTGCTCCCGGAAGACCTCGCCTGGATGGCCACCGACCTGCTGGCGCTCGCCTGCGACGACGAGTTCCCCGACCCGGACGAGCTCGCGGTCAGCTTCCGCGAGGCGGTGCCGCCCGGCCGGGAGGCCGCGCTGTTCGACGCGATGTGGCGCGGCGTTCACCCGGACGCCGCGGCCGTGCTGAACCATGTCGGCAAGTACCACCCCGACAAGCGGATCGCCAAGGCGGCGCGGACCGCGGCGCGCAAAGCGGCGTCCCGATAGGCCCGGTAACCCCCGGTCGGCCTCGGTAGGAGGATTTGCCATGCCCGCAGGGAACAACCTGTCCGCGGTGAACCACGTCGTGGTCTTGATGCTGGAGAACCGCTCGTTCGACCACATGCTCGGCTACTTGTACGCCGACAGCGGCAACGTCTCGCCCGCTGGCCAGCCGTTCGAAGGTCTCACCGGCACCGAGTCCTGCCCGGACGGCAGCGGCCAACAGGTCGGCGTCTACCAGATCACGCCGTCCACGCCGAACGCCTACTTCATGCCGGGCGCCGACCCGGGCGAGGGCTACAAGGCGACCAACGACCAGCTCTGGGGCGCCGACACCGCCCCCGCGTCGGGGACCGCGGCCACCATGCAGGGGTTCGTCACGGACTTCGCCTACACGATCGGCTGGGAGACCACCGACCAGTGGACGATCGTGCCGGGCACCACGGCCAGCTGGATCATGGGCTGCTTCACCCCGCAGGCGCTGCCGGTGCTGTCCGCCCTGGCGAAAGGCTACGCCGTCTGCGACCACTGGTTCGCCTCCGCGCCAACCGAGACGCTGCCCAACCGCGCGTTCGCGCTGGCGGCCACCAGCCAGGGACACATGGACGACACCACGAAGACCTACACCTGCCCCTCCATCTTCGGCGCGCTCACCAAGGCCGGGGTCAGCTGGCAGGTCTTCGGGTACGACGCGCAGCCGCTGACCAGGGCGGACTTCCCCGACATCACCAGCGCGGACCCGTCGCACTTCGGCCTGTTCAAAGACTTTCAGGCCGCCGCCGCGGCCGGGACGCTTCCGTCGTTCACGTTCCTCGAGCCGAGCTGGCCCTCCACGGGCAACAGCCAGCACCCCAACTACGACGTGGCCCTCGGCGAGCAGCTCATCCACGACACCTACGAGGCGCTGCGCACGGGCCCGGGGTGGCCGCAGACGCTGTTCGTGCTCACGTACGACGAGCACGGCGGCTGCTACGACCACGTGCCGCCGCCGTGGGGCGCGACCCCGCCGGACAGCACCGCGGGCGAGTTCGGCTTCGGTTTCGACCGCTTCGGCGTCCGGGTTCCGACGCTGCTCATCTCCCCGCTGATCGCCCCTGGCACCGTCTACCGGGTCCCGGCCGGGTCCACCCCGCTCGACCACACATCCGTCCTCAAGACGATCGAGCAGCGCTGGAACGTCCCGCCGCTGACCGCCCGCGACGCGGCCGCCCCCGGCTTCGGCGACGTCATCACGCTGACCGCCCCGCGCACCGACGACGTCCTGTCGGGCGTCACCGTCCCGGTTTCCGGCACCGCGGGCCCGTCCACCGGCCAGGTCTCCCACCTGGAAGCCATCCGCGACGAGCTGTACACCCGCATCGCTCCCTCCGCCGCCCCCGCGATCCCGGCGGTCGCGGCGGCCGCGGCCGCCGCCGGGGAGGCCGCCCCCGTCGTCCAGGACCCCGACCAGCGCCCGTGAGCGACCTGAAACCGTCCGCCTCCCTGGTACCACCCATTGACGCTTCCGGCGGCGATTTGGCTTGCCGCGGTCGGGCAGTGGCCGTGCGGGCGGGCGTGGTAGTTAGTAAGTGACGAACATGAAGGGGTGATCTCATGCGGGCGATAGTCGTCAGCGAGCTTGGCGGACCTGACGTCATGAAGGTCGGGGAACGCGAGGACCCGCACGCCAAGCCGGGCCAGCTCGTGGTTCGGGTCGCGGCCGCCGGGGTCAACTTCATGGACATCTACCAGCGCTCCGGCATCGGCGCCTACCAGGCGCGGACCCCCTACACCCCGGGCGCCGAGGGCGCGGGGACCGTGCTCGAGATCGGGGAGGGCGTCACCGACGTCGCGGTGGGCGACCAGGTGGCGTGGGCCGGCGGCCCCGGCAGCTACGCCGAGGAGGTCGCGCTGCCGGCGCGCAACGCCGTCCCGGTGCCGCCCGGCATCGACCTCAAATTCGCCGCGGCGCTGATGCTGCAGGGCATGACCGCGCACTACCTGTGCAACAGCACGTTCCCCGTGCAGGAGGGGAACATCACCGTCGTGCACGCGGCGGCCGGGGGCGTCGGGCTGCTGCTCACCCAGATGGTCAAGCGGCGCGGCGGCGTCGTGGTCGCCACGACCTCCACGACCGCGAAGGCCGTGCTCGCGCAGGGGGCCGGCGCCGACCACGTGACGAGCTACGAGGAGTTCACCGAGGCGGTCCGGCGGGTGTCCGGCGAGCGCGGCGCCCACGTCGTCTTCGACGGGGTGGGCAAAACGACCTTCGACGACAGCCTGGCCGCTCTGCGGCCGCGCGGCATGATGGTGCTCTACGGCGCGGCCAGCGGCCCGGTCCCGCCGTTCGATCCGCAGCGGCTGAACAGCGGCGGCTCGCTCTTCCTCACCAGGCCCACGATGGCCCACTACGTGGAGGACCGGGCCGAGCTGCTCTGGCGGGCAGGCGACCTGTTCGAGTGGCTCGCCAAGGGCGAGCTGGACGTCCGGATCGGCGCCGAATACCCCCTGGCGGACGCGCCGCGCGCCCACCAGGACCTGGCCGCCCGCCGCACCGCCGGCAAGCTCGTGCTGATCCCCTAATCAGCCGCGATCATGGCGCCCTTGCTGTCGCTGGCCCGCTAGCCGGCGAGGCAGGCGCGGGCCCGCGCGGCGACGGCGCGCGCGTCCACGGGGGTGGTGGTGTCCACGAGGACGAGATCGCCGATCCCGACCGGCCTGTCGTACTCGGC
>Ga0210398_10006967_pt1 | contig 10307 bp, 5 predicted proteins | sample IncBWC4OmetaG_FD_161047 | JGI IMG/M metagenome (GOLD analysis project Ga0210398, IMG submission 161047) | Forest soil microbial communities from Barre Woods Harvard Forest LTER site, Petersham, Massachusetts, United States - Inc-BW-C-4-O | ecosystem: Environmental > Terrestrial > Soil >...
CTACAGCGAAGTCGGCGTGAAGTGCCGCTACATGCACTCGGAGATCGAGACGCTCGAGCGCGTAAAGATCCTGCGCGACCTGCGCAAGGGCGAATTCGATGTGCTGATCGGCATCAACCTGCTGCGTGAGGGGCTCGATTTGCCGGAAGTCTCGCTGGTGGCGATTCTCGACGCGGACAAGGAAGGCTTCCTGCGTTCGGCGGGATCGCTGATTCAGACCATGGGCCGATGCGCCCGCAACTTGAACGGCCGCGCCATCCTGTACGCCGACACCATGACCGACTCGATGAAGAAGGCGATCGACGAGACCAATCGCCGCCGCGCGATTCAACGCGCTTACAACGAAGAGCACGGCATCACGCCCGAGAGCATTATTCGTCCGCTCGACATGACGCTGGTTGCCGTGGCCGCCGCTGACTACGCTGACTTGACCAACGAAGCCGAGGGTCTGCCGGAGTTCCGTTCGCAGGAGGAGCTCGATACCTACATCGCCAAACTGGAAAGCGACATGCGCGAGGCCGCCAAGCGTTTCGAGTTCGAACAGGCCGCCAAGCTGCGCGACACCATCCGCGATTTACGCACCAAGGAATTCATGTTCGCCTAGGCAGGAGCCTTCGGCGTTTACGAGTGCCCAGACCCGGTAGAGCCAGCCTTCAGGCTGGCGTCGGAAAGCTTTCACTAGTTAAGCTCCAACGATGCATCACATCAGCAGGCGCTGCGCTGAAGCGCCGTTCTACCGGCACTCGGCGGATCCTGTGCGCCCGCGAGGCCGAATTAAAAACTCATCATTGCGTGACGATCATGACCGGTTGCTGCAAGGCGCAGGATGCCGTACAGCCGCTGACCTGGGATGGCGCCGCTATGCTCAGCGTGATGGTGTTGTTGGAAGTCTGGATGATTGTGGTGTTCATCGTGCCCTGATTAGCCACGTAAACCCTGCTTGCGGTTGGATCGGAAGCAATCCACACCGGGTTGGCGCCCGCGGCCAAAGCCACGGTGCTGAGTACGCTGTAGCTGCTGGCACTCAGCACGGTCACATCGTTCGATTCGGCATTGGCGACGTAGAATTTGGTTCCATCGACCAGCGCGGTCACACCGATCGGTCCTGTCCCAACCGTTACCGTCGCCAGCGTCGGCATTGCCGGCGAGCCAGTCAGATTCACATTGGTAACGTCGAAGACGCTGACGGTGTTGTCGCCTGTATTGGTCACGTAGAGGCGGTTCAGTATGGGGTCAATTACCGAGAACGTCGGCTGCACCCCGAGCGGCACGGACGCCCCAACGGTGGCAGAGCCGGCAGAGATAATGTCGAGCGCGCCCGCCGTTCCTCCGCTGCCTTGAGTAACCACGAACACCCACTTGCCATCGGTAGACGCAGTCAGCGAGAACGGGTTAGCGCCCAGCCCGTTGGCGGACGTAATGGTGTTGGTCACTCCTCCACCGGCAGGGCTGTAAACAGAAATGCTGCCATCGCCCTGGTTCAGCACATAAACGAAGTTGCTGGTTGGAACTTGAACCATGGACGTGGGATTCTTCCCCACACAGACCGTGCTGGTCACACTCAAGGTTGTGGTAGGAATCGTGCTGATCGAACCCGTATTCGGACACGCCGAGTTTGTGCCCGAGTTGATGACATACATCGCCCCCGCCTGCGCGGAACTTACAAATACCGGATGCGATCCGGGCAGCAACGCAATCGTCGTAATGGCCCCAGCCAGGATCGGCAGATATTCGCTGACCGTATCGTTGCCGCTGTTGGCGATGAAGAGTTCGTCGGAATTAGGTGGAAAAGCTTCCGAGATGGAACCCACTCCCATCGAATTGACGCCGACATTGGTGTCACCCGACACGTCAATCTGGGTCGTGCTACCCGGGCCGCCGGCATTGTAGTTGACCACGTAGGCGAAGTGCGTAGAGGTGGGCTGTCCGCCGCCGCTGATAATGGGATTGGCAACTGGGCGATACTGATCTCCGCAACCCAGCCCCGCCAGAAGTATGAAGGCCGGTAAGGCCAACAAACCTGTCTTACGCAAAAACTTCATCCGCACTCCCGACGTGGATTGCCAAGCCTTCATAAATGCAAGCAGGAAAATAACATTGTATAGCCTAGGTGCAGCAAGGTATAGAGACCGCCGAACGCGGAATGCGCTCGCAGAATGAAACCCCATCCGTGAGGAATCGTTGCGGAAAACCGCCGCGGACGGTTGCTGGTCCCGGGAAGAAAAACGGTCTCGAACAGTGGGCGGAAATGACAAAGCCCCGCCATTTAGTGACGGGGCCTTAAATTTCAGGAACCTCTTTTTAAAATTTACGAGCCTACACGCTGAACGACGAGCCGCAGCCGCAGGTGCTCTTCACGTTCGGATTGTCGAACTTGAAGCCCGCGCCCTCCAGGGTCTCGATGTAATCGACGTTGACGCCCTTCAGGTACATCAGTGAGGTGGCATCCACGAAGACTTTCAGCCCATCAAACTCGAACGTCTTGTCCATCATGCCGGCACCATTCTCGAACGACATGGAGTACGAGAACCCCGAGCATCCGCCGCCAACCACGCCCACGCGCAGTCCCGCCGGAACTGGGTTCTGTTGCGCCATGATCTCTTTCACTTTGGCAATTGCCGTGTCGCTGAGAGTCAGGGGCTTGGTCTCAATGGTTGGGGTAGTGGTCGTCGGTGTGGTGGTTGTCGTTGCCATGCCTTATCTCCTATAGGAACCTGCCGGGATTATAGCAAAACCCTGGCTCTCTTGAACTCGCATATCAAACTGGCGCGAAAGTGCTTACATGTTTGGATGCGTGTTGGCCACTGCGAGTCGCAGGTTTTTGTCTGTGAACCGCAGATTTGAGTAAAACGGGCATTATCTAAGTCGTAAATATTCTTCTCCTTGCCCCATTGCTCCGTTCTATAATAACTTGCCGTGAGGGCCCCAATCGGATGGGACGTGGTAAAGCCCACCGGTGCGGGAGCGGTTCGCTGAGAGCCGAGGTGGCTAATGTCGACCCTGCAGATGTTGCTGATCGTTTGGGGAGTACTGACCGTAGTGCTGATTCTTCTGCTGATTTACCGCAGCACGTTGACGATGCACGAAGATGATCAGTTGTTCCTCGACGACTCAAGTAAGAACCTTCGCGAAGAACAAGAGGCGCTCCAGGTCCGTATGAAGCGGGTGGCGCCCTGGGTCCGCATCCTGGGTGCGGCTTCGGTCCTGCTCATCCTGGTGATTGCGGGAATGGCGGTATGGCAACGAATGAACCAGACTTACTGAGACTTCTGCCGTAGCCACCGCAGGGAAGAATGTCGGATCTCGACTGCCATTCGAGACGATTGAATGTGTGCGGTTCAAAGGATAATGATCTTTACGACGCGCAGTGAAAGCTGCGCGTTTTTCATTGCACTACAGATCAATCTGCCGCCCTAGAAACATACAACGTCCCGGCAGCCCGCGACCCTGATGCTGCCCGTTGCTCTGCTAAAATAGACCTAACAACCATGAGGCTGGCAACGCTGCAGGAACCCATCTGCCTACTGTCTTTCTTCCCCGGCGCGGGGTTGCGCTGCCGCCAATCAACCGGGGCCGTCGCTGAGCACGGTTTACATCTGCATCGCGCTGGGACGAAAGACTCATCCCGGGTGCGGTGCCCGCAGGAATGAAGCGATCTGTTTTTGTGCGCATCTGTACTATCAAGAGATATCGAGAACTAAACGCTCCCCGGGGGCACCATGCTCCGGTCGGGATGGCGCATATCGCGCCCGTTTCCTTCATCCGCCTTTCTAGATTGTTGAGGTAACAGTGGCAACTTACGAAGTTAATAGTCGAATTCTTGAATTCCCCTTGAACCGCGAAATTGATTCCGAAGAAGAGGTTGGCGAATGGCTCGAGGCATTCGACCAGGTGGTAGAAGGCGAGGGTGCGCATCGCGGATGTGACTTGCTTCAAGCTCTGATCCAACGGGCGCACGAGTCGGGAATCGAAGTTCCTGTCCAACTGAACACGCCTTACGTGAACACCATTCCGGTCGAGGAAGAAGTTTCCTATCCGGGCGATCGCCAGCTGGAACGCCGCATTAAGAGCCTGATCCGCTGGAACGCCATGGCCATGGTGCACCGGCAGAACAAGAAAGATCCCGGCATCGGCGGCCACATCTCGACCTACTCTTCGTTGGCCACACTGCTCGAAGTTGGATTCAATCATTTCTTCCATGCTGCCTACGGCAATCAGCCGGGAGACTTCATTTACTTCCAAGGTCATTCGTCGCCGGGAGTTTATGCGCGGGCGTATCTGGAGGGCCGCCTGAGCGAGGCGCAAGTTAAAAACTTTCGTCACGAATTGCGCGGTACGCCCGGATTGCCGTCCTATCCGCATCCCTGGCTGCTGCCCGACTTCTGGCGATTCCCCACGGTCTCGATGGGCATTGGCCCGCTCAACGCTATCTACCAGGCTCGTTTCATGCGCTATATGGAAAATCGTGGCATCATCCCGCAAACCGAGCGCAAGGTCTGGGCGTTCGTGGGAGATGGCGAAACCGACGAGCCTGAGTCGATGGGTTCACTGACGCTGGCTTCGCGGGAAAAGCTGGACAACCTGATCTTCGTGGTGAACTGCAACTTGCAGCGTCTCGACGGTCCGGTGCGCGGCAATGGAAAGATGATCAACGAACTCGAGGCCGCTTTCCGCGGCGCCGGGTGGAACGTGATTAAAGTCGTGTGGGGCTCAGATTGGGACAAGCTGTTCGCCCGCGACAAGACCGGCATTCTGCTGAAGCGCATGGAAGAGGCAGTGGACGGCGAATATCAGAGCTACAAAGCCAAGGGCGGAGAATATATTCGCCGGGAGTTTTTCGGTAAGTATCCCGAGTTGCTGCAACTGGTGTCTGACATGAGTGACGATGAGTTGCATCGCCTCAGCCGCGGCGGCCACGATCCGCAGAAGGTCTACAACGCTTACAAGCGGGCGGTTGAGCATCGCGGCGGGCCGACCGTGATTCTGGCGCACACGGTGAAGGGTTATGGTCTGGGCTCAGCCGAAGCGCGCAACGCCACTCACCAGGAAAAGAAGCTGGCCGATCAGGCTCTCACTGCTTTTCGTTCCCGCTTTGCGATTCCGATTCCCGAGAACGCGGCTCGTGAAGGCTGGCTCTATCGCCCGCCCGACGATAGTCCCGAGATCGTTTACATGCAGCAGCGCCGAAAAGAGCTGGGCGGCTATATGCCCTCGCGCGAGGTTCCGCCTTCTAACTTTGAAGCGCCGTCACTTGACCAGTTTGCTGAGTCGCTGGCTGGCTCCAAAGGCCGCGCGGTCTCAACCACCATGGGCTTCGTCAGCATGCTGCGGCAATTGCTCAAGAATCCCCAGATCGGCAAACAGATTGTGCCGATCATTCCCGACGAAGGCCGCACCTTCGGGATGGAATCCATCATCCGGCAGGTGGGGATCTATGCCAGCCAGGGTCAACTCTACAAGCCTCACGATCAAGACATGCTGCTCTATTATCGCGAAGAAAAAAATGGGCAGATTCTGGAAGAGGGCATCACCGAAGCCGGCTCGATGGCCTCATTCACCGCTGCTGGAACGGCCTACGCGAACTACAAAGTGCCGATGATCCCGTTCTTCACCTATTACTCCATGTTCGGATTTCAGCGCATCGGCGACATGATCTGGGCGTTCGCCGACGCTCGCGGCAAGGGCTTTCTGATGGGCGGCACCGCGGGCAGGACCACACTGGCGGGCGAAGGCTTGCAGCATCAGGATGGACACAGCCTGGTTCTGTCGAGCACTGTACCCACCTGTCATAGCTATGATCCTGCCTACGTGTACGAGATTGCTGTCATCGTGCAGGATGGAATACGCCGCATGTACCAGGAAGGCGAAGATCGCTTTTACTACATCACCCTCTACAACGAAGATTATGCGATGCCCGAAATGCCGCTGGGGGTAGAAGAAGGCATTCTGCGCGGCCTTTATAAATTCCGGGCTGCCACCGAGGGCAAGGCTCTGGTGCAACTCTTCGGCAGCGGCAGCATCTTGAACGAGGCGTTGCGCGCCCAGCAGATTCTGGCGGAAAAGTATGGCGTGCCGGCTGATGTCTGGAGTGTCACCAGCTACAACGAACTGCGCCGCGACGCGCTCGCCATCGAGCGCTGGAACCGGCTGCATCCCGCCGAGCCAGAGAATCGGCCCTATATTCTGGCTGCGCTTGACGGTTCCGACGGTCCGATCGTTGCCGCCACCGACTTCATGAAAGCTGTGCCTGATCAGTTGTCGTCCTGGTTGCTGAACCGCCTGGTAACCCTGGGCACCGACGGCTTCGGACGCAGCGATAATCGCCAGCACCTGCGGAGCCATTTCGAAGTCAATGCGGAGTCGATCGCGGCGGCGGCCCTGTCACGGCTGGCGCGCGAAGGCAAGTTCGATGCCCAGCGAGCGGTTAAGAGCTTTGCAGAGTTGGGCGTGGATACTGAAAAGATCGACCCTGCCAATGCATGAGGAAGTTCTGATTAGCGCTTGTTCTTCAAAGGCGCGGACCTCAGCCACAGAACGACTGTGACCCCCGTCACTAATGCAGATTGGGGATGTGTGGGATACTGGGGTTTACCGACGTTTTGGATGGAATGTGCCAGAAAATTCATTATCGAGATGCACGACGGTTCTGGCTTTAGCGGATAGAAAGACGGCGCCCCCGGGAAAATTTGCCCGGATTTGGGACAAAGAGTCAGCAATTTGGTGTGATTGTGACCGCCCTCTGCGAGATTAGTGCATCCAACGTCAAGGATATTTTTTTGATTTTGTGCTTTACTCAGGCAACCTTTTCGTACTACAAAGTTCAGTAAAATGAGTCAAGTTGCGAGCCCTGCGATTGAAGCCGCCACGAATTGGAGATGTGTAATTATGACGCCAGAGAGAAGAAGGTCTTTGAGGCCCTCGACGACCCTAATTGGGATGCCAGAACGAAGCGAGGCTTGGCGCGCGCAACGGGACTTTCGGAGTATACCGTCACGGACATCTTGGCGCGCTACCGGGACTTTGTGCGAGCTGTTAAAACCGCTGATCACGGCGTCGTGTATCGGTTGATCAAAAGGACAAGACCAATTGAGGAAAGTGTATTAGAGAAGACCCTCGATTATCTCTCCCTTGGGAGACGGAAACGGATTGCATAGCATCCATCTTGTTGCTACAGCTCCGCTCCTGCTTCATGGTTACCGACAGGTTTTCGGCGTCGGATTTGCGGGAGGATTCATTGCCGAGCTGTTAGCGCTGTATGAGGTGAGACATGGCGGTGAACTCCCCACCTATCTTCGGTCATGGTTCTTCTGGATAATTTCTTTGGTGATGGCCGTCTTGGGTGGCGGCCTTACACTTTTATATGGCTATGACGAAGTGCAAGGATTGCTCGCATTGAACATTGGCCTTTCTGCTCCGCTCCATCCTGCGTGCACTTGCCACCACCGTACCGGCCCCGAAGCCGCGAATTGATTGAGCTATCGCAATCTGTTGCTACTTCCTTTCTGAAATATTGTGGCCACTGACAAATTGGTAATCAAGTCAAGAGGATATCTCTGTGGAAAATCACCTTGAAGTGCCTCGACAGAATCTCGGACCTGAACATCTCTCGAAGGCGTTCACAGCCGATCCGGCATGAAGGATCTCAGGCTCTTCAGTCGCACCCAATGTGGATCTCTGGTAATACAAATTCCTCTCGCGCCTAACCGCATTACGCGTTAACATATCGGTCAACTCTGATAGAGCGAAAGGCCACGTGTAACGGTTCACCCGTTGTGCGTTCCAGCAGGCCTGTCGTTTCGCTGCAGAGACGTTATCGATTTCTACCGTTCGCGTTAGCCAGAGCACGCAGCTTTACCTTCACAAGGAGATACGATGAGGTCGTTGAGGATTCTTGCGTCATTGGGTGTAGCGATTTTGGTTTGCGTGTTCCTGGCGGCTTGTGGTGGTGGTGGTTCGAAGCCGGCCCCACCATCTTCGCCGACCCTCACTGCGGGTCCGCTCAGCCAGGGCGCGGTCAATTCGCCGTACAGTGTTTTCTTGACGGCATCGGGCGGTACGCCTCCCTACACCTTCGGCATAACCTCGGGAACCCTGCCGCCCGGATTGACGTTCAACTCGGGGCAAGGCCTGATCAGTGGCACGCCCACGACCTTCGGTCAATATCCTTTCACCGCGCAGGTCACCGACTCCAAATCGCTTACCGGTTCAGCCAATGTCAGCATTGCCATCGAAGGCGCAATCATCATTAATTGTGTTTCCTGCAATACCGGGACCATGAGCTTGCCATACGGCACGCTAAACAAGCCCTACACCGCGACTTTGTCGGCCAGCGGCGGCAAGGCGCCTTATACCTGGAGCATCGTAAACGGGAGCTTGCCGGGAGGCTTGACCCTGGACTCAACCACCGGAGTCATCTCCGGAACGCCTAGCGTGCCCGGTCCGCCGTTCACCTTCACCGTCCAGGCAACTGACTCCGAACCCATACCCTCGTCGGGGACGGTGGTCCTCACCATGACGGTTATGTCGATTGCCGCCAAGTCTCTACCCAACGGAAACATGAACACCTCCTACATGGCAACGGTTACTGCTGTGGGTGGCTCGCCCAATTGGACCTGGAGTGTGGTTCCTGGCTCTGGCAGCCTGCCACCCGGTTTGTCCATCAGCAATGGCACCTGCCTCAACTCAAGAACGTCGACCTGCACCATCGAAGGGACTCCAACAACGGTCGGGTCATACTCTTTTACCTTGCAGGTAGCCGATGGCGAAAACCCACCTGCGATAGCGACTGCCCCCTTCACCATTATTGTGGAAGGGCCTCTGCTCCAGATCACTACCACGTCGTTACCCGCGGGAATGGTCGGTCAAGCTTACAGCTTTACTATGCAGGCGACAGGAGGAGATCCGCCTCTGACTTGGTGCGTGCTTGAGACCAGCGGCGTATGCGACAGCGGTGCGGGCAGCCTGCCGGCGGGATTGACCATGAATACCTCCGGCGTCATCTCTGGAACGCCGACTGCAAGCGGCAAATCGTTTTTCGTGGCGCAGGTAAAGGATTCGGAGAGTCCTCCATTCCAGCAGATCGTGAATTCGCCGCTTCCGGGATCGGTCAATGAGTTGAGTATCACCATTAACCCGGGCATCACGGATGGGAATTTAAATGGCCACTATGCCTTCTCGTTCAACGGTTATCAGAACGGAACGCCCGTGCTTATGGCCGGAGCCTTTGTGGCAGATGGGAGAGGAAACCTGACCCAAGGCGTGCTGGATGTGAATGATGGTTCCGGCGAAGCCATTGATAATCACGGAAATGTCATTCCGCAGACCCTCACCACCGGCTCGGTTTATTCGCTGACTCCCAACGGGCAGGGGACGATGACACTGGTCACGGCGCAGGAAACCTATAAGTTCGACATTGTCGTAACGGGCAACGGCTGTGCCGCAACTGGACAATATTCCACTTGCGGACGGCTCATCCAGAGCGATCCTGCCAACCCGCAGGCTTATGGCTCGGGAGTGCTCAAGGTGCAAGACAACCAGCATTTCGTGCTCACCCCTGGCAGCTTCGCCGTCCACCTCGCCGGCACGGACTCTCAGAGTGACCGCTACGCCGGCGCTGGAGCCTTCGCGATCAGTGGGGCGAATCTGGATTGCAGTGTCTGGGGCTTGTCCAGCGGATGCCCGGGTGACGTAAACGACGCCGGCAGCGCCAGCTCCATTACATTCCTCGGTACCTTTGACAACATCATTGACCAAAACACCGGACGCGGTGCTTTCGTGAACCTCACCTTCAATGGTGACACCAACACTGTCTTCACCTACGCGTTCTACATCGTCAATCAGAGTCAGATGATCCTGATCTCTGCGGATCCAATTTCGAAGCCTGCCAACCTGACTTTATGGACCGTATCACGGCAGAATGCGTCTGCCACCGGCTGGAGCCCGGCGTCGCTGAATGGCGCCGGCGTGGTCGAGCTCAATGCAGTCGATCCCAACAATGGCAATCCCCAAGCCGACATCACCGCAGGACTTTTCACGGGAGACGGCAACGGCAATGCCACCTTCGATTCGGACCAGAACGATGGTGGAAGCCTCAACCTGCAGCAGGCCTCCTCGGGCACTTACTCAATCGACTCCACCGGCCAAAAGACAGGCCGGGTGACGTTAACTGGTTTCAGCGCTCAGTTCCCAACCACGCCCCCTGTGCTCTACCTTTATGGGTTAAATAGTGCATATGTCGTGGGAACTGATCCTGAAGTATCCGAAGGGATCATGGAACCGCAGTCAGGCGCGCCGTATTCAAATGCTTC
>Ga0210398_10006968_pt1 | contig 10306 bp, 6 predicted proteins | sample IncBWC4OmetaG_FD_161047 | JGI IMG/M metagenome (GOLD analysis project Ga0210398, IMG submission 161047) | Forest soil microbial communities from Barre Woods Harvard Forest LTER site, Petersham, Massachusetts, United States - Inc-BW-C-4-O | ecosystem: Environmental > Terrestrial > Soil >...
CTTTGCGCCGGCCCTGTTGAAGCCGTAAAACGGCCCGGAAGGAACATCGATATAAAACTGCGCCCGGTTGTCAGCCAGCGCCTTGCGGAAGCCATCGAACACTTCGATCGGAGTGCCGCCCGGGTTCTTCTCGGTCTTGACCATGAGTGGGGGAACGGCGGAGATAAGCACGGCCTTAGCTACGCGCCGCTGGGGCTCGCCGTACTTCGCAACATAGCGTGCCACCTCGCCGCCGCCCGTGGAATGTCCGACGTGGATCGCATTCTTCAGGTCGAGATGCTCGGCCACAGCCGATGCGTCGGACGCGTAATGGTCCATGTCGTGGCCAGTGCCCACCTGCGAGGAGCGACCGTGACCGCGCCTGTCATGCGCGACAACGCGATAGCCGTTGGCAAGGAAAAAAAGCATCTGCGTGTCCCAGTCGTCCGACGACAGAGGCCAGCCGTGGTGAAACACGATGGGCTGTGCGTCTTTAGGACCCCAGTCCTTGTAGAAAATCTGCGTTCCGTCTTTGGTCGTGATTGTTGCCATGGACTTTTCTCCTTCGTTCAATTTGTCAGAGTTCGAATCAAGAGCATGGAGCCTGAGAGCCACTGCTGGTACCGGAAGCGCCGTTGCTAGCACTGCCATCCCGCCGATGAGTATGCTGCGCCGGCTGACTTCAACGGTCATAATGTTTCCTTTCTTGATTATTGCCTACTCAACAACGAATGGACTCGCACCCAGCGAAGCCGCCGGTCCGGCACCAATGGCACCGAACCGCTGGACCTGGAAAAAGTGGATCAATCCCGCTTCACTTATCGCCGCTCCCCAGCTCCGCAACAGAAATCTTGAAAATCGTGACTTCATCATTCAAGTGTTCCAGGCGCTGAATTCACGACGATTGGCGAGCTCTGATGAGAACCCTCGGCCAGAGTTGAAATTCTCCCAGCGCTCGCTGAGCTCCGTCTCATTCGATGTGTCTTGTCGCGACACGAAAGACGCCCGCGACGGCAAGCGTCAACACGAATTTCAAGTTCGTGCCGATTGAGCACGTTGGTTGTCCTTGCCGTACTAAACTGTCGGCTGCGTCTTTCCTATTCGCGCTTACCGAGGGTCTCTTACTAGCGTTTTCCGGACTCAGGTGGAAACTCTTTGAACATTTTTGCTACGCCCCTATCGAGGTTCTTTTCATTCTTCGCTGCACTATCCGAGAGCGTGCCTTCGGCGCTACCCCGCCAAATTAGCTGTTTCGATTTCGCGTCGAATATGTCGACAACCAGTGTTCCCTCTTTGTAGTCCTGCTCGGTTGTGGTTGAGTCGCCGAAGCTGTCGCCGTAACCGCCAAATCCTCGCCATCCCCAACCGCCACCCAAGCCGAAATTGTCGTAGTACGTTTGGAGTGTCCTTTGCGTTGTAGTCATCTTGATCGCCACGATGGCAACATCGCCACCGTTGTCGACTCGTGTCCAACCCTTCGCCGACAATTGGGCATCGACTGCATTCTTTATGCGGGAGTCCCACAGCGAATTGGCCGGTTTGATTTCCTGCCACGAATAGGTTTTGTATTGAGAGAAGTTGGCTTGATGATCAAAGTCCGTTTGGATGTGCTGGCCAAATGCAGATCCCAACAACACCATCAAGAATGCACCGTAAGTCGTTACTCGAGTTGTAGCTTTCATCTGATAAATCTCCTTTTCTGAAAATCGAAACGTATTTCAAGTTCGAAACATTCATCACATCTGGGATAACGAACCCTGCCGTTGCCCTTTGTTCACAAGTACCTTGATGTCAACGCGCCGGTTGAGCTCGCGGCCCTGTGGTTCGCGGTTACTAGCGACCGGCTGCGTGCTGCCGAAACCAGCGGGCACGAGGATGCGCCGCAGCGGGATGTTTTTTTCGCGGAAATAGCGGGCGACGGTAGCCGCGCGTTCTTCGCTCAGCCTTCGATCCGCTTCCGTGTTGAGGGTGTTGGAAGAGTAGCCGGCGATCTCGATCATGTAACCGTTAAGCGATTTCGCAATATCAGCAAGATTGGCAAGGTCGCGTATCGCCGCTTCGTCTAGATCAGCTGAACCTTTGGGAAAGAAGACATCCACCTCAAACTCGTTCCTGTAGTCATCCAAGTCCGAGACGAGCCCATTCAACATGGCGGCAGCCGCCGCATCTTCATTCGCCAGTTCGTCGGCAGCTTGTGCGTGCAGGCTGGCCTGATTCGCTGAGTCCTGGGCTTGTGCCGCCGAGGCTTGAGCCAAGCTGGCACCTGAGAAACCCAGATCCGCAGTCGATTGTGCGTTCTGCACGGCCGTTTTGTTTTCGAGGACTTGTTGCTCTTGAGCTACTTCGACGGCGAATGAGTCGGGAGTGAATACGATCTTGGCCGCATCAAGCTGCCCTTTAGAATTTCCCACACCTTCTGCGTGGATGGTCAATCCTGGGACCATGGCGGTGACATCCATGTCTGTATGGCGAAAAAACACAACGCGGTGTTGCTTGCGCTCAATCTTGGTGTCGTCGTTGATGTTGACTACAACAAAGTCGTTGGACTTCTTATCCAGAATCCGAATCAGGTCTCCATCGCGAGACAGAATCGCTCCCGTGACTGTCGCCTTCTCACCTGCTGCGAGCTGACGTGTTTCGTGCGCTGCGGCGAACGCCAGTGCAGCAAGCAGAAGTGCCGAGCCTGCGCACAAAAGTACATTGCGTTTCCACTTACGAATCTTAGGTTTCATTGCGATCCCTCCGCGCTAGTTAATCTTGACCGCTCAACCACAATGCACGAGTCGTGCCAATCTAATGAACCGCTCAAGAGCGAAGAAAGTCCTTGGATTTACGGAATACAGTTGCGACGTGTAGACCGGATGGGGCAGAATTCGCGTTGTTATGTGGACGCTGCGACCACCAGTTGTCGCTCGCTTGACGTGGTCGTTAGATGTGGAGCACCAACCAGCGGAACGTCTGAGAAAGGATCGGGCGCGCGCAGGCGCCCAGATTGCTGGGAAAAGCGGAAGCTAGAGCAGCTTCCGCTTATTCTGGCTTGAAGGAGGATTGCCCTCGGAGTCCACCCGACCTTCTCCACACGTATGTCCGACGTTCGTTGCTCAGAAGACAAGTTTAAGCGCCAACTGGGTCGAGCGCGGGCCGCCAATCTGATAGAGAGGGTTGAAACCTCCATTAGCGCCGCCGGAGCCCAGACTGCTGGCTAACGTCTGCGTTGATAAGCCGAACAGGGCGTCGGTCAGGTTGTTGTCGGGAGGGCCGAAGTTTGGATGGTTGAAGAGGTTGAAGAACTCGCCCCGAAAACGAAGCCCGACCTTTTCGGTCAATTGAAATTCCCGCTGGAACGCGACATCGGCTTGCCAGGCTCCAAACCCGCGCAGCACATTGCGTCCGAAATCGCCCTGCTGCCCGGTCGGAGGTGCGGTAAACGCAGCTGCATTGAAAGCCTCGCCTCCCGGATATTGCGATCCGTAGAGCACAAGCGGCACTCCGGGTACTACGTCCGGGCGCGGATACAGCGCGATACCATCCGCAAAGACAAGTCCGCCAACCACGTTCACCGGCGGGGCCGTCCTCGCGAAAATGAAGCTGTCTATCGACCAGCCGCCCAACGCGGCATGGGCCATCTTGTTCGATTCCGGCGAGGGCAGATTGTACGTAACGCCAGCGGTGAATGCATGGCGGATGTCAAAGTCCGAGTTGCCACGATCTATATTCGGATTCGCGACTGAGCTTGGCGTGTTGAGGTAGTTCGCAAATGCGTCGGTCGATGCAATATCAATCGAGTGGGACCACGTGTACGATGCCAAAGCTTGCAGCCCGTGTGAAAGACGCCGCTCGAACTTGAGCTGCAGCGCATTGTAGTTCGATGTCGCCGAATTGCTGGTTACATCGACAAAGCCAAAATTTGGATTCGGACTAACCAAATCCGTGACCCGAAGTAGGTCTTGCCCAACTGCACCGACGTACGTTGCCGACAAACTCTGACTGCTTCCGAGGGACTGCTCCAGTGCCCCATTCCACTCGTACGTTCGCGGAAGCTTCAAATTAGGTTCGGCCACGAGAATGTCCCCGACGGGTGGATTGACGGTAAGGGCCGGAGGAGCAGCGTTCTGGGGACTTAACGGAAACGGTACGTCCGTAGCGAACTTGTCGTTCAGGTATGGAAAGTAGCTAGATACTCCTCCGAGTGAGCCGGACCCAAGATCGTAATATACTCCGAAGCCTCCGCGTAGTACCGACATCCAATTCGCTCGACCACCGAGTTGATACGCTGCTCCCACTCTCGGCGCAACGTTCCCATAAGTTGTCTGATAGAGCGGGGTACCGCGAGGCGCCAGGGTCATCGTCGCAGGGTCATTTAGGCCCACCACTGTGAATGGATCATTGGCCAGGTTCTTGCCCTTCAGCGGGGGATTGATGTCCCATCTCAAACCATACGTCACCGTCAGTCTAGGTGTGATCTTCCAAGTGTCCTGACCATAAAACGAGAAGTTCTGCGAACGGAGCGTGTTACTTTGCGTGGCATATGTGCCAGCGAGCGAAGCCGTTCCTGAAAGAGCTCCTCCGGGGCTGGTTGTCATTCCCGAGAATATTGCAAGTTGAAGGTAAGCAAACGGAATGGAAAAAGGTGAAAGCCAACGATAGTCCGCACCAAACTTCAATTGATGGCGGCCTGTGGTCACGGATAGATTGTCGACCAAATTGATCTGTCGTTGCTCGTCCGTAGAATACTTGCCCTTAAAGAACTCCCCCGCACCCTCGATTAGGAACTGGAAAACACTATTCGTGGACGAAAACCCGGTGGGAAACAAAGCCGAGTCTGGAAGCGGCACTGCGCCTCCGAAATTATCCAAAGCATATTTAGAGCTTGCCCGATCGTTGCTGTAATTCGCCCGTATGTCGTTGCTGATTCCTGTATTGATGATCTCTGTCAGGCCAACCGTGAGAGTTTGTAAAGAAAATGGCAGTGACTGCGTGGTGCTGAGGACCGAACCGCTGCCGGAGTTGGGACCTCGTTGGTCTGTGGTCGACGGCGAGTAGTCATATCGGGCAAACAAGGTGAGCTTCGGGTTCAGGACTTGATCCATCCGGATGCTGTAAGCGTCGAGCGAGGAAGGATTCGAATAGCCAGCGTTAAACTGCGCCAGCCCTGGCCCAAGTTCAGCGCCGTCGGCAACAGGATATGCATTCAAGTATGGCTGCATAGCCGTCGGTGCCTGTTGCCGCGATGACGAGTCTGGGACCACTGTTTCCTGGGTTGATGGCTGGCGCAGTCGCAGCCCCTCGTAGGAGAAGAAAAAGAACGTCTTGTCTTTTATGATCGGTCCGCCGAGTACGCCGCCAAAGTCGTTCTGTCGCTCCTCCGGTTTCGGAAGGTGATCGTAGTTCACAAACCAGTCGTTGGCATCCAGTACGTTATTCCTGAAATATTCGAACAGCGTGCCATGAAAGCGATTCGTTCCGGAGCGAGTCACAATGGAAATCTGTCCTCCGGGGGTGCGTCCGAACTCCGGAGCAAACGAAGACGTTTGGATGCGAAACTCCTGCATGGCATCGACCGACACGAGGCTGTTGGTCCCACCCAAAGCGCTGAGCGCAGGCAGCGCTCCCCCAGCGGTCTGCACCAGCGGGCCATAGCCGGTGACCCCAAAAGTGGCGCTGACCCCATCCACGGTGAAGTAATTGGCGTCCGCGCGTTGCCCATTCACGCTGAATTGTCCTTGGTCGTCTAAGGCGGTGGGAGTCACCGCCACACCCGGCACGAGCATTATCAACGTCTGAAAACTTCTGCCGTTCAGAGGAAGATTGTCGACGAAGGTGCGGTCAATCACCGTGCTGACTGTGGCCGACTCAGTATTCACCAGCGGCGCGCCCGCTTCCACCGTGATGGTCTCGGACGTGGAACCGAGCGTCAATTCGAAATTGAGTTCTATAGCATCTTGGACGTGAAGGGTGACGTCTGGCTTAATTAACTTCTTGAACCCGGCCTTTTCGATTTCGATACGATAGCTGCCGGGAGGCAGATTCGTCAGGTAGTACTCACCCGAGTCGTTGGTCACAGCTTCGTAGCGGAAACTTGTGTCCGAGCTGACAGGGGCGACTTTCGCGCCCACAATCAGTGCTTTGGAGGGATCGGTCACGCGACCCGTGATTGAGGCGTTGGTGGATTGGGCACGAAGAATCGGGGAACACAGGACGACAACAAGGGCGCCGGTGAAGGCGAGTGTTTTCCGGTGGACCATAGATCACCGTCTACAGGAAATGTATTGTCGAAGAAGTAATGCTTCAAGAGATGCGGGGAAGTGTACCACCATGCTCTTGCAGTAGGCAATTCTGTGAAAGTCTCGGCCACGAGCTAGAATGTATGACCTAGATGGACAGGGGGCACAGACAAACAAGAGCCGTTGTCGCGCTCGGCATCCTGCTGGCGTGCTGCGCTTGTGCTTTCGCCTTAGACCCATCTCTCGACATCAATCAATACGCCCACACGGCGTGGAAGATTCGCGAAGGCTTTAGCAGGGGCGCGATTTACTCAATTGCACAAACGCCTGACGGCTACCTCTGGCTTGGCACGGGTTTCGGCTTGCTTCGTTTCGATGGTGTCAGGAACGTCCCCTGGCAGCCGCCACAGGGTCAGCATCTCCCTCCAGGCACGATCAGACGCCTACTCGTCGCGCACGACGGGACATTGTGGATTGGCGCCGATGGAGGCCTTGCCAGTTGGAAGAGCGGCAAGTTCACTCACTATCCCGAGCTTATGGGCCAGTTTGTTTTTGCGCTGCTTGAGGATCGTGAAGGCATTATATGGGTCGGCAGCACGGGGATTCCTGCCGGAAAACTGTGCGCAGTTCATAAAGGCAGCGTCCATTGCTACAGCCCTGACGGTGGTTTTGGCATCGGAGTGTTCGCCTTATATGAGGACAGCAAGGGCAATCTCTGGGCTGGAGTGCAAACCGGAGTGTGGAGATGGAAACCTGGTCCTCCGAAATTTTATTCCTTGCCGGGCGAACTGGACGGTATACAAGCCATTTGTGAAGACGCCGATGGCGCACTTCTCATCGTGTGGAAGGGCGGAATCTACCGGTTCGATGACGGAAAAACCGAAGCGTATTCACTCGGGAACATCTCGCTTCAGCTGCGGGTCAAGCGCTTACTCCGCGATCGAAATGGCGGTTTATGGATCGGAACACAGAGCCGGGGCCTTATACATGTGCATCAAGGAAGGGCGGATGTGTTTTTGCCGAACGATGGCCTCTCAGGCGAAGACGTTTACACGCTCTTTGAGGATGGTGAAGGCGATATCTGGGTAAGTACGGTCGACGGCCTCGACCGCTTCCGCGAGTTTGCCGTCGCCACGTCTACTGTGAACCAAGGGTTATCGCAAGCCCTCGTCGGGTCTGTCCTCGCAGACAATGACGGAAGCGTTTGGCTTGCCACCTATGGCGGATTGAACCGCCGGGACCACGGAGAAATTACAATTCCTCCCACCGGCAGTTCCAAACGAGACGGGAAAGTCAACGGGGGTCACCCAAATTCTCTTTTTCAGGACCATCGCGGGCGTATTTGGGTTTCCACGCTTCGCGAGTTCGGTCATCTGGAAAATGGCCAGTTTACTTCCATCAAGGGCGTTCCTGGCGGAAGTATGCTTTCTATCACCCAAGACACTGCCGGGAACCTGTGGGTGATCAACGAGACCGCCGGTCTCTTTCGCATATCACCTCAAAATGAGGTCCAACAGACTCCCTGGTCAAGCCTCGGACATAAGGACCATGCAAGTGTTCTGGCTGCTGATCGTTCGCAGGGCGGGTTGTGGCTTGGATTTTTTCTGGGTGGCATCGCCTATTTCGCTAATGGTCGAGTCCGTTCATCGTACACAGCCCTTGATGGGCTTGGCGAGGGTCGTGTCAGCGATTTTCAATTTGACGATGACGGCACGCTCTGGGTATCGACCGAAGGTGGTCTTAGCCGGTTAAAAAACAATCGTGTGGCCACGCTGACCAGTAAGAACGGATTACCCTGCGACACAGTCCACTGGTCGATCGAAGATGATGATCGTTCATTTTGGCTGTACACGGCCTGTGGACTTGTACGGATTGCCAGCTCGGAACTGGACGCATGGGTTGCCGATCCGAACCGGACGATCCAAGCCACGGTTTTCGACAGCTCCGATGGAGTAAGGAGCCTCTCCAGTTCCGGCCACTATCACCCCCAGGTCGCGAAGTCCTCCGATGGAAAACTGTGGTTTCTACCTTGGGATGGCGTGAGCGTCATCAATCCTCATCACATTCCCTTCAACAAAGTTCCTCCGCCGGTGCATATTGAGCAAGTCACCGCCGACCGCAAGACTTACTGGCAGAACTTGTCCGGCGATGCGTCATCTTCGCACCCGAGGCTGCCGCCTCTGGTGCGCGATCTTACGATCGATTACACGGCGCTGAGCTTCGTCGCGCCGGAAAAGGTACTTTTTCGTTACAAGCTGGAAGGCATGGATCGCGATTGGCAGGACGCCGGCAATCGACGGCAAGCGTTCTATACCAATCTTTCTCCCGGCAACTACCGCTTCCGCGTCGCCGCCTGCAATAACAGCGGCATATGGAACGAGGCTGGCACATTCCTGGATTTCTCCATCGCTCCGGCGTACTACCAGACGAACTGGTTCCTCGCTCTGTGCGCCGCCGGTTTCCTGGCGTTGCTCTGGGGGATCTATCGACTCCGCATTCAACAATTACAACACCAGTTCGCGATAGGGCTGGAAGCACGCGTCAACGAACGGACACGAATCGCTCGGGAACTGCACGATACTCTGCTGCAAAGCTTTCAGGGACTGATTCTCCGCTTTCAAGCTGCTACGAACCTGCTCCCGGAGCGCCCGGTCGAAGCCAAACAACGATTCGAGAGCGCTATCGATCAGGCGGCTCAAGCGGTCACCGAGGGCCGGGATGCTGTGCAGGGGTTGCGCTCCTCCACGGTCGAGACCAACGACCTTGCCATGGCCATAAGCGCTCTAGGAGAAGAACTCGCGGCCGATGGAACGATCGCCGATCCCACCCTTTTTCGTATGGCAGTGGAAGGCACGCCGCGAAACCTCCATCCGATTTTGCGGGACGAAGTCTACCGGATTGCCGGCGAGACCCTGCGCAACGCATTCCGCCACGCACAGGCGCGACAAATCGAAGTGGAAATCCACTATGACACACAACAGTTTCGGTTGCGTGTCCGGGACGACGGAAAAGGGATTGACCCGGAGATTCTTGGCGAGCATCCGCGCCCAGGGCACTTTGGATTGCATGGCATGCGGGAGCGTGCCAAAATTGTGGGCGGGCAGCTGGATGTCTGGAGCGAGCTCGATTCTGGTACGGAGGTTGAGCTAAGCATCCCTGCGTCCAGGGCTTACGCGACTTCGTCTACCCGACGTTCCTGGTGGTCTGGGAAAGGGAGTGAGATGAAGTCATGAGCGGCGCTCCCAGCCCGATTCGGATTATGGCGGTCGACGACCACCCCCTCCTTCGTCAAGGGATTGTTGGCCTCGGCTTTTCCGTAAGAGAACGGAACAAGATCATGAGCACCGATCCTAGCTTGATTCGGACAGGCGCCAGCCTGTACTTGAACAACGGCAGTAAATCCTAATACCGCGTAGCCAAATTTCATTTCAGATAGGAAACGAGTGCCATTGGTCGCATGCGCTACGCGGCTAGCTGATTGAAACGACCAATCCCGGACGATCCGTCGACATGCCGACGGTCGCCTCACACGTCATCTCTAAGCAAGCCCTAAGTACGCCCGGCCTATTCTCTTTGTATTCAATTCTCTGTCTCAGGTTTCGGATGCATTGGCTTTCGCCCGATTGACTGGCAAGCGAAGTGCTTCAGGAAGAGACGACTGTTGAAGTGCTTCAAGAAGAGACGACTATTAAGGAGGCTTATGATCGCGAACTACTTAAAGGCGGGGCTCATATGTCTGTGCGCCCTCGGAATGTACAACAACTCAGTTGCCCAAACATCGGGCACTCCGATCAAGAACATCGTGCTGGTACACGGAGCGTGGGCGGATGGTTCTGGCTGGCGGGGCGTCTACGACATTCTTGTCAAGGACGGCTACAACGTCAGTATCGTGCAAGAGCCGGAAACGTCCTTTAAGGACGATGTGGCTGCGACGAAGCGCGTCTTAGCCCTGCAGGATGGACCCTGCATTCTCGTCGCTCACAGCTATGGAGGATCTGTCATAACCGAAGCGGGCAACGATCCATCGGTCGTTGGCTTGGTGTATATCGCGGCCCACATGCCGGATTCCGGCGAGAAAGAGTCCAAGGACGGGAATCGCTTTC
>Ga0210398_10006970_pt1 | contig 10303 bp, 8 predicted proteins | sample IncBWC4OmetaG_FD_161047 | JGI IMG/M metagenome (GOLD analysis project Ga0210398, IMG submission 161047) | Forest soil microbial communities from Barre Woods Harvard Forest LTER site, Petersham, Massachusetts, United States - Inc-BW-C-4-O | ecosystem: Environmental > Terrestrial > Soil >...
TTGTCCTCTTCGATGGTAAGGTTGAAGAGACCCCATGCGACGTTGACCATCGAAGAGGACAAGCCTACGCCGGGCGGCGATGCGAAAGGGCTCTGAAAGGCGTGCCCCGACATTCCGTTGCCAAGATGGGGCAGCGCGTTCGCGAGGAACGCGCCCCCGAAAAAGTACGCCAGATGGTGATACCAGCGCATTGTGCTCCTTCTTAGCTGATGGACTTGCGGCCGCCAGTGGCCTTCTACGCGGCTTTCCCCTTCACTTGCACACCCGCCCATTTCTCCAGCAGCGTCAATGTAGCGGCGTAGTCCAAATCCTGGTGACCCTCTTCGGTTGCGAGTTCGTAGATTTCTTCCACGGTTTCGAGCGCAGGCAGTTTCACGCGCGCTTCTTTGGCCGCCTCCAGCGTCAACCGAATGTCTTTGTGCATGAGCCGCAGTGGAAAGTTCGGTGTGAAGTCGCGCGCCAAAACGAACGGAGCCTTGTATTCGACCACTCCCGACTTCACCATGGTCGCGTCGATCAACGAAACCAGCTGTTGCGAGTCGACGCCCAATTTCGTAGCCAGGGTCAGCGCCTCGGCGAAACCTTCAAAAATAAGCGCGATCTGCAGGTTCATTGCCAGCTTGGTGGCCTGCCCTTTGCTGGTATCGCCCATGCGGAAAATTTTCTTGCCCATGGCCGCAAACAGCGGCTTCAGGCGCTCGATCTGCGCCTCATCTCCACCCACGATGAACACCAGCGTCCCATTCTGCGCGCCGATCTTCGACCCAGTCATCGGCGCGTCCACCCAGGCCACCCCTTTGCTCGCCACGCGCTCCGCAAACTTTAGCGTGGCTGAAGGCGAGATGGTGCTGGAATCGGCAATGATCATGCCTTCCGTCAGCGACGCCTCCGCGCCGTCCGCTCCGAACAGAACGCTCTCCACCGCGTCCGTATCGGCCACACAAAGCCATGCGACCTCAGCGCCTTGCACCGCGGCAGCCGGAGTCGGGGCGACGCCCGCACCCTCCACCAATTTGCCCGGCGTGCGGTTCCACACCGTGACTTCGTGCCCCGCTTTCACCAGATTCGTGGCCATGGCGTGCCCCATGATTCCCAATCCCAGAAACGCAACTCGCATGCTGCACTTCTCCCGTCGAACAAAGGAACAAATAGAATAGATTCGGATTAGATATGACCCGAACGATCAAGGTCAAGCAAATCAGGGCCAAACAAGTCAAAGTAAGTAAATCAAGCCAAGCAAATCGCGGCCTATGCCTTCGCCTCGCGTGCCTTCTCGACGCGCATTCCCGCTTCGGTCGGCTCAATCACCGAACCGAGCCTATTGGCACCGTCGCCCCACCGTTCGCGCAAGAACCGATTCGCGGGCTCCGAGTAGAACCTCGCCACGACTTCGCCCAATAGCCCGGACAAGAGAATCACAAAGAGGAAGAGCGCCGGAACGCCGATCATGGGTTTGCCGATGGCCACGAACGTCTGAAAGAGTGCAAACACGAGGAACATGTGCGTCAGATAGACCTCGTAGCTGCGCTGGCCCAGTTTGAGCACGGGGCTTAACAGGCCCGGACTTCTCGAGCGGGTCTGCGCAGCCGCAGCGATGAGCATACAAGTGCCCACCGCGAGTACCGTCATATCCAGTCCCGTTCGAGCAAGACCCCAGCGGTCGGCCGCGAGAGAGAAGCAAAGACCGAACCCCACAACGAACGTGCCCACACTCACCAGAGCCGCGAGAACAGAACGTGAGAGCCGTCGTTTTGCCGTAAAGATCGCGGTGAGACAGCCCAGGGAAATCGCGTCCATGCCTCCGAGGTACGAATATTCCCGCCACACTTCGTTTCCATGAGTAAACCAAGTTCGGCCGAGGGGACCCAGGATTACAAACGCGAAAAGCAGTGTGATCAGCAATTTCCCCCGCCCAAGCAGCCTGCAAGTCAGCGGAAAAAAGAGATAAAACATTTCCTCCACGGAAAGCGACCACAAAATGTCCCAGTTGCCCGGAAGGTAGCCGCGCCGGGCTTCCAGCACATTGACATGAAACGTGAGTGCGGCGACCAGGGCGCGCCCGAGTCCTCCGGTCTTCGGCGAAACAATGAAGTGCCTGATGTGCGCGAAATGAAGGGCGCTCAGAATCGCCAGAAGCGCCACGAGCAAAGGCGCGATGCGGGCAAACCTCATCTGGTAGAAAGCGCGTATGCTGACCCGGGAGAGCGAGTCCCAGCGACGAAGCGTTGTCGAAGTGATCAGAAACCCTGAAACCGCAAAGAATATCTGGACGCCTCGCTGACCATTCCAGACGAGCGAGGACACCATTTGTTCGGGAAGCCCCTTTGTATACGGCACATCCGCGGAAAGCAGCCGCATGTTGACGTGATTCATCAACACCAACAGGATGGCCAGACCGCGAAGCAGATCAACTCCGTCCAGCCGATTCCAGCTGCGCGCAGACTCTGCCGATTGCGCCGAGGTCATACTCTATTCTGGCACAAGGACAATGCAGCCCTCGCCGCAGACGTTTCCCCATGGCCGCGTCAGGCTGGACACATAGAGCCAGTTTTTCTCGTTCTGTTGCTTGCCATCCGTCGCTCAGGGTCCAAATTACTCTAGTACCTCGCCCCCCGAAATTTGAAGACGCAGGAGCCGCCTTCGGTGAACTAAAATGGACCCGAACACTTCCAGCGATCATCGAATTTAGTAAGTGAGATGCTCCCAGGCTTCATAGCACCAGGATCGGGCACCAGGATCGGGCAGTAAGATCAGGCAGGATGATTAAACAAACGCTTCGCAATCCGGCCCTACGTAAACGCGCTACACAGTTTTCGCGCCTGGTGCGCCACTCTGCCGTCACCCCGCGGTGCGGCGAGACCCACGCTCCGCGCCTGGCCGGGAACGGCGATCTGGGCGTTACTTTTATCGGCCACGCCAGTTTTTTCGTGCAGATCGGCGGGCGCAGCGTGCTCATCGATCCCAATTTCGCTCGCTGGCTGTTCGTACTCAAGCGGCTGCGCCGCCCCGGATTGCGGGTCCGCGATCTTCCGTCCATCGATCTGGTTTTGGTCACGCACGCGCATTTCGACCACCTGCACCGACCGTCGCTGCGCGCCATCGTGCAAAATAATTTGCGCACCAGCGGAACTGCGCCCGCCATCATTGTTCCCACGCACGTTTCCGATCTGGTTGCCGATCTCGGCTTTTCCGAAATCATCGAGCTCGACTGGTGGAAGACTTCGCACGACGGCGACCTTTCAGTAACGCACGTGCCTTCGCGCCACTGGGGAGCGCGCATTCTGAAAGATTCGCACCGCGGCTACGGAGGTTATGTGCTACAGGCGGGCAAGCATTCCGTCTATCACGCCGGCGACACCGCTTATTTCGCCGGCTTCCGCGAAATCGGACGCCGCTTATCCCCCGAACTGGCGCTGCTCCCTATCGGCGCCTACAACCCGCCTCAGTTCCGCAACGTCCACGCCAACCCCGCCGATGCCACGCGCGCCTTCCTCGACCTCAACGCCCGCTGGATGGTTCCCATGCACTACGGCAGCTTCCGCCTCTCTCACGAGCCCATGGACGAGCCGCTACAACTGCTCGATGAAGAAGCCCGCTCCGCCGGCATCGAAGACCGCGTCTTCGTGCTGCAAGAAGGCATCACCAGGTTTTTCTGAACAGCTTGTTCTAAGCGCGTTCCTCTAGAGGTCTTCTTCCAAACATTGACCGCCTGTTTTGTTTCGCCAAGCTTTCGCCGCAGACAGTCATATTCCGTTTACAATCGGCTCTGACTTTTGGTGTAGACTTTTTCCCGCGAAATTTTCGCAATCAGGAGGCCTGATGTCCGTGAAAGCCATTCCCGACGGTTACCATTCCATAACTCCCTACTTAATCTGTCGCGACGCTGCGCGCGCCGTTGAGTTCTACCAGCAAGCCCTCGGAGCCAGAATCAAGGGCGGTGTCATGAAGGGTCCAGACGGCAAAGTCATGCACGCCGAGTTGGTCATTGGCGATTCCATCCTAATGCTGGCCGACGAAAATCCCGCGTTCGGCTCGGTCTCGCCGCAAACGATCGGAGGCTCGGGATGCGGCCTTCATATCTACCTGGAAGATGTGGATTCCGCTTTCGATCGTGCGGTGAAAGCCGGAGCGATCGTTGAAATGCCTGTCACCGACATGTTCTGGGGCGACCGCTACGGCAAGCTGAGGGATCCCTTCGGCCACAAATGGTCGATCGCCACGCACACCGCCGATCTGTCCGCTGAAGAAATGAAGCAAGGAATGGAAGAAGCCATGGCCCAGATGCCGAAGAGCGCGTAGCTCTTCCACATAATCGCCACCGCCCACGTAGGGACAGCCGCCTCGGCTGTCCCGCCTGGGCCTGCCCTAAGCGAGTCGAAGGGCCAAGCCCGGCAGACGCCACGCCTCGTCAATTTCTGAACTGATGGCCTACTCTAACTTGTCGACGAAGCAGCGCCGGGAAAGAACCACCGCCACCAGCCCGAAAGACAAAATCGCGATCCAGTCCACTCGAATGAAAATCATGTAATGGTCTAAATCTCCCGTGGGCCACAATAAAGCCGTGACCAGCACGCTGCCGGCTAAACAAACCAGCCAGGCAAGCCACGGCGTTCGCCACGATGTCTTGTGGTGCAACGTTCGGAGCCATGTGAAGAGAATGACAAACACGAACGTGCCGATTGCCAACAACCCACCCGTAATGACAGCGAGATCGTCACCTTTGCTGTTGGCCCGGTCGTAGACATACGACGCGGCAACGCCACCCGCGATCCCGGCGGTCATCGCTAGACACAGCGACACCACGGCCGCCAGTACAAAAGCCCGTCCGCTCGGCGCTCTGCGGTAGGCTTCGAGGATCATCTCCACAATCCGACTCGACATACACAAGGGTCTCTACCTCGAGCCCCAATCCCCAGCCCCGATCTTCTCCCCGCGTTTCAGCGTCCGGTCAAAGAACTCGGCCGTCGCCGCATAAGCCCGCATCCAACTTCTCCACATCAGGAAGCCGTGAATCTCATCCGGTAGGATCATTTGTTCGAACGGAACATGCTGCGCCCGCAACCGTTGCACCAGGTCCACCGTCTGGCTGAAAGGAACGTTGCGGTCATCGTCGCCATGGATGAGCAACACCGGCGACTTCCACGTGCTCACGTAGGCATCGGGCGAAGAATCCCACGCCAGCTTCACCGCAGCCTCGGCGTCCGGCGGGCGCAGTGCCAGATCGCCGAAATACGGCCGCTCCGTGAGGAAAACGCTCCAGTCATGCACACCATGAAAATCCACTCCAGCCTTGAACAGATCTGAATTGCGCGCCAGCCCCATCGCAGTCAGAAAACCTCCGTAGGATCCGCCCCACAACCCAATCTTCTCCGCGTCCACCTCCGGAAGCGATTGCAGATAGCGCCCGGCCGCCAGCACATCTTTGTACTCCGCCGCCCCTCGCCAAACGCCGTTGGGAGCTTCGCGAAAGGCACGTCCATACATCACGCCGAGGCGGTAATTCACAGACAACACGGCATATCCGCGGCTCGCCAGGTACTGATTCTCGGCGTAAGCGTTGTGGTAGTAATCCATGTAGTGGAAGCCCAGCATCATCTGGCGGATCGGCCCGCCGTGCATAAACACCAGTCCGGGAACTTTGCCCTTTGCGTCGTGTTGTGGAAACTGTGGAAGAAAAAGCTGGCCGTGCAGAGTGACGCCGTCCGAGCTCTGGAAAATCACTTGCTTCGGCGGCACCAGCGAAGCAGAAGGAAAGTCGCTCGGCAACGCCTGCTTCGCGATCATTTCGCGGCCGTTCGCGCTAACTTCATATGGCATGGCCGGTGAGGTTGCCGTGGAGCCCAGGCAAAGAATGCTCTTGCCATCGCCAGTCTGCACCGGCGTCCACTCCATGGTTTCGCCGCCAGTCAGCGCCTGTTGCGGCTTGCCGCCGGCCACCGCCACGCGCCACAAGTGCCGCCGGTCCACGTCATCCTGATTGGACGAGTAAATCACCCACGCCCTGTCCGCGCTGAGCGTGACGTCTTCCACGTCAAAGTCGCCGGGCGTGAGCAGTGTGGCCGCGCCGCCGCCTGCGGCGATCGAATACAAGTGATTGCGACCATCCTGCTCCGAGGAAAAAATCACGCGGCCATCGGCAGCAACGTTGAGCGAGCCATCTTCGCTGTGGCGGGGCAAAGAATCCTCAATCTTCTCTCCGCTGCGCCATAACATTCGCCCCGCGCCGGTAGCGGCATCGGCGATCCACAACGACCACGGCCGCGGGCGCACCGGAAGCAGCGGCAGCTTCGCCTCATCTCCAGCGGTGCGCACGAAGACAACCCACTTGCTGTCAGAAGACCAGCGCGGCATCGAATCCTTGTCCACGCTCGGCGCCAAGTAGCGGATGGAGCCGCCATCGAAGTCGTAAATCGCAACCACGCTATGACTTTCCCGCCCGCTGACGAAGGCGATATGTTTGCCGTCGGGCGACCACTTCGGCTCACCCGCCGCTCCCCGCACCATTGCCAATTCCTTGGCCTGCTGTTTGCCATCGACACTGGCAAGCCACAACTTCTTCTTCGCCGCCCACACCGCACGCGCTCCGTCGGGAGAAACCTGAATGTCTTCGCAGTCTTCCTCCGGGCAACCCATGTCGCCCAGGAGCCGGGGCGCAGAGTCTTTGGACTCCACATCTTTGCCATCCACATCCAGCGCGAACACTTGCTGCTTGGCGCCCTTCGTCCAGCTTTCAGGATTGGCGCTCTCCTGTGCGTCATTCAACTCGCTGCCCAGCGCATAGAGCGCCGCCTTGCCGTCAGGCGTGAGGCGCAGGCTGGCGATGGGCTGGCCGTCGTCCGCGGTGTAACGAGTAAGTTGTCGCGCAGTGTGAATAAAGTCCGGACCGTCGGCCACCCAAACATTGCGGACACCTTTTGCGTCAAATACCCAGGCCACGCGGCCGCCGTGCGCAGCCGCCGTCAGCTCGCTCGGAAAAGGCGAACTCATCACCTGCTCCAGCGTGAACGAAGACTGGGCCCGTGCCGCCGTGGTGCAGCCGAGGATTAGCCCAAGAGCAACCTGCAAACGAAGTTTTGCAATTCGCATAGGCCGCTAGGGTAAGCCAGAGGAAGCTCATCTGCCAACCGCAGCCCGCTATCAATAAGCCAGCAGGATTCTCAGATCGCGCAGATTGTTCCCCGTCGGTCCCGTCTCGATCGCATCGCCGAGCACGCTGAAAAATGTATACGCGTCAAACTTTTCACGCGCCGCTCGCGCGTCGAGCCCTCGCGCCTGCGCCCGAGAAAGCGTCGACCCATCCACGACTGCTCCCGCTGCCGGACTGTTGCCGTCGATGCCGTCAGTTCCGGCGCTCAGCACGGTGATCTCTCCCGTAATTTTTTCTGCGCAGGCCAGCGCGAACTGCTGGTTGCGCCCGCCCACGCCGCCGTTTGTGACCTTCACCGTCACTTCCCCGCCGGAGATGAGGCACACACGCTCCGATTCGGCTCTTAACTCCCGAACCCGCCTCACCAGATATTCCGCCGCACGCTCGTAGTCCCAGTCATCGCAGGAATTGTCCACATGCACTTCGAAGCCCGCTTGCTTCGCGGCAAGGCTGGCCTGCTCCACCACCGCTTGATTCGAGAGCAGCGGCCACCAGCGCGAGTAGCAAAACGCCGGATCGTCCGACTTGGGCGTTTCCTCGAGCGCGCGCCGTTCAAACAACTCCCGCACCGCGGCAGGAAACGTCTGCAGCAAGCCGCGCTCCTCCGCAATGCGGTAACAATCTTCCGTGGACGTCGAATCGGGCATGGTCGGACCGGACGCCAGAGCGTCGGGCGTGTTATCAGGCACGTCGGAGACCAGCAGCGAAATCTGTTGCGCGGGATACGCGGCCTGCGCCAGCCGCCCGCCTTTCACCGCCGAAAGATGTTTGCGGATGGTGTTGATCTCAGCGATGGGCGCGCTTGAGTGCACCAGCGCGCGATAGGTGGCGATGAGATCGTCCAGCGTGATCTCGTCATCGATGGGCTTCTCCACAATCGATGACCCTCCTCCGCTGAGCAGAAAAATCACCAGCGACGCCGTCGTCTGCGCCTGCAAGTCCCTCAGCATCGCACTCGCGGCACGAATCGACTCTGCATTCGGCGTCGGATGCCCGCCCCGAAAATAACGGAACCCGCGCACCTGCGCGGCAGGCTCAACGGAAGTGGCCACAATGCCTTCGAGAGAAAACGCGCCCACCCGGTCGGCCAGCGCTTCTACCATGGTGTGCCCAGCCTTGCCCAGCGATACCACAAACACGCGCGCATATGCAGAAAGATGGTAAAGATCTTCGCAGACGCGCAGAACTCCACGCTCCGAATGCAGCTGCCGCGCAAACGCCTTGCCAATCGAAGCCTCGGCCAGCGCGCCGAGAAATATCTGGCGAGCAGTCTCGCGCATTTGCAGGAACCGCGAATCACGATCAGCGCCTGAAGACATGGCAAGGATTATAAAGAGCTCTCATCCGTCTGACGGCTGACGGCAGATGGCTTCCTTCATCCAGCTTTCAATCGCCTCCCGCAACTCCCGCAGCCGCCCTTCGAAAAAATGATCGCCGCCTTCAATCATCACCAACTTCTTCGGCTCGGGCAGCGATGCGGCCAGCGCCTCCAGCTTCGCCCGCGGACCAAACTGATCGCGCGCCCCGCTGACGAACAATTTTGGCTTGGTGCAATCCTGCAAGAAATCAAAGGTGTAGATCCGCGGCTCCTCCTCGCCAGCAGCCACCGGGCCAACCGGCGTTCCCACCGCAATCAGCGCCGCGACCCGCGAGTCCGCATACGCGGCCCTCAACCCGACCGCCGCACCGAAAGAAAATCCGGCGAACACCAGCGGGAGATGAAACTCCGCATCAAGCCAATCGAGCGCAGCCCGGACGTCCTCAACTTCGCCGTTGCCGTGATCGTGTTCACCCTGGCTCAGCCCCGTGCCGCGAAAGTTGAAGCGCAGCACCGGAAAACCAAATCCGTTCAGCGCCTTCATCGTGTGGAAGACAACTTTATTGTGCAGCGTCCCGCCAAACAACGGATGCGGATGGCAAACCACCGCCGCATGCGTCGCATTCGCCGCACCCCCGTTGAGCAGAGCCTCCAAACGGCCTGCCGGCCCGTCGAGAAAAAGCGAACGAATGGATGAATTCTGCGTCAGCACCAAACTCAGATTACACGGGAGCAGCGGAAGTAAAAAGTCAGAAGTCAGGGGTCCGAAGTAAGAATGAATAAGTAAGAAGTTAGAATGAAAGTAAGAACCAATATTGTCGACTTCGCAACCAATCATTCAAAGCTCCTGACTTCTGCATTCTGACCCCTAATCCCTGACCACCGCCCTTCTGACTTTCCCTGCCGTCACCCTCTGCTATCCTCTCCACCATGGATGCAATCACGCTCACGCGCCAGCTGATCGATATCGAGTCGATCACAGGCAACGAAGCTGCGGTAGGAAACTATCTCTGGGGAGAACTTTCCCGCCTGGGATATCAAGCAAAGAAAATGCCGGTGGAGGCGAGCCGCTTTAACATCTACGCCACGCCACCGGAATGGACACCAGAAGCCGGGAGCCCGAAGCTGGACGCCGATTTCCCCAACGTCGTCTTCTCCACGCACCTGGACACCGTTCCTCCCTTCATTCCGTCTTCCGAAGATGCCACGCGCATTTATGGCCGCGGATCGTGCGACGCCAAGGGCATCATCGCCGCACAGATCGCCGCCGCCGAGCGCCTGCGCCGGGAACAAATCTATGTCGGCCTGCTGTTTGTGGCGGGCGAAGAACGCGACAGCCTGGGCGCACAAACCGCCAATGAATATGCCGCGACGCACTTCTCATCCGCTCAGCCAGCCACAACTCAGAAAGCCGGCCGCAGATTCCTTGTGAACGGCGAGCCCACCGAAAACCGCATCGCGCTCGCCTCGAAAGGCACACTGCGCGTGGAGGTGACTGGGTCCGGACGCATGGCCCATTCGGCTTATCCCGAGCTCGGCGATTCCGCCATCGACAAACTGCTGGCCGCGCTCACTCGACTGCGCGCCATGCCCTTGCCCTCCGACCCGGAGATTGGCCCGTGCACCCTGAACATCGGCATGATCGAAGGTGGACGCGCCCCCAACGTAATCCCGGATTATGCTCACGCGGATCTGCTGTATCGCCTGGTCGAGCCGTCCGACGAGCTTCGCCGCCAGATTCTCGCGACCGCCGGCGATCAAGTGAAAGTCACGTTTCCGCTGGAGCTTCCGTTTCTTCGCCTGCGCACCGTCGACGGCGTACCCGCCATGATCGCCGC
>Ga0210398_10006971_pt1 | contig 10303 bp, 5 predicted proteins | sample IncBWC4OmetaG_FD_161047 | JGI IMG/M metagenome (GOLD analysis project Ga0210398, IMG submission 161047) | Forest soil microbial communities from Barre Woods Harvard Forest LTER site, Petersham, Massachusetts, United States - Inc-BW-C-4-O | ecosystem: Environmental > Terrestrial > Soil >...
GGAGCGGTGGGATGCCTGCTGCTCATTGCCTGCCTGAATCTCTCAAATCTGCTGGTAGCGCGGGCGGCGGCGCGACGCAAGGAGATTGCCATTCGCACGGCGCTCGGAAGCAGCCGGGCGCGTCTGTGCCGTGAGCAACTGACGGAGAGTCTGCTGATCTGCGTTGCGGGTGGGGCGGTGGGTCTGGTGCTGGCGGTGTGGGCCACGCGCTGGCTGACGACGCGATGGGTGGCTATGCCGCGTGCGGAGGCTGTGCATCCTGATGGAGTGGTGGTGGCGTTTGCTGTAGGCATCACGCTGGTCACTGGCATTTTTTCCGGGCTGCTGCCGGCAATTTCCGCTACGAGCAGCAGCGTGCTGTCGGCTCTGCAGGATGCTTCGCGGGCTATCGGCGGCAGCCTTGCGCGCGCGGCGCTGCGCAAGACGCTGCTGACAGCCGAGATTGCGCTGACGGTGGTTCTGCTGGTGTGCGCCGGGCTGCTCTTCAAGAGCTTTCTGCGGCTGCGGTCGGTCGAGCTGGGATGCAGAACCGACAACGTGCTGACGATGAAGTTTTTCCTTCGCAGGCCGAAGTATGCCCAGCCGGAGCAGATCATTGCTTTTCACACCGGGCTGCTCGAGAAGGTGCGCGCGCTTCCGGGTGTCGAGGCGGCCGGGTTGACGAATGTCGTGCCCGGGGATGGCTATTACGGGGACACGGGCATCAAGTTTCCCGAGCATCCTCCGCTGCCGCCTGATGTTCATCAGCAGGCGATGTACCGGACAGCCGATCCGAGCTACTTCTCAGCGATGGGGATCCCGCTGATCAGGGGGCGCGTGTTCACCGAGGACGAGCGGAGCATGACGAATGACAAGTACATCGTCATCAATCAGCAGTTTGCGCGCAAGTATTTCCCGAACGAGGATCCGATCGGGAAGCACGTGTGTGTCAGTTGGGAGAGCGATCCAGGTGATGCTTATGAAGTGATCGGCATTGTGGGCGACACGCTCTACGCGCTGGACCGGCCGGCAAAGCCGATGATGTGGTTTCCGATTCTGTCCGGGAACCCCGTCGAGTCGGTCGACGTGGCGCTCGTCGTTCATTCGCGCGGCGGCGATGTGACATCTCTGGCCTTGCCGATTCAGAAGCTGATTGCGCAGATGGATCCTGATCTGCCGGTGTCGAGGGTTCTCACCATGGAGCAGATTGTGGGTGAGTCGACGGCGAATTCAAGCTTCAGTGCGACGCTGGTGCTGGCGTTTGCAAGCCTCTCGCTGCTGCTGGCGGCGGTTGGACTTTACGGAGTGCTGTCTTACCTGGTGACGCAGCGCACGACGGAGATCGGCATTCGTATCGCGCTTGGTGCGCGCCGCGGACATCTGCTGCAACTGGTGATGCTCGACGGGTTGAGGCCTGCTCTCATCGGGTTGGTGCTGGGGATTGCGGGCAGCGTTGCCGCCACGCAGCTCATTCGGTCGGTGCTGTATGCGACGCGACCACTTGATGCGGTGGTATTTGTATCCGTCATTGCGACTTTACTGCTGGTCGCAGCGATAGCTTGCCTGATACCTGCGTGGCGTGCAGCACGAGTGGATCCAATTCAGGCGCTGCGGGCGGAGTGATTCCATGAGGAGATTGAAAGCGCTGTGGCGAAGGCTTAGAGGGGCGTTCTCCTCCGAAAGGGCCGAGCGGGATTTTGCCGATGAGCTCGACGGCCATGTGGCGATGCACGTCGAAGACGGTGTGCGTGCCGGGTTGAGCCGCGAAGAAGCGCGGCGGCAGGCGCTGATCCGGCTCGGCGGGCTGGAGCAGGCAAAGATCGCACACCGCGAGCGCCGCGGGCTGCCGATTCTCGAGACGCTGGCGCAGGATGTGCGGTACGGCTTGCGGCTGCTGGGGAAGTCTCCGGGATTTGCGTGCGTGAGCGTGGTGACGCTTTCGCTGGGAATCGGCGCGACAACGGCGATCTTCTCGGTAGTGAAGGCGGTTTTGCTGAACCCGCTGCCATACAAGGATCCGGAAAGCATTGTTGCCGTGTGGACGGCGAATCAGGCAAGCGGAGGGCAGCCACTGCCTTCCTCACCCGGCGACTTCGCGACCTGGAAACAGAAGAGCGGGGTCTTCGAGGACATGGCTCCCTCATACGACGATGAGAAGACGCTGACCGGCGAAGGCGCGCCGCAGTTCCTGATTGGCTACGGCGTGTCGGCGAACTATCTCCGCATTCTCGGCGTTCAGCCGCAACTCGGGCGGCTCTACACGGATGAGGAGGACAAGGCTAAGGCTCCGAATGTTGCACTGTTGAGCGATCATCTCTGGCGGACGACGTTCCATTCCGATCCCAGCGTGGTTGGCCGGGCGATCACCCTGGAGGGAAAGCCGTACACGGTTGTTGGAGTGATGCCGCGCAGCTTCGACTATCCGCAGACGGTCGAGATATGGACGCCGGCGGCGATGGCTCCATCGGACTTCGACGACTTCAAGCATACGTATGTGCGGATCCTGACGCGGCTGAAGCCCGGCGTGACGCTGGCGGCCGCGCAGAAAGCGATGAATGCGCTCGAGGTGCAGGTGGACGCTGCGCATCCGGATACCGACCGTGGCAATCGGGTGGTGCTGGTTCCGCTGCGCGAGCAACTGGCGGGCGATATTCGAAGGCCGCTGCTGATTCTGCTGGGTGCCGTGGCATTGGTGCTGCTGATCGCGTGCGCGAATACGGCAGGGCTGGCGCTGGCGCGGGATGCGGAGCGGCAGAAAGAAATCGCTGTACGGCTGGCGCTTGGCGCAACGCGGATGAGGCTGCTGCGGCAGTTCCTGACGGAGAGTTTGCTGCTGGCGGTAATGGGCGGGTTCGGCGGCGTTCTGCTGGCGCTGGCGGGAACGCGCCTGCTGGTGAGGCTATTTCCCAACGACGTGGCGAATCTGCAGATTCCGAAGGTGACGGAGATTCCGGTCGATCAGGGAGTGCTTCTTTTTGCGGCCGCAGTCACGCTGCTGACGGCGCTCCTGTTCGGAATTGCGCCGGTACTGAAGGCCACGCAGGTTGACGGCGGCGATTCTATGAAAGACGCGACGCGGGGAAGCACGGGGAGCAGGCACTCGAACCGCTCGCGGAGCACGATTGTCGTCGTCGAAGTGGCGCTGTCATTGATCCTGCTGGCCTCGGCGGGCCTGGTTGTTGCGAGCTTTCAGCGGGTCATCAATGCAGACCTCGGATTCGAGGCCGATCATCTTCTCTCCCTGCAGATATTTTTGCCGCTGAACCGGTATCCCCGAGAGGATGTCGCGAAGACGAGCGCGCTGGTGGATGAAGTCGTGAGGAGAATGAATGCGCTGCCTGGAGTGAAGAGTGCCGCGACGACAAATTTCCTGCCGCTCACAGGCTTCTGGGGGACGAGTAACTTTCTGGTGCGCGGTCAGGCTTCGCCAAAGGATGGGCAGGGTCCGGAGGCCGACAATCGCGTGATGACGCCGGGCTATCTGCAGACGATGGGTATTCCGCTGTTGCGTGGACGCGCTTTTACGGATGCAGATCGCGCGGGCTCCGCACAGGTGGCGATGATCAACCAGATGTTCGCGAAAGAGTACTTCAAGGGCAAAGATCCCGTAGGAGAAGAGCTGAATCTGGGCAGCGCGGATAAGCCGGACTGGTGGCGGATTGTGGGGGTGACCGGCGACGTGAAGTCCTTCGGCCAGGATCAGCCGACACATGCCGACATCTATCGGCCCCTGGATCAAAAGCCGTTTCCGATCGTCGCGTTCGTGCTGCGGACGGAGACTGATCCTGCGGCGATGGTGAAGGCCGCCGAGCAGGCGCTCTGGAGTGTGGATGCGGAGCTGCCGGTATTTCGAGCGATTCCCATGGACATGCTGGCGAGCCAGACATTGGCGCTGCGGCGGGCAAGTTCTTTGCTCATATCGGGATTTGCAGCGCTGGCGCTGTTGCTGGCCTGCATCGGGATTTACGGGATGATGGCTTACGCGGTAACGCAACGCATTCCGGAGATTGGCGTGCGTATGGCGCTCGGCGCACAGCGGGAACAGGTACTGCGGATGATGTTGTTTCGCGGCTTGCGTCTGGCTGCGGTGGGCGCGGCGATCGGCCTGGCGGGAGCGTTCGCGTCAACGAGGCTGCTGGCGAGCCTGCTTTTCGAAGTGAGCGCGATGAATCCGCTGGTCTTTGCACTGGCTACCGGACTGTTGCTGGCAGTGGCGGTTTTCGCGTCGTATCTGCCGGCACGGCGTGCGGCGGCAATCGATCCCATGCGGGTTTTGCGAACTGAGTAGGAGGATAGATGAAGAAGTTGCGGGCGCTCTTACTCCGGCTGCGTGGGATGTTCAGAGACCAAGGCGCGGATGGAGATTTTGCGGCGGAGCTGGACGGCCATATCGCGATGGACATCGAGGACGGTGTTCGCGCCGGCATGAGCCACGACGAGGCGAGGCGACAGGCGCTGATCCGGCTCGGAGGAGTAGAGCAGGCGAAAATGGCGCATCGCGAGCGGCGCGGGCTGCCGTTCCTTGAGACGCTGGGGCAGGATGTGGTCTACGGCCTGCGGGTGCTGCGGAAGAATCCAGGATTCACGGTCATTGCGATTGTGACGCTGACTCTGGGCATCGGCGCGAATACGGCATTGTTTTCGATCGTGAATGGAGTGCTGTTGAATCCGCTGCCTTATCCGCGGCCGGATGAGTTAGTGACGGTGCATGCGAGCAAGCCGAATTTTGATACCGGCTCAGTCTCGTATCCCAACTTTCGCGACTGGCAGAGAGACAATCAGTCGCTCTCCGCGCTCGCGATCTCTCGCATCTACAGCTTCGTTCTGACCGGAGCAGGTGAGGCGGAGAGCATACCGTCACAGTTCGTCTCCTCGGATTTCTTCCCGATTCTTGGGGTCAAGCCGGCATTGGGCCGCCTGTTCGCTCCGGGTGAAGACGAGATCGGCCGCAGTCCGGTGGTCGTGATCAGCGCCGGGTTCTGGGAGCGCAAATTCGGGTCGAAGCCCGACGTTCTGGGGAAGACGCTTACGCTCGATGGCCGTGATTTCACCATTATTGGCGTGCTGCCCGCCGACTTTGACCTCACGGTGGGAAATTTTCGCGCCAGTGACATCTACGCGCCGATCGGGCAATGGGGAAACACGGCGCTGAAGGATCGGGCGGCGGGACTGGGGATCCACGGCCTCGCGAGGCTCAAGCCGGGCGTTACGATGGAGCAGGCCCAGGCGGACATGAATAATGTGTCCGATCGTCTGGCGGCGGCTTTTCCTGAGGAAGATCACGGCATTCGCGCCAAACTGGTCCCGTTCCGTCAGTCCATGGTCGGCGAGGTGCAGCCGATTCTTCTTGCTCTGCTTGCGGCGGTGGGTTTTGTGCTGCTCATTGCCTGCGTCAATGTTGCGAATCTGCTACTGGCGCGATCGAACGCGCGGGCGCAGGAGTTCGCGGTGCGCATCGCACTCGGTGCGGGGCGTATGCGTGTGATCCGCCAGCTACTGACGGAGAGCACGATGCTCGCGCTAGCCGGCGGAGCGCTCGGGTTGGCGCTGGCGAACTGGGGCACTCACGCCGCGCTCAAGCTGGCTCCCAGCAGATTGCCACGTGCATCGGAGATCCATTTGAGCATGCCGGTGCTCGCGTTTACCCTGCTGCTTTCGCTGGCTGCCGGCATTCTATTCGGCTTGCTGCCGGCGGTGAGGATTTCCCGCGAGAATCTGCAGGACACGCTCAAGGAAGGCGGACGCGGGCCGACCGGAACGCGCCAAGGGACGCAGCGTGCGCTGGTTGTTTTCGAAATGGCGACTGCGCTGGTGCTGCTGAGCGGCGCCGGGCTGATGATCCGCAGTATGGTGGCGTTGTCGAAGGTTGACCCCGGCTTTCAGCCGCATGGTGTTCTTACTGTGAGCCTGGCGGCACCGCCGTTGCTTAAGGGGGCGCCCGCGGATGCAGTGCGCGCCTATTCCCGGGAGGTGGACCGCAGGATCGAGCAGACTCCGGGTGTGCGCGGCGTGTCGTTGCTGTGGGGCGCATTCCCGATGAACTACGACGACGAGGACCTTTTCTGGCTGGAGGGAGAACCAAAGCCGGCGAGCCAGAATGACATGCATTGGGCGATCCGGTACATCGTCGAGCCCGGCTATCTGAAGGCAATGGGCATTTCGCTGATCCGGGGACGGTTTTTCAACGAGAATGACGATCAGCACTCGCCGCGCGTGGTGGTGGTCGATGACTTGTTCGCGCGGAAGTTCTTCGGAACCAGCGACCCGATCGGAAAACGGATTCATCTCGAGAATTTCGATGATGCGGCTACTGTTGTGGGAGTGGTCGGACACGTGAACCAGTGGGGATTGGACAGTGACGCCACCTATCCGCTGCGCGCAGAGCTTTATGAAGCTTTTGCGCAGCTGCCGCCGGTGCAGGTTGCACGCATTCCCGACGGGGTGGGCGTTCTTATCGGTTCTTCGCGTGATGATGCCTGGGCACCGCTGAAGAGTATTCAGGAATCGATGAGGCAGATGAACCGCGACGAGCTCGTCTACGACATGCGGTCGATGGACGAGATTATCGCGACGACGCTGGCGTCGCGGCGCTTCTCGATGATTCTGCTGGCGGTGTTTGCGGCACTCGCGTTGATCCTGGCAATGGTGGGTATGTATGGCGTGATTTCTTACCTGGTGGGGCAGCGCACGCAGGAGATCGGTATCCGAATGGCGCTGGGTGCCGACCAGAGAGATATTCTGCGCTGGGTAATCGGCGAGGGCGGGCGCATGGCGATTCTCGGGGCGGGCGTTGGCTTGCTTGCGGGGCTGGGATTGGCGCAGATGCTGGCGCACTGGTCGCTGATCTACGGGGTGCACGCCTACGATCCGTGGACTATGGCGGCGGTGACGATCTTGCTGATGGCAGTGGCGCTGGTGGCTTCGTATATCCCGGCGATGCGCGCAACCCGCATCGATCCCATGCGCGCGCTGCGCAACGAGTAAAAGGACGGGTGCCCCACCCTCGCCAACTCCGGGGGCACCCGCTCAAGCAAAGCGGAGGAAGCTTTCAAATCGCTCACTGGTGGTCGCTGGTTAATTCCGCCGTGACCGGCGTCAGCGTACCGAACAGACCGTCCGCGTAGCCGTTGACACCGGCCGCGAAGAACAGAGCGGGACCGGGAGAAGGATCTGCCTGGTTGCTGCCGCGGTTATCGAATTCAAGAGCCCACAGTCCTGGAATGGAGACGGGACTGCCGCTTGCATCGAGCAGGTTGCCGAGGAAGCGCCCATCGGCCAGGTTGAACGCGGCGATAGTTCCGCCGAACCGGTTGCCGATCAGCAGATCATGGCTGAAGAATCCGAAATCCTGAGGGGCAAGCGCGACGCCCCACGGAGCGGTTAGCGTTCCGGGCACGTGTTGAAGACGTTGCACGAGCCGGCCGTGACTGTTGAATACGTCGACGAAGCCGCACTCCTCGCCGCAATTGTCGTCATCCGCACCAGTCTTTTGCGGATTTTGCTGGGCGTAGGTCACCACTACGTTGTCTCCAACTACTTGAACGTTGTAGGGCGCAAATCCATGCGGGAGTCTATCGTCGTCGAATCGCTCTTCTGACAAGTGAACGCGGGTGAAGTAAGTGTCAAATTCCTCGATTCGACCCTTGGAGAAATTGGCGGCCAGGAGGAAATGGCTTCCGTCCTCCTCGATTAAAGTGAGTCCAGTGAAAACTGCTCCTTTTTCGATGACCTGGTTCACCGCTAATTGAAGAGGGGTGACGGCGGGATTCCATGCCGAGATCGTGCCGTTCTCGGTGGCGAAAATGAAGGCAGCCGGCGCGGGTGTTTTTCCGGCGACATTAGCGATCATGAAATCGGTCGTGCCGTTGAAGACGATCCCGGTTGGAGATGAATTGCCTTTTGCTCCGGGCGCGTTCGGGACTACAACGGGTGAAGGTGGCGAAACGACTTTGCCGGCACCCGTGTAGAGGGCGGAGGTGCCGGTTCCTGCGTTATTGATCCACCATGGACTGGAGGCGCTGCGCGCCAACCCCCAGGAATTTTTGAAGGTTGGATCCTGGACCGCAACAGGCTGTCCGTTGAAGTTACTGAGATCGGAAACCAGATTGCCTTGCGTATAGTGCTGGGCGAATGTGGCCATTGGAGCCAGCGCCAGAGCGCATCCGGCAGCTGTCACCATTAATAATGCTTTTGAGCGGCTTCTCACCTGCAATACCTCCTGAATTTGGCCTCAGGTTCAACCGGAACCGTTCCCGACGGGCGCGAGTGCCGAAGAGTTGGGAAGAACGATTACGTTCCGGGCAGTCTCAAGATATGGAACCGCGCGAGGCTTGTTGTCAGGCGATTGTAAGAATTTTGTCGCTGGTGGCGGCCGGTCTCGGTCGAAATGCAACGCATATAATTGGTCTCTTCGCGGTAGGAACTTTATGGCAGGAAACTCACACCAAGATCTCTGGCCGGCTCTTCCCTGGCGGGAGTGGGAGGCGACGGGGACAACAGTGCACATGTGGATGCAGATTGTGGGCAAGACGCGCCTGGCCCTCAGTCCATTGCAGGCACAGTGGTGGAATGTGCCTCTTTACGTGACGGCGCGTGGGCTGAGCACGGCAGCGATGCCGGTGCCCGATGGCGTGCTGGAGATCGAATTTGACTTCGCCGATCATCAGCTGTTGTTCCGGATGAGCTCAGGTGCGCGGCTGGAGATGCCGCTCCGGGCACAATCGGTGGCGGAGTTCTATCACGAATATCTCGGCTGTCTCGCGCAGATCGGCGTATCGGTCACCATCAACCCGGTTCCGGTCGAGGTCAAGGATCCGATTCCGTTCGCTGAGGATACGGTGCACGCCGCATACGAGGCAGAATATGTCCGGCTGTTTTGGCACATCCTGATGCGTGCGACGGCGATCTTCCAGCGCTTTTCGTCGGGATTTATTGGCAAGGTCAGCCCGGTGCATTTCTTCTGGGGGAGTTTTGATCTTGCGGTTACGCGCTTCTCCGGAAGGCGCGCTCCGGAGCGGCCCAGGGCGGATGCGATCACGCGGGAAGCTTATTCACACGAGGTGATCAGCGCCGGTTTCTGGCCGGGAAACGGCGGATATGGCGAAGCGGCGTTCTACTGCTATGCGGCACCGGTTCCGGCAAGACTGGCGCAGAGGAAGGCGAAGCCTCATGCGGCTCAGTGGGATACGGCGCTGGGGGAATTCATTCTGAAGTATGAAGAGCTTCGGCGCGAGCCGTCGCCGGATGACGCGCTGATGGAGTTTCTGGAGAGCACCTACGATGCGGCCGCGGACACTGCAAAGTGGGATAGGGCGGCGCTGGAGCGGTGATCGGGTTCCGTTTTGCAACGATCTTGATTCGTCCGGTCGAAATCCACCGGGTGTGCAATGCGTGGCCGGTACGAGGTGGGATATCCTTCAAAGTAATACTGTCCGATGGAGGGCCCGATGAGCGATTTCTCACTGCGCGATCCCGAAGCACTGGGAACCATCGCAGCGATCGCCCTGTGCATCGGAGGTATCGTCGCATACCGCGCGCTTCGCAAGCGGCCCAGTGAAGAGGAACTCGAACTGCTTCGCCGCCAGCAGCTTGTGCAATCGGGTCGCATACTCGACGGAACGATACTGGATATTTCCGATGTCGGTCCGCATGAGTGCGGACGACCCAGTGGAATGCAGTTGATCATCTACAAGTACGATGTTGCGGGTGTGAGCTATGAATGCTCGCAGGACGTGACGAACCTGCGGGATCACGTGAATATCTATGACTGTCGCCTGGGATTTCCGTGTTCGGTACGCTACGATCCGCATCGGCCGATCAACAGCATTGTGGTGGCGGAGAACTGGAGTGGTTTGCGTGACACGGCAAACTCCGTTCCGGTACGGGCAGCCACGCGCAAGTCTCGCGCGGCGTTGCCCTATGTCGGCAATTGAAGCCCTGGGCCGGGGCCGATAGACTTAAATCATGCACGTCCATGCCACTCCGACGGGGAAGATGCAGCGAGTATTGCGGCTATCCCTAGTTGCTACCTTGGCGTACGTGGTGCTTACGCTGGTCGCCGGGCTGCGCGCCCACTCACTGGCGCTGGTATCAGAGGCGGGGCACAATGCGTCGGACGCGCTGGCGCTGCTGCTTTCTTTTGTAGCAGTTCATTTTCAGGGGCGCCCGGCGACCGACCGGAAGACATTCGGTTATCAGCGGGCCGGTGTGCTGGCGGCGTTTCTTAATGCAATGACGCTGATCGTCATCAGCGTTTGGATCGGCGTAGAGGCCATTCATCGCCTGTCCGAGCCGGTGCATCCACAAACCAGCCTGATGATGCTGG
>Ga0210398_10006973_pt1 | contig 10301 bp, 6 predicted proteins | sample IncBWC4OmetaG_FD_161047 | JGI IMG/M metagenome (GOLD analysis project Ga0210398, IMG submission 161047) | Forest soil microbial communities from Barre Woods Harvard Forest LTER site, Petersham, Massachusetts, United States - Inc-BW-C-4-O | ecosystem: Environmental > Terrestrial > Soil >...
TACCTGACAACAGGCGAGGGCGGAGCATCGATTGATGCCTCCCGCATTCAACCGCGAGTGGGAGCAGACAAGAGCAAGAGCATAAAGATTTACATGGTTCCACCCGGAGCTCAAGTCACGGAACAGGTCACACCGGTTGACGAGACGACGGTGAAAGGACAGTCTCGCTGAAGCTCGTGCTTCGAGATACTACGATGAGTGGCTCTAAGCGGATACGGAGGGCGTCTTTGACGTCCTCTGTATCCGTTTCTTCTGCGGTCCTAGGCAATCGGGTCTTCCGCACCTGAGCAAAATCGGCTATTGCTTCGTAACTTCGGTGAGATTGTCGTCGGCGTTTCTGTCGATGAGTTTGTTGTAGGGGTCGATTCCGGCGCGGGTTGGGAGCTGATCGACGGTGATGGTGAAGGTCTGAGTGGGCTGGTTGATCCAGACTTTTTTCAGATAGAGCGGTTTCTCCTCGTCCTTCTTTCCATTCAAAATGCCAATGTCGATCAGGTCGTTGAGCGGCATTTCGGTTTCGTTCCCGCTGCCATCTGCCTTTACCTTCCGAGCCTGAACTGTGAATGTGACCTTGTACTTATGGTCGGGCGTTTCGGTGTAGGTTGCCGAGATCGCCTTATTGTCATAGAGGACGATGTTTTCGAAAGCATCCGTGATGTAGTACTGGAGTTCGGGGGGCGTCTGGGCGCGGAGAGCATCGATGAACTGGCGCGTGTCTGGATAGGGGCCCGATTGGCTGTCGTTCGCGTTGGCATAGCGATACTGCATCAGGAAGTTATGGAGCGCGAGATTGAGCTTATCTTCGCCGATGTAGTCGGCGAGGGCGTACATGACTTGCCCTCCTTTCTGGTACCAGACATAGGGCTCATTCTGTACGAGAACGACGGGACGCTCGCGACGAATCTCCCCCGCTCGGCCTCTCAGATAACGGTCGAGCTCATGCTTGAGAAATTTGTGCATGTTGTCGGGCCCGTACTTCTGTTGCATGACCATCAGCGCGGAGTATTCGGCCAGCGTTTCGGACATCATGTTGGAGCCTTCGACGCGAGCGCCGATGAGTTGATGTGCCCACCATTGGTGGCCTAGCTCGTGAGCTGTGACGAAGTAAGTGAAGTCGATGTCGGTGGGCTTCTCCTGGCGGCCAATGAACCCGATACCTTCCGAGAAAGGGATGGTATTGGGAAAGGATTGGGCAAAGCCGCGATAGCGCGGGAATTCGAGGATGCGGTACTGACGGAATTGAAACGGGCTGAAGTTTTTTTCGTAGTATGCAAGGCCAGCTTTGGATGCGGCGATCATGTCGTCGACGTCGTAGGTGTGCGCGGGCGTGTGATAGACCTCAATGGAGATCGGGTTAGCGGCACCCTGGTATATCTCACGCTTTACGTCGTAGCGGGCAGAGACGAAGGCAAAAAAGTCGAGTGTTCTGACGGCGCCCATGTCGTAGCTGAAGTAGTGGCGGCCGTTGGCGTGCCAGTCGCGAGTGAGGTAGCCGGGTGAGATTGCAATCTGGGGCTTGCCTTTGGAGTCTGAGTCGGAGGTGCTGACCGTGGTGCGGTAGGTGATCCAGTCCGAGTAAGGAATGAAGAGATTTGTGAGACTGCCGGCGGGATCTCCACGTTGCGGGAGCAGCTCCAGATCGGGCAGGTGCTCTTCGCGACGGCGGCGTGGATCGTCGAGTTCGATGTTGTTGTTGTAGCCGATGGCGGGGAAGTAGTCGGCGTCGAAGAAGGTGCCGGAGTAGGCGAGTTCGGGGCGCTCGTTGCCGTCTTTGAAGCCGCGGCTGGTGTAGGCGACGGTGAAGTTCATGTTTAACTTGTCGCCGGGGGCGAGGGGAGTGTCGAGCTGGTAGATGGTGTAGAGTGCGCGGGGGCTTGTGGAGATGACGTGAAATGGACGGTCGAATTGAACGTTAGAGACTGATTCCTTTTGATTGGTGATGTGGATCTGGCTGATTGGCTGCGGGGTCTTGTTCTGCAAGACGAAGTGACCGGTGCCAGAGAGGGATCGTCGCTCCGGGAAGATGTCGATGTTGGAGTCAACTGCGATGACCTTTGGCTGAGGCACGTTTTCGTATTTTTTGAAGTCGCGTTCGTAATCGGCTTGGATGTGACGACGATCCTTCGAGGTGAGGTACTCGTTGAGAACGTGTGCGTTGTAGAAGTACCACGCGCCACTGCCAATGGCGATGACGGCGAAGAGAGCTGCAGCGGGGATGAGGCGGGGAGCACGCTGACGAGCCAGGCGGATTCGCGCGGACCAGGCGTCGTCGGAGCCGCGGCGGGCAAATGCGATGGAGATGACAGCTAGAACGCAGGAGATCGATAGCCAGTACGTGAGAGACCAGAAGAGCGCCGGGACAAAGTGGCCATACCCGTTCATGTCGGAATAGGTGTAAGGAGGAGTGTTGCCGAAGAGGTAGAGGGTATTTTCCCAGTCAAAGTTGAACAGGATGGGGGTAAGGACGAAGATGCCGATGACAATGCCATGGCCGATGAATTTGTTGGAAACCACAGTCTGGACGAAGAGCGCCAGCAGGGCAAAGATGAGCACCTGGGGGAATGTAATAAGGTATAGCTCTTTGGCGTACTGCAGGAGCTCGTAGTGATAGTAGCCTGCGAGGGTCTGCATGATGATTCCGCAAAGGCCAGTGACGGTGAGGAGGATCAGTTCGACAAAGCAGAGCGCGAATAGCTTGGAGAACCAGTCGGTCGTCTCGCGGATGGGCAGCGCGTCGTGGATGCCTGAGAAGTGTGTATCACGCTCACGCCAGATGAGCTCTGCTGCGTATAGCGTGGCGACGATGTATAGAAAAAGCACAGCTCCGCCTTCGACGGACTGCAGCATCAGGTAGGTAACGGGCCATACATTTTGTTCTGCAACACGACCGGCGAAGTGGCCGTTGTTGAGTGCGAGGCCCGACATGAGGATGAGGATGCCCCAGAACGGAATTTCGTGGAGGATATTGGAAATGCGGATGCGAGTGAGCGACGCTAACTGCGCGAAGGTCGTGCCTGAACCGAAGATCTGATGTATCTTCGGAAGCTGGACGGAGACCAGGCTTCGCTTAGGTTTGACGTCATCGAGTTCGTGTTCGCGAGCGAGCGCGGCACGTTTGCCGCTGGTGCGGGCAGTGAGTGCTTCGACCGACATTGGGAAGAGCTTCCATACTGCGAGCAGCGCGAGGACTCCGATCGAGCCCCAGAGCAGGCGGTTGTAGAGGAAGACGCCATAACCGGAGTGCGCGGACCAGGAGTAGAGCTGCGAGTTGCGTTCAACGACCGTCCAGTAGCGGGTGATGTCGTCGTGATACTGGAAGCCGACGGGGTCGAGGATGCCTGACCAGAAGTGTTCGAGCGAGCGCGTGGCGCCAAAGGCGTTGACTCCGATGAGGTAGAGCATGAAGATTGCCGCGCCCTGCAGATAGACGATGAAGATTTTGCGCGAGAGTGCTGCGACGAGGAAGAAGAGTGAACCGAGGAAAAATATCTGGAATACGACGATGGAGAAGAACGGCTGGAGGTACCAGCTGAGGTGGTTCGGGCCGATGCGCGTATGGTCGGCCCAGGGAGCCAGAGTGCCGAAGAACTCTCCGAAGAGTAGTCCTGAAAAAGCGAAGACGGTGGCGACGAAGGAGCCTGCCCATCGTCCGCCCAGGTAGGCGAATTTGGATACGGGTTTGGTGAAGAGGATTTGAACCGTATCGCGCTGGAAGTCGCGCAGGATGGAGGTTCCGAAGATTGCGGCGATGACGATGAGGCCGAAGAAACTTATTCCAATGTCGTTGTAGATATTGGCGTAGGGGCCGTTGAGAAGGATCTTGCCGTTTGAGTTTCCGACCGGGCCGAAGTTCTCGCTGGCTACGTCAAGAAAGTTGAAGGTGAACCACAGCAGAAAGTAGATGTAAGTTGAGATGCTTTTGAAGCGAAATTTGAGTTCGAAGGTGAAGAACTCCCAGAACATGGCCATGATGTCGTCTCCTGTGCTGGGTTAGTTCTTCGCCTGGTTGGCGAGATTGAGGAAGTAGACGTCTTCGAGGCCGGATTCGACGGAGCGGAAGCCTTCGCCGGGGCTGGAGTCTGCGTAGACGCGGATCTCGTGAAGGCCTCCGATGAGATGAGTGGAGATGACATTAAAGGTCGCTTCAAGGGCGCGGAGTTCATCGTCTGTCGCTACGACCTTTGACCAGATCTTGCCGCGGAGTACCTCGAGCGCCTCTGCGGGCGCGCCTTCGAGAAGGAGTTCGCCGTTGGAGATAATCGCCATGCGAGGGCACAACTCGCGGACATCTTCAACGATGTGAGTGGAGAGGATCACGGTGACGTTTGAACCGATCGAACTCAGAAGATTGAGGAAGCGATTGCGCTCAGCGGGGTCAAGGCCTGCAGTCGGCTCGTCGACGATGATTAGTTTCGGATTAGCGAGAAGCGCCTGGGCGATGCCAAAGCGTTGCTTCATTCCGCCGGAGTAGCCACTGAGAGCTTTTTTTCGAACATCCCAAAGATTGGTTTGTTGAAGCAGAGCTTCCACCATCTGGACTCGCTCGGTCTTGTTGGTGATTCCTTTGAGGATCGCAAGATGGTGGAGCATGTCGAGCGCGGACATCTTCGGATAGACTCCGAACTCCTGGGGGAGATAACCGAGAATCTTTCGCACCTCATCTTTTTGAGTCAGGACATTGAGGCCGTCGAGTTGCACTGTGCCCGAATCAGGGTCCTGTAGCGTGGCTACCGTTCGCATGAGCGTGCTCTTTCCGGCGCCGTTTGGGCCAAGTAGGCCAAACATGTTGTTCCCAATTGTGAGAGATAGATTTTTGAGCGCCTTGACGCCATTCGGATAGGTCTTGGAGAGACCTGTGATGGTAAGTGCCATGGGTTTGGTGACCTCAGGATGCAGCCGGAAGATCAGATTGGTGATAGGCGGAATTTATCACATCACGTACGAAATACGGCTTCAAATAAGGTGATGAATGTATTGTTGTGCAGCTATTTGCGGACAAGATAGATGAAGCGGAGAAGGAAGAGGGTCGCGAGGAGGTAGAGCATCCAATCCTGACGGCGAGCACGCCCGGTGAGGAGTTGGAGGAGAGCGTAACTGGTGAGGCCGAAGCTGAGACCGTCGGCGATGGACCAAGTTAGGGGGATGGTGGCAACGGTGAGGAAGGCGGGGATGCCAATCTGTGGGTCGTCCCACTCGATCTCGCCGAGGCCGGTGAGCATGAGGCCGCCAACGAGGATGAGTGCGGGTGCAGTGGCGAAGGTGGGGATGGCACCTACGACAGGGGCGATGAAGAGAGCGAGGAAGAAGAGGATGCCGGTGACGATGGCGGTGACGCCCGTTCGTCCTCCGGCAGCGACTCCAGCGGAGGATTCTATGTAGCTTGTGACGGTGCTGGTGCCGGCGAGCGAGCCGAGAATGGTGGAACTGGCGTCAGCGAGGAAGATGCGATTGAGGCGGGGGATGGTGTGGTCAGGAGCGATGAGGCCGGCGCGTTGCGTGACGGCGACGAGGGTTCCGATGTTATCGAAGAGGTCGACGAAGAGGAAGACGAAGATGATCTCGAAGGCGCCGATGTGCAGGGCGCCCAAGATGTCGAGATGGAAGGCGGTGGATCGGATGGCAGTGAGGTCGTACGCCGCGGGTTGCCAGTGGACCTGGTGGAAGAGAATGCCGAGGAAGGTGGTGGTGAGGACTCCGATGAGCATTGAAGCTCGAATGCGCATGACCTGCATAACAGCGATCAGGAGCAGGCCGAAGATGGCAAGGGCTGTGCCAGGGGCGCGGAGGTTGCCGAGAGTGACGGTGGTTGCGGCGCTGGGGACGATGATGTCGGCGTTGCGAAATCCGATGAAGGCGATGTAGAGGCCGATGCCTCCGCCAACTGCGGCGTGGAGTTGATGAGGAATGGCGGCTACGAGGCGCTGGCGAATGCCGGTGTAGGTGAGAGCGAGAAAGATGACGCCGGAGAAGAAGACTGCGCCGAGGGCGGTCTGCCAAGGGACGCCCATGCCAAGGACGACGGTGTAGGTGAAGTAGGCGTTGAGGCCCATGCCGGGTGCGAGCGCGAGTGGGTAGTTGGCTAGTGCTCCCATGAGAATGCTGCCGAAGGCCGCGCATAGGCATGTGGCAGTGGTGACTGCAGCGAGGGGCATGCCTGTTTTGCTGAGCAGGGAAGGATTCACGAAGATGATGTAAGCCATCGTGATGAAGGTAGTGAGGCCGGCGAGGATTTCGGTGCGCCAGTCGGTGGCGTGCGCGGAGAAGCCGAAGTAGTGCTCCAGGCGGGTGCGGATGGGCATCAGGTCAGGCTCCTGTTGGGCGTGAAACTAGAATAGGTGGAGTGTTACCAGCATAGCCTGAGAGGACTCGATGACAGCAGAGGATGTGAAGAAATTACTTGGGTTGCAGCCGCATCCGCGAGAGGGTGGATGGTACGTGAGGACGTATGAGGCTGCGGAGATGGTGGGTGCGGAGACGTTTGGGGACAAGAGATATGAAGGGTCGAGACGGACAGGGACGGCGATCTACTATCTGCTTGAGCCGGAGACGTTCAGTGAGATGCATCGGCTGAAGTCGGATGAAGTGTTTCACTTTTATGCGGGGGATGCGGTGGAGATGCTGCAGTTGAAGGCGAAGGGTAGAGGCACGACTGTGGTGATCGGGAATGATCTGTTGCTCGGGCAGCGGCCGCAGGTGGTGGTGGAGCGTGGGGTTTGGCAGGGGTCTCGACTGGTGGAGGGCGGACGGTGGGCTCTGTTGGGATGTACAGTGAGCCCTGGATTCGAGTTCGAGGACTATGACGCAGGGACGCGGGAAGAGTTATGTAAGGAGTGGCCTGAGTTTGTGGGGGAGATTACGGCTTTGACGCGGGCGGATTCTTCAAGAGGTAAATCGTAATCTGATCCGGTGCCGTCCTAGCTTGAACCAGCTTTCGCACTCCGTAAGCTGGCCTAAAGCAATATCCACTTGACGTCATTCTGGCATAGCCATATTCTCCGTATGGATGACTAGAGTCGCCCCGGGCATTCTGCCAATCATCACCATCGACCGGAAGAGCCGTAAGGCTCTCCACAAGCAGATTTGTGACGCGTATCGCGTAGCGATCGTCGACGGGATACTGCGTCCGGGACAGCGCGTGCCTTCGACTCGAACTCTTGCAACGGAGCTTCGAGTTTCACGGTTGCCCGTTCTGAATGCCTACGCCCAGCTTCTGGCGGAAGGCTATTTTGAAAGTCGCGTAGGTGCTGGAACGGTGATTTGCACTTCGCTGCCGGATCGGTTCACGGTGAGCCAGTCAACGGGTGTGCGATCCACGGTGATACGGTCCGGGCCCCGGCCTGTTGCTCAACGTACTTCAATTCTGCCGCGACGCGAAGCTCCGTCCTGGGTGCGGGGCTGGGGCGCATTCGGTGTGGGACGAATGGCTTACGATCAATTTCCACTCCAGGTATGGTCACCGCTGGTCTCGCGCCATTTGCGAAATATGCGCGCCAACTCCTTCCATTATGGAGACGTGATGGGTTCTCTCGCTCTTCGCGAGACGGTCGCGAGCTATCTTAGAACCGCGAGATCGGTGCGTTGCGAAGCATCACAGGTCATGATCGTCACGGGTTCGCAGCAGGCGCTCGATATTTCGGCACGTGTGCTCCTCGATCCTGGCAGTTCGGTTTGGTTCGAGGAGCCGGGTTATCGTTTGTCGCGCGAGTCGTTCGCATTGGCTGGCTGTCGACTTGTCCCTGTGCCTGTCGACAACGAGGGTTTGGATGTTGCTGCTGGTATAAAGCTATCTCCCAAAGCGAGGGCCGCGGTTGTCACACCCTCCCATCAGTTTCCGCTCGGTGTCACGATGACAGCCCAGCGACGCTTCCAACTGTTGGATTGGGCTCAGAACACGGGATCCTGGATCATTGAAGATGACTATGACAGCGAATATCGATATGAGAGTTCACCAATTGCATCTCTCCAGGGGCTCGATGTAAATGCTCGCGTGATCTACATTGGGACCTTCAGCAAAGTCTTATTTCCATCTGTGCGACTCGGATATATGGTCATTCCATCGGATCTTGTAGATCATTTTATGATCATGCGACGAGCGATGGATATTGGAGCGCCGAGTTTTTATCAGGATGTGCTCACGGACTTTATTGGCGAAGGGCATTTTGCGCGCCACATTCGACGGATGCGAGTTCTTTATCAGGAACGAAGGACCGCATTGGTGGAGAGCCTCAACAAGGAACTCGGATCTTCGGTCGAAGTTATAGGAAGTGAAGCCGGTATGCACCTCACTGTGACACTTTCGAATGGGGCCGCCGATGATGTGGAGATTGCTGAGCGGGCTGCTCGACAAAATCTTTGGATCTGGCCTCTCTCTACCACTTATCTGGGCCAACCGGCTCGTCCGGGCTTTATCCTGGGTTTTGGCAGTACTGCCATATCTGACATTCCTCAAGGCGTTCGAAAGCTCTATGATCTGCTCGCGGCTAAGTGAGCGTGAAGCCTTTCTCAATGTTGATTAAAAGTGAATGACGTAGGTGAACAGCAGAGTCACGAGACCGACGACGACTGCAAGCAATGCGCTGTGTTTCAGAGTGAAGCGAAAGAGCTTTGCCTGCTCCGATTGTGTAAGACCAGTGGCTGCGGCTGCAATCGCGATGCTCTGCAGGCTGATCATCTTTCCCATCACCCCGCCTGAGGAGTTTGCCGCTGCCATCAGAACTGGATCGAAGCCGAGACGGTTGGCAGTGACCACCTGAAGGCTGCCGAAGAGGGCGTTTGCGGAGGTGTCAGAGCCGGTAATAAACACGCCGATCCAACCCAGCAGTGAGCTGAAGAAGGGGAAGGCACGGCCAGTAGCTGAAAAAGCAAGTCCAAGCGTTGCAGTCGCGCCGCAGTAGTTCATTAGAAAGGCCAGCGCGAGAACAGATGTAACGGTAAGTGTAGGGAGCGCGAGTTGATGGATGGTTTTGCCGATGATGCGTGTAAAGTCACGGGGCTTTATCTTAAGGCACAACGCAGATAGCATCGTTGCCGCCATGCATGCAGTACCCGACGCAGAAAGCCAATTAAGGTTGTAGATCGCGTGATAAGGCGTTGGCCTGGGTACTATCGGCGGCATCCTTTGTACGAGATTATCCAGGTACGGCCAGTGAATGATGATGGTGGTCTTATTCAAGAGCGCCTGGAATGGCAGCCATCCCCAGAGAAGGACACAAAGAACGAGAAGCGCGTATGGAAGCCATGCGTAGAGTATTGCGCCGATGCTGTGGGAGGAGGGATCTTTGCTTTTGCCATCGCCGGCGTTGCTGCTTCCATCTGCGTTGGTGCATGCGAAGCGCATCCATGGGCCCGCTGCCAAAGCAGCTTCTTCGTTCTTGTTGCTGTGTGACCGAAACCAGAGCACAAGCGCAGCCATAGTGACGATTGCGGCGAGAATATCGGTCAAATGAGGACCGAAATAGATGGATACGAGAAGCTGTACGACGGCGAAGGTTCCACCAGCGATAAGAGTTGGAATCCAGGCTCCTGAAAGCGAGCCAAAGCCTCCCATTGCGGCAATCAGGTAAGCGGGGATAAGAAGCGACATGGGAGTGCAGATGCGACCTACAGCGGCGCTGAGCTGGTCGAGAGGCAAACCTGTTGTGCCTGCGAGTGTGACCACCGGTATTCCGATGGAGCCGAAGGCCACGGGCGCGGTATTGGCCAGAAGACAGATTGCAGAGGCGCTGAACGCAGTGAATCCGAGGCCGATGAGCATCGAGGAGGCGATTGCTACGGGCGTTCCGAATCCCGCGGCACCTTCCAGGAATCCTCCGAAGGCGAAGGCAATCAGAAGAGCCTGGAGACGAGGGTCTGGAGTGAGTTGGCCTAAGGAGTCTTTGATGATCTCGAAGTGACCGGTTTCGACTGTGACGTGAAACAAGACGATGGCCCAAAAGACGATCCATGAGATGGGCAGGAGACCGAACGCCACGCCGTTGACCGCTGCGCTGATCGCCGCTCTCACCGGCATGTGGTACGCCATTGTTGCAAGCACGAGTGTGACCGCCAGGCCAACAAAGCCCGCTACCCACGCCGGCTTTCTCATGACTCCCAGCAAGATCATGAGAGTCAGGATGGGCAGAGCTGCGAGGGCGACGGAAAATGCCAGGCCATGCCCGAAGAGGTAGTAGGTTTGATTCCAGATCACGGTGAAGATGTCCCCTGGATAATTGAATTCCACGGCGTATAGGCTGGTAGGATGTCACGCGAATCATATCAACATGTTCAATTGGCCATTTCACGAAGACGGCGTATAGATCGGA
>Ga0210398_10006975_pt1 | contig 10298 bp, 7 predicted proteins | sample IncBWC4OmetaG_FD_161047 | JGI IMG/M metagenome (GOLD analysis project Ga0210398, IMG submission 161047) | Forest soil microbial communities from Barre Woods Harvard Forest LTER site, Petersham, Massachusetts, United States - Inc-BW-C-4-O | ecosystem: Environmental > Terrestrial > Soil >...
CGTGGCCAACGGCACCTACACGGTCACGCCGTCGCTGTCCGGCTATTCGTTCTCACCCACGAGCGCGTCGGTCACCGTCAGCAATGGCAACGCCAGCGTCGCTGCGTTCACCGCTACGGCGCAGACTTACTCGATTTCCGGCGTCATCAACGGTGCGGCGGGAGCCACGGTGACTCTGACATCGGGCGGCAGCACCACCGCCACGCTGACCAGCGGCGCCTCGGGAACCACTTACACCTTCAACAACGTGCCGAACGGCACCTACACGGTCACGCCGTCGCTGTCCGGCTACTCGTTCTCACCCACGAGCGCGTCGGTCACAGTCAGCAACGGTAACGCCAGCGTAGCCACGTTCACCGGGACAACGGGCCAATCGTTCTCCATCTCTGGCACGATCGCCGGGCCCACAGGCGTCACCGTGACCTTGACCGCCAGCGGCAGCACCGTGGCCACGACGACGACCAACGCCTCGGGCGCCTACAGCTTCACCAGCGTGCCCAACGGAAGCTACACCGTCACTCCCAGCTTCAAGACCTACATCATGACGCCCACGAGCTCGCCGGTCACCGTCAGCGGTGCGAACGTCGGCAACCTCAATTTCACGGCCTCAGAAACTCTGTTCACCACGCAGACGCCTGCGCTGACCGGCAAATCCGACGGCTCTGGTGTGAACTTCGAACTGGGAACGCTCTTCCAGAGCGGCGTGGCCGGCCAGATCACCGCGATTCGTTTCTGGAAGGATTCGCACGAAACCGGAACGCACACCGGCCACATCTGGTCCTCCACCGGCACTTTGCTGGCAACGGTTACGTTCGCCAACGAAACCGCTTCCGGTTGGCAGACCCAGAGCCTGACCACTCCCCTGGCCATCACCGCCAGCACCAGCTACATGGTCAGCGTCAACACGGGGAATTCCTACTACGTGGACACCTTCAGCGGCCTGGCTTCGAAGGTCACCAATCTGGACTTGTCGAGCGTGGTGACTACCAATAACGGCGCCTACGGCTCCGTCGGCACTTTCCCGACCAGCAGCTACGAGAATTCCAACTACTTCCGCGATGTGGTGTTTGTGCCGTAGCGGGGGTTCGAACAAACGGCGGAAGAAACAGGCGTTGTAAACCGGATGGGCGGCAAAGAGCGCTTCCAGCCCCGCGCTCTTACCGCTCTCCGGAACCGCACAGTTCGACCGGGGCCATCTCCTGAGTTGAATCCAGCGGGATGGAAACTTGCTTCGGGGGCTTCTGGAAAACCCGGAAGATTCTCCTCCAGGTAGCCACGGCGATCATCGGAAGGGTCCCAAAAAACAGGCGAACGGCCTCCTTGCGCTCCCCGGCGGCCCAGTTATATTTCCACGCCCACCATAGGCATCGGCCGCCCAGGATGGTGTAGCGGTCCCCTTTGCGTTCCTTGCCGCCCGGAAATTTCCCCTGCCGTTCGAGGCGCGCCAGGGCCAGCAATCCGTCGGAGATCGACTTCACGTTTCCGACGGTGTTTCCGCCGTGGATGCGATAGGCGGAAGTGGCCGGTTTTTCCATGACGACGCACGGCGAATAGAGTCCGGCCATCAGCAGCAGGTACATGTCGTCGTTGGTCCAGGTCTTGGGCGTGCTGTTGCGGTAGCCGCCGACTGCGTCGTACACCGACTTTTTCATGATGATGCTGTTGGTGGCCAGGGTTTTCGCCTTCAACAGATAGTCGGGATACTCCAGCACTTCAATCGGCTTGGGAAGGAATTCCTCGGGCGGAATGGTTTGCCCGTCGCGGAAATAGCGCGTCTTTCCGGTCATTAGCGGGGGATCATTAAAGCGGCGGAGGACCCGATCGAAAGTCTCCAGAGCAAAGGGAAAGAAATAGTCGTCGCTGTCCAGGATCACCAGGTACTCGCCCTGGGCCACGGCCGCGGCGCGGTTGCGGGCAACTTCCGGGCCTTGATTTTGCTGCTGCATGAAGCGGATCTGGTCGCCGTAGGATTTCAGAATATCCGTGGCGCCATCGGTGGATCCGTCGTCAATGGCGATCAGCTCGAAGCTGGTGAACGTCTGCGACAAAACCGAGTCGATGGCTTCTCGCAGGTACTGCTTGCGGTTGTAGACCGGCATCAGAATGCTGAACCGAACGGACATGGGCCCTCCAGGGAGAACCGACCACTCAAACCGGCCGTAGCTCCAATATATTCGGCAGGAGCCGCCGGCGCATCCAGCGAGGTCGCGACCTTGAGCCAACCAGTAACCTGTCCGGGCGGCGGAAAGCCCGCGCAGTTCCCCCCAGGACCGCTCCGAAAGCCATGGGCAAGTCGAGGGAGGGATTTGTCTGAAATGGGGGAATCGCTTTCCTGTTTCCTGGAGGGTAAACAAATTCCACACCTGAGAGGGGCCTTTCAGCCACGTTAAGGCTAACATTCTGAATATATTAGAAAGGGTGGTATGGCGGAAATCGTCTGGTTTTGGCACCGCGTTTGGTTGGCGACTTGCCCTTAGGAACGGCTAGGCGCCATCCAAATGTCGGAAAAGACCTTTCCACTATCGGGCCTCCAGGCTGGCTCGGCCGCGCCGCTGGCATCTCGCCTGGCCGCCACCTCTGCCCCAGGCGCTCCGGAGACCCAAGCGGCTCCGAGCGGGCGCATCCCTGTCTTGGACGGGCTGCGCGGCATCGCCATTCTCCTGGTGATGATCTTTCATTTCTGGCATATCGGGTTCACCGCCGGGCCGGCGCTGTGGGAACGCGTTTATTCGAATGCGGCGAACTGGGGCTGGGCCGGCGTCGATCTTTTTTTCGTGCTATCCGGATTTCTGATCACCGGAATCCTTTACGATTCCCGGCAGGACGAGCACTACTACCGCGTCTTCTACGCGCGCCGAACCGTTCGAATTTTTCCGCTGTATTACGGCTTCCTCGTTCTCTTCTACATCGTCACGCCCTTCACCCTGGCGCTGCTGCACCGCTCGCAATATTCGCCGGTGTATGACACCGTGACCGCCAAGCTGTGCGCGTGGACCTACACGCTCAACTGGCTGATCGGCCTGAAGACGATGCGCGCGGCCTCCGTTTCGGTGCAGCACTTCTGGTCGCTGGCCATCGAGGAACAATTCTATCTGGTGTGGCCGTTTCTGGTTTTGACGCTGTCACGGCGGCGGCTGATGGGCCTGTGCGCGGGACTGATCGGGTTTGCCTTCGCCCTGCGCGTTGCCTTGTACCACCTGCAACTGCCCGATGCCGCCTACACGTGGACCTTCGCGCGCGTGGACTCGCTGGCCATCGGAGCCTTGTTGGCCCTGGCGGCGCGGCATCCCGAGGATTGGAAGACAGCCGGGAAGTGGGTGGCGCGAGCCACGCTGCCCGCTCTGTGCGGCGTGGTGGCGCTGATGGCTCTGCTGGATCTGCGGCCGCAATTCATGTCCGGGCAATTCGTCCTGCAGTCCCTGAATTACAGCCTCATCGGAATGTTTTTCGGCGGCTGCCTGGCACTGGCGGTGAGCGCTGCAAAAGGGAGCCTGGCGTTCCGGTCGCTGAACTCGCCCTTTCTTAAATTTTTCGGCAAGTACAGCTATTGCCTGTATGTGGCCCACCAGCCGCTGATGATTCTCTTTGTCAAGGCCGGGATTCACACCGACCGACTGACCGGCGTCCTGGGCAACAAGGTGCTGGCCGTTGTGGTGATGAACGGGCTGGCGTTTGCCGTTTCCATCGGGATCGCCCTGCTGAGCTGGAACTTGTACGAAAAACAGTGGCTGAAATTGAAGGAGCTGCCCTTCCTGCATCGCGAGGCGGAAGCCTAGTCCGCCCGGGCGGCCCCAGAATCACAGCCTTCGATCAGCCGTCGAAACCAGAATAGGAAATTTGGCGGAGAGGGTAGGATTTGAACCTACGAGCCCGGTTTCCCAGGCTACCCGCTTTCGAGGCGGGCTCTTTCAACCGCTCAGACACCTCTCCGCAGCCGTTCAACTAGTCTGATTTTAATGAAGCCCGCAGGACGCAGCAACGCCTCGTGTTGCAGAAGGCAACAACAGATTATTGAAGTTTAGGTCATGCGGTTTGCAAAAAACCGCGCACGGCGCCACCGGGTGGGTGATGGGAAAACGCACGCTGTTGGAACGTGGCGCTGCGCCAGCCGAAGCGGCCTCGTTACACTGCCGTCATTGCGTTCCGTGAGACCATTGTCACTCAAAACACAAGCTGCCTAACGGCCGTCAATTAACATAGCGTTAAGAGCACCGAAGATGAGAATCTTATAATAACTCCGTGAAGAGTTGGCCCCTATCGGGAACCTATGAGCATTCGGTTCAGCGTTTTGGTGCCTGTTTTTAACCGGGAAAAGTACGTCCGACAAGCCATCGAGTCGGTCCTGTCGCAGACGTTTACCAATTTTGAGCTGTTTGCCATCGACGACGGGTCCACCGACGGCTCTGCCGCCATCCTGAAATCGTTTGGCGACCGCATTCGCTTCCTCGAGCAGAGCAATCGCGGGCCGGAGGCCGCGCGCAATGCGGCGGCGGCGCTGGCCCAGGGCGAATACTTGGTCTTCCTGGACAGCGACGACTTTCTGTTTCCTTATGCCTTCGAAACCTACGACCGTGTGCTTCGGGAGCTGAATGACCCGCCAGTGATTCTTGGCGCCGAGGTTTTCTTCAAGGACGGCCGGTACTTCCGGGAACAGGACCAATTCCCGCCGCAATCCTTCGTGCCCGGCCCCATCAAAATCCTCACCTACAGGGACTACATTTCCAAAACCGTGGACACTCCCGCCACCAACAGCCGCATGGTCCTCAAGAAATCGGTGTTCGATGAGGTGGGCGGATTCCGCAAGCACACCACCTCGCTCACCTTTCACAACGACGACATGTACATTGCGCTGAAGGTAGGAACCCACGGGCCCTGCATTATCATGAAGAGCCCCAATACGGTGGCGTATCGCATCCACGAGGCCAACAGCATCAAGGGCCTGAAACTCATCGCGGATGGGTTGATCGCGCTGGCCGACGCCGAGCGCCGCGGCGAATTTCCCGGGGGCCGCGAGCGCCGCCGGCAGCGCTATGCCGTGATCGGCGGCCGATCTTCGAGCTGGGCCTACCGATACTGCTGGAGGCAAGGCCAGTACGGCACCGCCCTGCGGCTGCTGGCGCGCACCGCGCCGATGGTGCTGGCGGCGGTCTGGGCCAAAGTCATGCGGCGCTTCCACGAGCGCCCGGCAGCCGCTCCCTTGCAGAAGCTCGAACGCGATTCCATGGCGGCCGGCTTGACCGAGGCCAAGGAATGAGCGCGTTGGGTTAGCTGGAATTGTTTGGAGGCGCGGGGCGGGATCGAACCGCCGATAAAGGTTTTGCAGACCTTTGCCTTACCACTTGGCGACCGCGCCAGTATTGCATTTCTGAAACTTTTGTACCTTTTCTGTACCTTGACATTGGAAATCGAAGGAGTATGATGGGGCTGTCCCTGGGAAACGGAGAACCCCGTGCAAGCCGGATCGATCAAAGCCCACGGCAAGTGGTGGGTGCTGAAATACTATGCGGACGTGCTCAAGGACGGTGTGAAGTTCCGTAAGAGCCTCTACAAAAAGCTGGCCCGTCTGGACCGCGAGCACCAGCCAAAGGCGGACGGCAGCGCGCCAGAGAAAGTGCAGGCGCTTGCCGCGCTGGAACTGGCCCCCCTGAACGCTGGACTCCGGCAACCTCATAGCCTCGATTCCTTCAAATCCTTCCTGGAAACATTCCTGGCCAAAGGGGTGGGTGGAAAAGGCCGCGAGTTGAATCCCACCACGAGACAATCATACCGGATGATGTACGCGCTGGCCAAGCCGTTCGTGCCGGACATCGAACTGCGGCTGGTCCGCACCCCAACCATTCATAAGCTGCTCCACGATGTTGCGGCTGCTGATGGCGCAGATCGCCGAGCACAGTCCGCTTACAACAATCTCAAGAACTTCCTTTCAAGTGCTTGCCGCTACGCGGTCCAGCACGACCTACTGGAGTACAACCCAGTCAGAGACGCGGCAGTCCCGCAAGGGAATACAGCCGATACCCACGCTTGCACGCTGAAGGAAGTGCACGCCATATTGCAGGCGCTCACCAACCCAGTCTCAAGGGCGCTTGTCACCGTTGCGTTTTTTACCGGGCTGCGCAGCGAAGAACTGAAAGGTCTGCGCTGGGAGGATTACAACGGCAAGGTGCTTCAGATTCGCAGGGGTGTGGTCTATGGGAAAGTCGTGGGTCCCAAGACGGACTCCAGCAAGGCACCAGTGGCGGTGGTTGGCATCGTTCGCAAGACCTTGGAGCGGCTCCCCCGTGGTGATGGTGGCTACATTTTCCCGGTGCAGATCGACCACATGGGGCAACGCCAGATCACTACGGAACTCACCACTGCTGGTATTGAATGGCATGGGTGGCACGCTTTTCGCCGTGGACTCGCTACACACCTGGAATCACTCGCAGTGGGGCGTGAGAAAATAAAGTTGATTTTGCGCCACAGCACAACGGATGTTGCTTCAAAACATTACATCAAGTCCAATCCCGAAGAAAATCGCAAAGCGTTGGAACTGGTCGAGCGGGATTTCCTGGCGCTCAAGCCCAAGGTGAAGCTATAACTTGGTAACGTGCTATCGTGTGCTTTCTAAAATCACCTTGACTATAGTTTGCGAAGTGGATAACGTGGACCCGGGGAACGAGCATGCATCTTCCTGGAGGGAGTGCAGGCTTCGACCCACTCGGGGGGGGTAGCGACCGTCACCAAAGACGTTTGCTGCCCCTCATTTTTTGTGCTATAAGATTTTCCTGACATTCCTTCTGATCCCTCCAGGACCCCAAGGAACAAGTCAAGGTTTCTGACCAGCGACCCAGCCGCTGGCCGCTATCGCCGTGCCGTAGGACGTTGTAGGCACGGCAACCGGCATCCTTCCCGCGTCGAAGGCATGCCGGAGTCGCACCCGGTGGGGACGGCAGCGATATCCGCGTCTCCACCGGGCCAAGCTTGTCGCGGCGTGCTTCGACCTTGATACGCCGCACAACCTGCCGGGGCGGGCAGCGTTCCAACGCGAACCCGCCCACCGGCAGAAATGGGAGGACGGGCAATGTTGACTCCGAAGCTGGAGCAAATATTGGAACAAACTTGGAAGGACCTTCAGGAAGCGAGATATGACTTCGAAGATGACGCGGAACCCGGAGACCTCCGGCGCGTAAATCGGCTGATAACGCGGATCGGCGACCTCATAGATGATTCGCAGAGCGAGCGCGAGGAGCTACTTGAAGCAGTCGCAGCCGCCGGCCCCGACGCTCCTGGCCCAGTCGTTGTACCTCCGCCAAAACGAAAAACATGGGGACACGAATGACAGATCAGATTGATCCACTCGGGCGGGAAGTCTGCCCTTTTCCATGCTTTTTGTGTGGCGGTTATGAATACACGGACGGCATGGTCGTTATCGAAGTCTGGCCACGCAGCCCGAAGTTTTGGGTGTGTATCCGCTGCCAAGGGCTTGATGCTAAGGACCGGGTTACGGCGAAGTTCATTCGGTTGCAACGCGAGGGGCAAACATGAACGGCAACGGAGAAAACCCATTCGAAGGACTGATGTACCCGGATGGCGCTCTTGTGCCGTTCGTGCGTGGGCCAGATGTTGACGGGCACCCAAGCTGGAGTAGTGTGGTCCGCAATCCTTTCATGGTGCAAGAGGAAAACGGCTCCATCACGTTTTTGCGCCCGCCCGCCGATGACGCCTACGTCGTTGAAACCAGAGCGGGGATTATCGAGGGCGAGCAAAAACTCTACCTCCGCATCCTGGCAAACTCCTTCAGCGGTCTTTATCGTGGTGGCAACGATAAAGCGCACTACGTCCACGGCGAGAACGGCACCGAAAAAGGATGGTACAACACCGAAGAACGCGGCGTCGTGTTTGACGATTGGGTTAGGCATCTGGAAGGGGTAGAACCATCGCTGCTTTCCATTCCAATTTTGCCTAATGGCAACACTCACTTTTGTGATGGCGACGTGGATTTTCACAAAGCCAATGATGTGCCAGTGGATTACGTTGCCGTAGCGCGCCGGATCGCGGAATTAGGTCTCCCGCTGGTCCTGACTCGTTCGCGTCGTGATGGTGGCGCACACCTGTCCTTGTTCTTCCTTGAAAAAGATGGCGTACCCGCTCCCGTTGCACGCGCACTGATGGCGCACTACATGGACAAGCTGGGACTCTCTGGTGAAGTTTTTCCGAAGCAAAAAGACGCGCCGGACAAGTTGGGGTCTGGCGTGAATTTGTGTTACTTCGGGACTTCGCGTGTGGCGTTTGGCGATGATGGGCAAGAACTCAGCCTGATGGAATTCTTGAAGCTGGCTGCGAAGCGCAGGTCTTACGGGTTGGTTTTGGCGGGTAACTTGCCCAGTGCCGACGTGCCGGGTTCCGCGCCCAAAGATAAAGAGGACAGACCGCTGCCGATTCAAGTCATCTTCTCTATTCACCTGAAGAATTTGCAAGCCCTCCGCGATAGCAACCACACCGGCCACTGGAATGACACTTTGAATGACTGCTTCTATTGGGCCGGTCGCGCGTTTGCAGCGCACGTGCTTACGGACGAAAAATGGATCAAGGATGAAATTCGGAAGGCCGCGCAACCCGACGCCAAAAGCGAAAATGAGTACACGTCAACGGCGTCCTCCGGTTGGGAATCCGGCCTTAAAAGGCCGCTCATCGTTGCGGAGTCCGAGGAAGCGAAGGCGGAAGCCGGACCCAAGATTCAGGAATGGCTTGCGGACAAGATCGAGCTTTCTAATAACGAAGTCTATGCATGGCTCGCGGTCTTGCCAGAGGAACAATACGAAGTTGGAAGCCTGCGCGAAGATTGCGCCAAGAAATTGGGAATCAAGAAAGTCTCTAAGCTGGATGAGTTTGTACGCAAGCGCAGAGAGAAGAAAGCGGATTCCAAGTCGGGGAAGGTAACGGAAATTGTGGACGTAGAACCGTGGCCGGAACCCGTGAAGCTGGAAACGCTACTCGATGAAATCGTGCAGGTTTTTAAGGATTACATCGTGTTCCAGGGTGTCCACGATCCTTTCACGCTTGCCCTGTGGTGTGTGTTTTCCTACGTCGTGGACCTTTTTAACATTGCTACCTATGTTGGTGTTTCCGCAGCATCGAGAGGATGCGGCAAAACTTCTTTGATGCGGATTCTGCTCTATCTCGTCCGCAAACCCAAAGGCACGATTTCACTGACTGAGAGTGTGGCGTTTCACATCATCAATGAATTTCACCCTACACTGATCGCGGACGAAGTCGATAAATGGCTTGCGCGTAACCCGGAATTGCTGGCGATTTTCACGGGTGGCCACGAGCGGGAATTCGGAACCGTGGATCGCATGGAAATGAGAAACGACGTTTGGGTTGCTTGCGCATACGACTGCTTTGGTGCAAAAGCGTGGGGCCAGATCGGATTGCCGGATGACCAGTTGGTTTCGCGTAGTCTGGTCATCATGCTACGTGCGAAAAAGGCCGATGAGAAAACGAAGAAATGGCCCAAGGTCGGGATGCCAGCGGAACTCAAGGATATGTTTCTACGCTTACGACGGCAGTCACGACGCTGGGCGCAAGATAACGTCCAAGCCCTCAAAGACAGTAAGCCCGAGATCGCGGACTTGATCAACCGGTCGGAGGATAATTGGTATGGTCTGTTGTGCATCGCCAAACTGGCGGGCGATACCTGGGAGAAACGCGCACTAGCAGCCGCTGGCGTCGAAGCTGTGAGCGAACCAGAGGAAGGGATTGTCTTGCTTCGTGATATTAGGAATATTTTCGCCGCACGGAAAACTGACCGGATCAGAAGTTCCACACTGCTCAGTGACCTGCTACGCCAAGAGGAAAGCCCCTGGCCAAAATACAACAAACAAGACGGTCTGACGCTGTACCAGCTTGGAAAAATGCTGCGAGCGATGCAGATCAAATCCGGCAATGTGAGACTTAAGCGTCAGGCCAATTTCGACGCCAGTAAGGACGAACAGGCCAAAGGTTACCGGCTGGACCAGTTTCAGGACTTGTTTGATCGGCAGTTGGCGGGCGAGCCGGTGGACGCGGATGTACGATTGGGGGATAGCAGCCTGTGAGCCGTCCCAGTTGGGACGGGTATCCGAGGTTTGGGACGGGTGTCATTTTGCTATGTGGTTTGTTTACAGCGTTGGGACGGGTGGGACGGGTGGGACGGGTATTTTGAGGGGTGTCCGGGTGTGTGTGTGTGTCCGCCAGTGGTACACCCCCGCTGCCTCTCCCTTTATCTTTTTTTTTCTTAAGACCCCCCTCCTGGCATGCGGGCGTCCCGACACACAGGC
>Ga0210398_10006978_pt1 | contig 10293 bp, 9 predicted proteins | sample IncBWC4OmetaG_FD_161047 | JGI IMG/M metagenome (GOLD analysis project Ga0210398, IMG submission 161047) | Forest soil microbial communities from Barre Woods Harvard Forest LTER site, Petersham, Massachusetts, United States - Inc-BW-C-4-O | ecosystem: Environmental > Terrestrial > Soil >...
AACATGCACTAGAAAATTCTGCTACAGTCTGGGTGCACAGGTGCTGATCTGGTCTGATACGCGCCTAATGAGTATTAAAAAATGCCGTTCCTGTTGCTCTTGCGACGCAAACGCAAAAGGGGGTGTCAGCGGCCATGTCGCCTGACGCATCGCCGCCTTCGGAGACCAGGGTCGCTGCCGTTCGGAGCCTCTATCGCGCGCTGGCCGACGGCGACCGGGAAACGCTCGGAAAGCTGCTGCACCCGGATTTCATTGGACATGCCACCGAGGGGTTGCCGTTGGGGGCGGGCGGCGAGCACGTCGGTCCCGAGGCGATGCGCCGTGAGCTGTGGTGGCAACTCGGTCGCCACTACCGGGTGGCGGCTCATCCCGACGAATTCCACGCTCTCGACGACGGCCGCTTGTTGGTCGTCGGCCATTACCGGGGCGAGGCTCGGCGGTCCGGCAAGAAGCTCGAAGCGGCGTTTCATCATGTGATCGGCTTCGCCGACGACGGCCGGATGACCTCGCTGGATCAGCTGACCGACACCGCCGCATGGGTTGAAGCGCTGGACGATCAGGCTCGGCTTGAAACGATCGACTATTCCGTGGTCGACGGACTCGCGACCGTGTGCCTGAACCGGCCCGAGGCGCGCAACGCAATCGACCCACGCATGGCCTTCGAATCCCTCGTCGTCGCCCGCCGCATCGCCGATGACCGGTCCGTTCGCGCCGTCCTCATTTGCGGCGACGGGCCGTCATTTTCGGTCGGCGGCGACATCGATACTTTTCCGTCGGATGCGTCGACACCGTATGGCGAACTCCTGGAGTGGATGACCACACCGTTTCATGAAGCCTTTCGCGTGCTCAGCCGCATCGACGCACCGATCGTCACCGCCGCCCATGGCGCAATCGCCGGTGGTGGGCTCGGCTACATCTACGCGGCCGACCTAGTGATAGCGGCCGAAGGCACGAAGTTCCTGACAGCATTTGCAGCGCTTGGCCTTTCGGGCGATGGCGGCGGAACCTGGCATCTGCCACGCCTGATCGGCGCGCGCCGTGCGGCCCAGGCTTATCTGCGGAATGCGCCGATCGAGACGACCGAGGCCCTGGAGTGGGGGCTGATCAACGAGATCGTGCCGGCTGACGAGCTACGGGCGCGGGCCGTGGCGCTGGCGACCGACTTGGCGCGCGGGCCCACCCGAGCTTTTGCCAGGATGCGGGCGCTGTTGCGCGGTGCGTGGCACAACGACCTGGCCACGCAACTGCAGTCAGAAATCGAGGCGCTGAAGGCCACCGCCGACACCGCCGATGCCGCAGAAGCGCTTTCGGCGTTCAGAGCGAAGCGCACACCCCGCTTCACCGGAGGGTAGGACATGGGACTGATCAACGATTCACCCGAGCACAAGGCGATACGCGACAGCGTCGCGGGGATCGCCAAGCGATACGGACCCGAGTATTTCCTGGCGCGGGCACGCACGGGCGGGGGGATCGAGGAATTGTGGAATGACCTCGGCGCCGCCGGCCTATTGGGCCTGCACCTGCCCGAGGACTACGGTGGCGGCGGGGGAGGGATGGCTGATGCCGTTGTCGTCGTGGAAGAGCTTGCTGCGCAAGGGATGCCGTTGCTGATCTGGGTGATCTCGCCGGCCATCTGCGGCAGCATCCTAGCGTGTCACGCGTCGGAGGAAATGAAGCAGCAATGGCTGCCGCGCATCGCGGACGGGACCAAGAAGATGGCATTCGGCCTGACCGAACCCGACGCCGGGTCAAACAGCCACGACCTCAAGACAACCGCGAAACGCACCGATACCGGCTGGAGGATTTCCGGTTCCAAGTACTACATCTCCGCGGTGGACCAATCCGACGCGATACTGCTGGCCACCCGGGACGCGGATCATTCGACAGCGGAGCGCAGTCGGTTGTCTTTATTCGCAGTTCCAACCGATACCCCGGGATTGACGTTTGCGCCCATCGCCACGTCGATCGTGTCACCGGACAAGCAGTTCACCGTGTTCCTCGATGACGTCGCAGTTGGCGAAGAAGCGCTGATCGGGGTCGCCGGCAACGGTCTTCGGCAGGTTTTCGACGGCCTGAATCCCGAACGGATCCTGGTGGGCGCGCTATCCAGTGGCATCGGACGCTACGCGATCGGTAAGGCCGTGGATTACGCGCGACACCGGAGCGTCTGGTCGACGCCGATCGGCGCCCACCAAGGCGTCGCCCATCCGCTCGCCGAATGCCACATCGCGGTCGAACTGGGCCGGATGGCGACCCTGCGCAGCGCCGAGCTCTTCGATGCCGGAGAACCGGCGGGTGAAGCCGCGAACATCGCCAAATACGCTGCGTCCGAGGCCGCGTTGAAGGCGCTCGACCAGGCGATTCAAACCCATGGGGGCAACGGGCTGTCCCTGGAATACGGGCTATCCGAGCTGTGGTTCGTCACCAGGTTGATGCGCACCGCGCCGGTGAGCCGCGAAATGGTGCTCAACTTCGTGGCCCAAACATCGCTGGGCCTGCCCCGGTCCTATTAGAAAGCGAGACCCGAGTGCACAGAACGCAATTCGATGCGGTCGTTATCGGAGCCGGCGCGGGCGGCTTGTTCACCGCCGCCCGGCTTGCCCACCACGGCTATCGCACCCTCGTCGTGGAACGCCTCGACAAGGTCGGCGGACGCGCCTCTACCGACGACATCGACGGTTTCAAGGTCAATACCGGTGCCATCGTGATCGAGCTCGGCGGCATCACCCAACAGACATGTGAGGAGGTCGGCGCACCGTTCGACATCCGCGAACCCAAGCCAGCGCTGCTGTACCGGATCGGCGGCAAAAACGTCGACGTGACCGGCGGCGGGTGGGGTTTTCTGCTGAGCAAGCTCACCCGCCAGGGCGCCAAGTTGATTGCCGGCATCGGTGCCGCGCGCAGCGACTCCGGCCTGCCGGAAGACCAGATCAGTACCGCCGAATGGGTGTCTCGTTACACCAAAAACGAACGCGTGCACGGCATATTCCGCAACATGTGCGCCTCGATCTTCGCAGTAGGTTCAGAAGACCTTCCGGCGCGGGTGTTCCTCACTTATTTCACTCGCAAGAGCGCGTTCAAGCGGTTCGGCTTTCACCCCGACGGCACCATCGGGCTGTGGCGCGGACTGGCTGACGTCGTCCAGTCGCACGGCGGCGAAGTGTGGCTTTGCACAACGGTCACCGAGATCATCTCCGATGGCGACAGGGTGACCGGCGTAGAGGTGAACCGCGCCGGCGAGAAGGTCAGCGTCGCAACGTCAGTCGTGGTCAGCGATGTCGGACCCGCCGCCACCATCGAGCTTCTCGGCGAGGAAAACGTGCCATCCGACTACCAGGACCTGGTCAAGAAGGGTGATCGCCCGACCGCAATGATCTCGGTGAACTTCGCGAGCCGCCACCGCCTCGTGGACGTTCCCGGCATGCTCAGCTTCGCCACGTCACGCCGGCTGGCCTACATCGCGAACTTCACCGATACCTGCCCGGAGATGGCGCCGCGGGGATGGCATCTTTACGTCGGGACGGCGGTGCCCAAGCCCTCCATTGGCGACTTCGACGAGGCGGCCGAAACCGAGCTCCTGCTGGCGGATCTGCGCGACAATATCGATCAGTTCGATGAGCGTGCACGGATACTGAGCATTGCGGTCACCCGTGACGGCTGGCCGCCGCAACGGGCGGTGGCGGGTTTCGATCTGCCGCACGACACACCGTTCGCCGGTCTGTGGAATGTCGGCGATGCGGTCAAGGAATACGCCAACGGGGGCACGACGGCGTGCGCAGAGACGGCGCAGCTAGTGACGGATAAGATCCTCGCTGCGCTAACCGACCGTCGTCTCGGCTAATCCATACCGGACGAACGACTGCGCATTGGCGACGACGGTTTCCAAAGAGCTGCGCCGAGGATCCCACCACTCGACCGCCCAATTTAGCGCGCCCAAGACCAGCATCTGAGCCATGTATAAATCCAGATCGGCGCGCAGTTGACCAGATCGTGCCAGGTCGTTGATCAGTCGTCGCCACACTTCGCCGTAGCGCTCTTCCTCGAGGACCTGGCGCTTTCGAATCCGCGGCGGCACCTGGCCGGCGTTGCGGATGGCTGCGGTCGTGTAGTCCGAGATCTCTAGTTCGTGTCGCAGATGAGCGCTGACCGCGGCGAGCAGGCGATCCAGCGCAGAGGCGTCCGCAGGTAAGCCGTCGAGTATTGCGGCGACATGTTCGCGCATGTCGGCGATACCGGCCCACATCACCTCCTCGATGAGGTCATCGCGCGACGGATAGTAGTAATAGATCGCCGGCGCCTGCAGCTCGGCCTGTGCCGCCACGTCAGTGAGGCGCAACCCGGCATATCCATTGGCGCTCAACACGTGGGCGGCCGCGTCTAAGATCCGCCGTCTTGTCTGGGTCGATTTGGACTCAGCGATGTCGGCGGACGCCGGACCCGTCACAGACGCGATGTCAGTCCGCCTGGTCATTGACCAATTCTAGCCAGTAAACGGCACCACGCCCCCGTGTGCGGGCACAATTTCTATCCGAGATTCGAGCCTGCAATCGGTTCATGGACTCGGCGCAATCCAACGTAACGCTTGCCGAAACCACAGTTTTCTATCTCCGATTAAGTAGTTTCGATGAAACAATGCCGTGGCGGGGTATGTTCACCCGCCACGGCAAGTCCGGGTCGCCGGCTAGGACGTTCGCGCTCGTTCTCGTCGTGCCGGAGCATCTGTTGTGGAACGACGCCGTGCCTCGTCGTCAAGCATGCGCTGTCGCATTGAGGGCAGGAAGGCAAGTAGCCGGTAGGTAAGGAGATGACCGAAATGCCAATCGACCGCTTCGTCGTCCGGCACGGCGACGAAGTAGGCCATGCCGCGGATGTAGAGAATGAAGCCGGCCATCATGATCGTGGTGGCCACCCATTTGGCCGCGGTCGGCAGAGTGGAGTTGAGCGCCAGGATGTGCACCCAGCCGACGCTGAAATAGGCGACCATCATCCCGATGGGGGGAAGCACCAGGAACAGGGCTCGTCCCCAGCCCTTCAACCGGGGTTCCAAATACCAAATGAAGAACCCAATCGTCATGAACGACGCACCGTTGATGAACGCCCACCAGTACGGGAATTTCAGGAAGGTGTAAGGCTGAACGCCGTAGTACTGGTAGACGTGCATCAGCAGCCCGGGCGTCTCCATGATGGCATCGGTCAATCCCGCAATCAGGTAGACCAGCATCACCTGCTTGACGTTCAGGCCGCGCTTGAACAGCAGGTAGATGAAATAGGGCTCCAGACCCAAAAAGGCCGCGTAACAGAATGGGATCAGCAGCGGTATCTGAATTCCGAAGTTGGTGAAGACGTAGAACGGGAGGTCATTGGCCCACCGAAGATGGCCCAGTAGGTCGAGCATCGGCTCCAACAGCGAGCACAGGAATCCCCCGAAGATCAGCATCGACGGCAGCCAGTTCTGCTTCTTGAACCCCGTCCACAGGGCCCAGATGACGGCGATACTGACCACGAGCAGGCCGGCATACAACGTGAAAAACCAACCAGCGAAGTGCCCTGCGGAAAAATCCGATGGACTGGGTAGGATATTCGGCGGCATGTGCGGCAAACCTCCTCGTGCGCGATCTAAATATATATTAAATTAAGGTTCCGGATCAATATTCATTACGATGAGAAGTCCGATTTGAGCCGGCAATCTCTCGGCCGATCAGCTCCTTCATGATTTCCGTTGTGCCGCCGTAGATCGTCTGGGCCCGGGTATCGAGATACGCTCGGGCGACTGGGTACTCGACCATGTACCCATACCCTCCGTGAAGTTGTAGGCAGTTATCGAGGAGTCGGCGTTGGAGCTCGCTCACGTACCACTTACCCTTCGCGGCATCGACATCGGAGAGCTCGCCTGCGTTGAACGCGTGCACCGATTTGTCGACGTATGCCTCGGAGATGTCGAGCTCGGTGGCCATCTCGGCGAGCTGGAAACGGATGTGTTGCAGCGCGGTTAGCGGTTGGCCGAAAGCGTTGCGCTGTTGGCAGTACTCGACGGTCTGGTCGAAGATCGCGCGTGTGGTCGCGATGGCCTGGGCGGTGACTCCCAGTCGCTCGCGGGGCAGATGGCCCATCAGGTACTGCAGTCCGCGACCTTCTTCTCCCAACAGATTGTCGAGGGGAACCACTGCGTCATCGAAGAACAACTCGGCGGTGTCTTGAGCCGGCAGCCCGATTTTTTCCAGCTGGCGTCCGCGCCTGAATCCGGGTGTGTCGCGTTCCACGGCGAACAAGCTGAACCCCCGTGAACCGCCCTCCTGTTCGGAGCGGGCGGCGACCACGACGAGGTCGGCCATAATGCCACTCGAAATGAATGTCTTCTGGCCATTGAGGATCCAGCTGTCGCCGTCGCGGCGAGCGCTGGTGCGGATCCCTCTGAGATCGCTGCCGGTGCCGGGTTCGGTCATCGCGAGGGCACCGATCAGTTCGCCGGACGCGAAGCCTGGCAGCCATCGCTGTTTCTGATCCTCGGTGGTGAGATCGAGTAGGTAGTGCAGCACCAGATCGTCCTGCAGGCTGACAGTCAGGCCGAACGACAGCGCGTTGACCTTGGCGATCTCCTCGCAGACCACCATCCGGTAGCGGTAGTCATGTTCACCGGCACCGCCGTAACGCTCGTCGATCTCCAATGCGTATATTCCCGCTTTAGCGGCGCTGACGAACACGTCACGGTCGATCCGGCGGTTACGCTCCCAGTCAGGGTGGTGCGGAACCACTTCGCGAGCCAGGAACTCCCGAACTGTTTCTCGGTATGCCTCGTGATCGGGGCTATACAGCGTCCGGCGCACCGCTCAGAGCCTTTCGATGATCGTGACGTTAGCCTGTCCGCCGCCCTCGCACATGGTCTGCAGACCGTAGCGGCCGCCAGTGCGTTCCAGTTCGTGCAGCAATGAGGTCATCAAGCGCGCGCCAGTGCAGCCGATCGGGTGTCCCAGAGCGATTGCCCCGCCGTTGACGTTGACGCGCTCAGGGTCGGCGTCAAGCTCTGCCAACCAGGCAAGTACCACGGGGGCGAATGCCTCATTGATTTCCACTAGGTCGATCTCGTCGATCGACAACCCCGTCCGCTTGAGTGCATGCCGGGTGGCCGGGATCGGGGCGGTCAGCATCATCACTGGATCAGCGCCCCGCACCGAGATGTGGTGGATCCGCGCTCGCGGTGTCAACCTGAACCGATTGACCGCGTCCTGTGATGCGATGAGCAGTGCTGCGGCTCCGTCGGAGATTTGGCTGGCCACCGCCGCGGTCAACACGCCACCCTCGACCAGGGTCGGCAACTTGGCCATTTTTTCTAATGACGTGTCGGGACGTGGCCCTTCATCCACGGTGACGCCCGCATACGGGGCGATCTCCTTGGTGAATCGACCTTCGGCAATGGCGGCCAGCGCGCGCTGGTGGCTGCTGTAGGCGAACACTTCGTTGTCTTCGCGGCTGAGTTTCCACTGGCTGGCGATCATCTCCGCGCCGCGGAATTGCGAGATTTCCTGGGTGCCGTACCGGGCCTCCCATCCGCGACAGCCGGTCCATGGATCGCTTGAGCCGAAAGGCTCACCCGCGGTGAACGCGCTCAAGATCGGGTACTGACTCATCTTTTGCACGCCGCCCGCGACGATCAGGTCCGCGGTGCCGCTCATCACGGCTTGGGCGGCGAAATGTACTGCCTGTTGCGCCGATCCACACTGTCGGTCCACCGTAACGCCCGGCACCGACTCAGGCAGGCCGGCTGCAAGTGCCGCCGTGCGGGCGATATCTCCGGCCTGGGAACCGATGTTGTCCAAGCAGCCGAGGATTACGTCGTCGATTGCCTCCGGATCCAGGTCGTGGCGATCAACCACCGTCCGAATGACATGGGCGGCCATGTCTGCCGGGTGCTCGTGGCCCAGTCCGCCGCCGCGCTTGCCGACCGCTGTGCGAACCGCATCAACAATATAAGCCTCAGTCACCCGAATAATTTAACATAGAATAAAAAGCCGGGCCACCCGCCCCGAAGTGGCCATTCGCTCAACGTTTGGCAGGTGCTGAGCGCGCTTTCCGCGTGCCGCGGGCCCGGGATTCCCCATCGGCGGACAGTCCGTGGCGGACCAATGATTGGGCGTTGACGACGATGCCGTCGACGGAATCGCGGCGCGCGTCGCGCCATTCGGCTGCCCAGTTCAGCGCCCCGAGGACCAGCAGGTGCGCGTACCGGGGGTCGAGGCCGGGCCGGATCTGCCCGTCGGCCAGTGCATTGTCGAACAACCGGCGCCACATCCGTCCGTAGGCCGTCTCCTCTTTGACCTGTCGGGTGCGGAGCCGGTGGGGGATCTGCCGGGAATTGCGGATCGAGGCGGTGGCGTAGTCGGAAATCTCCAATTCATGCCTCAGGTGGGCCTCGACAGCGACCATGATCCGCTCCAGAGGCGAGGTCTCCGGCGGCAGATCATCGAGGGCATCTTGCACGTGCTTACGCAGCTCAGCGATGCCGCAGTACATGACCTCTTCGATTAGCTCTTCGCGGGACCCGAAGTAGTAGTAGATCGCCGGCGCTTGAAGCTCGGCGTATTCGGCGACATCCGAGAGCCTCGTCCCGGCGAACCCTTTCGAGCTCAAGACGTGCGCCGCCGCATCGAGGATGCGGGCACGGGTGCGGGCGGACTTGGACTCGGCGTCCGTCGATATCTTGCCGTTAGACGCCGCTGCAGCTTTTCTAGGCACGGTTACAGGATATTCCAGGCACGGTCAGGGTGTCGTATACGTCGATCTCCGATGTTGATTACCGGTGGCGCTCTCACCGCAACGTCCTCGGTTGGTGCTGGTGGGATAGCCAGCGGGAACGCCATCTTGGCGTCGAATGCGCCAGCCGCACAATAACTGTCGCACATACCCGTATCAATAGCGCCGCTACGTTGACTGGCCGGGTCAGCGACACCTCATACCTGCATCAGCACGACTCGGGTGACGATTTTTGTCGATCATGGCCACGGCAATGTCGGACGAGTGAGTCCAGGGTCGCCCCAGGGCGGTCGGCGACCGCGGCATGCCTCACGGCGGTCACTCCCAAGCCCGGGGGACTGGATGCCGCCCTCATCCCGCAAATCGACGGGCTGCACGGCTGGGCGTCCGAGCCTCGGTGGCCCAGGCCACCCATGGCACGGATCCGCGGCAGCGCATCGCGGTCAGTCGAAACGGCCTATTGACGAAACCATGCGAACGATCGTTATCATGTAAGTCATCCGATGAGACCGACGTCACACCGGAGTTGCACGATTAGGAGGAGTCGCCATGGGACCCAGGCAACTGGAACGTGGTGCCTCAATGGGCGCTAATTGAGCAACCTTTAGCGACCGAAAGGAAATCCATGTCTGAGGGCCGCAGCGTGTTCTCCGAACGGAGCCAGCGCGCCATCTTGTGGTGGGGTATCGGCCTCGCCATCGTTTACATCATTGCCTTCATCTTTCTGCTGCAGCAGGTTCCCCTGAAGGATCCCAAATGGAGCGCCGACCAGGTGGCCTCCTGGTACGTGCACAATCAAGGCAAGATCAAACTCGGCGCCGTCCTATGCAGCTGGACTGGCGCCTTCATGATGCCGATCTTGGCCGTGCTCGCAATTCAGATGGCCCGGGCCGAGACCGGCGGATGGAAGATATGGAGTGCGCTGACGCTGGTCAGCGGTGCCATGATGTCGCTGTTTTTGATGCTCCCGCCGATGTTCTGGGGTGTAGCGGCATACACGGCACCCCGCAAAGACTCCGAGGTCACCACCCTGATGCACGAATTGGCGTCGCTGACGATGACGACGACCGACCAGTTCTACATCTTCGCGTGGATCGCCGTCACGGTCATCGCGCTGCGCCCGGCCACCCAACTGGTCAAGAACAACCCGTTTCCGCGATGGTGGGGCTACATGTCGCTGTGGATAACGATCATGTTCGAGGCAGGCGCGATCGCCTTCATACCGCGTAGCGGCCCATTTGCCTGGAACGGGCTGCTGGTGTTCTGGTCGCCGCTGACTTTGTTCTCGGTATGGATCACCATCCAGAGCTGGCTGATTTTCCGCGCACTGCGTGCCCAAAGAGCTGAACCCGAGCCCGAGGCGTTGCGCGCGGCAGAGCACGCCACGGTGTTCTGACGGTCGATGACAGAGCCGTGCTTGGTCTGTCAAAGGTTGGCCACCTGCCGGCAAGTAGCGGCGTTAACGCCCACCCAACTGGTTACGAGTTGACTCGGCGTGCGTGTGCCGAAGCCGGCCGTTAAGCGGCCATCGGCGTGCGAAAATGA
>Ga0210398_10006979_pt1 | contig 10293 bp, 10 predicted proteins | sample IncBWC4OmetaG_FD_161047 | JGI IMG/M metagenome (GOLD analysis project Ga0210398, IMG submission 161047) | Forest soil microbial communities from Barre Woods Harvard Forest LTER site, Petersham, Massachusetts, United States - Inc-BW-C-4-O | ecosystem: Environmental > Terrestrial > Soil >...
GACCAGTGGCAAAGTGGCAAAAAAGCACGGCCCGTGGGGGTCACGGGCCGTAACTCGTCAGGGGTATCCCGTCTAGGAGAAGATTACTCCTGGCCGCTTGTCAACAACTACGGTACAGGCTCGCGGTAATCGCTGTCAGTGACCTGAATCACTAGAGAATGTTCGGAAAGAATCGAAGCCCGTAGGTCTGGAGGTTCTAGCTGCGACTTTCAGGTAACCCCTCTTAGCAGATATAAGAAAGCGCTAGGCTTTGGGTGTGAAGTTTCGATAGGTCCATTCGGTCAGACCGGATGGACTATCACCATCATGCTCGACTTACTATTTATCGTCGAGAGGAACTTGCTAGAACTGTGTTGCAGGGCCGGCTGAGCTTTCAGGAGGCTGCGGCCGAGTTCAAGCTCAGCCGGCAGAGAGCGGCCAAGCCGGTGCAACGCTTTGCCGAAGCTGATTGAATTCACTGCGCCGATTGCCCTGTCCCTGTACGGCGCCTGGGTCGGCTTGAATTGTGGGTCAGGCGCCCTTCCCGCCATATGTCGACAGAAGTGTGATTTCAAGCGCGGCTACCCCTGCCGCTAATGCTGCGAGCTAAACGTGGAACATACGCCAGGTTGTTTGGGCCAGACTACACAGCTCGTCCTTGGTTGTGCCTCTGGATGTTTGCCATCACGTCTGGCGGTTGCACAAAATCCCGCCCCGGGTTGAGGACGCCGAGGAAGCCACATAACCGGCGTAAACCACGGGTGCTGCCAGTGATAGAAGGAAAGCACACTTCGCTGAGGAACCGAGGCGACGACATAAGGCACCGCATAGCCGGGCGGAAGTGTAGCGCCCGGCAAGGGCACGCCCGCAAGGATATGAAGGGAGGCATCGGTTGCATCGGCCTACAACATGTATCACCAGCGCGTAGCGACGATCAACCGCGGCTACGCGAGGCGCTGGCAGATCCTCCGGAAGCGTGAGTTCGCCCCGGTGTGGGACCGAGGAGAGCACTGGGGTGTCGGAGGCGGCGCTGCCCTGTGTGGGAGGGCTACCTGCTCTTCTGGAGCTGCCATCCACAATAGAGGAGTATTAGAATAAAGCCAAACAGCACCCACCACACCGTAGAGCCTGGTACTTGATGATGCGTCGCCTCCAACATACCAAGAATATGCCACGGTCAGCGGGCACAGTCGGTGATCCAGATCACGAATGGACGTGATCAGACGAAACAGTATTCAGGTTCACGAAGCCTTGAGGTAGCGGAGGTCGGGCGCATAATCGTTTCGGAAAGTCCAACGTGCGCGTCGGCATTCTGAACGGGATATCCGCTGTAAACGCATGGTTGTTGTCATCAATAGATTTTTTCACCAATCACACTTTGACTGATCAAAGCAGACTGGTACGCAGGAGGCTTCCGTCAGATCGAATGCCACAAAAGCGTGCGCATGGGTCGTGGTTCACTCCGCCATGGGCGCTGCAAAGTCATTTCCCTCCCCCGCACGCTGTTTGACTTCCCTGAGCCACGCTCGGGCATTCGTGCCGTGAATCACGCGCCCCAGAAAGCCCAGCCGCTCGGCGGCATTGTGACCGTTTCGCCGGATGTCGCCTTTAGTAATCTTGGTGTACAGAGCGAGAAAGCTATCCATGCTACGGGGCTTGGCGAAGACGTACGTCGCGTGACCAAGCTGAGGGGTTTCGACGACGACGGCTTTCTCAACGTCGAAAATGTATTCGTCACGAAACAGATAAATCCGGCGTGCCCGGAGTGAGAGCTGGCGATAGAAGAACGGGTCATAATCGGGACGCCAGCTGATCTGTACGACATCAAAGTCGCCAGGAAGGCGCAACGCGGAACACATTCGCTCAAGCTCCATTTTCTCGAACGCTCGATGCTCCAGCCGCAGCCGGACCTGATCAAGAGCCTTTGAGTATTGACCAAAGCGATGATAGGTAACTTTGGCAGACTCCATTTGCTGTTGAAAATCGGGTGGCAGTTTGACCTCCAGACGGCTCGGCAACGCCGTTTCCCAGGTCACGAGCTCCCACTGCTCACGATGTTTGCGGTATTTGCCACTGTGTACGAACGTGCCGTCGACCTCGATCTTGGTTCCCAACAGATGCTTCCACTGATTCCAGGTGCGGTCCCAGAGCGTGTGTAGGGCGGCTGGGTCGAGCCAGAACTCCAGCTTGCGACGCGCGTCGCGGCACAGTGCCCGGTCGTCGTAGAAATCACATTTGCGCAGTGGCACATGGAACCGCCGGCGGCGGAGATCTGGTGAAAACGCGAGGATGCGGCGAGCAAAGAACGTGGCTCCGTCACGGGAAGGCTCGCCGGCCACAAGGAGAGAGCCAAACCCACCATACGGAAATATGGCCGGGGCTTCGGGATCGGCCAGCAGTGCGTCATAGCAAGCGCGCAGTTCCGGCTGACCAACGATGTTAAATGCCCGCTCCAGCGTCACTCGCCGGCTGCGAGCAGCTCCTGCCGTTTGGAGTTCCAGGTCGCGTAGCTTGAAAGCTACGCGCAGCTCAGAGGGAGAAGCGCTGGCTGGAATATGCAGGATCTCGTACAGCGAGGGACGATCGGCTCCGTGGTCGGCATCTGGCAAACCATAAAAGTAGTCGTGCAGGACGTCGCAGGGCAGCAAAACCGTACTGATGCCCAGGCTTCCGCGGTGAACCTCGGCCGAAACGAAGTGCTGATTTCGTTTGTCCTGCTTGGGCTGGCTCACGTATCCGATTGGCACATGATAGACATAACTCTTGCGGCCGGAGCCACCATTCTTGGTGATTAAGATCTCTGTACCAGCCGCATCTCCCGTAGAGACGGGAAAAGCGATGTCGTCGCCGAAGGTCACATAAGCTGCGAGAAAACGGGACACCAAGAGCTTGGATCGATTCGCGAACACACAGATAGCGGGGTTCTCCTGCCGCTGGACACTCACCACTCGCTCCCAACAGATGGAAGTGGACGAAGACGAAATCGGGGACGTCGACGGCATACCTTCGGCGGGCATTATAGGGTCGTCTTGCTGAAGTTCAAAACGTTGTGCGGAGTATCCCAATCTCACGGGCGTGGTTCCCTGATATGGCGCTCGAAATTGGACACATGCGTGTTTTACGTCGGCCGCGAGAGCCAACCACGCCCCAGCCAGGTGTTCCTGCGCAGCACGGATGCTCTACTGAGAGTCCTGCCTGACTTGGCCGTGAGAAAAACTCTGCCATATGGCCGTCTGGGCGAAGCTGCAAACTCGATGTGGGATCTCATCGACAAGTTGAACACTCTCCCTAGGCAGGAGAGACGAGGCCAGAGCAATCCTCCCAGATCGTCCGGAAAACAGAGCAGCGCTCTTGATTTGTCGAACATCGTTTTCGTGATGGAGTTCCCATAAAGGTATCAGTTGGCAGGAGCGATAAAACACGCGCTCTTGACGCAGCTTTTGGGAGTATGGCGCTGCATCAGAGGAGGATTAAACCTGGTCCCGACGTGCTGGTAATACCGGGGGCATGACGTCGTGTCGCAAGCGGGCGGTGCAGGTTGAAGGGTGAGCTGCAAAGTCGCAAAGGCAGTTTCGCTTACCTGTTAAGCCGCTCCATAGGTCCCGGCGATTCTTGGGAGACTAGAAACATAGCCTCATCGGAGTTCGCCTCAGTGATCACTTGAAAAGCGGCCAACGATTATCACTTCAAAACCGGCCAACGGAGGGTGCCCGGAACGTAGATGTTCTACCGCGTCATCCCCTGTTCAGGCAAGTCTAATTTGTAATGTTCTTGGACAAAGATTGTGCCAGAAAGCGTCCGAGGTAGAGTTGTAAAATACCGGCAAAGGTTGAACGGGCACCGTATGCATACTTATTTGTCGGGTATGACCAAGAGCTTGCGGCCAAGGAATTATGCTCTCGCCTTCATCTGTGCGCTAGGTACGTTCGGTTTGCGGCCATGCCAGGCGCAGACATTTACTCTGCTGCACAGCTTTACGGGTGAAGGCGATGGAGGAGTGCCCGCGGCAGGGCTGATCATGGATCAAGCTGGCAACCTCTATGGCACGACCGGTGAAGGCGGCTATACCGGGGGGCAATGCTCCATGGGCTTTCTGGGTTGCGGTGTTGTCTACAAGCTGGCGCATAAGAATTCCCAGTGGGTTCTCGAAACGATCTACACCTTCCATGGCTCTGACGGGCAGAATCCGGGCGCGCGTGTGATCTTCGGTCCGGATGGCGCGCTTTACAGCACAACCACGAGGGGCGGCGCGTACGGCTATGGCCTGGTTTTCCGGCTGGCGCCTCCGGCGCATGTTTGCGCACGCATATCCTGCCCCTGGACGGAAACCATACTGCATTCATTCAGTGGAGGCAGCGATGGTGAGAATCCGGGCGGCGATCTGATCTTCGACCAGGCGGGTAATATCTACGGTACGACATCTAATGGCGGCGGCTTTGGGTCCGGAGTAGTGTACGAGTTATCGCCTTCCGATGGCGGCTGGACGGAAAGCATTCTTCATAGTTTCCAGGAGAACAGCAACGACGGTGCCGCTCCCGCCTCGGGAGTGATTTTCGATAACGCCGGAAATCTATACGGAACTACGCTGCTGGGCGGCGGCTCCGACAATGCTGGAACGGTTTATAAGTTGACGCACTCCGCATCGGGGTGGACGGAGAGCATTCTACACAGCTTCACCCTCGCGTCGGGCTGCACCGAGCCGTCGGGCGGGTTGATTTTCGATTCGGCGGGAAATCTCTACGGCACCACGCTCTCGCAACTCGCAACCTACGAGTTGTCCCCATCGAACGGCGCTTGGATCTTCACCATCCTCTATCATTTCGATGTTGCTACAGGCTCCTTTGCCAGCATGACCATGGACGCGGCGGGCAATCTGTATGGAACTCTGTTCTTTGCGGAGCAGGAAGTTTCTCGCCTCACTCCGTCCGATGGACAGTGGACGCTCACCGGCTTTAACGGCGGGCCTGGAAGCATACCTCGTGGGAGCGTGACCCTCGATGCCAGCGGCAACATCTACACCACGGCCGAAGAAGGCTGCGGTGACGGCTGTGTCTTCGAGATTACGCCTTGACGCGCTAGGCTCATTCTCAGCACGTTGTTGGCGTAATATCCACCAGCGATCCGGCCCGGAGTTCAGCTTTTGAAAGCTCCCCGCCTATTGCGCCGTCGCATCAAGTTTCGTTCTCCAACTTCGAGGGCCGCACTTGAGCACGTGCCCGTGATGCAGCAAGCGGTCGAGCATGGCGCTCACGGCCGACGCGTCTCCCTAGCAGTTTGCCCCAGTCTTCCACCGGGCGGTTGGAGGTCAGCACCGTGCTGGCACGCTCGTAGCGGCGCATGATGATCTCCAGCAGTTCCTCGGCGGCGGTGAGCGGTAACTTGCGCTTGCCGAGATCATCGACGATGAGCAAGGGCACACTCACCAGAAACCCCATGAGTTCTTTGCGCGTGCCATCGAGCGTGGCCTCGGCCAAGTCATCGAGCAGAGTGTGGGTTTCTCGATAGAGTACACGGTATCCCTGCTGGATGGCAGCCTGTCCGATGGCTTGGGCCAAGTGGCTCTTGCCGGTGCCAGGCGGACCTAAAAACAAGGCGTCTTCGTGGCGGCCGATGAATGCGCCGGTGGCGAGATCGAAGACCAGACTGCGATTCATCTTCCTGTTGAAGTTGAAGTCGAAGTTGTCCAGCGTCTTCTGGGCGTCGCGGAACTGGGCTTGCTTTTTCCGCCGCTCCAGCAGGCGCTCGCCCGTCGGGCGAGTTCGTCGGAGACCAGGCAGGAGATCAGGTCGATAGGGGCGAGCGGTTCGCTTTGCGCCTGGCGCAGACGGGTCTCCAGCACCGTGGCCATTCCGCCCAGGCGAAGTTGTTTGAGAGCACGATCGAGTTCGATGAGGTTCATTCTTCCAGCTCCTTGGTTCGGTGATTGATGAGGTCGCGATACTGCACCAGTTCGCGGATCAGAGGATCGACTTGCTGCAAACTGAGCGGGGCTTGTGGGCAGCGCTCCAGATAGCGGCGGACGAAACGGTATTCCTGGACTCCCATCTCCAGCGCGGCGGCGCAGGCTTCATCCACTGCTGCCGCGCCGTATTTCTTGGCTAAGGAGAGAACGCCCAGGATGCGGCGCACGCCGACCTCTCCCTGCTGGCGATGAATGGCGTCGCAGAGCGTGCCGATGTGGGTGCCGGCGCGGCCGGCCCGCCACAGCAGTTGCGAAGTGCGCAGCGGGGTGCGTTTGGAGTGGTCTTCGGGCTGGATGCGATACCAGCCGCGTTTCTGACGCACATGTTCGCGCAGCAGTTGGCCGGTTTTGGGATCGAGCAGCCGGACAAACAGCTCATCCCATTGCACTCGCAGCATGCGCCCGATCCAGCCCGGCGGGGCGCCATAGTAAGCGGCTTCGACTTCGACGCAGCCGTCCAGATGCACGATGCGTTCGCCGTACTGGTAATAGCGGAAGGGTTCGGCGGGCAGTGGCAGCAGGAACGGTTTCTTTTCGGTGCGGGTGTCGGCCCAGCGTTCTTCCCAGCGATCCAGGTAGGCTTGGGCTTCTTCCAGACCCTCGAAGCGCAGACCTTTCAACGGCGTTTTCTGCGCATGGCCGACGCCGGCCTCGACTTTGCCCTTGCGATCTGGATCTTGAATGCGACACGGCATGGCGACCGCGCCGTAGTGGGCGAGCACGTCGCGATAGAGCGGATTGAGCGCGGGATCGTAAATGTCGGGGACGAGCACGCCCTCGCGCAGATTGTCGAGCACCACGGATGCGAGTAGCCCCGCCTAATCGACGGAAGGCTCGTTCATGCAGTTCGGCCCAGATGCAGGTGCTGGAGCGGAAGGTCAGCAGTCGAACCGCTTTCCGGCTGCAGCCCAGCGTCATCACGAACAGCCGGGTGCGCCGATACTTGTGGGTTTCGGGATCGCGCACCATCGGGCCGGTACCGTAATCGACTTGCGTCTCCTGGCCGGGAGCGGTGACGATCACCACGCGGGCTTCGGGCGCTTGCGCGCCACGCAAATTGCGCACGAAGCGCTGCACACTCTGGTAGCTGCTGGTGAAGCTGTACTCATCCACCAGGTCCTGGTAGATCGCCACGGCATTGCGGCCCCGGCTGAGTCCTAACTCAATGGCCTCGCGGTAAGGCTCGCAGGCGCTGGCGCTGGGACTGCGCTGCGGAGACGCCACTGGCGCTGAGGCCAGAGCGCCCACTTCGTCTGGTTGGGATGGGTTGGAGTCGGTGATCACCCCAGAGTCGGTAATCACCTCGTTGGCCGGTTTTGCAGTTGGTTTTGCTTTTCCCTTCGTGGAAAGGTTTTCAGGGTTGATTTTGGGGTTGCCGTTGGGGTCGGTGGTCGCCGGAATGGCCGGTTTTTTCGCGCCAAAGTCGGTGATCACTTCGTTGGCCGGTTTTGCCGCCCGCCGCCCCCAGCCTCCCGGCGGACGCACCACAATCCCAGCCGCTTTCAAGTACTGACTGGCGGTTTCACGACGGATGCGCGTGGCCTGCTGGATCTTCCGCAGCGGCCAGCCCAGCCGTCCCAGAGCCAAAACTTGCTGTTTCTTCTCTTCGTTCAAGACATTGGCCATGTCCCCGAAGGCTACAAGCCCCCGTGGGCGTCAATGTCCCGGACGCTATTCTCGTTGGCCGGTTTTCAGGTGATAACCATTGGCCGGTTTTGGGTGATCGCTGAGGGTGTGCAGCACAAGGGTTACTCCGATCAGAGTCAACACCGCGTTGCGTGAAAGAGAGTCCATGAGTGGTAGATCATGTTATTCGCTTCTAACATCCATCGCCATACCTTCACGATTTCCAAGTCATCTCCTGTTCAATCCATCGTGGCCCAGCTTCCATGCCGTTGCATACGAGGCCCGAGACTCATTTCGGCCAGCGGAAGCATGGGTAGCCGGAAAGTCGAAAAAAGTGGGGACCGGGACACAATTGGCCGCGAGCAGTTTCGGCCTTTTCGGATTCGGTTCTGTATGGACAACACCGAAGCCGTATCGTGGCATACCCTTTCACTCTGGGCTCCACACTATCCACCGTCAATTCGTGCTTTCGGATGCAGTTCAAGCGAAGCTTGAGACTGTGCGCCAGGTTCGCTCTTCGGTTGGGCGACCTCAAATCACTGGCGAGTGGCGCACCCTGACACCTGACCTAACGAACCTCGGAATCTCTTAGCTTGTAACGAAAAAAACCCACTCAAGGCAAAAGCAGGTCTTGAGCGGGGCAACCTGACGCTCTCTCTTGCTTCTTGCGGTTTCACCAGCGCAGACTATTTGGCGTGCACCAGTTTCATGAGTTCGGTCTCCGCCTGGCTCCAATCCTCGTCGGCGTGGTTGCCGGTCCGGTCGCGAGACTCGTAGATCTGATAAGCGCGAGCCCGTATCTCATCTTGCGAGAAGGTACTCGCCGGATCTTTCTGGAAGGTTCCTTCCTGTCTGAAAGGATCGGGTTTCTGGACTGCTTGAACCTTGGGATTCACCACTTCAACTCCTATTCACTGCCACAACTGAGGGGCAAGAAAAATCCCCCTTCTACCCTTCGAGGTGAGTCCAGGGTAGAACGGGGACGTCTGACTCCTTCGTTTCGCGAAGGACAAGGGAACTTACACGGTCGCCGGAACGCGGTTCATGGTCGACGTGACTGTCTCGAAGGTGTGAACGCGCGGCGTTCCATCGATTACCTTCTCCAGGGTCTTCATCACCTGCGGGTAAACATTGGTGTTGTAGTTGTCAGCGTCGGACTTGTTGTCCCACAGGCTGATGGAAACGCTATCCACGCTGTTGGTGTTGCACAACGTGATTTCTTCCTTGAAGCCCTTCTGTTTCTGCAGTAAAGGAAGAATCTGGCTTTCAAAGGTATGGGTATAATCGGAATGAGTGTTGGGCTTCAGACGAAACGATACATTGCGTGCAAACATAGGCACCCTCCTAAAGGTAGTTGTTCGCTAAGAAAATAGACTTCAGATGGGCTGACTTAGTTCAGAGAACCTGAAAGAGGAGAGGATGTAAACTACCTCAATTAGGAATATAGCTCATAAGTTTTAGTTTGTACAGCGAAATGGCTAGCTCTAAGTATTCCGACGACTACCGCAAGATACCTTATCCTTATAACTCATCGACATACGAAACAATAAAATCGGTAAAAGCCGCGTGCCCTAGGTCGCACTTCGGTTGGGCGACCTCGATCACGGCACTCGGAGCCCGAAAAGGCGGAGCCGCTTCGTCTCATCCATTCCCAGATGAGGCGCTTCTCCGACTCTCACAGTCACAGTCGGTCAGCATCAAGCTTCGATGGCTCGGGTGATACGCCTCTCCAAGTCGCCCATGCCAAACGGCCAAACTTGGTGACTCATGGCCGATGCAATGGCATAGTCCATTGGCCGCCCTTGTGCCATCAAGGTAAGGCTTCGGCCAACAACTGATACAACTCTCGTTGAGCTAGTGTTGCGTATTGGGGACAAGATATAACTACGAGGGTGGCTCGGAAGAGCGAAGCCATGTAATGATATGGAATCAAGGTATCCGATGGCTTCAGCGATCAACCCGCAAAAGGATGCCAGCCCGTCGCCGACGCTGGTTTACGATGGCTCCTGCGGCTTCTGTAGCCGTTCGGTTCGGTTCATTTTACGGCACGAACGAAGGCACGACCTGTTGTTTGTGACTCGTGACTCGGAGATGGGCAAGCAATTGCGTCGCACACATGGAATGGAATCGATAGAGTCAATGTTGTGGATCGAGGATGGTCGCGCATTCGCCGAATCTAACGCTGTAATGAAAGCTGCGGGCTATGTCGGCGGCTGGTGGTCTCAACTGGCAGTTCTTGCGTCGCTTTTTCCGCCGAACATTCTAAATAGACTTTACAAAATCGTTGCTAGACACCGTCGCCGTCTCTCAACCAATGTGGCCGTCTGCCAGCTTCCCAGCCCTGAACAGCGCCGTCGTTTCTTGGCCTGACAATGGCAATTAGTCAATGTTCCGTGCCCGTCACTGTTGCGGCCCACGGTCTCTGATTGTTGGCGTTATCAGGCCATTTCATTCAGAACGGGGTCAATGAGTGTAACGGGGATTTATCAACAGCAATCCTAATTTCTATTGCCGGTCGCTCTGGCTGTGCCGCAAGCACCTGATCACTGCTCAGCGATAGTTTTGAGGTTTTCGAGTCCGCCTTCGAAATGTTGACCCATCATCCGATCCATATTTGTAAAAACACTCATTAACTTCATCGCGAACAGATTCGGGCCACTCATGCTCCATGTAACGCGAGTGTTTGACCCGTCCGGCTCCAACTGGAATTCGTTTATGTTGCGCAC
>Ga0210398_10006981_pt1 | contig 10292 bp, 11 predicted proteins | sample IncBWC4OmetaG_FD_161047 | JGI IMG/M metagenome (GOLD analysis project Ga0210398, IMG submission 161047) | Forest soil microbial communities from Barre Woods Harvard Forest LTER site, Petersham, Massachusetts, United States - Inc-BW-C-4-O | ecosystem: Environmental > Terrestrial > Soil >...
TAAGTGCATCTCCTCCGCAGCAGCATACAAAGTTAACAGCCGTACCAACGTGTCCAATCGCTGCTGCATTGTCTATAGCTCCATCGCGTTCAAATGCCGTACGGCCTCATCCATCGTCACGCGCTCGTCGCTTCGTTGTTCAAGAAACTCTCGCAGTAGAGGCAGTGCCCGTATCGCTCGATCCAGGTCTTCATCCGTCCCGGCCTTATACGCGCCAATGCGAATCAGGTCCTCCGACCGCGCGTGGACCGCCAGCAACCTTCGCACCGTTGCTGCCTGCCGTCTGTGTTCAGGCGTTGTCACCGCAGGCATCAAGCGGCTCAGTGAATCCAGCACATTTATCGGCGGATACCACCCTCCGGCGGCCATCGATCGCGACAACACCACGTGTCCATCCAACAGCGAACGCACCGCGTCCGCCACCGGGTCCTGTTGATCGTCACCTTCCATCAGCACTGTATAGAAGGCCGTGATGCTCCCACTCTGAAAGTTTCCCGCGCGCTCTACCAGTTTCGCCAACCGCGCAAACACCGATGGTGTATATCCCTTACTCGCCGGAGGCTCACCCGCTGCCAACCCAATCTCGCGCGCTGCCATCGCATATCGCGTAAGTGAATCCAGCACCAGCAAAACATGCTTTCCGCGCGCCGCATAAAACTCCGCGACCGACGTCGCCGCCATCGCCGCCCGCAGTCGCAGCAATGGACTCTGGTCCGAAGTCGACACCAGCACCACCGACCTCTTCCGTCCCTCCTCGCCCAGCGAGTCTTCCACAAACTCCCTTACCTCGCGCCCTCGCTCGCCAATCAACCCGACGACCGTCAGGTCTGCCGCCGTATTTCGGGTCATCATTCCGATCAACGTACTCTTTCCCACACCCGACCCGCCGAAGATACCCACGCGCTGCCCGCGCCCCACTGTCAACATTCCATCCAGCACACGAAGCCCCGTCTGCAACGGCTCTCTGATCACCTCGCGATCCATCGGGTGTGGCACCGTCCCGTCAAGCGGCCACATCTCCGCTACTCGCGGCGCCGGGAGACCATCCAGTGGCGACCCCACCGCGTCGACGATCCTTCCCTCCATCTCTGTCCCGACCGCGATCTCCGGCGTCACCCCCATCGCCAGCACTGCATCGCCATAGCGGATCCCCTGTGTCGCCTGTAGTGGCATCGCCAATACGTGTCGTCCGCGAAATCCGATCACCGCGGCCCGATGTCTTTTGCCTTCCCCATCAACGATCTCGCAGCACTCGCCCACCGAACAGAGCGGTCCTTCCGCCTCCACCGTCTGCCCATTCGCCTCGACCACCCGCCCGCTCCAACGCCACGCAGGCCTGGTTGCAAGTTGCATCAAATAGGGCCCCAGGCCCACAACGCCAGGCTGCGCCACGCCCTGTACCTCGCCCATCACGCCGGCCTCTGCTGCATCAGATCGAAAAACCCGCGTTCGATCTCCTCCAACTGCGCGCTGACACCCAGTTCCACTCTGCCAACATTTGTATCCAGCACGCACTCTCCCGCGTCCAACCGCTCATCGGCCACAATCTTCAATGACGACTCCTGGCCCTCCACAAAAACCTCTTGCCACATCTCGATTGCGTTTGCCGGGACCCGCAACACCGTCGTACTGTCCTCTGCCACCTTCTCCAGTGCGATCCTCACGACTCCAGTCAGCAACAAAGGATCCAGATTTGCCTCACGATGCAGCACACGTGCGGCAATCGCCAACGCAAGCTTCACTACCTCAGTTTCTACTCCTGCAAAATACCTCGCACGCTCTCGACGAAAGTCTTCGCAGGCCTTCAGGACGGCCGCACGCTCCTCAGCGATTCTCTCCTCCAGCCTTCTCTCCCCCTCAAGACGGGCCTCGGCCTGCGCTTCAGCCCGCGCCATCTCCATCCTGACTGACACCTGTTCCAATTGGGCCCGCAGCTGCCCATCAAGTGCTGCCACCTCCTCCTTCAGAAGTACCTCCGCTCCGTTCGTTTCGACCTTCGCCACAATCTCGGTCCGTTCCAGTGGGTGAAACTCAAGCCGCGATACCGCTCGTCCTTCGTCCACTAACAACCTCACGGGCATTTCGGCCACCGCGCCTCGACCCTTGGTCTTTACTTCTGCACTCTCAGACGGCGAGATCATCATCGACCTCCATCTTCAGAATCATCTTTCCTTCACTCTCGAGCTGCCGAGCTAACGCCAGTAGCTCCTGCTGTGCCAGTCCGACATCTCTCATCCGCACCGGCCCCATTACCTCCATGTCCTCCTTCAACATCTCCACCGCGCGAGAACTCATCGCTTTGAACAAGTGTGCTTTCACGTTGTCTTTCCCACCCTTTAGCGCCATCGCCAATACCTTCTTGTCAGCAGCACTAACAAACTCACGGATGCTCTCCGCCGGCACCGTCACCAGATCTTCAAAAACAAACATCAGCTCGCGTATCCCGATCGCGACCTTAGGTTCGTTCTGTTCGATCTCTTCCAGGATCCCGCGGCTATCGGTCTGGTTCAGTCGATTCAGAAGGTCTGCCACCGCCTTAAAGCCAGAGTATGACTTCCTTCCACTCGATCCCATCTTCTCCATCCGCTTATGCAACGCCAGTGCGACCGTCTGCGCCATCTCCGGAGAGAACTGCCGCATCTCTGCCAGCCTCCGCACAACGTCCACTCGCATTGCGCCCTGCAAATTCATCAGGACCATCGAGGCGCGCTTTGCATCCAGATGCGCCAGCACGAGGGCGACCGTTTGCGAGTGTTCGTTCTCCAGAAATTTGCTCAAATGCTGCGGATCGATGTCCTGCAGCTTCGCCATATTTCCAACACTGCGCTCGCGAATCTTCTTGACCTGCAGCAGCAGCTCTTCGGCCCGCGAAGCGCCAAAGGCCTCCGTCAGAAGCCTCATTGCATAATCTGGCCCGCCTCGCACCATGTACTGCTGCGTCTCCAACAGCCCGTAGAACTCGGTCAGGACCTGCGTCAACTGCGCCGCCGGAACGTCCCCTAGCCGCGTAATCTCGTCAGTCACCCGCTGTACATCGATCTCCGACAAACTCTGAAACAAGGTCTTCGCCAGTTCATCACCAATTGCCACCATAAGAATTGCGGCCTTCCGCAGTCCCGGAATCTCTGCTGGCGTAAATCCTGCTTCGGGCGTCAATAGCAACGGGTTCTGCCGCATCGTCTCTGCCCCGGAAAACTGCATCGCCGCTCCCATTAGCTTCTCTCCTCAGTCGACCCGATCCAGGCTTCGAGCAACCGCGTACTCTGCGCGGGCTCTCGCCGAATATGATCCGACACGTGCTCAAAGATCCCCTGTTGCAATTGATACGTCTTGTTCTTCGGCCGTGGCAGAAGCGTCTCCTCGTCAGGATCTTTCTGCGCAGCCGTCACCTCTTCATGCTCTTCGAATGCACCGGCAGCACTCCTCGGTGCCAACAGCACCGGTTCACGCAGCGTTGCAGTCATCTGGCTCGCCACGGGCCGCAGCACAAACAACACCAGCAGCACACCGCATATTCCAATCAGCGCCGTCCGCAGCAACTCCGGTTGCGTATGCAGCGACCCGCGCAGCTCCTCCATCAGCTTGTCCATCACGGGCGGCTTCACTTCTGGAACATTGGTGCTGAAGCTCACGTTCTGTATCACCACCTGGTCTCCGCGCCGCGCATCGAAGCCGACCGCAGCCTGTGCCAACTCCTCCAGTCGATGCATCTCCTCCGCGCTTCGCGGCTTCCACACCATATGCTCCAGCTTGCCCACGCCTTCGGTTACGCTGCGATCGTTCACTACTACTGCGGCAGACACACGTTGAACCCGGCCCGGCCCCTGTTCGGTATGCAACAGATGTTTTGTGATTCCATACGTCTCACTCTCTTCGTGCATGCTCTGTCCCTGCCCCGCCCCCTGCTGCGGATAGACCGGCAGCGCCTGCTTCTGCAGCAACGGCGGCGTCCCGGGTGCGGCCGCTGCCTGCGAACCCGCCACCGCCCCCTCAGGGGATCCTGCCGGAGAGTTGCTCGCCGTCCCCGGAACTCCCGAAGACTGCCCCCGCAAGGCTGACGTCTGTTCGCTCTTCTGCATGGTCAGCGTCGCCACCTGGTTCGGGTCGTAGACTTCATCGGTTCGCTCTTCCCTGCCTTCGTCATAACTCACATTCACCGTGGCCCGCACATTGTCACGCCCGGCCAGCGGCTCCAGCATCGTCACTAGCTTTGCCTCCATGGCCTGTTCAGCATCGGCCTCGATAGCATTACTCGATCGTTGCTTGAAGTTCACTCGTCCATCGGCATCTACCAACGTCACCTGGTCTGCGCTCAGGTTCTCAACTGACCCCGCCACCAGGCTCCGAATCGCATCTGCCTGCTCCGGATCCACTGACGCTCGCTTCAGCTTCAGCACCACGGAAGCCTTCGCCACCTTCTCCTCTGCCGCAAACAGCGAAGCCTGCGGCAATACCAGATGCACCCTAGCCGACTTCACGACCCCCAACGTCCCAATCGTGTGCTCGAGCTCTCCCTCCATTGCCCGCTGATAGTTCACACGTTCATCAAACTCACTCCCCACCCAGTTCGGCTTATCGAAGAGCTCAAACCCCAGCCGCCCCGTCTGAGGCATACCCTTCGCCGCCACTTCCATGCGAGCTTTATCCAGCATCTCCGCCGGAACCTGCACCCCCGCACCATCGGCCGTCGTCTCATACGGAATTCCAGCGGCCGCCAACTCCTGCGACACCTGCTGCACATCTTTACCGTCGAGACCGCTAAACAGCACCCGCCAATCCGGCCGTCCCAAAAACCAGACCGTCCCCGCACCCATCGCGGCCAGAAACACCGCGGACGCGATTAATGAAGTCCGCTTTCCCGCCGGCATCGCCATCAGCCTCTCGCGGAGCGTCGAAGCCATCGCCAACGCCTTTTCCATCGGGCCGTGGGCTGTCAAATCTGCACCGGTCTGCTTTGCTCTCTGCATCCCGGCCGCGCCAACCTGTTCTGTCTCTGCCATCTCGCCTCAGCGTCTCTTCAAAATCCAAACTCTTAAAACTGCATGCCCATCATCTGCTGATAAGCTCCAACAGCTTTATTACGCACCTGCAGCGCGAGCTCAAACGCCATGTCCGCCTTCTGCGTTGCGATCATCGCGTCGTGGATCTCCACGCCCGAGCCATTCAAGAGTCCCGTTACCGCCTGCGACGCCTTCTGATCAAGCGCGCTCGTCTGCTGCACCATCGACTGCAACATCCCGGCGAACGGCACGCCGGAAGAAGCGCCAGTGTTTGAGGCAGCCACACCCGCATCGCTTAGGAAACCGTCATCTACGGCCCTCAAATTGGACCCATTCAACACTGCTGAAGCCCCAGACAATCCGATCACAATCCCTCCTCAACTTCATTTATGTTGCGCGTCGTACCCCATCGCCCTACTTCAAGAGATCGAGCGACGACGAAACCATACCCTTCTCCGCCTGTATCGCCGAAGCATTCATCCCATATGACCGCGTCGCTCCCATCAGGTCCACCATCTCCGTCAGCGGATTGATGTCCGGATAAGCCACAAACCCATCCGGCCCAGCGTCCGGGTGCTGCGGGTCATACCGTTTGAGCGGCGCACTCGCATCACTAATCACTCCAGTAACGGCAACGCCACCGGGAACTCCATTCGCTGCCGTCAAGCCATCACCCAAGCCCGTGCTGATGCCACCGCCAGGCGCGCTCTTGAATCGCCCCCCAAAACGACCGCTCGAACCGCTATTCATCTCGTTCACCAGCGACTCCTGAAAGCTCCCGCCTCCTTCTGCCTCGAACACCACATGGTGCCGCTGATACGGCCCTCCCTCCGGCGTCCGCGTTGTCTCCGCGTTGGCCATATTCGAAGCCACTACCTCAGCCCGCACCCGCTCCGCCCGCAACGCCGAAGCGCTCACATCCATTACGCCAAAAAGGTTCATAGTTATTTCGCATCCATACGGATTGCACTCATCACGCCTGCAAACTCATGCTTCAAAAGTTGCACTCCAAGTTTGAACTGCAGCTGCGACTTCGCCAGCTGCAGTCCCTCGCGGTCCATCGACACGTTGTTTCCATCGGGCCGCGCCACCAGGCCGCCGACGTCCTGCGCCGAAACCTGCACACCCTCGAGCCCTGCCGCCCCTGCAGTGTTATTCAACTGCCGCGCAAATTCCTGCTGAAAATCAAACCCCTGCGTCTTGTAGCCAGGTGTGTCCACATTGGCCATATTGCTGGCCGTCAACTGCATTTGCCGGCTGGTCAGGTCCAGATACTGTCCCAGCGCATCACTCATTGCCGTCGTCGTCTGCATCCCGTCACCTCCACGCGATGACATATGCAGTCCAGCGACCAAAGAAAAGCGCCCTCCTATGAGAGCGCTCTTATCAACATCGAAATCCGAACTTCGGTAAGCTCACCCCAGGGTCGCCCGCCGAAGCCGAATCTCATTCACTCCAATCTCCATCCTGTCCCCGGCAAGGATCGCGCCACGCTCTAGCACATGCATCAACTCCCGCACGTTTCCCGGCCAACTGTGCTCGTGGAGCTTTGCGAGCGCCTCAGCCGTCAACCGTTTCCTCGGCATCTCGTGCCCCATCTGTTCCAGAGAATGTTCAGCTAGTAGTCCCAGGTCCTCCATTCTCTCTCGCAGCGCAGGCACCTCCACCGGAAACACCGCCAGCCGATGATAAAGGTCCAGTCGGAACGTCCGCTCTGCTCCGACACTCGAAGCCAGCTTCTCCAACGGTTGATGCGTCGCCGCAATCACCCTCACATCCACTCGCATCGTCTCGTTATCACCCACCCGCTGCAGTTCGCCGCACTCCAGAAACCGCAGCATCTTTGCCTGCAGCGCCATCGGCATCTCTCCAATCTCATCGAGAAACAGCGTCCCACCATGTGCCGCCTCGATCCGCCCCGTGCGCGACTGCACCGCTCCGGTAAACGCTCCGCGAGTATGACCAAATAGTTCGGCTTCAAGCAGGGCCTCAGGAATCGCCGCACAATTCAATACAACAAAAGGCTTACTGGTTCGCTCACTCAGCCGATGCAGCGCACGTGCGACGACCTCCTTTCCCGTCCCAGTCTCTCCTTCAATCAATACCGTCGTCGACCGCGGCGCCACCAACCGAACTAACCGCGCCAACTCCCGCATCGGCTCGCTCGCCCCAACCATCTCCGGCAGCATAATCTCCCGCTGCACAACCGGCGGCGCCGCCCCTGGACGCCCCATCAGGGCCGATAATGCCTGCCGGGCCGAATCCAGACGGGCCACCTCGTCCCTTTTGCGTGCCTCGTCCAGGCCAGCGTCCTTCCGCACGTCTGCAGAGACCCGCACTGGCGCCCCGCCCCCCACTCCGCTCCCAGGCGCCGGTACCACATCCGGAGCGGCCGCCCACGCAGCCGTATCATTCAACGAAGCATTCTGCGCCTCCCGCAACGCATGCAGCAACTCATTCCGCCGCGGACTTCGCGCCCCTCCATCTACCCCGCCATCAACGCGCAACAACTCCATCGTCGGATACAGCATTCGAATCACAGTCGCAAACTCACCCACCTCGAGATCTGGCAGCCAGCTATCCACAAGCAGCGCCTCCGACCGAGAGTCCTCCAGCTGCGCCATCGCCTCCGCGCCACCCGACGCCTCGCGGACCGTCCACCGCAGCCCGGTCAACGAAGCACGCAGCCTCTGCCGCAACCCCGCATCCGCGCTCGCCAACACGACCGTCCGCATCGCCGCCACTTCGATCGCATCTTCATTCAATGCCGCGCCCCGTCCCACGTTAATCACGTTCACCGTATCCTCTCGTCTTCCCTGTCCGCTATTACCTGCTGCAATATCGCCCGCATCGCGCCAACTGTCTGGTTCAACCGCCTACACTCCTGCAACCCTTCACGAATTGCCTCGCGCATCGCATCTGGCTCGCCGATCAGCTCTCCCATAGCCAGCCGGCACTGCAGTACCGTCAACGGCTGACAAAGACCATGCAGCGCCACATCGATACGCTCAACCAGTTCCATTCGATCTTCCTGTTGCGCGGCCTCACGCACCGGCAAGCGCCGCACTCGTGGGATATTCACTCGCCCGCGCTGTCACCTTACCGACACCCATCCGGTAGCCCTCGCCCCGGACCGTCTGGATCACGGGGCCGCGCTCATCTCCGTCAACACTCGCCGCTCCCAGCTTCCGCCGCAGATAGTTCACATACACATCCACCACGTTCGTCCCCGCATCGGGAGACATCTGCCAGACCTCCCGCAACAGCTCACTTCGGCTACAACAGCGGCCACGCCGCATCAGCAAAAACTCCAATAACGCAAATTCCTTAACGGTCAGATCTACATGCCGTCCATTCCGCACCACCCGGCGCTCCATCCGGTTCAGCTCAACATCGCCGTGACGCAGCACCGGATCCGCAAACTGCTCCCGCCGCCGCAACAGCGCACGGCACCGCGCCGTCAGTTCATGAAAGCTGAAAGGCTTCAACAGGCAATCGTCAGCCCCCAGGTTCAAACACTTCACGCGCTCCTCGACCTGGCTCCGCCCCGTCAGCACTAGCACCGCCGTCTCATCGAACCGTCCGCGCAACTCCGACAGCACTTCGGTCCCGTCCTTCTTGGGCAGGCTCAAATCAAGCACAATAAGGTCCGGGCGATGCTCTGCAGCGTGGACCAGCGCCGCCTCCCCGTCCCCGACCCAGGTCACCTCATGGCCTTCGAGCTTCAACCCTTTTTGCAGAAACAATCCAAGTGCAGCATCATCTTCGACAATCAAAACTCGCATTCTTCATCTCTCCAGAATCAAAAACTTTTCAGCACCGCAGGTCACGTTACCACTTCGGCTGTGTGTAATTACCTTGGTTCATCAGCCGCCCCAAGACAAGAGCTCGTTGCAAAATTTTGCGAGGTTGATTTCAAAATGGGAATCGCCCAAGCGAATGTCTGCCTCAGACGGTTATCGACACAACGGTCAGCAATCCACATATCCAAAGTGCTCGAGCGGGTACACAACCGATGGACCCTCCACTGATGAATCAAGTAAGTCATAAGCGATCTAGCTGCTTGCACGAAAAAGCTTGCAATTCGCTTTTTATTCGCTACAATCATGCGCATGGCAATTACGCGGCGGCAAAAAGAGGTCATCGACTTCCTCTCCAGCTTCACCCAGAAGAATGGCTACTCCCCCTCGTACGAGGAGATCGCCAGCGGTCTGGGCCTCAGCTCCCTCGCCACTGTTCACAAACATGTCACCAATCTGCAGAACAAGGGTCTCCTTCAGCGGGCCCACAACCGCAGCCGTTCCATCGATGTCCTCCCCGTCCGTAGCGGCAAGAAGGGCTCCGATCGCCTGCCCCTCATGGGCCGCATCGCCGCCGGCCAACCGGTTGAGGCCATCGAGACCGCCGAGAGCATCTCCCTCTCGGACATCATCGGCAACCGCGAAGTCTTCGCCCTTGAGGTACGCGGAGACTCCATGCGCGACGAGCACATCGTCTCTGGTGACTACGTTCTGGTGGAACGCACCCGCACCGCCCGGGAGGGTGAGATCATCGTGGCCCTCATCGACGGCGCCGATGCCACCCTCAAACGCTTCTATCGCGAAGGCAGCATGGTTCGTCTGCAACCCTCCAATACGGAGATGTCCCCCATCTACGCCCCGGCCGCCAACGTCAGCATTCAGGGCAAAGTTCTCGGCGTCCTCCGTAAGTACGCATAATCCCGGTACTGGGCACTCCCCAAAGTTGGTATTCCCTTTCGCCTCCCAAATCGTCCAAAATAGGGTCCGGCAGTATCTCCGCGTATTCGCGGCAACTTTCTCCCCCGTCTATGGAACCGCGCAGCATCATCTTGCGTAACCACACTCCGAGACGCCTCACTAACCAGAACTCACGGGAGCACCCCTTGGCTACACAGCGCAAAAACAAACGGAAAATCTGGCTCTGGACTGGTCTCATCGTCCTTGTCGCAGCCGTGGCCCTTGGCATCGCCGTGGCCGCTCGCGGTAACACCACTAAATTTGAGCCGTCGCAGCTCGGCAAAGCCGAGCTCGGCGACATCGCCCGCTCGGTGGTCGCCACCGGCAAGGTCCAGCCCATCACTAAGGTAGAGGTCAAATCCAAGGCCTCCGGGATCGTCACGCGCCTCGACACTGACATCAACGCCCAGGTGAAGACGGGCCAGGTCCTCGCCCAGCTCGACCAGCAGGAGATCCTCGACCAGGTGGCTGCACAAAAGGCCACTCTCGCCGCTGCCGAATCGAACGCCCGTGCCGCTGCCGCCTCCATCCAGTA
>Ga0210398_10006984_pt1 | contig 10291 bp, 9 predicted proteins | sample IncBWC4OmetaG_FD_161047 | JGI IMG/M metagenome (GOLD analysis project Ga0210398, IMG submission 161047) | Forest soil microbial communities from Barre Woods Harvard Forest LTER site, Petersham, Massachusetts, United States - Inc-BW-C-4-O | ecosystem: Environmental > Terrestrial > Soil >...
TGAGGACTAAGGCAATACGGCGGGTTTGCGATGGCCTCAAACGCGATCGCATGCTCTACTCACTGCAGTTTTCGGAGGCTGCATTCGCATGGACGTCACTAGAATTCCGCCTGGCCGCAATCCGCCCGACGACATCAATGTGCTGGTGGAAATTCCGCAAGGCGGAGTCCCGGTAAAGTACGAGCTCGACAAGGCGTCAGGCGCGCTGTTCGTCAATCGTTTTCTGCACACCGCGATGTACTATCCCGCCAACTACGGCTTCATCCCCAACACGCTGGCCCTGGATGGCGACCCTATCGACGTGCTCGCGCTGTCACAGGTACCGGTCGCGCCGGCCGCGGTCATCAGATGCCGTCCGGTGGGCGCGTTGCTGATGGAAGACGAAAATGGCATCGACGAGAAAATTCTCGCGGTGCCGGTTGACGAGCTGAATCCCTACTTCGACGGAATCGCCAACTACACCGACCTGCCCAAGATAATGCTCGACCAGATCGATCACTTCTTCCGCCACTACAAGGATCTAGAGAAGGGCAAGTGGGTGAAAGTCGGCGACTGGGTCGATCGCGAGGCGGCCGGCAAGCTCATCCTCGCGTCGATCGATCGCCTCCAGAAAAAGTAACTCCGCCCGAGCGCTCGAGCGGAGCCTGGTCGCCCCCCGCTTACTGCTGCGGAGTAGCCTCGCCCGGCGCTGCCGCCAGCGGCACCAGCTGCGCGATGTCGCACTGGATCAGCGCCTGGATCTTGTTGTCGATCTGATAGAAGCGCGTCACCTTCACTTGCGAGACCACCGCGCGAAACTGCGGAACGAACTCCTTCTGCACGTCGAGCCGCGCCTGCTGGATTGCCAACACTTCGTCGAGTTTCTTCTTGGCGGCGTCATCGGTCAGATTGTTGTAGTTCTTCGCGAATTCCTTGAGCTCGCGAACGTGACGATCCTCGACCTTGTCCATCGCCGCTTCGTAGGCGTCGTAAACCGGCCAGAACTTTGCCGCCTCGTCGGAGCTGAGATTCATGTTGGCGCCCACCGTTGCCTTGCGCTGCGCGCGCGCGGCCGCGAGGTCTAGCTGCTTCTGCGAGCTCTGTGCGGACGCGGTCAGCGTAAGCGCGCAAATCGCCAGCGAAGCGACGGTGAAACTTGCGAGAATAGACTTAAGGCTCATCGATAGGTTCTCCTAGTGCCTTGGCTTCAACCAAGTCCGCAGGATGGTGCTGGATCGGCAGATCATAGTCAAGTGATTAACCCTGTCTCGACCCTGCGACTCGGGCAGATCGTATTGCATTTGACCAAGCAAAATGCGAGTTTTGCACCTCGACTGGGTAACCAACTAGAGGAGCTTTTCCTCGGGGTCCGGCCAACCGGAACGGACAGCCTCAGCAGAGAACGGAGGAGACAATGATTCTGAAGACACGAGGAATGGTAATCGCATTAGGGTTGGCGGTAGCACTCGCCACCGGCGCACCATCGGCACGGGCACAGGATGGCGGCGGCAGCAAAGCTGCGGTTCGCGCAGGATACCTCACTTGTCACGTCGCGGCCGGCTGGGGATTTATTTTCGGCTCGTCGCGTAAGCTGGAGTGCGCCTATGCGCTGCAGCCGGGCTACACCGAGTACTACACCGGCTCGATCACCAAGTTCGGCGCTGACATCGGCTACTTGTCGTCGGGCGTGATTATGTGGGCCGTGCTTGCCCCGACCACCAACCTCGGCCAGGGCGCACTTGCGGGCCACTACGGCGGAGCTACTGCCAGCGCTGCGGTCGGAGTCGGCGCGGGCGCGAACGTATTGGTCGGCGGCTTCAACAGCTCGATTGCATTGCAGCCGGTTTCGATCGAAGGACAGAATGGCTTGAACGTGGCCGCGGGCGTTGCCGCGTTGAGCTTGAAGTTCAACGAAGCGAAGCCGGCCAAGGCCACTCCGTAGTCGCACCTTAGTTTAGTTCGGATAACGCGGAGGCGGTCATCACGACCGCCTCCGTTCTTTTTTGACTATTCCAGAATCGCGCCTAAAATCGTGCGGACAAAAGGACCGGGATTCTTCGTTCCGCAGACTCCACTCTGAATGACACAGAGAAGGACTCCGCTCTGAATGACACGGGGAAGTAGTCGCTCGTGTTTGTCTATTCGCCGCGGACTCTCTTTGTGTCATTCAGAGCCGCTGCGGCGAAGAATCCCGGGAGCCTGGCCTCGCCCTAGATCTTCGCCTTCGGATAGCGCGCGCGCATCCACGTCACGAATTTCTCGGGCACTGCCATCGTCGATAGGCGCCCTTGCCGCACCAGCGCCCAGTCATCGAACTTCTTCGTCTGCTTAATCTCCGCCAACGTGACCGGCGGCTCGATTCGTCCGGCGTACTCCAACTCGACCACCGCCGACTTCGCATTCTTGGGATCGTCGCGCGGCGCCGATTTCACCGCCGCCATCCCGACCACGCTCGAAACACCGCCGCTGTGATAGATGAATACGATGTCGCCCGGCTTCATCTCGCGAATCGCGCGGACCGCTTGCGGATTGGTCACGCCGTCCCATGCGGTGCGCTTGTCGCGCTCGAGGTCGTCGATCGAATAAGTCCCCGGTTCAGTCTTGGCAAGAAAGTAGCTCATGGCCGCATCCTCATCGAGATAAATTCAGGTAAATCTAACATCGACCGCGCGCGTCAACTCTAATGCCAGAACTGCCGGATGTCAGCGTCTACGTGGAAGCCTTGCAGGCGCGAGTCGTCGGCCACCAGCTCGTGCGCGCGATGGTCAAGTCGCCGTTCCTGTTGCGCTCGACCGCTCCTCCAATCAGCGCAACCCACGGCCGGACGGTCCGCGAAGTTCGCCGCGTCGGCAAGCAGATCGCGATCGGCGTCGACGGCGGCCTGTGGCTCGTGTTGCATCTCATGATCGCGGGCCGGCTGCATTGGAAAGCTACCGCGCCAAAACTCGGGGGCCGCAACATCCTCGTCGCCTTCGAGTTCGACAACGGATGGCTGTGGCTTACCGAAGCGGGCACGCAGCGTCGCGCCGCGCTCCGCGTCGTCGACGGCGAAGCAGGTCTGCAGACCCTGAACGCCGGTGGTCTCGAGCCGCTCGACGCGAGCCTCGACGCGTTCACCGCCGCGCTGCGCTCCGAGAATCACACGTTGAAGCGCTCGCTCACCGACCCGCACATCTTCAGCGGCATCGGCAATTCATATTCCGACGAGATTCTGCATCGCGCCCAACTCTCGCCCGTCGCCATGTCGCAGAAACTGAGTCCCGAGGAAATCGAGCGGCTCTACGATGCGACGCGCGCGACGCTGCTTGAATGGACGGATAGATTGCGCGCCGATGCCAATGGTGAGTTTCCCGAAAAGGTCACCGCGTTTCGCCCCGAGATGGCCGTCCACGGCCGCTATCGCCAGCCATGCCCGCGATGCGGCACCAGGGTCCAGCGCATCCGCTACGCCAGCAACGAAACCAACTACTGCGCAAAGTGCCAGACCGGCGGCCGCCTTCTCGCCGACCGCGCGCTCTCGCGCCTGATGCACGAGGACTGGCCGCGCACCGTTGACGAACTCGAAGCGATGAGAAAGCGCTGAGCGTAGCCTAGGCGGCTCGGTGGTGTGCCTTTACTCGGTGGTGCTCGACGGTGCTTTTGTGATGCTCCACGGTGCTCACGGTGCGCAGCCGGCTCGCCAACTCGAGCGCGATTCTCCGCCAGAGCCTCGGATGCCGATCGGCGAGCGCCGAAAAGTCCGGCTCCGCAATCCGCGCTACCACCGTATCCGCCGTCGTGATGACTGACGCCGAACGCGGCGTCACCGGATCGACGACCGCCATCTCACCGACATGCTCGCCGGCTTCCTTGTGCGCGACTTCGCGCCCGTCGACGGCGATCGAAACAGCGCCCTTCAGAATCAGAAAAAGATCGGTGTCAGAGGCGCCCTGCTTGATCAAGTTCTTTCCCGCCGGCACCTCTTCCAACTTGAGGCGCTGCGCGACAATGACCGCCAGGTCCCTGTCGCCGACCAGCGGCTGCGAGACCAGAGCGTCGATCAGATGCTGTCGTCCGTCCGAACCCTGAAATTGTTCCAATAGCGATTTTCCCGTATTCATTTGTCTGCCCGCTCCTCCGGCTTCATCGTGAACAAGTAAAAGAGACTTAACCTTCTTTGAGCGTAACGTAACTGTCCGTGATTCAGACTTTCGCTCCATGCATAAATGTGTACGCTTTAATTGTATCGATGCAAGCCGTAGTAGAAAATTGGTCAGTCCGAAAATAAAAAAAGGCGAGGCAGCGAGCAAAAACCCTAGCATTTACCGCCAATTTATATGATCCTTCAGCAGTAAGCCCGGAATTCTCCGCCCTCCATTGAACCCGAGGTCTAATCGACGATGAAGCTACTTGGCAGGCCCCACGGCAAATCCTTGCCCTTGATGCTCGCGGCGGCCGTCATAATATCGACCACCCCGCTGGTCACCGGATGCTCCCGTGGCGATGAGCCGCAGTCTGCGCCTTCCGTCGCCGCCGCGCAGGAACAGCCGACCGTGGTGCCGACTCCAACTCCCCCTCTTCCACCGCCCAACGAGGAGCCGGGACCGGCGCCGGGCGCAGCCAGCGACGAGGAGTTGCAGGAACTCGTCTCGCCGATCGCGCTTTATCCGGACGTGCTGGTCGCGCAGATACTTGCGGGTTCCACCTATCCGACCCAGGTAGTCGAAGCCGATCGATGGCTCAAGCAAAACTCGAACCTGACCGGCGATGCGCTCGCCGCGCAGGTGAATCAGCAGCCGTGGGATCCGAGCATCAAGTCGCTGACCCAGTTCCCGAGCGTGCTCGATACGATGAACAACAGTCTCGGATGGACCTCGGCCCTGGGCGAGGCGTACTACAATCAGCCCGGCGACGTGATGAACGCGATTCAGGTCATGCGCAACAAGGCGGTCGCCGCAGGAACGCTCAAGAGCACGTCGCAGCAAACCGTCGAGACCCAGCCGGCGCCGCCTGCGCCGCCCGCCGAGCAAGGGGGCACGCCGCCGCCGTCAGTGCAGCAGACTGTGATCATCCAGCCAGCGCAACCGAATACGGTTTACGTGCCTCAGTACAATCCGACCAGCGCGTACGGAGCGCCGGTGGCAGCGCCCGCGGGATACTCGGGCAGCGATTTGTTGCTGACAGGAGTGTTGTCGTTCGGCGCGGGAATTTTGCTCGGCTCGCTAATCAACAACGGCGACAACCACTGGGGCTGCAATTGGTATGGCGGCGGCCACGGCAACTACTACAGCAGTTCGGTCAAGTACAACAACAACGTCTATATCACGAACAACAACAACTACCCCGGCCGCTATCCAAACGGCGGCAACGGATACCCGGGCTACGGAAAGCCGGGTTACGGCAACGGCAGGCCGGGCAATGGATACCCCGGCAACGGGAACGGCAGGCCGAACTATCCTGGGAATGGCGGCCAGCGTCCGCCTTACAATGTCGGCGGCGCGGGGAACCGTCCCGGAAACCGGCCTGGCTATCCAAACGGTGGTGGACCGAATCGTCCGAACAATCCGAATATCCCGACCACGCGGCCGTATAAACCCGGCAGCCCAAGCACGAAGCCAAACTTCCCGAAGCCGAGCACGCTTCCGAACAATCCTGAATCGGGAAATCAGAATCGCCCGGGTAAGGGAAATCAGAAAACGAAAGAGGGCGCGCAGAATCGGCCCGGCCATGGTGGCAACGGCAACCCGGGGCCGTCAACTCGTCCAGCGGCACCTAATCGACCAGCGACACCAAACAAACCAGCCAATCGAGATGCCGATCCCGCGCGCGGCTTCAATAAGGGCGGCAACGCGACCGGCGGCCGCAACAGCGCGTTCGGCGGAGGCGAATCAGGCAGCGTCGCGCAATCGAACCGTGCTCGCGGCCAAGCCAGCTTCAATGGAAACAAAGGGGGTGGAGGGGGCGGCGGTGGCGGCAATCGCGGAGGTGGCGGTGGAGGAAACCGCGGCGGTGGTGGCGGCGGCAATCGTGGCGGTGGCGGCGGAAAAGGCGGCGGCGGCCGTAAGAATCGATGAGGCGTCGCATGAATAACCTGAAATCAAAATCAGAAGAGACAGTTACCATGCTCACTCTCATCGACGATCACGATCTCACCGGCGTCCGCGCCAAATGGCTGGCCCGTCTCGCAGCGTTCGCGATGTGCCTGCTCCTCGTCGTTCTCTTGGTCGTGCCGCTCGCCTCGGCCGACGACGTCAAGCAGCAGGTGTTTCCGACGCCCGAAGCTGCCGGCAGCGCGCTGGTCGCCGCAGCCAAGGCCGATGACCTGAATGCGCTCAGCACGATACTCGGCCCGGACGCCAATCAGATCATCTCGTCGGGCGACGCGGTCGCCGACAACAACGGCCGCGACAATTTCGTCGCCAAATACAACGAGATGCATCGCTACGCATACGACGATGAGGGCAAGGTCTCGCTTATCATCGGCGCTGAGAACTGGCCAACGCCGATTCCACTGATCAAGAAAGATGGCGGATGGGTCTTCGACACGGCGGCCGCCAAGGATGAACTGCTCTTCCGGCGAATCGGGCGCAACGAGATCTTCACGATCAAAGTTCTGCGCGATCTCGTCGATGGGCAAAACGAATACGCGGCGAGCAAAAATCAATTCGCCGAAAAGATCCTGAGCGATCCGGGCCAGCAGGACGGGCTCTATTGGGCAGCGGCCCCCGGCGAGCCGGAAAGCCCGATCGGTCCTCTCGTCGCGAGCGCGACTGTCGAAGGTTACAAGCGCGGTGAGAATGGAGCCCCGACGCCCTTTCACGGCTACTACTATCGAATCCTCGATAGGCAGGGCAGGAACGCTCCCGGCGGCGCGAAGCGCTACATCGTGGACGGCAAGATGACCAACGGCTTCGCGTTCGTCGCCTATCCGGCAGAGTATCGCGCGTCCGGTGTGATGACGTTCATGGTCAATCAGGACGGCGTCGTCGTCCAGAAAGACTTAGGCGCCGAAACCAGCAAGCACGCGAGCGCGATCACCGAATTCAACCCGGACAAAACCTGGGACGAGGTAGTCGACCAATCCGCCGATCAGTCCAACTAGCCGCGCGCGTGGAGCAAGCAGCTATCGCAATGGGAATCGGAAAAGAACTCGGAGCTTGGTGGAAGAAGAAAATGCTAAAAAGATCTGCGGAAAAGGCGCGCTAGACTCGCCCGCCAAATTTTTCACGCCACGCCAAAAACAATGATGCCGGGGGCGGGGGTCGAACCCGCACGGAGGTTGCCCTCCAGAGGATTTTAAGTCCTCTGCGTATGCCATTTCGCCACCCCGGCCTCAATTGAACATGATCGTTAAATCATAAACACTCGCGCGCGCGAAGATGGCTCGCCGTCGTGGCTCTTAATCGCCGCCTGCGATTGTCGATTCAGTCCGGCGCGCCCGCCGTATATGCTCGATTGCCTTGTCACCGAGATGCTTCATGGCCGCGGTTCTGTTGGCGCTGATTGCGTCGGGATGCTCCATGTACCAGCACTACGAAGCCTCGAAGCCCGAGAATGTTCGAAAAACCGAAGCGATGCTCAGCGACGCCGGCTTCACGACGATCAAACTGGACAGTGACGACAAAGAGGGACTCGCCGAAGACCTGCCGCCGCACGAACTCCGCAGCTACGCGATTCAGTCCGGCAAGGTCTACTGGTATTACGATCCGGACGTTTGCGGATGCGTCTACGAAGGTCACCAGGGCGAATACGACCGCTATCAGATGGCGCTCGAGCATCAAAATGATGTGGCGCAATATGCCTCCGAATCGAGTGACGAGCAGGTCGCCTCTTTGAACGCGTTGAACGGCGGTTTTTTTCCTCCGCCGCTATTCTGGATCGGTGGCTACGCTCCCCTTCCTCCCTACTATAGCGGCGGCGGCGGGCACGGCGTCGGCGGCCATCACAGCGGGGGAGGATTCGGCCATGGCGGCGGCGGCAGCCACGGCGGCGGAGGTCGCCACTAGCTGGCCGCATAATTGCTCCCCTTTCAGATGGGCTCGGAGGTCGCCGCCTGCTAGCGACTAAGCCCGCCGATGCTCATCTATGCCATCACGATTTTCGCCGGCGCCTTTCTACTGTTTCAGGTTGAACCACTCCTCGCGCGCTACATCCTGCCATGGTTCGGCGGCACGCCTGCCGTATGGATGTCCTGTGTATTATTCTTCCAACTACTACTCGTCTTCGGCTATGCATACTCACATGCAATAGCTACTTGCCTACGTATCCGGCACCAAGTAGCTATTCATCTCTCGCTCGTCGTCGCCTGTCTGATCCTGATGATCGGTCTGGCGCTGACCTGGCCTTCACCAATCACGCCCGGCGCTTCGTGGAAGCCGCCTAATCCCGATTACCCGGTCCCGCGTATCTTTCTGCTGCTCTTCGTCAGTATCGGGCTGCCATACTTCATCCTCTCTACTACTGGCCCCCTCCTCCAGGCCTGGTTCGGGCGAGTGCATCGTGGCGTTTCGCCGTATCGGCTGTATGCGCTTTCCAACATTGGATCGATCCTCGCCCTGGTGACCTATCCGTTCATGGTCGAGCCTGCACTTAGCTTGCGAGCGCAATCGATCGCGTGGTCGATACTTTTCGTCTTATTCGCGATCGGCGTCGTGCTATGCGCGCGTGGCATCGGCAATGAACCTCTCGCCGACGCCGACGAATCGATCGAGACGATCGCTCCCGCTCCCGCGCGCTCGATTCGCATGCTCTGGATCGCACTTGCCACCGTCCCCTCAATCATGCTGCTCGCTACGACCAACCAGATCTGCCAGCAGGTCGCCGTCGTTCCGTTCCTGTGGGTGCTGCCGCTGGTAATCTATTTGCTCTCGTTCGTTCTCTGCTTCGACAATCAACGATGGTACCGGCGCAGCGTCTTTCATCCGGCCCTGGGCGCCGCCGTATTTGCCGCGCTCGTCGTGCTCACCAGCCCCAACGTCAGCATCACGGTTCAGATAGTCACTTACTCGATGTTGCTATTCGCGATCTGCATGGTTTGTCATGGCGAGCTTTACCGAATGCGGCCGCATCAGCAGTATCTCACGTCGTTCTACCTGGCGGTCGCGATAGGAGGTGCGCTCGGCGGCCTCTTTGTAGTGCTGGTCGCGCCGTGGCTCTTCACCAGCTACTGGGAATTTCAACTTGCAATCTGGACCAGCCTGCTGATGCTCTTCATCGTGCTGGTGCGCGACCCGGCTTCGTGGATTCACGAACGCAAGCCGGTGCCCGCGATCGCAATGCTGTCGGCCGCGATCATATTGCCGCAGCTGATCGGCGCGACCTTCAGCGCGAGCGCGATGCATCGCATTCCGCCGCACCTGGTCCCGGCTTTCGTCGCCGTTGGTTTGATTTCCGCGGTCGCATTTCAAAAGGATTCGCACCTCGCCCGGCGATGGCCCGGTTCGATCGTGCAGGCGTGCGCCTTGATGGCGCTGGTGGTAGTGGGCGGCGTTTTGATTGTCGACGTCGAGGGAAATCGCGCCGGTGACGTGATCGCAAGCCGCGATTTCTACGGCACGCTCGCCGTTTACTCAGTCGATAGGCAGAACGCCGAAGGCCATTACTACATGTTGCGGCATGGGCAAATCATACACGGCGAACAGTTTACGGCTGCGGATAAAAGACTCAGACCGACGACATACTACGGTCCCGACAGCGGCGTCGGACTGGTCATGCACAATCATCTGCGGAGATTCGCGCGCGATCCTCGCGCTCGCTCTCTCCGCGTGGGCGCGATCGGTCTCGGCGTCGGGACGATCGCCGCCTACGGGATGCCCGGCGACGACATCCGTTTCTACGAAATCAATCCGGCGGTCATCAGGATCGCGGCGGCAGATAACAGCTACTTCACGTATATCCGGGATTCGCTCGCGAAAATCGAGATCGTGGCGGGCGACGCGCGGCTCTCGATGGAGCGGGAACTGGCTGATGGAACTCCGCAGGCATTCGACGTTCTCGTGCTCGACGCGTTCTCCGGCGACGCTATTCCGGTGCATCTACTGACTATAGAAGCGTTCGCAACCTACCTGGGCGAACTGGGTCCCGATGGAGTGATCGCCATCCACATCACCAACCGCTATCTCGACCTTCAACCGGTGCTCGAGAATGTCGCCAATCACTTCGGCTTGAAGTCGGGACGCATACATCAGGCGGCGGGCCCGCTGGTCAAACCCAGCGACTGGGTCGTCCTAGCGCGCAACGATTCAGTACTTGGCCGCGCCGAGATCGCGAACAAACTGCAGCCTCTGGATTCACGCCGCAGCGTGCGGCTCTGGACCGACGACTACAGCAATCT
>Ga0210398_10006985_pt1 | contig 10291 bp, 9 predicted proteins | sample IncBWC4OmetaG_FD_161047 | JGI IMG/M metagenome (GOLD analysis project Ga0210398, IMG submission 161047) | Forest soil microbial communities from Barre Woods Harvard Forest LTER site, Petersham, Massachusetts, United States - Inc-BW-C-4-O | ecosystem: Environmental > Terrestrial > Soil >...
CGCCGCAGGAGGGTCAGGCATGCGACGCTTGATGCAGGATGCTCTCGCGCGGCAAGTGCTCCGGCAAGCGCCGCCGCGCCGGCTTTTGCGCCTCGACAGCAATCTCGATCGCCGCAGCCACGACCGGCGAGGCGGCGGCGAGCCGCTCGGCCTGGTCGGTTTCCAGCGCTTCGATCGCCAACTCGAGCTGCTCGGCTTCGCGCGCCAGCTTCTCCGACGATTGGCCGAACTCGGCCCTTCGGTATCGCGCCAGTTGGAAGCGTAATTTGGCGATCTCGACCTGGGCGGCGATCGCATCCTGCGCCGTCGCCGCGATCATCCCCTTCAGCGCGTCGAGATCATCGGGCAGTTGATCGGGCGAGATCCTCACCCGATCATCGAATCACGTCCTCAGCCGTTTGGCCTCAGCAAAACCGCTGCCGATTCACTTTGTCGCGGGTCACCCGGCCAGCTCCGGCTGGGCGGTGCGAACCGGCCGCCGCCAGTCGATCCCTTCGAGCAGCATCGATAGTTGCGCCGGCGTCAGCACCGCCACGCCTTGCTCGGCGCGCGGCCAGATGAAGCGCCCTCGCTCCAGCCGCTTGGCGAACAGGCACAACCCGTCGCCATCCCACCACAACAACTTCAACAGATCGCCCCTCCGACCGAGCACCGTCTGCGCTTGCGCCGCCAGGCTGTCGAAGCCCCTGCGCATGTCGGTCACGCCCGCTGCCAGCCATACCCGAGTGCCCGCGGCCAAACCGATCATCGGAGCAGCTCGATCACCTGGCGAAGGACCGCTGGTACCACCTTGCCGCGCAGGCTTATCCGCGCGCCGCTGCCGAACTCGATCTCGATGATGCCCTTGCGATCCACCCGGCGGCGGCGAGCCCGCTCCGCTACGATCTCGACCGGCACCATCGACGCGGCACAGGCGCGGAAGCGCCGAGTGGTGTTGATCCGGAACTGATCTCCGCCAAGCTCTCCAGACGGAGCAGCCGAATTACCGGCAGGGCGGCGGCTCAGTTCTTGGTGTGAATACCTCGGAATTCCGGACGGCGCGAGGGCCCGGGTCTTGGCTATGTCGCCGGCACCCGCCGCGGACGTCCCCGCCGGTAGGTCGTTTATCAGTTATCTGCTTGTCGCCGACGCAAGAAGCCGTTGACATTCCAAGTTACGTTTTCGCCAAACCAATCGCAGTAACGCGAGTCGACCTCGTATTCCGATGCATAGCGACCAAGGAAATGTTCCACTGCGGCCCTGGGGCCGCCCCCATACATCGCAGCATCTCCCATATCGGTGATAATGCCGTCTTCAATGATAATATACTCGCCTGGAACGAGCCAATTGTGAAAGAAATTCAACACCGCAAGCGTTGTAGTCATTTCGTGACTGGAGTCTTCGATTACGAGCAGAGGTCTTGCCAGGGAACGCATAAAATCTTGCGAGAGAGAACGCTCCAATAGGTTGGCGTCACCTTGATGAAAAATGACATCCGGCAATCGCAAATCCGTCACTTTATTAATATCGATCGAATGGATCTGGCAAGGAAGTCCGAATGCGCGCATTGTATCAGCGAGCCATGCTGCGCTGCCTCCAAGGTTGGATCCTATCTCGATTATGGTCCGCGGACGTTCTTCCCACAGGAGCTTGGGATAGAGAGCCCAATCGAACGGATTTTTAAAAGTTGGGATGCCCTTGTATGTATATGCCAAAGTGCCGCGCTGAATACTATTCAGAAGGTTTTTGGGTAACAGGCTTCCACCTCTTCGCGTTGTTGTCATCTCCATCTGGCCTCCTTATCCACCTCTCCGCTGCGCGGCGCACAGCCCCTATCGGCGTCGTTGTCCATCCCTCGTAGCGGGCGATGCGAACGGACACGAACCTGGCGAACAGTCCCGTCAGCAAGAGCCGCTGACGTGAACGCCCGGGACGACACAGTCACCGGCTCTCCAGCCTCTACCATGTCGGGGATGGAGAACATCGTCTAGCCCTGCCGTACCAGTTGCGCGCCGAGATCCTTCAAAGCCTCCGCCACCCAATATTCGGCTGCGTACGTCGCACCCACCTCCGCGTGGATTTTTCGCGCTTCGTCAACGTCGCCGAAATCCAGGTGGAGGAAGGCCAACGCACAGATCAGCATGCCCCGTTGGTAAGGTTCCTGGTGCCGATCAATGTGACGCCGCATCAAGCGACCGAGCTCGGCAAGTCCGAGGTCGCGGAGACTCGTCGGGATGGCCTCGGCCGGAACTGACTTCACGCATCGGAACACTGCGGAATTCCAGCGCACAAAACCGACATACTCGAAATACTCGTGCAGCAATTCGTGCATAATAACCACCCAGAACTCCATGTGATGAAAAAAGTCCTGCTGCACTACTAACGAGCGACCTGGAACCAGGCATGGGAAAAATTCCTGAGTGACATAATCGTTAACGTGCCAGAGCTTACAAATATCGATAAATAAGATTTCGATAGGAGCACCACCGCCCCAGCGGAATGTTGTGATGTCTCCCTCGTGTACGGACAACATGTCACGCCAGGACGTGGTATTCTGGTCGTAAATGTTGCGAAAGCGGGCGCCGTCTGTGTGCAGGCCATTCGTGTCGAAGTAATGGGTCTTCATAAAATCGTCTGTCAAGAACATGTCGTAGCTGTTGATCCGTGCCCGTTCACCCCAGGTCTCACGTCCCCGGGCGGTAGCGAGACCTGCCGCGAGAGCCACGGTTGAGCCTCCCACGAAACATCCCGCGTCAACGATCGCACCAGCGCCGCTGAAGTATTCGCTCGTCAGCCAGTAGAGGAGTTGTTTCTCATCTGGTTGCAGCATGGAGACGCAAGCAGACACTTCGGGCGGCGGCGCTGCGCCACGCCAGGGCGCGGATCGGAGCAAACGGAGCGAATAGCTTTTGCGGCGCGCCCAAGCGGGCATCGGCTCAAAGCGAACGTCAGCCGGCGCGCGGGCTATGCCGGTTGCGCTCCCGATGAAGCACGTGAAGCGGCCGATTGTGCGCGCATCAAGCCGGGGCAGGCCGTTGCGGCGAAGGATAGCGAAATTGCTTCGGTCGTCATCATGCTTGTCAAAGGCAGGCACAGCGGACTCACGCAGGGTGTAGAACAACAGAGCACGCACGTTGTTTTTGGCCAGAAGCTCCAGCGGCACCTGGTCAAAGAACGCATCCCACAGGTCTTCCCAGACTGCGCTTCGGTGCGGTAGCGCATCCGCCGGATAGCTGCGGGGACGAATGAATGGAACGAACTCGCTGCCGTGCTCGTTGTAAGCGCCAAGAAGCTTGGTGGGCAGACCGAACTCGGTCAGCCAGATTTCCTTGCCCTGCATGCCGAAGGCATGTTCCCCCTCCTGCTGTGTCAGATAATAAATTTCGGTAAAAAAGTCGAAGCATTTGAAGTGTGTATGTGCAAAGACACGTGGGCTGGCCTGACGCCACGCCGATCTCTCGTGCCCCCGAACAAACTGTGCGTCGTGGATGTCGTGCGCCGGCCAATGATAGGGATGCAGGCCAATTCCCGTGCAGTATTGGAAGCAGCGAGGATTTGCTCGGTACATGCGGATTAAATAATCGACATTATTGTGCGTCACCCCGGCGGAGATCACCCCAATGTCCACCCCGTGTGACCGCGACTCGTGGAAGACAGCATAAGAGAAGTGCTCCGCATACTCGGCGTAGTGGGTCACGTACCAGTCGAACTTCGCGCCCCAATCATAGTCGAGAACCGTGGTCGACCGCTTAGGGTCGGCGGCTTCCGCCCACTGACCCTGCTGCTCACGAAAGCCGCCCCAAGGGGTGGGCTCGCAGCTGATACCGCGATCGAGCTTGTCAGGTATTTGGCTGTTGTGAAGTTCGGTGATGTATTTATGAATAGGGTGCGCTTCCGGGCGCGCCGATCTCTCGATCCGCAACTCGTCCGGCAACCATTCGTAGTCCGGCTCGTTGTTTATCTCGATCGCACAGACCACACGCAGTCCGCCGGGCGCGACAGCGTACCGGTTCGTCACCACCCGAGCGAAGCGGGCGTGGATCTCGCAGTAAGTGTTCCACAGATCGGCGAAACGATAGGTCCGGTCGGCGGCTGCCAAGATGGCGTCGCGCGGCGCCTCGAGGATTGGCACCGGCGGCGTGGAAACATGCGTCAGCAGCACGCGAACGGGCGGAAGCGCTTCCTCGCTGACCTCCCAGTAACGACGTACCCCGCCCAAATATGCGTCAAGACACCAGAACCTTAGGCCCTCGCCATTGTTCGGGCAATGTTGCAGCGCTTCTCGAGTGGAAGACAGAAAAGCCATGACTTGGTCGCAGGCGGACAGCTTCTCGTCGTCCTTGCGCATGTACCAAGGACCCTCATAGGCTACGCCTAGGCCTGTAAGATCGAGCGGTTCGCTCGACAATGACTGCAGAACGTGGCCAAGGTGAAAGAACACCCGTAAAATGTTGCCGCCCATTGCATGGGTCAACCGAGCATCCTCGAACCCATTAAGTTCGATTCTCGCAGCTTTCGCAGCCTGGTCCGATGCGTCCTCCAGGTCGGGCCAGAACCAGTCGATGCCGCCAACGCTAAAGCCTGAGAACATCGACGTCAGAGCATCCTTTTGCCCGCGGTTAGCAGGACCGCAGCCGGTTAATTCGGCCGCGCAATGAAAGAAGAATCGGTCGCATTATGCGGCATCGAGTCAGCCATACCGCGCTGAATGGGCTGGAGATAGATCGCTCTTTGCCCGCAGAGCTGAGCCGCCACGATTTGACACTTCTTCAGGGCTGGTGCAAAGCACGTCGTCAAACCTTAAACCCTAAACTGTCAAGATGAGGGCCGTCTGATGGTCATGCGCCAATGACGAAAGGCTGCAGCCGTGGAACAGAGGGGCCCAGTAGCGCTCTATGTAATCGATGCCGAGGAAGACGTTGCAGTTGTAGTCAGTGGCATCGCTGTAGGTGTGCACAACGCGGCCGGTGAGCTGCGGATGCTCGCGATGAAAGCGTCGGAAGTCGTCGTTCGAGAAGCTGAGGTCCGCGATTACGGTATTTGGCAATATGTTCCAGGTCGCTTGGTCATGGATTGTTAGGTAAAGATGCCCGCCTGGCTTGACGATGCGCCGCAGCTCGAGCAGCCAGGCAGTGTCCTCTGCATCGATATGCGTCAGAACAGAGAACGCCGTCACGCAATCCAGGTCGCCATCCGGGAATGGTAAGGCCGGCAATGCACGGTTGTGGAACGACGTCACCCTGCTACCGAATAGTCGCTTACAAAGCAGTATATGGTTCGAGTTAATGTCACAGTGGAATACCTCGCAGGATTGTCGCCATGCGGCAAAGTGCCTTGCCACGCGGCCGGAAGCCCCGCCGAAATCGAGCACTCGAGGCTCGGCGATCTCATTGAGCCCGGTCGCCGCGATCACCTTACGCATGTCGCGCAACCCTGACAGCCAGTACTCCATGTGGCGCGGACCGAAATATCCCTCCCGCGCCTCGGTCGTCGGGAGCGGCGTTTGGTCGCGCAATATCTGCAGCATCACCTCCCGCTCCGCCAGCAGCGCACGATTCTCGCCTCCGAGTACAACAGTGTCGAGGTAATCGCCCGGCGTTCCCGGAAGCAGCAGGTGTTCGGTTTCATCGGCAATAAAAGTATTCACCATAGAACCTCAGGCGGGTGGGGCGTAGCGTCAGCCCGGCGCTGACGAACGGTGAAGTCCAAGATGAACGTCCGCGCGATCTCGGCGACCTGCATTACGGGCATCTGATCAAGAGAGCCGAGCAAATGGGTGCGGTTATCGTAATCCCTGGCTAGGTTGTTCCGGCCGTTTTCGTCGTATGTGTAATAAAATAGGGGTTCGGGGTAAACTAAGTGGGCGTATCCGGCAGCGACCGCGCGTGTGAAAAACTCCCAGTCCTCCCACGCTGCGCGCTCGGTAGTGAAGCCGCCCAACGCCTCGAACATCGGCCGTCGGATTAGCGAGCAGACGTCACCCACCACGTTCTCCACCATCGCATGCGCAACAGGCCCTCCCGGCAACTGCAACAGCCCAGTCGCGTCCTCGAGCACGGGACGCCGCGCCATGGGCGGAACGCTAAGAAACGGAGCGGAGAGGCTGTCAGCGCCACTGCGCGCCATAGCCCAGCAAAGCTTTTCTACCATATCCAGGAAGGGTACGTTATCAGCGTCGAAAAACAGTAGCAGGTCATGCCGCGCCAACGCCGCTGCACAATTGCGCGCGGCGCCAGGGCCGCTATTTGGCTGGCTGTGGAGCACGTGGCCGAGTGGCTCTAGCTCGCACTTTAGACGATCGAATTCGGCCCGTTCTCCCGCCGGGGTACCGTCGTCCACCACGACCAGCTGCAAGTGAGGGAGGTGCATCCGCAGGAAAACACCGACCATGCGTGCAAGATAGCGGTCGTGCCGATAAAACGGCACACAGACTGAAACCGGAGGCACATTCTCACGAGTTAGAAGGGTTGGCGCTGGTAAGGGGGTCGCCCGCGCCTCCGCTATCACGTCGCCGATGTGAGCCAGCCAGACGCGCCGTGCAGAATCGGGGCTGTAAGGGTGCTGTAACCCGGAAAAGTCGATCTGTCGCAATCTATCGAGCTTGTTTTGCAGCCCTTCTACAGTAGCAGGGAAGCACACGGCGGGGTTAGCCATCTCCGAGATGCCGCCAGCATCGGAGGCGATGAAAACGAAGCCGTTCGCAATCGATTCTATGACGGTGAGCGGGTAATTGTCGAGGATGGAGGGCAGCACAACAATCGCATTGCTGCGCCGGATATAGTCTACAGCCTGTCTGTAGTCCCAATCAGTCTCGATTCGGAACTCAACCGAGATGAGATCTCGGTGCAGCATGGCCAGATAGTCGGCCGATGGCATCCCGTCTACCTCAGCGTGCTTACCCAGGAAGGAGACGCAACGCGGGAGCGGTTTGCCCGCCTGCTTCATGGCGCGAAGCGCATCGCCCAGCAGATGCAGGCCCTTCCGCGTTTCCAATCGACCTAAGAAAACAAGATGATCGCGATCCAGTAGGTGCGGACGGCTCACCACCACAGGGTCCTCGAAGGTGTAGGGGCAAATCACGACGCGGTCGGGCAGCCTGTAGCCGTGGCTGCGTAGCCAGCCGACCATGTGATGACTTGGACTGATCAAAATGTCTACATTGGCTATTTGTTCCTTCTCTGCCCATTCCAACCCGGCCTCGTCGTGCGGATCTCCACCGAAGCTGCGCATGCCGATTTTCTGCCACTGGTTCGGTGAATGGGCGATCACGCCGACCATGGAGCGCCCGAAGATAGCTCCCATCTGCCGCGCCCGCGCCACCCAGAAGCCGTTTGCGTGCCAGTCCTGAAAGATGAGGTATTCGTAATCCTGCCGCCGCAGGAACTCCATGATGCGTAGCGAACGTTCAGTATACCAACGTCCACAAAAATGGGGCAGCAGCGGAGGGATGTCGTCCAGCGTGTAGAAACCGATTGCTCGCTCGGCGTACCAGCTGGCCCAGTGTTGCTGATTGTCCGCACCAACTTCGCCAGAGAACAGTATGTCCACGGCGTAGTCGGCGCTAGCCAGGGTTCGGGCGTAGTGGAAGCAGGCGGTCCCGATGCCGCCGTTTTTCACCGGGCCTACGATATCCGGCGTGACGATGATCACGCGCCCGCGCCCAAGTCGCTTGCTAATACCCGGGACAGATATCATCGGCTGGACTGCGCCTCCTGTGGTTTTCGTAGCCGGACGATAGTGAGGTCAGCCTCAAGCAGCGCCTTCTCGTCGGCAAGTTTGGCGGCCTCGAGCGCGGCGAAACGCTTCTGGGCCGTCCTCAGCTGGTTTTCCAATTCACCCACTTGATCACGCAGCCGATTAAACGCAGCCGCCGCGGCGCCCTGCGCCATTGCATTGTGCGTTCCGACCCAGGAAATGTCGAAGCTGCGTTCTAGCGAGAGCACGAGGTGACCTTGCACCGACACGATATCGGTCAGCGCACACCGTCGGGCTAGGCCAAGCACGACACGCACTCGGGCGAGCCAAATCGCCGCGGGGATCAGACTGTCAGGCACACCGCTCACACGCAGGTTGTGCTCAATCAACTGTTGTACTTCCTTCGTCCGACCAACCAACAGGCGTCGACTTAGTCCAAGAAGAATGCGCTTACGGGCCATCCAGGAGGCGAAGCGATCGATTGCGACCCTCAACTCCACTGAGTGTTCGGCGGCCAGCGCCGTCAGTGCTGCGGCTTCGGAGACACGCCGGGTTGACTGAGCTTGGACGTCCGCCTGGCGGCAGCCCGCCTGGCGCCCCAACACTTCCAAATGCTTCTGCTGCACGCGGTCGAGCATTTTCGTTAGCAGATTGCGCTCGACCACCAGGTCACGGGTCACCTCCCGCTCTTGGCGAAGCCGTTCGGCAACGGCCTCGGACTCGCTCTGTGCGGCGCCGAGCTGGTATTCGAGGTCGGCGGCTCGCGCCAGCGCCTGGAGATGCTTAGCCTGCAACCGTGCGAATTCCTGCGAGAGGTCAGGTTCGGCCTCACGCGTCGCGAGGCGGTCGAGCAGTCGCAAATAACGCGCTTGCAGTTCGTCGAATGCGGTAGCGGTCTCGTGTCGGCCCTCCAAGCTGTCAGCCGCCCATACGAGCAGCGCGTCGAGCGCTTTAGCGTCCACATCGGACAAGACATCAAGCCCGGAATTCGCCACTTCCGTTCCCGGCTCGGGTCGTTGCCATTCCAGATCTGTCACGATCCTGCGCAATCGCAGTCCAAGCGTCTCGCCGATGACGGGAAAGGAAGTGAGGTGCCGCGGCAACGTCCAACGTTGCCGCGGGTCGGGCAAATGAGCCACCGGCTTGACCACGCCGCGCACGGCAATCCCCATGATTTGCATGGTCTGGTAAATGGCTGTGGTCCAGCCGTGGTCCCGTAGCCAGGCCAGGGCCGTCGCTACGTGGGGCGAGGTCAGGTCGTGTAGAAGGATCGCGGCATCTTCACCAGCGTAGCGGTGGACTACTTCTGCATCGCGACGTGGTGCGTCTCCCTCATGGTCACCGTCGATGAACACAAGCGACCAACGCTTGCCGGTCTCCTCAGACAACTGCGTCACCATGTCCGGACTTGATCCAACATGGAGCACGACACTGCTTCCTACACCTGCCCTCTGCAAAGATTGTGCGACATCCTCGCGAAACTCAGGGTCGGCCAGGACGGGATCAATGACTTCGAGATTACCGGCTCCAAGCGCCATGTGCGCAGTAGACCAGCCTCGCCAGCAGCCGATTTCGAGGCACGGCTTTCCGAAATGTTGACGTGCGATGTTGAAAAGGAGCATCGCCTCGTCGCGCGAGAGGAAGCCGACCGTAGGGTTGCGACGATCTACATACCAGTGATGCCCTATCTCACGACGAAGATACGGCCACATATTCGAGGATTTCGTTCCGACGATCATATTCGGAAACGCCGCGTCGAGCGATACAACCTCAAGGTCGGGAGAAATATAATCATCGTCCAGTGGCTTCGTCCCTTCCATATTCGACCCTTTGATCCGCCCGTAAATAGAGTTCGGAGCGGCGTTCCTCTGCGCCGATCTTGCGATCACACCGGAACCGCACGCCGACCATGCCGCTTATATCGTGTCACGGCTCGACGTGCTGAAAAACGACAACCGCGACCTTCACCGCCGGCGCGCACACGCGGCGCGCCGCCGACTTCCTGCACGGGCTGCAGCCCGGCCCGATGAGGCACATTCATCGGGTCGCCGTTTCTGGCTTGCTTGTCAACCGCCTTCGGCATTCCGGCCGGCCGGGGCGCGCGCCCGGACCCCGCGCGGGAACCGGGGCCTCACGGCCTTCGCCCATTTTTCCGATCTGCCGCCGGCGGGTCGTCATGTCGGGCCGCCCGCTTCCTCGATTATCAGAGGTTGGGTGAGAGCTATCGAATCTCGGCGAACCGACCTCCCTGCGCTGTCGGTCGTCCTCATCGCGCAAGCGCCGAGATTCGCTAGAGCTTGCGGCCCCTTGCTTGAACACGGCAGGATTTTGCCGAAGACTCCAAGAAGCGCGAGTGGGTTCGCGCGCTGTTGTCGTAACCAGCTAGGAGCTGATCGCAGAACCTAGATGCGCGACACCCCCTAGGCGGGGGGCTTGTATAGCGTGATCGTTGCGTAGGCGAATGATTTGGTCGTGTCCAGCCTACAGAACGCCGAGGTTTTTGCAAGACCCGTTTTCTTGCCACGGGCGAATTGTGCCCAAAGCGCCGCTTCCGGGCGGGTTGCGCGGCAACCCACAGGAGGTCTTATGTCTCAATTGCCCGGCGAATCGTCCGCCG
>Ga0210398_10006986_pt1 | contig 10291 bp, 8 predicted proteins | sample IncBWC4OmetaG_FD_161047 | JGI IMG/M metagenome (GOLD analysis project Ga0210398, IMG submission 161047) | Forest soil microbial communities from Barre Woods Harvard Forest LTER site, Petersham, Massachusetts, United States - Inc-BW-C-4-O | ecosystem: Environmental > Terrestrial > Soil >...
CAGAGAAAGCTTCTGCGCTGCCAGTTGCGGGTGCGGCGTGGCCAGGACGTTCGCGGCAGCAGGGCTTTGCCTCGAAGGGGCCGGTTTGGTTTGCTGCAGGAGAGCAGTCCCGGCCAGAACCAGCAACGCCAAGCACACTGCGGGATGCGCGTGCGCGGCACCAACAGGCCTCGCGAAGACTCTTCGAGCCAATCCGGATGGGGCGCAGGTCAGCTTTTCCTTATTCGTTTTTCTTCCGTGGATCATCGACTGGCTCCTTTTCTCCTCCGAAAGATTTAGGAGCGGTTCGGCACTGCCCGAAAGCGGGCGCGAATTGGCGGCACGTTTCGCCGGCCTAGCGGCGGAAATGCGCGGCTGTCAAAAGACAGCAGGTTTCATCGAGTGACTGGCGAGGGGGCGGGCGGGCCGTGGCGTTGCGCGCGGGGCGCGATCAAAAAATAAAAAATGCCGGACAGGAAGCCAAGCCCATAGGCGATATGAAATGTGACGAAAACGGAGGGAAGGGCCGGAAAAAGGCTCCAACCGCTCTTGCGGGCCGCGCCGAAGGAAGCGGCCAGTACGGCGGCGGCATAGGCTGCGTCCATCACGATTCCTGCGACTGCGAGATTCCTGAGCGGTTGCCACCCGGCCAACAAGGCGAGCAGGATCAAAAAAAAGACCGCGAAATTCGCCAGGACAAATGCGCCGGGAACCAGATGCCTCCAGGAAGCAGGCTGGCGGTGTTTGCGGATGACGGCGACCTTCCAGAAGCCGTACTGAAAATACTGGCGGAACAGGGCGCTCAGCGAAGATCGCGGGTGATACCAGGACACGATCTCGGGAGACTGCCAGATTTTGCCGCCGGCACGTGTGAGTCGGAGATTCAGCTCATCATCCTGATTGCGAACAAGAGTTTCGTCGAAGCCGCCGGCCTGCTCGAGGACTTCACGGCGCCAGCATCCCAGGTGCACGGTGTCCACGGGTCCTTCGTAGTCGGGTTGGTGCCACCGCGCGCCGCCGACGGCAAACGGCGAATGGAACGCCGCGGCGATGGCGCGGCCGACGCGGCCGGATTGTACGGCGATGCAGGCACCGCCGACGTTGGCGGCATTGGTTCGCTGTAAAACTTCCACGCAGCGCAAGACGTAGTCCGATTTGTATTCGGTATGCACATCCATGCGAACGAGGATCTCGCCGTGGGCCGCGCGGATGCAGGCGTTCAGGCCGGTGGAAGCGATGAGGCCGGGATTGTCGACGATGCGGATTTGCTGGTGCTTTTCGCTGTACTGGCGCAGCACTTCGCGCGTTCCGTCGTTACTCATGCCGTCGGCAATGAGGGCCTCCCAACGGAAGGTTCCGGGCTCCTGGTTCAGGAGAGACCGTAGGAAGGCGTGAATCGACTTGGCCTCGTTGCGGCAGGGCACGATGATGGAAACGAGTGGAGCATCGTCCTGCGGACTGGCGTCGTGACGAAGGGTTACGGCTGGGCGCGGTTTGCCTGCGTTGCTGACCGAACAACCCGAGGGCGCGCATCTTGCGGCGGTGAGCGGCGAATTACTGGGATTCATTGGCGATGCCCTGCGGCGGGTATTGGGCTCATTTTGTTTCTTCGGTCGAGAAACTCTTTTGGCGGGACGGCTCAACTCCGCGTGGACTCCCTACTCAATCTCCATCTGGCGGCGCAGGCGGCGCCGCGGTTTGCGCGGACTTCGTTGAAACAGGGAGGGCGCGGCGCGATTTCATTTCGTAGGAATGGACGATGTGGGCGGCCACATCCTCGTAGACTTTCCCCAGAGGCTGCGTGGCGTCCACCACAACACAATTGGGGTTCGTCGTCATCAGTTGCGCGAACGCCTGGCGGCGCGTCTCCAGATCCTGCACATCCTTCTCGCCTTTGCGAGCGAATAGCACCTCGGCGGGCGCGTCGAGGAAAATGACCAAGCTGGGGCGCGGGTAGAGGTGGGCGAGAAACCAGCGATGCAGGCGCGTATCGAAGCCTTCCTCGTGCACGTCCACATTGGCAAGCGAAAAATCGAAGAGATAGTGCCGGTCGTACAGGGCGATGCGGCCGGTGCACTGGTAGGCCCAGGACCACAGCTGACGGTACCATTCGTCGGCCAGATAATTGGCCAGTCTCCCCACCGCCCAGAGGATTTCACCGAGCGACTTGCGCCGGCCCTTCGATTGTTCAACCGTCTGCCCGGTCGACGGAGACGGACCCGACTCTCCGTTTTGGCGCCCGCGGACGTATTCGACGAACCGGGAGGAGGGCAGGGCGAAGTTGCTGGCGGCAATATTCACGCCCATGTAGATATATTTCAGCGGCAGCGGCGAGCGCTCTTCGAGCCTGCGCGCGATGGTCGTCTTGCCTGCTCCGTCCGGTCCGATCAATGCAACCGAAAACATAGCGAGTTCTTCCTTTTACATTCGGCGAGGTGTTTGTGCTTGCGCCGCTCAAACCGGAATTGTTGCTCCCTCGCTGGGCCTGGAATCGGGGGACCTCCAGCGAAGAAGAACATTTAGGGGCGGAAGATTTCCCTTGCTTTGCTGCGGTTTCGAAAGTCGAGAACAACGCGGCGAAAACGAGAATAGTTTCTCATGCCGAGGAGAAGTCGTGGCATTTCGAGAAGAGACCACCGGGTAACTTCGCGCCCCGTAGCGAGACGACAGAAGCGCTCCATGGCGCGGGAATCCGTGCTCTCACGAATCGCAATCCGCCGCAAACGAAAGGCTGCTGTCCTGGCATGATTGATCCCGGGCTGCGAGGTGGAAAGGCACTCCAACCCCGCCCGGCGAGCACCGGCAATGATGCGGTTATTGACATCACCGCCAGGTAGGGATGCAAGGCGTACCGATTTGGAAAGCGTCTGTTCGAGAAAATCTTTGCATTGGGCAAACTCGGAAAAGACTTCTTCATCGGAGAGGGCCGACAACATCCGGTGCGTGGTCCCGTGTACGCCGATTTCCACCCCAGCCCGTGCGGCTTCGCGCAGCATCGACTGGTCGCAAAAGCCTTTGCGGCCAACGAAGTCGCGAGTTGCGAAAATCACAGCGGGATAAGAATACTTCATCAGCACAGGAAGCGCGTTCCGGAAGGTTCCCGCCCAACCGTCGTCGAAGGTGAGTACCAAAGCTTGACCTGGTCCGGGCCGTAGCGCCTCTTGCGGGCACGCTACAGGAACTCCTGATGCTTGAATGATTTGCATCTGAAAATCAAAAGCGTTTTTTGACACGTGATACGCCGCCGCCGACCGAGGTATGCCGGGGTCAGGTCGCGTGTAAACATCGTGATACATCAACCACAGAGAACGCATTGGCTCAGCTTGCGCGTTTGGTCCCGGCGACGACGCCTCCCGAGCACACGAAACGGGTAAACCGATGCGCCATTGTCCGGTCAACTGCGTACCATGTACGCCAGAGAAACTTCGGCAGAGGAAAGTTGAAGAAAAATGGAGAGCAATTGAAATAGTGGACCTCGAAGCCGGAGAAGCCAAGTGAGGCTAGCTGAGGAACAAGCTGGCTCTTTGGGTCGAATGACTTCTCATGAACCTTTGCGAAAAAGGCTTTGTCGTCAGCGCGGCTCGATCCCTTAACGAAGGGGCGCAAGATCGTCTTCGATATGTCGCGCAGCAAACCCGGCAGCGAGTAGCGATTTCGGAACGAAAGGATCAAGTTCCCGCCCGGCTTGACGCAAGCCGCAAGTTGGCTAATCCCCGCGGGAACATCCTCCAAGTAGTCGATCAGGCCGATCGCGAGGACGAGATCCTTCTGGTTTTTATAAGCGTTGAGTGTTTCTAAATCACCTACAATAAACTCGCTGTTTGAGAAACCCAATTGCTTCGAACGCTCTACCATTTCAGGAGACACATCGATCCCGAGATAGTGCATGCCAGCCGCCTCACAGCATTCTGCGAAAACGGCCGGTCCCATCCCATAATCAAGAGCGTTCCCTCCCGGCTTCGCCAAGCGCCGGATAGAAGATTCGACGATTGCGATCCTCCTTCGAAAAATAAGGGAGGTGAAGTTGTAGACGGAACCGCTACTGCGACGGAAATACTTATCCGCAGTTCGGTCGAAAAGCTGCTTTGCTTGCTGGTGTGCCGCGAATTCGGAATCAAGTGTCCTCAAGTGGGAATCTTCCTTTCTTGCGTAGGATTAGGATCGTGCATGCATAAATACAGGTGACAATCGACATCCAAAGGGTCGTTGGGTGGAGTTCAATTTGGAAATCTGGGTTAATAAGCTCCAGACGGGGAGGTTGCTTGCAATCGTCGGCGCGTCATCTGTGTGCGCGATCCGGGTCCAGCGCGGCAAGAGCAACGGGGCCGCTGCTTGCCGCGTCGTACCACGCGTTTCGAAGCGCCCCCATTCCTCGAACGCGAGCAACGATCTCCCGATAAACCTGGCTGTCCAGCGGAACGGCATCAGAAGCGGTAAAGTGCAGAGTGCGGCCCGTATAAGTGACGTTGAGCATCGGATTCCACATAGAAAATGAGCCGCCACAGCGGTAGCCATCCGCTCCAAAAAACTGCGAAGCGAAGAAATAGATGCAACGATCTTTCAGTCCTGCGTTCCAGATCGGAGTCCCGGCCTCGAACTCCCTATCTTCCGAGATGCCGAGCAAATCAAGAATGGTCGGAGCGATGTCAATATGAGAAGTCGGCCAGGGCAGATTGGCACGTTGTCCGATGATCCCGGGGGCGTACAGAAGGAAAGGCACGTGGAAGGTGAGATCGTCCACCTGCCCCTCGCGGAAAGAAGAGTCCGAGGCGCTGCTGCGCAGGCCATGATCGCAGGCCACGACGATTAACGTGTGGTCCAGGCGGCCTAGTTTTTCGATGACGTCCAGAAGCTCTCCCAGATGGCGATCTTCAAGCTTCATCAGGTTGTAGCGGCGGGCGGCCATATCGTGTTCGTTGCCGCCCTCGGATACATCCACCCATGGCTCGTGAGAAAGCTGCGGCAGATAGACGCCGAAGAATCTGTGGCCGGCGGCGGCACTGGCGCGAAAGTCGCCTTCCAGCTGATGCAATGTGTCCAGGTCCAGATCTTCCGTTCCACGCCAGCCGCGCGAGTCTTGCTGATTGGCCGGGGATTCGTCGGGAACGGAGGAGGTGAAGACACGATCGGGCCCGAGCGTTTCGTAGTACTCCTCTTCCTGCTTGGCGAACAGGCTGCCGTGAACGTTGGGCAGGTAAATTCCGGTCTGATAGTGAATGGCGCGCAGGCTCTCGATCAGTCCGGCGGATTTTCCCGGCCTTTTCTCAAAACTCTGGGCGTGATTGGGAGGATAAGTCGAAAGCAGGGCGGAAGAAATCGCACGGATGCTCTCCGGAGAGGTGGTGTAGTGCTCCGTGCCCACCCAGGCGTGCCGGCTGAGGCGCTGCAGGTTCGGAAAATCCTTGAGCGATACATCCTGCAACAGGATGTGCGCCGGGCCGGTTTCCATGATGAAGAACACAACATCGTAGTCTTTCGCCACGCCCCAGTAGGGGCGGGAAGCATTGGAATCGGGAGCGTTCACCAGCTTCTGATAGATGGGCCGGAGCGCTTCAATCGAGAGGCCCTGATATTGTCCCGCGCCCGCGTCCGACGGGAAGAGCGATTCCAGAGACAAGGAAATCATCGAGGTATGAAAGCGCGTCGGGTTCATCCTCGGGACCCAGGATGCAATGGCGACGGGCACGCAGGCGATCCATAGGATCGCGGCAAAGGCCTGCGTATGTTTCTGGGCGGCGAGGAGCGCTGGCTTTAGGAAGCGCCACAGCGTGACCAGCGCTGCCACGATCGCGATCCCGGCCACGATGGGCTTGATCGAAGAGAACGAAAGAGAATACGCAAAGAGGTATCGCAGCGCCGCCGATGGATGAGCGAGCCCCCAAACCACGCCTACGCCGAGGAGCTTGTAGCCAGTGAGGGTGCCGAGGACGGCCAACTCGGCGAAAGACAGCATTTCGATCAGCACACCGATGACAGCGACCGGGCCTGCAATCCACCAAAACCAGCGGCCCGGCAACAGCAGGCGCGCGAGGAGAAAGCAGAGCGGCAACACCACGAGGGCCACGAGCAGGTCGCCGCGGAAGAACGAAAGGCGCTGGCCCAGGGTGAGCGAGTGCGCGGAGAGAGCGCCAGCGACGTTGGCGAAGCCGTGCTTGCTGTTCAGGAACCAGAATTTGGCGAGAACTCCCGTCAGGCTGGGCGCCAGCCCCAGCGCGAAGGAAGCGAGGAACAGGCGCTTCCAGTCCCTTTTCTCAGCGTTGCCGCGCGCCGGAGCCATCACCAGCACACTCGATTTTCCGAAGGCGGACTTGAAATTAACGAGAGTGCTCATATTGGATCTCCGAACTCGCACTTGTGGCCAGCAAGCTTTCCTGAACCATGAGTTCAGATTCGCCATCCAAATACATGCGCTGCCAGACTTCGATCATGAGCAGCGCCCAGATCTGCATCGAGTTGTCGCGCCTCCCCGCCGAGTGATCGCGCAAAAGTCGCGCGACCGAATCCGGGCGAAAGATGCCACGGCGCTCGAGTGTCTGCGCGTCCAGCATGCCCGCAATCAGCGGCTTCAATTGCCGGTTGATCCAGATCGCCAATGGCGGGCTGAAGCCCATTTTTTTTCTCCGCAGGATTTCCCCCGGCAGAATTCCGCGCATCGCCTCTTTCACGATCCACTTCTTGTCCAGGCCCCGAAGCTTCATTTTCGCGGGGAGACCCAAGGCAAACTCGACGAGCTCTTGGTCAGAGAACGGGCAGCGGACTTCGAGCGAGTTGGCCATCGACATCCGGTCACCGTACTCCAAGCAGTTACAGCACAGGAATGAGACAAGATCGACGTACCCGAGACGATTCACCGGATCAAGCTGCGCTCCTCGACGGAACAGGTCGCGAAGGAAATCCCCGGAGTCGCGGCCCTGCACCTGCGCCGCGAAGCCCGGGGTGTAGAGGTTGTGTTTTTCATCCTCCGAAAAGAAGCCCATCCAGCTCAAGTACATGTCCTCGAGCGGCAGCCAAGCGGATTGTGCAAACTCGCGCATACGGCGGAAAATGTGGCGGCCATTCGTGTCGTCATGCATCAGCGTGGAAAGCTTGCTCACGAGGCCGCGGGTGACGAAACGCGGGAGTCGCCGGTAGTAGCCGGCCAACTGGGCGCCGGCGTAGCGCGGGTAGCCTGCGAAAAGCTCGTCGCCACCGTCACCGGAGAGGGCCACGGTGACGTGCTCGCGCATCAGCTTGGTGAGGACGTATTCGAGAATGGCGGTCGGATTTCCAAAGGGCTCGTCGAAGTGGCGGATGACTTTGGTCATGAGCATCGCGCAGTCGGCATTGGGCTGGAGGACGTGGTGGTCGGTATCAAATGCTTTCGCCACCAGATTGGCGTAGGGCAGTTCGTCAAAGAATTTGCTGTCAGGGAAGCCGATGCTGAAGGTCTGCACCGGTTCCGAGGACTGGCGCGCGGCCAGCGCGGTGATGGTGCTGGAATCGAGGCCACCGCTGAGGAAAATGCCCAGCGGCACGTCGCTGATCAGACGGATGCGCACCGATTCTTCGAGAAGGGATCGCGTTTTCTCGATGGCGTCCTTGGGAGAGACATCGGCGGCCGCCGCGGCTTCCACTGGGTCCCAATAGCTCCACTGTTTCGATTCGAGGCCACCTCCGGGAAGAATCTGGACGGACATGCAGGTGGCCGGCGGCAATTTGGAAATGCCCTTGAACGCCGTGCGCGGCGGAGGGAAGTAGAGATAGGTCAGGTAGTCGTGCAAGGCGACGGGATCAAGTTCAGGAGTGACTTCCCCCGTGGCGAGAATGGACTTGATCTCCGAGCCGAAGAACAAGCGCTGGCCGTCGCAATGATAGAAGAGAGGCTTTTTGCCGACGCGGTCGCGGGCCAACAGGATGCGCCGGCGGCGGCTGTCCCAGATGGCCAGGGCAAACATGCCGCGCAGCTTCTTGATAACGTCATCGCCCCACTCTTCGTAGCCGTGGACGATCACTTCGGTGTCGGTTTTGGAGCGAAAGCGATGTCCGGCGGCGAGCAGGCGGCTGCGCAGCTCGAGAAAGTTGTAGATCTCGCCGTTGAAGGTGATCCAGACCGTGTCGTCCTCATTGGTCATGGGCTGGTGGCCGGCGGGAGAGAGATCGATGATGGAGAGGCGGCGGTGGCAGAGCGTGACCCATTGTGGAGTGCCGGGAACGGAGAAATCCTGCGTTCCGGCGTCGTCCGGCCCGCGATGGCTCATGGAAAGGCCGCACTCGGCGACCGCGGGGGATTTGTCAATCTGTCCGTAGATGCCGCACATGGATCAGCTCCACCTTGGGAAAGTGTTCTTATTCATTGGAAATACAGGGATTCTCTGTGGCGCCGGGCCGCAGGCCGGCGACGCCGGCCAGGGTGCGAAAGACGATCCGCAAATCCTCGATGAAGAAGATGTTGCGGCAGTAGGCCAGGTCAAACTGCAATTTGCGCCGCATCAGCGTATCGACGTAGAACTTTTCCGGGTCCGCAGCGGAGGCCAGCAAGCGCTCTTCATCAATGTAGGCGAGCGAAGCGGGTCCGGTGATGCCCGGCCGGACGGCCAGAACTTTGCACTCCTCAGCTGTGTACCGGCGCGTGTATTCCGGAACTTCTGGGCGCGGGCCGACGAGGCTCATCTCGCCGCGCAGCACGTTGAGCAATTGCGGCACTTCGTCGAGCTTGGTTTTGCGGAGGACCCTGCCCACTCGGGTGACGCGCGCGTCGCCGGAGGCGGTGAGCGGGGCTCCCTTTTTGTCGGCGCCATCGGTCATAGTGCGGAATTTGAAGATGCGGAAAGTCCGGCCGTACCGACCGACGCGCCGCTGGCGGAAAAAAATGGGACCGGGCGAATCCAGACGAACCGCCGCGGCGCACGCGAGAAGAACGGGACTGGTAATCACCAGTCCCGCGAGCGCGGCTGCAGTATCGAAAATTCTTTTTCCGAATCGAAGGTACAAGGTGTGGCGTGCGTTTTTTGCTGACGGCGCTATCTGCGAAACTTCACGGCAATCTCGCCGAGCGCTTCGATAACCTGATTGGTCTCTTCCTCGGTCATATCCGGGTAAATTGGGAGCGAAATGCAGCGGTCAAAATATTCCTCGGCCACTGGAAAATCACCCGGGCGATAACCCCAGTTTTCCTGGTAGTAGCGATGGAGGTGCAGAGGAATGAAGTGCACCGCGGTGCCTACGCCGCGCTCGCGTAGCTCCTCGATGACGCGGTCACGGTGAATACGCAGCTTTGCCGGATCAACCAGCACCACGAAGAGATGCCAGGCGTGCTGCACGTCTTCGCTGACGGGAACCGAGCTGTAGGCTTTCATCGTGGCCAGCGCCTGCGTGTACCGGCGGGCGATGCGGGCGCGGCTTCGCCACATCTCTTCGCAGCGGGAGAGCTGAACCAGGCCGAGGGCGGCCTGAATATCGGTGAGATTGCATTTGTAGCCCGCTTCCAGGACCTCATAACGCCAGCTGCCGTCGGCGCGGTAGCGCTTCCAGGCGTCTCGGCTCATACCGTGCAGGCGCATCATGCGGATGCGATCGGCGAGGGCGTCGTCGTCGGTGGTGACCATGCCGCCTTCGCCGGTTGCGAGGGTTTTTGTGGCATAGAAACTGAAGGCAGTGGCCTGGCTCAGCGTCCCGATGTTTCGCCCCTTGTACTTGGCGGGAATGGCGTGGGCGGCGTCTTCGACGACCGCCAAGCCGTTCGCGCCGGCGAGATTCAGCAGCGGATCCATGTCGCAGGCGTGGCCGGCAAAGTGAACGGGAATGATGCAGCGGGTTTTTGGGGTGATCTTTCGCGCGGCGTCTTCCACGCTCAGATTGAAGTGCACAGGGTCCACGTCCACCAGAACGGGCCGGGCGTTGAAGTAAGTCACGACTTCCGCGGTGGCGGTGAAGGTGAGCGTGGGCAGCAGGACTTCGTCGCCTTCTTTCAGGCCGATGGCTTCGAGAGACAGATGAAGCGCGGCGGTGCAGGAATTCACCGCGACGGCGTGGCGCGCGCCAATGTAGCGCGCGAAGGCTTCCTCGAAGCATTTGGTTTTTGGACCCGTGGTGATCCAGCCGCTTTCGAGGGTTTCCACCACGGCGCGGATTTCTTCGCTGCCGATGCTGGGAACGTGGAAGGGCACGGATTTAACGGTTGTGGTTGGGTGCGTCGCCATTGTTCTCTCGGTGTTTCTTTGGATTTGCGGGGTGTGTCGGGAAAATGCGCAAAAATTCAGAACGAAACGCGCCTTCGCAGGCGCTCGGTCCATAAACTCGAAATTTCGTTGCCGCAGGTTTGGCAAAATTCGAG
>Ga0210398_10006988_pt1 | contig 10290 bp, 9 predicted proteins | sample IncBWC4OmetaG_FD_161047 | JGI IMG/M metagenome (GOLD analysis project Ga0210398, IMG submission 161047) | Forest soil microbial communities from Barre Woods Harvard Forest LTER site, Petersham, Massachusetts, United States - Inc-BW-C-4-O | ecosystem: Environmental > Terrestrial > Soil >...
GCTCGCCGGCGCGCGCGGCAGCCAGCATCCTCAATGATTTCATCGACGAGTCACTGGAGGCACGCGGCCTCGACGACGGCGAGCTGGCGCTGGTCGGCTTCTCGCAAGGGACGATGATGTCGCTCTTTGTCGGGCCGCGTCGCGAGAAGCAGCTGGCCGGGATCGTCGGGTTCTCCGGGCGGCTCATCGCGCCACAGCTGCTCAACGAGGAAATTCGCTCGCGGCCGCCGATTCTGTTGATCCACGGCACCGACGATCCGATGGTGCCGTACTCGTCGATGGCCGAGGCCGACAGCGCGCTCAAGGCCGCCGGCGTTTCGGTTGAGACGCTCACCTGCCCCGGCATCGGCCACTCGATCGACGCCCCCGGGCTGAAGGCGGGCGGCGCGTTCCTGCAGCGCGTGCTCAGCTAGGTTTTGTCACCGGCAGAAACTTGGCGATCGTCGCGCGCAGCTTGTCGGAATTCCAGTCGGCGGCGCCCTCGACCTTGCCGAGTACCTTGCCGCTCGGGTCGATCAGAAAGCTCGACGGGAGACCATGCGCGTCAAAGGCGTGGGCCGCGGTATTTTTCGGGTCGAGGCCGACCTTGAGCTTGTCGAGGCCGAGCTTGTCGACAAAGAGTCTGACGATCACCTCGCCGCCGCGATCCTCGGACACCGCGACGATGGTCAGCGCCGCGCCGAGCTTTTCCTGCAGATCAAGCAGCGAAGGCATCTCCTTGATGCAGGGCTGGCACCAGGTCGCCCACAGATTGAGCAGCACGAACTTGCCCTTTAAATCGCCGAGCGCGAGCGGGTTGCCGGCGAGATCGGTCGCGGAAAACTCGGGCGCTGGCTGCGGCGACGCGGCCGGGATAAACTCGCCGAGCTTGAGTTGATCGGCGTCGTCCGCTCGTGCGGCCGAACCGAAGATTGAGGCCCCTAAGGTCGAAGCGATAAGCAGCATTGTTGTGGCGACGATGAGCAAGCCCAAACCGCGCCCGGCAGGCGACGCTGCCACGGGTGCATCGCCCAATACGATGTGGGGCGGCCGTTTTGCCGGCGGCCCCGCGGCTATCATGCGTCGCATCAATGCCTCGATCGATGTCGACCGGCGCCTCCATGCCGAGGACATCGCCGGTTCGAAAGCGCACTGCGCGATGCTGGTCGCGCAGCGCATCCTGTCGACCGAAGATGGCGCGGCGATCACCGCGGGTCTAGAGCAAATCCAGGCGGAAATCGACGCAGGGAGCTTTGTCTTCCGCGAGGAAAACGAAGATATCCACCTCAATATCGAGGCCCGGCTCACCGAATTGATCGGCCCGGCCGCCGGGCGGCTGCACACCGCGCGCTCGCGCAACGACCAGATCGCGACCGATTTCAAGCTATGGGTGCGCGCGGCGATCGACCGCGTTGATGCCGCGATGGCAGCGCTACAAGCCGCGCTGCTGGACCAGGCCGAGGCACACGCGGCGACGGTGATGCCGGGCTTTACGCATCTGCAGACCGCACAGCCGGTCACGCTGGGTCATCATCTCTTGGCCTATGTCGAGATGCTGGGGCGCGATCGCGGCCGCCTCACCGATTGTCGCACGCGGCTCAATGAGAGTCCGCTCGGCGCGGCGGCGCTGGCCGGGACGGCGTTTCCGATCGATCGCGACGCGACGGCGACAGCGCTTGGCTTCGACCGGCCGGCGGCCAACTCGCTCGACGCCGTGTCGGATCGCGATTTCGCGATCGAATTTCTCGCCGCGGCCGCGCTCGCCGGCACGCATCTGTCGCGGTTCGCCGAGGAGATTGTCATCTGGTCCAGCGAACCGTTCGGCTTTATCAAGCTGTCGGACGCGTTCACGACCGGCAGCTCGATCATGCCGCAAAAGCGCAACCCCGACGCCGCCGAGCTGGTGCGCGCCAAAACCGGCCGTCTCGACGGGTCGCTGATTGCGCTCTTGACGGTGATGAAGGGGCTGCCGCTCACCTATCAGAAGGACATGCAGGAAGACAAACCGCCGGTGTTCGAGGCGGCCGACGCGCTAGAGCTGTGTTTGGCGGCATGCGAGGGCATGGTGCGCGACATGCGGCCCCAAGTCGCGCGGCTGCACGAGGCCGCGGCGCGCGGCTACAGCACCGCGACCGATCTCGCCGACTGGCTGGTGCGTGAGGCTGGGCTGCCGTTCCGCCAGGCGCATCACGCGACCGGCGCTATCGTCAAGCGCGCCGAGGCGCTGGGCCTTCCTCTTTCGGAGCTGCCATTGGCTGAGATGCAGGCGATCGAGCCGCAAATAACAAAAGCGGTCTATGATGTGCTCGATGTCGACCGCTCGGTCGCCAGCCGCAACAGCTATGGCGGCACGGCGCCGGAGCGTGTTCGCGTCGCGATTAAGGCGGCCCGCAAAAGGTTTTGCCGATGAGTCAGTATCCCATCATCGCCCGCACCCGTCCTTCGCCGGCCGCGCAGGTCATTCTCGCGCTGATGGTCGCCGCGATGCTCGCCGGCTGCGGCAAGAAAGGGCCCCCGGTGCCGCCGCCCGGCGAGCCGAGCACCTACCCGCAACCTTATCCGAAGCAATGATGCGTTGCGGATGGCGCGCTTGACGGAGAGTTTTGCTTACCGCGACGGCGAGTTGTGTGCCGAGAATGTGCCGGTCGCGCGCGTCGCGGCGGCGGTCGGTACGCCGTTCTACCTCTATTCGGCGGGCGCGATGCGGGCACAATACCGCGCTTTCGCCGCCGCCTTCGCGCCTGACGTTCCGCTTATCTGCTACGCCGTCAAGGCCAACTCGAACCAGGCGGTGCTGCGGGTGTTCGCCGGACTAGGCGCCGGCGCGGATGTCGTGTCCGAAGGCGAGCTGCGGCGCGCTTTGGCCGCCGGCATCCCGGCGGAGCGCATCGTCTTTTCCGGAGTCGGCAAGACGAGCGCCGAGCTGGCCGCCGCGCTCGACGCCGGCATTCACCAGATCAATGTCGAGTCGGTCTCGGAACTGCGGCAGCTGAGCGGGCTGGCGAGCGCACGAGACCGCAAGACGCGCGTCGCGATCCGGGTCAATCCCGATGTCGCCGCGCGCACCCACAGCGACATAGCGACCGGCCGCAAAGAAGACAAATTCGGCATCGCTCATGACGAGGTGATCGCCGCCTATCGCCTTGCCGCGGAGCTGCCCGGCATCGAGCCGGTCGGCCTTGCCGTGCATATCGGCTCGCAGATCGTCGATCTCGGGCCGAGCCGTGCCGCGTTCGAGCGCGTCGCCGGGTTGGTGCTGGCGCTGCGTCAGCAGGGATGCTCGGTGCGCGGGGTCGATCTCGGCGGCGGTCTAACGGTGCCTTACGGCGACGAGGTTCCTTCCACACCCGCGCAATACGCGGCGATGGTGCGCGAGGTCTTCGGCCCGCTCGACGTGGCGCTGGCATTTGAGCCCGGACGCTTCATGGTGGCGGCGGCGGGCGCTTTGGTTTCGACCGTCGTTTACGTCAAGGATGGCGGGCGGCGGATCGTCGTCGTCGATGCGGCGATGAACGATCTGGTGCGTCCGGCGATGTACAAGGCCGAACACCGCATCCTGCCGGTTCGCGAACCGGCGTCGGGCGCCACGCTGTCGCCCGCGGACGTGGTCGGGCCGGTCTGCGAGACGACCGACACTTTTACCCGCGACCGCGAACTGCCGCCGCTCGACGAGGGCGAGCTGGTGGCGTTCATGACCGCGGGCGCCTATGGCGCGGTGATGAGCTCGGCCTACAACACCCGCCCTCTCGTGCCGGAGGTGCTGGTCGATGGCGACCGCTTTGCGGTCATCCGTGCACGGCCGAGCCTTGAGGAGCTGCTGGCGCTCGACACCGTGCCCGATTGGCTCGCCTCATGACGCCGGACAACGCGCCACAACGCCTACTTGTCCGACGGGTGCTGCTGTCGCGGGCGGCGCTCGTCTGGGAGCAGGTGTGGCCGTCGCTCTGGCCGATGCTGTGCGTCATCGGGTTTTTCCTGGCCGCGGCGCTGTTCGACTTGGCCGAGCTTGTGCCGCCGATCCTCCATGCCGCGATCCTTGCCGGTTTCGCATTGGCGTTTGTCGCCGCGGCGATCTGGGGGCTGCGGGCTCTGGTCTGGCCCGATGTGCCGACCGCCCGCCGCCGGATCGAGCTCAATAGCGACCTTGCGCACCGCCCACTCGCCGCGCTGGCCGACAGCCCCAGCGTGCCGCTCGATGACGCGGCGGCCAGCCTGTGGGCGGCACATCGCAAGCGCATGGAGGACGCGGCGAGACGGCTGCGCGTCGGCTGGCCCGCCGCGGGACTGGCGCGACACGACCCCTGGGGTTTGCGTGCGGTACTCGCAATCCTGTTGTTGATCGGCGCGATCGACGCCGGCGGTGATTGGCGCGCGCGCATCGGCCGCGCGCTGGCGCCGACCTGGGATGGCGGTGCTGCCGCGGCGACGGCCAGCTTCGATATCTGGATCACACCGCCCGATTACACGGGCTTGCCGCCGCAATTCCTGCGCGCCGATACGCTAGGGCCCATCCGCGTGCCGACCGGCAGCACGGTTTTGGCGCAGATTCATGGCGGGCGAACGCTGCCACGTCTCGCGATCGACGCGCAGACGAGCGACTTCAAGGTGATCGACCAGACGAATTTCCAGGCCCAGGCGGTGCTGCACAAAGGGCAGTCGCTGACGGTCACCCAGGGCGGCGCCACGCTCGGCCGCTGGCCGATCGAGATCATCCCCGACAACCCGCCGACAGCCGCCTTTGCCCAGCCGCCGGGCGCGACCCCGCGCGCCGCGCTGCGCATCGAATACCGCGCGACCGACGATTACGGCGTCGAGGGCGTCAAGCTGGTCATCCGCCGCGCCGATGAGAAGGCGAGCGGTAAGCCGGGACAGGCTGTGGAGATTGCCCTGGCTCTGCCCGGCCTTCACCTCAAGGATGCGCACGCGACCAGCTATCAGGATCTGTCGCCGCATCCCTGGGCGGGCCTGCCCGTCGAGGTTTCCGTCGTCGCGAGCGATGCGCTCGGCCAGACCGGCGAGAGCGCGCCGGTGCGCATGACCTTGCCGGAGCGGAGCTTCACCAACCCCGTGGCGCGAGCGATCATCGAGCAGCGCAAGGAGTTGGTGAAGGACGCCAATTCGCGCGACGTCGTGGCCGAAATTCTCGATGACCTCGACAAGCAGCCGACGATGTTCCACGACGACGCGATCGCCTATCTGGCGCTGGCCGTCGCCGCCGATCGCTTGCGGCAAGGCGAGGCGGAGCCCGCGGCAGCAGCGGTCGTGCCGCTGCTTTGGGATATCGCGCTGCGCATCGAGGATCGCGGCATGTCGCTTGCCGAAAGCGACCTGCGCCGGCTGCAGCAGGAGCTGCAGAACGCGCTCGCCAACAATGCGCCGGACGAAGAGATCGACCGGTTGATGGGCGAGCTGAATCAAGCGCTCGACCGCTACTTGCAATCGCTCGCACAGAACCTGCAGAACAACCCGGCCGACGATCAGCCGCCGCCAGCGAGGGTGGTCACGCAGCGCGACTTGCAGCGCATGCTCGACCGGGCTCGTGAGCTCGCGCGCAGCGGCGACAAGGAACAGGCGCGCCAACTGCTGTCGCAGCTTCAGGACATGCTCGAAAACCTGCGCACGGCGCGTCCCGGGCAGGGTCAGCGCGGCAACGACCAGGCCCAACAGATGATGCGTGACCTACGGGACCTGATGCAGAAGCAGCAACAGCTGCTCGACCGCAGCTACCGCGCGCAACGCCGCCCAGGGCCGAGCCAAGACGGCGGTAATCAGATGGGGCAGAACGCGCAACCCGGTGACAGCGACACCGGGTCGCCGCTCGGCGATCTAGGCGATGCCGCGCAGCAGCAGGAGGCGCTGCGCCGCACCCTCGGCGACATGATGCGGCATATGAGCGACGGGCTCGGCGATATCCCCGACCCGCTCGGCCGGGCCGAACGTGATATGCACGACGCGGTTGGCGCATTGCGGCACGGCGCCCCAGGCGACGCGGTCGGCCCACAGAGCGAGGCGCTCGACCAGCTGCAGCAAGGCGCGCGCGACTTCGCCAAGCAACTTCAGGATCAGGCCTCGAAGAGCGGCAGCCCCGGCGAGTTCGACGCAACCGGGCAGTTGCCACCCGACAGCATCGACCGCGACCCGTTCGGCCGGCCGCTTTCGGCGAACGGCACGTACGATCAGGGCAACGTCGCGATTCCCGACGACACCGTGCTGCAGAAGTCGCGGGAAATCCTCGACGAATTGCGCCGGCGGGCCGGAGAGCGGTCGCGCCCGGCCATTGAACTCGACTACATCGACCGGCTGCTGCGTCAGTTTTGAGGCCGTCTTAGACTTCGGGCGTTTTTATTATTGGTCATGGATCGTCGACTGCTGCTCTCGATTATCGCCGGCACGGTCATGCTGCCGGGAATGGCTCGTGCGGTGCCCGCGCCGCCGCCTGGCCCGTCGCGGCTGAAACTGACCAACGCGCATACCGGCGAGACTTTTGACGGCGCCTATCGCGACGACAATGGGCCAATCGCGACGGCGATGTCCGAGTTGTCCGAGTTCCTGCGCGATTTCCATACTGGCGCGACGATCCCTTGCGATGTCGAGGCGCTCGATTTCCTATCGGCGGTGATGAGCGCGACCGGGCAGAACGAGGCGCAAATCTTGTCGGCCTACCGGACGCGCGAAACCAACGAGATGCTGGCGCGGACGACATTCGGGGTTGCCGAGAACAGCCAGCATATCTACGGCCGCGCGCTCGACGTGCATTTCGGCGCCAAGCTTGTCGAGGCCATGCAAGCGGCGCGCGCGATGAAGCGCGGCGGCGTTGGCTGGTATCCGAATTCCGGGTTCATCCATATCGACTCAGGCCCGGTGCGCAACTGGGACCTCGACGATACCGGGCTCGGCCGGCTGTTGTTCGACGGTCGGGAAATCCATTTTAACGACAAGGGCGAGCTGGTAATCAGCGCGGGCCACGGCTACGGCAGGCCGATTATGTTCGGCGGCGGTCGACCGACGACCGTCGGCCAGCGTATGGCGCGACTGCGGCAACTTGCCCGCGCCGAATATCTGGCGCGGCGTCACTAAACCTTATCCCGCGGCGAACGTCACCAGCACGCCGACCGCCCCTTCCGGCGCCGGCAGGAAGCCGACAACGAAATGGCTCGTCTCGCCGGGCAGCAGCTTCTCGCGCGGCGGCTCGATGATCTTGAACACCAGCTCGTGCTGGCTGGCGTCACGCAGCGCGACCCGCAGATGCGGCACCGAGTGAGTCACCCCGACTTTGTTGGTGATGTCGCCTTCGACGATCAGCCCGTCGGCATTGCGCGTCGTCGCGACATTGGCGATGTCGAGCCCCACGCCGAGCGGCCCGGTGCTCAGCCCGACCCGCTCGTAAATCTGCGCCGCCGGCGGCCATAGCGCGACCACCTGGTTGCGCGCGAAGATCGCCCCGACCGCCGCGGCGCCAATCAGCAAGATCACGATCACCCAGCCAAGCCCCGAGCCCGATCGCCGACGCGGCGGGACCGGGGCGGTGATCGCCGGGCGCGGCTCCAACGTCAGCTCGCCCTTCTCGGCGGCCTCGACACGCTCACGCAGCCGCACGATGCCTGGCGACGACGGCGCGACATGACGCCAGCTATGCCCGCAATTGGCGCAACGCACGGTGCGGCCGGAGGGCCGGCTCACCGCCTCGTCATCGACCTTGTAGCGGGTGGTGCAGGTCGGGCAGACGAGGATCATCAATGCTAGCCGCTGGTTTTTACCTTGCCCCGGATGATCGCGGATTTACCGCTGTTTGTCGATCCAGCCCGGCTCAGGCGACAGCCTCACGGAGCCTGGCCGATTGCTTGTTTATCGGGCAGCGTTACAGCCGAAAAGCGACACAACAAGCTTAATCACGATAGAGAGAACGACGCGACACTCCTCCGCCTTGACTTCGCCTGCACCCCTCGGCACCTTGCCCCGCGCCATTGTAGGCGCAATAAGCGCGGGGGATGGGAATGCACGTTGCCGATGCCGGCCGGCCGGGCCAGCGTGGTGCTATGGGCCGGCGATAGGCATGGTGACGGTGCGCGACCCGTTGCTCGATGTCCGCGACATCGCGTTGCGCTTTGGCGGCATTGTCGCGCTCGATGGCGTTTCGTTCACGATCGACGAAGGCCATATCCTCGGGCTGATCGGCCCGAACGGTGCCGGCAAGACGACGCTCTTCAATTGCGTCAGTCGGCTGTACACCCCTAATCGCGGCGATATCCTGTTTGAAGGCCAATCGACGTTGCACCGTCCGGCGCACCGCATCGCCGAGATCGGCATCGCCCGCACCTTTCAGAACCTGGCGCTGTTCGGCCCGCAATCGGTGCTCGACAACGTCAGGATCGGCGCGCACGCCCGAAGCCGCAGCGACTTTGTCAGCGACGGGCTGCGCCTGCCCTGGGCCCGCCGCCAGGAACGCGAGCTAACCGATTTCGCCTGGTCGCTGCTGAAGCTGCTCGATCTCGAAGGCGTCGCGCGTCGTCCGGCCGACGGGCTACCGCTCGGTACGCGCAAGCGTATCGAGCTTGCGCGAGCGCTGGCTGCCCGCCCCAAGCTCCTGCTGCTCGACGAGCCGGCGGGAGGGCTCAATCACGGCGATGTCGGCGAGTTGGGCGCGCTGATCCGGCGGATACGTGACGAGCAACAGGTCACCGTGCTGCTCGTCGAGCATCACATGAACCTCGTCATGTCGGTGTCCGACAAGGTCGTAGCGCTCGATTTCGGCCGCAAGATCGCCGAGGGCACGCCGGCCGAGGTACAGCGTAACGAAGACGTGATCCGTGCCTATCTCGGCACCACCCGGGAGCACGCGGCATGATGCTCGAAGTGTCCGGGCTCAACGCGTTTTACGGCCAAAACCAAGCGCTTTACGATGTCGGCTTCAGCCTCGACGAAGGTCAGGTGCGCACGCTGCTCGGCGCCAACGGCGCCGGCAAGACCACGGTGCTGCGCTCGATCTGCGGCATGGTGCGCGTCGCCGGCAACATCCGTTTCGATGGCAAGTCGATTGCCGGCTGGGCGACGGAGGACGTGGTACGGTTGGGTGTCGCGCATGTCCCCGAGGGGCGCGGCACCTTCGTGCGGCTGACCGTCGAGGAGAACCTCCAGCTCGGTGCGATGACGCGCCGGAACCGGCGCGAGATCGCCGACGACATCGAGCGCATCTACGTCAATTTCCCGCGCCTCAAGGAGCGGCACGCGCAGCAGGCGGGCACCTTGTCCGGCGGCGAGCAGCAGATGCTGGCGGTCGGCCGTGCGTTGATGCTGCGGCCGCGCCTGTTGCTGCTCGACGAGCCGTCCTTTGGACTGGCGCCGCTGATCGTCGAGGAGCTGTTCGCGATCCTGCGCCGCATCAACGAGGAAACCGGAGTGGCGATGCTGGTCGTCGAGCAGAATGCGGCGCTCGCGCTCGAATTGGCGGAGCACGCCTATCTGCTCGAAACCGGCCGCGTGGTGATGGACGCGCCGGCCGATGTCGTCGGCGCCGACGAGTCGATCCGCCGCTCCTATCTCGGGTATTAGCGCATGGAAATGCTGCTGCAGCAGGTCATGGCGGGTCTGGCGAATGGCGCGATCTACGCCTGCGTCGCGCTCGCCGTCGTGATGATCTTCCAGGCGATCGACCATCTCAATTTCGCCCAGGGCGAGATGGCGATGTTCTCGACGTTTATCGCCTGGCAGCTGATCGCCTGGGGCATGCCCTATTGGGTCGCGTTCGCGCTCGCCGTGGTCATCTCGTTCATCGCCGGCGTGCTGATCGACCGGGTGCTGTTCCGCCCCGTCCAGAAGGCGCCGATCCTGAGCCAGGTCGTCGCGTTCATCGCGCTGTTCAGCATTCTCAACAGCTCGGCGGGGCAGATCTGGGACTACACGGTCAAGACCTTCCCGACCCCGTTTGGGCATACGTCTTTGCTCGGCGGGCTGGTCGACACGCACGAAGCCGGCATGATCGGCGTGACGTTGTTGCTGCTTGCCCTGCTCTACGTGTTCTTCCGTGGCACGCGGCTAGGGCTGGCGATGCGCGCCGCCGCAGCCAATCCTGAATCGGCGCGGCTCGTGGGGATCCGCGTCGGCTGGATGACAGCGCTGGGTTGGGGCATGGCGGCGGCGATCGGTGCGGTCGCGGGGATGCTTGTCGCTCCCGTCGTGTTCCTCGAGCCGAATATGATGATCGGCGTCCTGCTTTATGGTTTCGCCGGCGCGGTGCTTGGGGGACTGACCAGCCCGGGCGGTGCGGTTCTTGGCGGGTTCGCCGTCGGCGTCATGGAGAATTTGGCGGGAACG
>Ga0210398_10006993_pt1 | contig 10288 bp, 8 predicted proteins | sample IncBWC4OmetaG_FD_161047 | JGI IMG/M metagenome (GOLD analysis project Ga0210398, IMG submission 161047) | Forest soil microbial communities from Barre Woods Harvard Forest LTER site, Petersham, Massachusetts, United States - Inc-BW-C-4-O | ecosystem: Environmental > Terrestrial > Soil >...
TACCACCAAACGCGATCCAGACCGAATCGGTCGGTATCACTCCCACGATATCGTCGGTCCGGAGATCATGGATCGGCCGTAGCTGTCCTGTGTTCCGGTCGAGTACCATGTTCGATCCGTGGCCATCCCAGAGCATGACGTGACGATTGTCGATCATGAGCATGCCTGTAACGATGAACGGAACGCTCGCGATCCGACACCAACTCGCTCCGCTATCATTCGAATCATACACGTGATGTTGTGTGACCCCCACCATCCCCATCCCAGACCACCGAACGATTTGCATTTGTATTGCGGCGGTTTGGCGAGCACTCGTGAAGGGGTAGCTCAATCGCGAGCGACTCGCCGAAAGTACCGTAATGCCATCCTCTGGACTAAACGCATAAACGGCATCGTTATGGACAACCCATGATTGCGGAGGGTGCCGCAGGGGAACAATCGACAAGTATGATGAACGAAGCAGTGAATCGAGAGCGACGACGTAGAGCGAATGGGTGATGGCGACAAGTCGACGATGATGCTCGTCGACGCGAATAGAGGTAAGCCCATCATGTGGCAGCAGTGGCATCCAGCGGATCGTATCGGATGGCGTATAAAACACATGTCCACACTGTCGGACGACAAGATAGCGTCCCCACACCACCACTTTGTCAATCGCTTGGCAATAACGGTTACCGATATCCTGCTGCTGATCTCGGGGGGTCGTAATACTCGACCATGTTGTACCATTGTCGCTTGTGATCTTCAACGCATTGCCACCCGCCCCGGCGATGCCGTGCCCATCTTGGGTCATGAAAATAGCCTCCAGTATGAGCGATTTATCGAAGGGAGGAGAGGTCTCTGTCCATGTCTCGCCGTAATCACGGGTCTGGTACAGATGACCATCGGAACCTCCGATCCAAGCGGTACCGCTGGTGCCTATCAAGGCATCGTAGATCCATTCTGATGCGCCAAATACGACGGAATTCCAGGTCAGACCTCCATCGGTGGTACGATAGACGTATCCGCGCTTGGGAGCAATATCGACGATGAAACCTACCGCGATTGCGGTATCCGCATTGAAGAAAGAAACTTGATCGACGAGAGCCCCATATTCGACCCCTCTCATAGAGAACGGTTTTCCTATCACTGGAAATTTTCCGGACTGCCAATCACCATCCACACTGTCCGCGTAATACCATGTCCCTACGGCGTCGGTCAGCCATAGACGGCCATTCGGAGCTACTGACAGTCCACGAACAGGGAACGGGAACGCGATTTCGCCACGCCGACAGTCTCGCTGTTCACCAGTCGGAAGAGATACGGTAGACTGCGCAAGGACACTGGGTGCTATTGTGGCTTGGAACAACAGGAGCGAACAATAAAATGTAACTCCGCGATCTATACGCATTGTGTTCTCGCAGTAGGGTACATTATTAATGTACGCTCATTGAGAGAGCATGGGGAAGAGGGCGCTGTCGTACAACGCGGGAGTGGCTCTACATCTTAGGCTCTGCAATAGAAGCGCCGATGAAGGTCGTTATTCGGCATGTCCCAGCACCAAAATATCGCCTCACCATTACTCTTGAACCGTCGGCGGAGGAAACTGTTGTATTTTGGACTCGGGTATTCGAAAGTGCAGAAGTCGGTCGCCGTATGGCGGCATATCGTCGTTCCCGCCAACGAGCAAAATCTTGAGCGCCTATCTGTTGAAGTGTTGCGACAATAAATTTGTTCAATGAGCTCCTTTTTGTCGGAAGCTCAGTGGTCGGAAAGTCACATTACATCTAACACCAATACTGTCCGGTTACCCGGACGGTGGGAAGCGATAACATGCGACAGGACAAGGACTTAGCCCCGCTCGCGCGAGAAATCGATTTCAAATCCGAGGTACCTTGGGGGGGCACCTTGCCCCCATCGAGGCTCTCGGATGAATACCGGTCGCACCGTGTTCGCGCAGTTGCTGGAGCACTTACCACTACGCGCGTTCCGCGCGTGTGTCGCCCGCTATCACGGCGATCGCAAAGTGCGGGCATTCTCATGCTTGGACCAGTTCCTGACGTTGGCATTCGCCCAACTCACGGGGCGCGAGAGTCTGCGCGACGTCGAAACCGCGCTTGGGGCGCTGCGGCCAAAGTTGTATCACATGGGCTTTCGCTGTGGCCCCGTGAAACGCAGTACGTTGGCCGATGCCAACGAGACGCGCGACTGGCGCATCTACTACGACTTCGCCCAGGTCTTGATCGCCGAGGCCCGCACCCTGTATGCAAACGATCCCTTGGGGCCTGCGCCCGAATTGGCGACCCTGTGGGACACGGCGGTGTACGCCCTCGATGTGACGACCATCCGCATGTGTCTCACGTTGTGTCCCTGGGCCACCTTCCGTCCACGCCGTCACGGCGGGGCTATCAAGCTGCACACCCTGCTGGATGTCCGCGGCAACATTCCGACGGTGGTGCATGTGACGGCCGGTAGCCTCCATGAAACGCGCGTCTTTGACCGACTGGTGTGGGAGCCGGGCGCCTTCTATCTGTTGGATCGCGGCTACGGGGTGTTCGCGCGGTTGCATGAGATCACCGACGCCGGCGCCTTCTTCGTCACGCGCGCCAAACGCAATATGGGGCGCCGACGGGTGGCGTCCCACCCGGTCCCGCCCGAGGCCAAAGGCGGTCGGACGCGCGGCACCAGTGGCGTGACCAGCGACACGCTCGTCGAATGCAGCGCCCATTACACCCACGCGGATTATCCCACCCCGCTGCGCCTCGTCCGCTACTACGAGGCTGCACACGATCGCTACTTCGTCTTCATGACCAACAACATGACCCTGCCCGCGCTCACGATCGCCGCGCTGTATGAACGCCGCTGGCAAGTCGAACTGTTCTTCCGCTGGATCAAACAACACCTGCGGTTGCGTGCGTTCTACGGTACGACCGAGAACGCCGTCTTCACTCAGGTGTGGAGCGCCATCGCCGTGTACGTCCTCGTGGCCGTCGTCCGGAAGCGCCTCCAACTGCCCGCCTCCCTGTATACGATCCTGCAAATTTTGAGCGTCACCTTGGCGGAGAAAACCCCATTGCCACAGCTGCTGACAGAGTTTCATGGCGCCGTCCTCGACGCTGAATCGGCTAACCAGTTGTCGTTCTTCAACTTATAACCGGACAGGGCTGATCTCGTATAGAGTGTAAGGACTCGCCCAACTCGCTTCACACGAACACCTGACAATCCAAGGACGTCACTGAGATCCGACAGCGATCCCGCTCGAAACTCACCCATGATCCGCCGATTGGCCAACGCTGTGTCACCGAGCCGGATGTCTGCGTCATACCAGCGATCCAGATCCGGGATTGCATCAGCCAATGAGCGCCCATCGATCGTGAGGACACCAGTAGCGAAGGTAAACCCCGCCGGATCCGCCGATTGCACCATCGACACAAGATGCTGACCGATCTCCACCTGCTGATTAGCCGCCAGTACCACAGGTCCGACTTCCACCTTTCCCTCTCGGACCGCAACCGTCGTCATCGTATCGATGTGATACTGACGCACCATGAAGCTCGTCCCCAACACTCGCGTGAATGCCGATGCCGTACGGATCGTCAATGGGTGCGTCTCGTGATGGGAGACTTTGAAGAGCGCTTGTCCAACCAACCGGACCGTATGGTCCCCGGTGCCATAGTCCACCGGGACGTCCAATCGGCTCGCCACGTTGAGCGCGACGGTACTACCGTCCGGCAAGATAATGTTGGCTCGTTCACCGTTGCCTGTAACGTACGTAAGCATCGACGTCGTCTCAGCAGGCCCGACATGCGGCATCCCTACGCGCCATCCGACGATGGCACCTACCACCCCAACGAGCAACACCGCGGAGGTAGACCATAGCCACCGCCGCAGGGGCTGTGCTTTGAAGACACCCCTGCGCAGGGGCTGTGTTCTCAAACCCCCGATCCCTTTCAAAGCAGGACGCGCGGATTGTTCACGCGCAGATACACCACCGCTCAAAGAAGGATGATTCGCCGCAGAATCAGTCATCGCCAGACCTTGCCCAATTTGCCCGATGACCCGAGCCAACGCCGCCGTACTATCGACCGGCGGCTCTTGCCTGACCGGCATCCGCCACGCCTGGCGTAGTAACGCCACCACCGGTGCCCGCACTGGTTTTTGTGCGACCCACTGCTCCACCTCGGCGCACCCTTCAGCGTCTAGCTCGCCTAGTAGATACCTCGTCAGCCGCAACCACTCCGCGGGTGGCGGAGTTTCACGATCTGCTAGTTCTCCTAATCGGGGGTCGCGCTCATACTCCATATCCCATATACAGTCGACCCCGCATAATTCTCTATACGCCCTCGGTCCCAGGTTCGGCCGCCGTCTCTTCCCTACCCTTCAACCCATGGCTCCAATGTCTCATATAACATCCGTATGACCTTCGTCAACTGCAGATACACCGTCTGCGTCGCGATTCCCAACGTCATGGCGATCTCAGACGTCGATAGCCCCTCATTCCGGCTCAGATGATAGATTTCTCGCAATCGCGGTGATAAGGTGGCCACCCGGGCCTCGACGATATGGGCCAATTCGTCCGTTAACACCAACGCATCCGCAGGTGGCTCTAGGGGTCCATTCGGTTGTTCCCTGGCGACCTCCGCCGCATGGTGCCGCACCACGGTGTCGTGTTGCCGAACGTTCGCCGCGCGATTCCGCGCCATGGTAAAGAGATAAGCCCGCAACGAGCGGGTAGGATCTATTTTGGCACGGACGTCCCAGAGTTGGGTGAACAGCTCCTGCACCACATCCTCCGCCGCGTCGCGGGACTCCAACAGCTTCGCCACGAAGCGCACGAGCGCGGCATAATATAGATGAAAGACCGTTGTGAACGCCGCGACGTCTCCATCGCGAATGCGCGCGGCCAATCTCCGGTCGCGGGCCGGATCGTGCGCCGCGCCGGGAGACTCACCGTCGTCCGGATGTCTGCTGTCTCCCTGCTCGCTGTCGCTCATTTGTTCCGCGCTGGTCGCTCCACCTCCTCAGAATATTGTGTGAAGTACAGCGCGAGACAAGGGTGACGGTATCTCCCGCCTTATTGCCGGGCTGACGCTCGACGGTACTGGTTCAGGCCGTGCACCTTTATGTTCGCGCGTATGCTCGATTCTTCCGAGCAACGGACGTGGGTGCCAACCATCCCTCCGCGACCCAGCGTCCTAGATAGTTTCGCGCCATTCGCGGTGAGATGCCCAACGTCGCCGCCACGTCGTTCGCGGTGATTATCTGACGCTCAGCAAAGAGGGCAAGCACTGCCCGCCCTTGGCGTGTTGACGGCAGCTGTCTACTAGGAGGGGTTAACGCGCGCTTGGTGGGCGCGGCGAGTCGGACCACTTCAGCTCGGGCCTCGTCAAACACCTGCGCCATTAACGTCACGAAATACGTGACCCAGGCACTCAAATCCGTGATCGCGCGTCCCTCATAGTAGTTGTGATGCGGATGTGTGGCGAGCGCGGTATAGTACGCGCTGAGATCCCGCGCGTGATGCTCTTCGAGAGACACGAAGCCATTGAGTCCGTAGTCATAGCGGTGTAGCACAAACGTGGCTAACAGACGTGCCGTGCGCCCATTACCATCATAGTAGGGATGGATCGTCACAAATTGATAATGCAGCAACGCCGCAATGATAGGGACCGGAATGGAGGCCTGCACGGCGTCGCCAACCCAACGGATGAGCGCGCCCATCAGGGGCGGGACATCGGGTGCCTCTGGGGGCAAATAGATGATTCCTCCCGAAGCCGCGTCTCGCACTACGTTCTGCCCATCGCGATATGGGGTGGGCTTCGCACGTGCGCCGCGTTCAACAATGCCATGTAGTCGCTGAATGATTGGCTCCGTCAGCATCTCCCGGCGTTCGGCCCACGCTTCGACTCGCTCAAGCGCGTCCCAGTAATGCTTGACCTCGAGGACATCTCGCTCGCGCACCGCGGCCGTTGGTGTGACACCCGCCACCACGTCTGCCGCTTGTTCGAGCGTCAGTCGATTGCCTTCGATCCGGGTAGAATAATGAGTGGCCCGGAGCTTGGTCTTCCGGCGTAGTGCAGCGGCGGTGAGAGGGGGGAGTCTAGTACTCCCGATAACTGCCCGGGCTCCCTCAATGGTCATTAAAGCCTGGACGATGCTGGGGGTAATACGATAATTGGGCAACCAAACAGGGCTATCCATCCCATAATATACCGAAATACTGCCGATAAAGTTCCGTTAAGTTGCCGATAAATTACCGATTCATGGTTGCATCGATCGCTCAGACAGGGACAACGGCAAGCGCCGGCCGGCTGGGCACCAACACCCAGCCGACCGGCGCTTGCTTACCTCAAGGGTCAGCTTAGAGGTTATAGGGATTCGCGTGCTGCGAGCCGTCGATCACTTCCCACTGGCCATACCAGAGCGCCTGGGTCTGGCCGGCCGCACGGGTCTGGTTGAAGTTCATCCCCAGCATGATCTGGTTGAGGGTCGGCAGTGGCGCGCCGCCCTGCATCGTGCCAGACGATGTCGTCTGCAGGACTGGTGTCTGGCCATCTTTGGCCATCCACACCCGGGCGGTGCCGGTCGGCCCTTGCGAGTAGTCGACTTCGATGATGTAGTCGTACCATCCACCGTCTGTCCACTCAGTGGTGATGTTGCCAGCGATGCCCGTCGTCCCACCGCCCACCGTCGCGCTGTTGCTCTCCGCCAGCGCGGTCCAGTACAGCTGATACTGATTGGTGTTCGAGATCTCTAACCGCCCGCTGCCGTAATAGTTGTTCCAGCCCCAGCCGAGCAGCTTGTACGCGTTGGCCGAATTCGTCAACGTCCCTGCTGTCGTGAAGCCAGACGAGAAGCGGATCTTGGCGCGGAACCAGAGGTGGGTGAGTGTCTGCGAGAAACCGACCCACAACTCAGGCGAGTTGGCCACACCACCCGGCTGATTGTACTTCAGCGTCTGGTGGCCGTTGTACAACACCGTGTTATCGATCGCGGCGAGCGATGCGTTCGCGCCATCGGTGTATAACGCGGTGCCGGGACTCGCGGTCCCGCCGATGTTCGAGCTCACCCGAGCCTGGAACGCCGCGGTATTCGCGTACTCGGTGTAATTGTCGGACAGGAACGACAGCGAAGAGACCGGCGACCCACCTGTCGGCGGAGCTGGTGTCGGCGCTGGTCCCGTGGAAACGACGCCCGTGCCCACGGTGATCGTGCTGCTGCTCGACAAGGTCCCGATCTTCGCCGTGATGGTGGCAACCCCGTTCCGGAGGCCGGTCACGACGCCTGTGGCGGAGACAGTCGCGATTGTGGCGTCGCTCGATGCCAGGGTGATCTGCGCAGCGACCGTTGTGGTCAGGTCAACGCCTGTCGCTGACTTGACACTTCCGCCTAGGGCGATGGTGGACCCGACGGCGACCGTGGCCGCGGCTGGAGTGACGGTGATGCTGCTAGGCGTGCTGGACGAGCTAGATACCCCTGACCCGACCGTAATCGTACTCTTGCTCGACAGGGTACCCAGGGCCGCGGTGATCGTGGCGACGCCATTCCGGAGACCGGTGACGACGCCTAGCTTGGAGACCGTCGCGATCGTCGTGTCACTCGACAGCAACGTTGCCTGGGATCCCAGCGTTGCGGTCAGGTCAACACCGGTAGCCGATTTGATGGCTCCAGTCAACGTGATGGTGGACCCCACAGCGACGGTTGCCGTAGCGGGAGCGATGGTGATACTGCTAGCGCCAGTCGCGGGAATTCTGCTGGCGACGGGGATTTGGGTGGACGGATCGAGTCCGGGACTGGTGGCATCGTTGCCGGAGCATGCGGCCGCGGCGAGTAACGTCAGCGCAACAAAGGAGCGGTAGGTGAACATTGGTCAAGCCCTCACAAACGCCGTTCGGTAACCCGACTAGCATGACGTGCGGCCTCTGCCGCATGTGGTAGCCTCGTGGTTTTGCGTCCTCACCTTTCGATGAGTTTGCCCTTATCGCGGCCCCTTCGTGGGCCTGACAAGCTAGATAATGTCTGGCGCGAACTACATCATCTGCTCAAGGAACGATTGAGAATTGCGCACGTAACACGGTTTTAACGTTTTAAAACGCAGTATTTACAGATAATCCAGAAATATTGTGTTTTGTCCTGTCGTTGAATGACGCGTGCGTCAGTGTTCCAAGAATGTGCGTGTCAGTATTCTCCTGACACACTGTCAGGCAAGATCTCTGGATATAAAAAGAGCGCTCAGGGAGCGCTTGAAGAGCAGATCGCTATGTGCGTTGCGTGCTCAGAGACCAGTTGCTGTCACCCACACGCGAGACAAGGGTGACACTCCGTGTGTATTACCAAGGCCGATCATCAGGCGTTGCTGGTTCGAGCCGCACCAAGGCCAGCGGCACGGCCTGTTGCCCATGCCCAGAGGAAGTTGTAGCCTCCAATGGGGCCAAAGGCGTCCAGCACTTCGCCGCAGAGAAATAGGTGCGGGTGTTTGCGGCTTTCCATCGTTCGCGGATCGATCTCGGCGAGGCTGACGCCGCCACCGGTTACTTCGGCTTTCTTGTAGCCGTCGTCCGCGGTCCACGGTAGGATGCCGCGGACGAGTGTCTCCACTAACGCAAGCCGTTCTTGCCGGCGAAGATCGGCGAGTGAGCGGGTTGGATCAACACCCGCTACACCTGAGAGAGCGGCTGCCAGCCGGTCGGGGAGTTCGGTACGCAGTGCGCCAAGAACGGTACGCGTACCGTGTGGTGCAAGCACATGCTCCCATCCCGCGGTGTCGAGTCGGGTCCAGCACACGTGGACTCGTGCCGTTGCCTCACTGAGCAGTGACCGTGCCGCGACGTGTGAGATGTCGAGTACCGCGGGGCCGCTATAGCCATGATGGGTGAAGAGAAAGCCACCGCTCGACGTGGCGTTGTGCAGCGCGGAGCGCGCAGTCAACGTCACGGTGAGTGAGATGCCAGCGAGTTCCGCAAACGGAGGGGGTTCCGCTCGCAGAGGAGTCAGCGCAGGATACGTTGGATGCATCGTGTGGCCGAGGGCGGCTACGATACGCAAACCGGTACCGTCACTTCCCGTGTTCGGTACAGACAGTCCACCAGTCGCGACGATCACCGCGTCTGCCTCGATTGCGGGGGCTTGGTCTACATCGATCCGCCAGCGACCGTCCGCCAGCGGGGTGAGCGCTGTCACGAGGGTGTCTGGCCAGAACTGAGCACCGCGTTGGGTCGCCAAGGCGAGCAGTCCGTCTCGGATGTCTCGCGCGCGATGTGACGCGGGGAAGAGTTTCGCTGATTCGGTCTCTTCGACGAGTGCAATTCCGAGTTCGGACTCGAAGAAATCCACTTGTTCATGCAGCGGCCACGAGCGAACGATCTTGCGCAGTGTGTTTGGTGAGGAGTCTGTGACGAACCGTGACTCGTCCAGCTGAGCGGGGAGGACGTTGCAGCGGCCCCCTCCGCTGATCAGAATCTTGCGGCCGCCGTCTTTGGTACGTTCCAGGAGCACCGTGTCCGCGCCCGCCGACGCCGCGAAGATGGCCGCCATGGTTCCCGCCGCGCCGGCACCGATCACAGCGACACGGCGTGGCGGGCTTCCGGCGGCGGACGGTGGCTGGGGTGAACGCCAGTGAAAGTGTCGGTCTTGGGGCACAGCAGGATAATAGTTTGGCGGCATCCATCTGTGCGCCGGTACCGCTATCTTTCTACTATTGGGATCACCGAACTTTTAGGAGGTTCTATGAAGAAGAAAGGACCAATTCCAGATTTCTCGCGCACCAAGCCCACGAAGGCGACGACCAAGGATTTGACGCAGAAGAAGGCGCCTCCGCCAGCGGCTCCCCTCCGTTCGAGCAAGCCTCAGGCGACTTCGGCGAAATCCGGGCAGCGTGGCCGGTAACCGGGACGGGCGTCTTCCGTACGGCGTAGCTTTTGCTGGATAGGATCGTATGACAGCGCAATGCACACATCTGAATCAGATCAAAGACGTTTCGGCTCGCACGCCCGAAGGGTGTGAAGAGTGCCTCAAGATGGGGAGTTCGTGGGTGCACCTCCGGCTCTGCCTGAGCTGCGGTCATGTCGGCTGCTGCGATTCGTCTCCGAATAAACATGCGACGAAGCATTTCCACGCGACGAAGCACCCGATCATGAAGAGTTTCGAGCCGGGGGAGGATTGGGGGTGGTGTTATATCGACGAGGTTATGATTCAGCCGGTTCCGGCAGCAAACAGCTAATCGTCGTTTCATCCTTCACCGGTAGTCCGAGCTTTCCATGCGTATGACAATCCCTGATACGCCTGGTGGCGTGACTGACACGGGCTCTGG
>Ga0210398_10006994_pt1 | contig 10287 bp, 11 predicted proteins | sample IncBWC4OmetaG_FD_161047 | JGI IMG/M metagenome (GOLD analysis project Ga0210398, IMG submission 161047) | Forest soil microbial communities from Barre Woods Harvard Forest LTER site, Petersham, Massachusetts, United States - Inc-BW-C-4-O | ecosystem: Environmental > Terrestrial > Soil >...
CGTAAAATTTCACGGTGATCTAAACCATCCCGGCCAGATTGTGCTAACCGAGAGCGATTACGAAAAACGCCTCGCCCTCAGCTGCCCATTGGATTCCAGGTTACGCGCTGATTTGTTGGGGCGCGTTGTTTTATTCCTAGGGTATAGCTTCCGGGACGCTAACGTATCCTATCTCTTTAGACGTGTGACCGAGGAATCGGACACTAGTTTGCCGGTGAGCGCCGGGCCGCGAGCTTATATTGCGCTTCCCGATCCGTCGGATTTCGAATACACGCTATTCGAAGATCGTCGGATCCAGGTAATTCCGCTGGAGGGAGCGGCCATTGAGACTGATATTGCAACGTTACTTCACGACCTTTCCGCTTAGGAGCACTCAATGATTAAGGTGGTCTATGTAACATCCAGCAAGTTCAAACGCGATGAGAATCGGGCGTTTAGCAGGGTCGCAAAGCTCTCCGACGGCTCGCCTGTTGCGAGCGCGTTTCAGTTCGAGTTCAGACCAGTTGCAATTACCGAAATGCTAGAAGTCGATTTACGATTGCTCGTTGCAAACGAAGTGACGAAGGCATACCAGCAAATACGCGTGCCTTGCATCGTTGAACATGCCGGACTTATTTTCGAAGACTATGCGGACAAGTCTTACCCGGGCGGTCTAACGAAGGCAATGTGGAACGCACTCGGCGACAGATTTGTTTCTGAAACTCATTCCGAGAATCGACGGGCCTGCGCACGAGCTGTCGTCGCTTATTGCGATGGAATGACGGTTAGGACTTTCGTGGGTGACACGGAAGGGACAATAGCCCCAGCACCCCGTGGTAGAAGAGAGTTTTACTGGGACACGATATTTGTGCCCGATACTGATGAGACCCTAGCGAAGGGTCGGACGTTTTCAGAAATCGTCGAAGACGCCGCACTCGGATTGGACTTCAAAATGGCTGGTCTGTCGCAATCAGCGCGGGCCATGTTGAAGTTTCTGGAATATCTGCGGGTGGCGGCGCCAATTCCGCTCTGGGCCTAAAGGAATTGTTGGATACGAACCCATGAGTAAGCTCGAGCCGAGAGACCCACACGCGATCTTGCCGTGCAACTGGGCGTCAGTGGACCGCCACGCATCCTATCAGCCGTGAAGATTGTCCACCGCAAGGAACGACATTCACGGATCGCGTTGCCAGCGTGACCGCGGTGCCTCTTCTGCCACCTTCTCAGGTCTCGGCATATGTATGCGAAGATTTTTTGTTTGATGTGGAATTGCTCCAACGGACGCTCAATCCAATTATCCAATTGCCCTCTCAAGCAGCCCAAAGAATTGCCTGCAAGCGCAAACTCAGGGAGGATCCGCACCCCGAGGACCGTTGCCCAAGCTCCCAACAATTTTTCGATAGTTCTTCTTACGCCATGCCCGCTGTGGCTGCGTCCAGCGCTTGAACACCTTCAGTGGCATACATTCCCACTTGACACGCTCCCAGTCGTGTTAAGACAAATTGCAATTCGCCTCGTGAACACATCTATGTCGGTTTCATCTCCACCGAATAATGCCACCATAGTGTTCGATAATTGCGGCGTCATATATGTCCTTAGGATTTAGCGACGTAACCAATCTGCTCCGATTGACAGCCACTTCTCGTTAGACTTCATGACATGCGCCTCAACAATGTCCCCACAGAGCGCGCGAATGCTCTCTCGCCACTTAGTTCCTTCCTTGGTTATCTGCTCTACTTGCACCGCCCGTTCGTCCTTGCGGAAAGCCAAGAACGAACCAATCCAGCCGCCAAGCACCCCAAACGAAAGCCACGACGTTAGATCGAAGTGCATAACCTTTTCGCCCCACAAAGATTGTTTCTTCCGAGGATGACTTTTACCCTAGTCGCCTCGTCGTTTGCGAAGTTCATAATGCGTATTGCTCGAATGTGCAAATCCAGGGGAGACACAACAACCTGACGGGCACATGGTGTGGTGCTAGATGTCAGCACGCCAATTCACACTAAGTATCTAACTTTAGTTCAGCTAGAAGCCGGCGGTACAACCCCAACTCCCCGCTTGAACCCGGTTTGAAATTTTCGGTGTTAAATTCATGATCTTTAATCGATGCGCGCGAAAATAGCTCCGAAAACTCCGATCGTTTGACTACTGCTCCGGGCGCGGTGTAGTGGAGGTATGCCGGGCTTAACAAACGCATCAGACCTTTAAATCCGTTTGTCTTGGTCAATATCGCTCCATCGCCAGTGGCCGCCCACGCGTTCGGCCAGCGTTCTCTCGCCGCAGAAAAGTAATTGAAAAGCACCTCCGCTATATCGAGGTCCTGTTCGCCCAAAAACATGTTACGAAAAATTACTTTCCGTAACTCACCAACCTCTGCCTGTTTTGGACTGTGTCCTTTCAGGAAAGCCTGACGATCCTTTACTGGCTCCCTGGAGAGATAGGGCATGAGGGATTCCACGACCGTCGCCTGAGTGAGCGTCTCGGTAAAGCGGCCTTCCGTAGCGCGTCCTAGCCGCTTTATGCGCTGAAAAAAAGGACTCTTGGAGTCTCGGTCCAAGGCAACCGCAATATTGTGCGCTGTCTTTTGCGGGCTGCGCGATCGGGCGTAGTCGAATAGATCGTACGCCAAGCTCTTATTGACCTTCGTCTGCGCAAGGTTCACAACTGAAAACAGGTACGCTTGGCTGGCGATATCCATGTCTATAAAAATTGAAACGTTAACGTCGAACTGCGCGCCGGACCGCAAGTGCTGCAACCCTTCAATCCGATGCTGACCATCGAGGATCCTCGCAATCTCCAGCTTCTTTACGCCGCTATTTGGTTCTCCGTTGTCGGGAACCGTATGTAGTGTGAGAGTTTTTTTGTCCTCGTCGTATGAGGCGCACCGACCTTCCACCGCTAAAATCACAGCGGTTGGAAAGCACGCATCGACCGTGTTCACGTACTCACCAATTTCCCTTACCCGTTTTGGATTCACCTCCCGCTGAATGCCCAAATACGTATCCATCTCGCGCTCATGCATCATCTCGCGTACATCAGCAAAAGTTATTTGGCGGAGAACAGCTGACGACATCGAAGTTATGTAGAACTCTCCGAGAGGCTGTGAGATTCGAATGCAAGGAAGAGGGATAGAGAGCTCTTCGTCTAGGATACTTGGAACACTCAAGGGTTCTCCTCCTCAGCATGTCGCCTGGCAAACGCCGTTGCAAACTCTTCGACGGGCTCCTTAAGCTGCTTCTCAGCATCAAAGTCCAGCGTACTGCGTCGATAAACAATGGTTAGATACCGTAAAGCGACCGAGAAACCCGCAACATAAATCGATGCCCGAAAAAGGAATTCGTTGTCGATAAGCCTGGGCATCGGCGCCGCCTTACTAAACAGCTGCATCGCATAAAATCCTGCGGCGATTAACGCCAGAAGGATCAAGGCGAGAAAATGCCACGTTCTATCTGGAAATACTTTCGCTCGCGGTGGATCGTCGCCCGCTGCGATCAATATCGGGCCGAGAAATCCGACAGTAAATATAAATAGCTGACCAGAACTCACCGTCTGATATAGCAGCCATACTGTGTGAACATCGCGATTTTGCATAAACCCGCGAAGAAAGACCGCTGTCAGCCAGAACGTCGTGGTCGAAAAGCACGCCGTAATCAAGAATTCCTTGAGCGCGACGATATGATGCCGCTTTGTGCAGCGTGTCAATGGTCCTACAATCGGGATAGACGGGAAAACCGTGCCACTAAACCACTTCCATCCCTGCGCCAATTTAATCACTAGATCTCCTTAAGGCGCCGAACAGGGCTCCCGGACAGCTGCGCGTTCATACATTTCTCGACGTAATAACAAGTTCCGTTATCGACTTACGTCCGGCATTCAATCCAGAGATGTTGCTCAAACGATCAACTGTATGGAGCACGAACTGTGTCTCGCTGTACAGATTTCGGATCGACCGATGGTCCGCGTTGCTTACGATCACTTTCGCGCCCCGCTTAATGGCTCCCAACGCCGCCGCGTGCAGTCGCTCTTGGTCTTCCCAAGAAAACAGTTGTTCGTTATATTTCAGAAACCCATTTAGATTGTGATTTACCGTATAGGGAGGGTCTGCGAATACCAAATCCCCGCGACCGGCCTGTTCAACGATCTTCGAGAAATCTGTTGAATGTAGCGAGACCCGTTTCAGCAAGCGGCCGATTTCCGAGAAATTATCGGTCGGCAGAATTACGTTTGATTTGGTTCCTACCGGTACGTTGAATTGCCCGTTAAGATTCACCCGATACAACCCATTCCAGCACGTTCGATTGAGGTAGATGAAACGCGCTGCCGCACGCAACGGGGTCCTGGGGACCAGCGCTCTCGTTCGGTAGTACAGTTCCGAACTGTGATTGCGATGGTAATGGCGAAGAAGCCGGTCGAGGGCCTGGGGTTTTCTTTTTATAGCCCGGTAGGCGTTTATCAACTCGGCGTTTATGTCATTCAAGACGGCCTTCGCTGGTCGAAGTGAAAAAAACATCGCTCCGCTACCAAGAAACGGCTCGAAATACGTGCCCGCCGGAGATTCTATTGTGGGAATCAATTTCTGAATCCGATAGACCAGCCACCGCTTTCCGCCAGCCCATTTCAGGAACGGAGGAGGCCACGTCGTGCTTTCCGTCGCTTCGATAGGTTCAATCATATTCGAGTTCCAAATCAAATCCATTCGCAACCGCCTTATCCCACAGCGACTTAAAAACGAAGTCGATGTATGCGAAGTCGTCTACTGAGTAGCGGCGGCTTTCTGTCGCATGCGCCGAAATGCGGCGGAGTTCATTTATCCGCTCCATCCACTGGATATTCTTCGAGTAGCCTTTTTCGCCAGGCTCTGGAATGTCAAAAATGGGGGCGAACCACGGCCAATGAGCCTTATTCTCGGCAATTTTCTTGTACTGAATGAAGTCAAGATAATTCTCTAAGGGTAGGCGCGCTTCATCTGAATCATCTTGCGATTTTTCATACGCTTTGGTTTTAATCGCCTTGTCGATTACGCCCTTATTAAAATATGCATCACGTTCAAGACCGTAGTGCTTTTTGAAGGTATCAAATATAACCTTCTGCACAATTACATTGATCCTCTTCAGACGCCGATCGGCCTGATCAATCCTTTCGTCAGACTGCTCTTCGTTCCAAGTTTCAAAACCTTCCGGCAGAAAATCTGTAAATTGCTTCTGAACAATTGCGCAGAGGCGAAAATAATACTCGTTGAAGCCCCCGGACCCGAACTCGACCTTGAACTCCTTCTCCGCCTTGCTGGGGTCCGCTTCGCGCAACAATTTTAGGACGGGTTCGACATACTCTTCGATCTCGCTGAGCAGTTCTTGCGGATTGAGTTGCCTCGGATCATTTTTGCTATTGGATTCCATATACCGAATCAGTGCCGAGAACAGCCGCAGATGAGCATGCACTCCGGTGTTAGTGCAGACAAACCCGAGTCGGCCGGCGTCCCAAAGTGTCTCGTTACCAACCTTTACAAGCGAGAAATACAAATTCAGCGCCGCACGACTTCGGTCAAGCGTTTCGCTATCGTTCAATCCCGACAAAGGACCCGGTCTGAACTCTTTCCGTTTAAGTCCGACAACTCCGATAAGACCAGATCGTCGTAGGCCGTCTTTAATCGCCGGTATTGTCAGCGACGCTCGATCTGTACTGGGGATGCCTTGTTGCGCAAACCGCCGATACAGTGGTTCGCCGATATCAGAATTGAGAACTCCGATCAGCCTAGCCGCAATAGCTCCAAGTCGCTCCGCGGGAATTTCGGACTCCCACTTCAATTCGCCCTCGAGATCGTCTAGCAATGTCTTTGGGACCGACTTTTGTTCGTGATTGATTGTTACAAACAGGTCCGCCTCGGTTTCCTTCGGTAACTGTTCAAATGCAAGTACGAGTAAGTTCTGCTTCCTCTTATCTGGCGGGAGATGAGCGAATCCGTAAAGTCGGTGTTGCCCGTCGACAATCCATGCGGATTTGTACCGGTCCGGCAGATAGAGGTGCCCGAATGTGAGTTCTCCAGTATCGTCGCGGGACATTTGTTCGAACCGGACTGGGCGACTGAAATTAATGAGTAAGTTCGTAGGAAAGAAACCGCCGCCTTTCAGAAACGCGCTGATTTGTCTCATGCGAGTTCTGCTCACTAAGCGTTGGTATGTTGGAGCTCCTTCCGGGTCGTCGAGAGAACGATGATTCACAAATGATATCTTCAATAGCTCTTCTGCGTTCGTGATAAAGCCGTAAAACTTGTGCGGCCCGAGTTTTCCCCGGATCGCGGGCACTTTGTAGTTTGCGAGTTCCGGGATTTTTTGACCTCGCAGAAATTCCGCGAGGAATTGATACCGCGCCGCTGCGCGTAAATGCTCTGCAATCTGCAAGTAGTAGCGAAGCTCTCTTTCCGTGATGATGTGGATGTTTTCACCCTTTGCCCTCGCCGCGTCTTGCGTCGACCACTGGACATTCTGAGTCGCAAACATCCACAATATTTTTGGTTTGAACTTAGCTCCGTAGTGTTCTTTAATAGCGCGCGCTATGTGGCCCTTGAGATTTGCAAATTCCTCTATGTCTTTCTGAAGACTGCGTTTTTTGGGCTTCTCGCAGGCCTTGCATTCAACAATGATTACTGTTTCGTCATCCTTCGCAAATACGTCGACCTGTTTCTCGCCACCTTGCTCGTTCTTCCTCGTGAATCGAATCCGGAAATCGCGGCCACCACCGATCTCTCGATAGCCCATTAGATAGAACAAGAGCCAAACTCGATTTTCGAGCTGCGCGTCGATGGAGAGCGGTTTTTGAAGGCGGGCTTTATGCCCCTTGACTTTTTTCTGAAAAATCCAGCCATCGGCAACTCGGGCCTCTACGTCCCCTTCAGCGACCGTTATCTGTAGATTTGAACGCTTTCGCTTTGCCGCCTCCCTGGCTTGCTGACCCGGTTCGCAGAGCAGAGGGACTATCAGTTCTTCTTCGTTCAAGCCGATCTCCATGGCTCTGAGTCTATTCGTCGGTACAGCAGACATATCCAGTACAATTTTCACGATCTGCCGCAGCAATGCGAGGCAGAACGAGTCGATCCATGCCTCGTGATTTAAGGGTAGCCCTTACAAGCCGCGGCAGTATTCTGCCCGATTTTGGTGATAAGTGCAGCGCAAGCCCATGCAGGTTTACCCGAATGCGTTGGCAAATCCCGCGATTGCGTCTCGCTTCTATTACACTAATCCCACAAGCGAGTTCCTCGCGGTCCAACCCTAATCATGAATCTCGGAAGCATTGAGAGTCCTTGACCAGCCAACGTTTGGTCTTCGTCAACGCCGATCATCGTGTAATATTCCACTCTCGCGCAGGAGGATGGGGTGTATGGTCGAGTATTTTTGCAGCGATCCACTCGCGCTCTGTCTTGGCCGACGGCATGCCATCGACAAATCGGAGCACGTCACTAGAAAGATCAGTGTGACCGTCCTGGGCAAGGTTATCTGCGAGAGTCCGCCATCCGCCTTCAACCATCTTCCGAGTTTCAACTAGAGTGAGCTTGCCTGGCTCGACCTTGCTATTTCGTTTTAGCAGTTCCGCCACAACTCTTTCAGCCTGTGCTCTGAGGTAGGTGGAATCGCCCCGCAGGCTGGCGCGGTAGACACCGTCTTTCTTCGCCTTCCGGCTATCACCACGCACTGCTCGTTCGGTGGCGTTGGCCTCAACGCCAAGCATTCTTAGCTTTCGAGCAAACTCCGATCGCCAGTGTCGAAGCGTGGCCTTCTTAATGTTGAGGCGCACGCCCTGGTCATTGACGGCCTTCAGCACGAGATGCACATGAGGGTGAGGCTCATCGGTATGCAATACAAAGGCGTACCGGTGCTGACCCCAAAATTCCTCCCGAGCGAAGTTACGCACCGCCCCCAGCACTTTGTCCGGTGGCGTTCCGGGTGGCATCGAGAACATGAGCTTGTGGACGAGCTTCGGCGGCTGTCTACCCTTCGTGGCGGCAAGGGTTGCCTGTCGTCGCACATCGTCGATATCGAGATCCCAGTCGCCGAGGAGATCCTTTCCTATCCGCCCGCTCAACTGCTCACCGTCATCAGATTCAAGTTCCAGCTCCCCTTTGCGCCCGATATAGTCCAGGTGTTTGCCCACGGCCTTAAGATCGTTGCTGGCGCGAGGCAATACCTTTACGACCACTTCTGGTGCCCGGTGGACGGTGCGCTGGATGTGCTCCAGCTGCGCGGGCGTCAATCTGACACCCTTCTCGCGAGGCCCAGCGCGACCATAGCTCGCGATGTCCAACAAGGGTGGTTCGCCGTCTCGAATCCTAAACGTCCGCTTGGGCATTTCCAGCGCTCCAACTGGTCTCATTGGCCTTGAGAAGCGCCTTGGTGTTGTCCCGTAAGGCAACGCATATCTTGAGCATCGCCCGAAATTCCGCGCCCGCGGAATCCGGCACCCCGCCCCCTCCGTTGGCCGCCTTGGCGATCTGATTGATGTTCCGGCCGATTGACGCGAGCAGCGCGATGCTGCGCTTGAGCGCCAGAAGTTCGTGTTTGGGTAAGGGTGTGAGCTTGCGCATGTGCGATCGCAGGAGGACAGACGCGTAGGTCGCCGGGCGCATTCCCCGCGCTTCGGCACGGGCATCCAACAAGAGTCTGTCCTCGAACCTCAATCGCACGAGCATTGGCTTGGCGCCACTATTCCGTCCGCGTGCCTCCCTGCCTGTGCGACGAATGCCCTCCGTCTGGGAGTCTTCGTCTTCGCTGCCGCGGAAGCCATCGCACGACCGGATCTCCCTAAGAACTAAGCGTTTCAGCCACGTCGATTCCGACAGAAAATCGCTCTCCGCGACCGTCTTCGCCTGAAGTTTGATCTCCGGTGACACCCGTGCCTTCAAGAATTCCGTGCAACTCATAGGCCACAATGTGGCCCAAAAGTAAGCCGGAGGCTATCCTGCATTTGCACTAAATTCAGCGAAACTCAAACAAGTTGCAAGACGGTGGTGCCCGCTGCCAAAGGCGCGTGCACCTTCGTCTCCACCCCCGGCGCGTCAAAATCAACATTATGGTGGGTGGACAGGTGGCCATCAGGAGTTCACGATTGAGCGGCGCTTCAGAATGCAAAAGATTGCTTGAGGAACAATGGCTGCCAGCAAACTCAAATCAAGTTCTAGATCCCCTCGACGCAGGGCGGTGAGGCAGAGTGTTTCGACTGCGCGGTCGCCCGGGCTCGGACAGCCTGTCGACGTGGAGGTCCTGCGCGAGAGATTGACGGAGACTCTGACCACCTTGGCAAGGGCAATGGACGTCGCTTACACCTGTGAAGGCGCTCTAAGCCACCAGGATGGTGGCGGCGACTATCAGATCGCCAAGGTCTTGCGCCTCTACTGCGGGGATAAAATATACGGCGCGATGCAGCAGGCTGCCCAGATTGTCCATTTCTTAGACAGTAAAGGATGGCTCGACCGTGAATCAGTTGAGGTTGGCAGACTCATCGACGAATCTTAGGCGGACTCGGCTCTTCCCGGCTTGATCGGCGAGGGCAAAATCGATAGGCCCCGCGCTTTACGGTGATGAATGCCTCGCCCCCGAAGGCAGGAGCGAGGCAAATACTTCTATCAAAGCCGACCACATTCCGCGAAACTGAGCACGTTCGGGCCGGCCAAGATGAGATGATCGACGAGGCGCACGTCGATTAGAGCCAACGCTTCCTTCACGCGTGCGGTAATGAGTTCGTCGGCCTGGCTTGGCTCTTGGACGCCCGAAGGATGATTGTGATACACGATGCATGCTGCCGCACTCTTCTGCAGCGCGAGCTTCACTACCTCCCGCGGATGTACCGATGCACCGTCGATTGTGCCGCGAAAGAGATCAATGCACTCGATGACCCGGTGCCTCTTATCTAGCAGGATCAGTCCGAAAACCTCATAGTCGAGGTGGCCCAGGCGCGCTGTTAAGTATTCACCGGCCTTTCGGGGCGATTGCAGCAAGGCACCGCGACGTACCCGATGCGCAAGCACGTGCCGCGCCGCGATCAAGATTGTCTCACTGGATGCAGGTACCATCGCGCCGTCGGCTTTCAGAATGAAAAGGTTATGGTTTAACATCATTGCTCTCCGCTGCTTTCCCGGGCGGGATTGCCCGTCCGAAAAATGAGCACGCGGCAGCGCAGCCGTCAGGGCTCGGCGCAGCCGACTCGCGGAGCACGGTGCGAAGCACCCGCGGACGGCCTTGACGGCGAGAACCGCGTGTCATTCTGGAAGCAACGGGCAATCCCGCCCTGATCTAATCTCCACCACCTCAGCAACAGTCT
>Ga0210398_10006995_pt1 | contig 10287 bp, 7 predicted proteins | sample IncBWC4OmetaG_FD_161047 | JGI IMG/M metagenome (GOLD analysis project Ga0210398, IMG submission 161047) | Forest soil microbial communities from Barre Woods Harvard Forest LTER site, Petersham, Massachusetts, United States - Inc-BW-C-4-O | ecosystem: Environmental > Terrestrial > Soil >...
CGCGCCTCCTGCCGCATCAGTTCCGCCCAGCCGCACTCCGACTCACCGATCAGCGCGCCGGCGACAAGGCCACGCGCCACGTTGAACGCCATGCGCGGATTGTCGCGCTCCACCCAGGGCCGGAAGGTCTGCCACGCCTCGACCGGCTGCAACGTGCGTTGAGCACGCGACCAGATGGAAAGCCCCTGCGGCGCCATCACCTCGTCGCGCACGCGGCCGATCAACGACACCAGCCGGTCCACCATCGGCCGCAACGCCAAGGCCACCTCCGCATCGGCGAAACCGAACGCATCGACGGCTACGATCAGGCTGGTGGGCAGAACGGATGGGATCGACTCGCCGAGCAGCACGCTGGAGACGCGTGCGAGCGTCGCGGCATCACGGGCGAACCATCCCGTGGTGTCCGAACTCGGCGCCTGGGGCAGCATGCCGGTCAGGTCGAGCCGCCCATGCGTAGGCCGAATGCCGTAAAGTCCACAAAAACTCGCCGGCACGCGCACCGAGCCGCCGGTATCAGTGCCAAGTGCCGTGTCGCACAGCCCGGCGGCGACCGCGGCAGCAGAGCCGGACGAGGAGCCACCGGGCACCCGATCGGGCGCGCGGGTGTTGAGCGGCGTGCCGTCGAATGCGTTCTCGCCCAAAATGCCCAGGGACACCTCGTCTGTGATGGTCTTGCCGATCAGCGCCGCGCCGGCGTCGAGCAGAGCCTGCACCGCCCAGGCATGTCGCGTCGGCACAGGATGCGTGCGCGCCCAATCGTGATTGCCGCCGCCGGTGGGATGGCCGGCGACATCGAACAGGTCCTTCGCCGCAAAGGTCAGGCCGCGCAATGGGCCGTGCGGCGCGCCCTCGATTGTGACGCGCGGATCAGGGACGAAGGCATTCGCATCGGGCATCGGCAGTTCTCGCTCGCTTGCGGTGGGTGTGACGGACGCGGACGCGTGCCTTACAATGCTCCCGGACCGAACGGAGCGAAACACATGGCCGACAATGCACAGATGATCATCGACCTCGACCGCAAGCGCATGCAGGCGATGGCGGACACGGACATCGCAACGCTGAACACACTTCTCGCCGACGACCTGATCTACACTCACTCATCGGCGCGGCTCGACACCAAGGAGAGCCTGATCAGCAACATGCAGTCCGGATCCACGGTCTACAACGCTGTCGAACCGTCCGACGTGAAGGCGCAGGACCTCGGCAACGCCGTCGTGCTGACCGGCGTCGCGCGCATCCGTGTCACCTCGGGCGGCAAGCCGAACGCCTTCGCGGTGCGCTTCACCGACGTCTACGCCAACAAGAGCGGCAAGTGGCAGATGGTGACCTGGCAATCCACGCGTCTCGCGGAGTGATCGCGCGATCGCGCCTTCTGCGGACGGCGCTATCTGTCTCGTTGTTCTGCCTCGCGGCGGTCGCCGATGCGTCCGCCGCGGAGCTGCGCGTCGGATTGTCTGCCGAGACAACGTCACTCTATCCCAACTGGTTCGTCACGACGGGCAACCAGCAGATCGCCAGCCACATCTTCGACAACCTGGTCGAAATGGATGCCAACAGCATCCCGCAGCCAGGCCTCGCGGAAAGCTGGTCGCCGGTTGATGATCACACCTGGGAATTCCGACTGCGGCACAACGTGAAGTTCCACGACGGCACGCCCTTCACCGCCGATCAGGTGCTCACCACTTTCGACCAATCGAAAACGATCGAGGGCGTCGGCGCGTCCGCTGGCGCCTATCTGCGTGGCAAGACCTACACCAAGGTGGATGACTACACGGTCCGCATCGCGACCACACAGCCGTCGCCGCTGCTGCCGAACGAGATGACCGTGCTGTACATCTATCCGCGCGCCGCGCCAGTCGAGCAGTTCAATTCAGGCGCGGCGGCGATCGGCACCGGGCCGTACAAGCTGCGCGAATGGGTCAAGGGCGGCCAGATCGTGCTGGAACGCAATCCCGATTACTGGGGGAAGGCACCGGACTGGGATCGGGTGATTTTCCGGGTCATCGGCGCCGGCCCGACGCGCATCGCGGCTCTGCTCAACGACGAAGTGGACATGATCAACGATGTGCCGCCGGCTGACATCAGCCGCCTGAAGACGAACCCCAAGGTGAACGTCATCATGCGCCCTGGCGAGCGCATCATGCTGCTCACGCTCGACAGCAGCCGCGACATTTCGCCATTCGTGACGGATAATGACGGCAAGGCGTATCCGAATCCGCTGCGCGATTGGCGCGTGCGCAAGGCAATTACCAAGGCGATCAACCGCGACGCGCTGGCTGAGCGTCTCATGGATGGCGTCGCTGTCGCCGCCGGCCAGATCGCCAGTCCGGGCATGTTCGGCCACGACCCGAACATCAAGCCCGAGCCGTTCGATCCTGATGGCGCGAAGAAGCTGCTGGCCGAGGCGGGCTATGCCGAGGGCTTTCATCTGACGCTGCATTCGCCAAACGATCACTACGTCAATGATGCGGAGACGGCGCAGGCGATCGGCGCGATGCTGTCGCGCATCGGCATCAGGACCGAGGTGGTGGCGCAGCCATGGCAGGTGTTCGCCGGTCAGCAGATGGGCGGCGGCGAACGCGGAGTGCCTGCCTACAGCGCGACGCTGTACGGGTTCGGCACCGCCACCGGCGAGACCATGTCACAGCACTGGATGCTGCTGCACACCCCGAACAAGCAGCTCGCTCTCGGCCACGCCAATGTCGGCGGCTATTCGAACCTGAGGCTCGATGCGTATCTGGATGCGGCGATGCGCACGATGGATGCGGACAGGCGCGAGAAGATGCTGTGGGACATCGATCGCGGCTACATGAACGACGTCGCGGTGGTGCCGCTGTTCTGGCAGGTCAACGCCTGGGCCACCCGCAAGGGCCTCAGCTATGAGCCACGCATCATGGACGTGACTCAGGCGATGTCGGTGCACGCCACGAAGTAGGAGCAGAAGGAGTGGGAGGATTTCGCAGCGTATTACGTCCAGATGAGGTCACGCTGGATGCGCTCGTCCACGTGGTAGCTGCCCAAATTTCAACACAGAGAAAACAAGTCGAGGGCCACGGAGGAAGTAAAAAGGGCGCTTCGCGCGAAGCGCATAGATTGCCTTCTCCGTGTCCTCCGTGGCCCTCGACTTGCCTTCTCCGTGGTAAATAAGAGTCAGCCACGTGGCGCACAGGCCGTGGCGTATTTACTGCAACTCAACCCCCATCGCCTCGCCAAACCGCCGCGCCGGCTCCAGCGGATCGCCGTACTTCCGATGCATTGCCGTGTGATATGCCGCCGCCAGCAGCAGCTTGTCGCGCTCCGGATGCCGGTTGGTGCCGTAATCCATCAGCATGCACTGGGCGATCTCCTGATTGTGCGGATCGTTGCCCAGCTTGGTCGCGGCGACTGCGATGCGCTCCACGAGCGGCCCGCGGTCGCCAACGTTATCGAGATACGCCTGCGTCCAGGCCAGGCTCTCCGGTCCGCTCAGCGCGCATACAGCGCTGTCCACGCGCTCCAGCAACTGCCCCGCCGTCAGCCTGTCCGCGCCACTCGGCGCCTTGATCGACGCAGGATTGGAGTCGCCGATGCCACGCTGGTGCCCCGCGACGCGGTTCAGGTACGATGCCAGCAGGTAGATCAGCCGCAACCGCCGCGGATGATCGAAATTGTCGTAGAACCACGCCAGCGTGTTGCAGTACTCGTAGCAATGGTGCGGCATGGAGAAGTTGTTCGGCTCGTTCGTCTCCAGCACCACCCGCGCGGCGGCGATCTGCATGACGTCGAGGATGCGCCGCGGATCCTTCCCCGCCTTCAGCAGTTTCGTCACATGGTGCAGGTTGTCAGGCTCGGGGCCGCGAATGATCGCCTCGATCAATTCGACGGCCTCCCCCTGATTGAGCGCCTCCTTGTTGTTGCGCAGCACCGCCAGCTCGGCCTCGCCGACCCCGCCATACGGCACCGCGTGCAGCGTCTCGCCCTCGATGTTCATCTTCACCAGGTTGCAGGCCATCTCATACGTCGAGTACCAGCGCGGCCCGACCGCGATATCCAATGCGCCGGCGTACAGCACATGGTGCGCTGCCGGATCGTCCCAGCCGATCGCATTGCCGATCTCCACCGTCGAGCGCGCGCGATACGCCTTGTGGCCCGTCGTGTAAGATCGGTTGAACAGCATCCGATCCTGCATATCGATCAGGCCGGCGAACACCAGTTCGGCCAACACCGCCTTGCGGTTCGGCACGTCCTCCATCAGCCCGAGGAATGTGCGGTAGGCATCCAGCACCTGGCCGCGATGCACGAGCGTCAGCCAGTTGGAAAGCCGCTCCTTCAGGGGGCCTGGCTGACGCAGCGGCTCCTGATCCGGCCAATAGACGACCGGCTCCGGCGGCTTGTCGATGGCACCGAGGTTGCCGCGCGCACGCGTGTAGTGCCCGGGCGCCTTGTCCATCTTCTGGTTCCAGATATCGAGGCCGCTCGGGATGTACCAGATCGTCTGCGCCATCGGCAGCATCGCCAGCCGCTCCGGCACCATCTTCGTCAGATTGACCGTCGCCCGCGCACTCAGCAGGCAATGGTCGTTGTTGACGAAGTTCGGATAGCCGTCGTCAATGCGCTCATGGTATGGCACATGCGTGTAGGGCGCATGGATACGCACACCCTCGGCGATGATCTCCCTCAGTGGACGCCCGGCGCGCACGAGATCGTAATAAACTTGGCTTGCCCCCACCTGGTCGCGCGCCATGACCCGATCTTCCAGCCTGCCGTAGAGAGTACTCGTGGCGCGGTCGACCTGCACGTCCATTGTCGATACCTCCGTAACTTGCTGGCTTATCCTAAGCTTGACAGACCGGTTCCGACAACCATGGTGGCCGCAGCGGGAGGGATACGAAGATGTCAGACACGCACTGGATCGTCAGCACGGTCGCGGGAACGGGCGCACAGGGCTATGCCGGCGATGGTGGCCCCGCGACGCAGGCGCTGCTGAACAATCCGTTCGATCTCGCGTTCGATCCCGCCGGCAATCTGTGCTTTTCCGATACCTACAATCACTGCATTCGTCGTATCGATACACTCACCGGAATCATCACCACGATTGCCGGCGCGGGTGAAAGCGGTTTCGCTGGCGACCGCGGGCCGGCAACACAGGCGCAGATGAATCAGCCGTACGGCATCGTCATCGATCGCGCCGGCAACATCTACGTCGCGGATCGTTTGAACGGGCGCGTGCGGCGGATCGACGGCCGCAACAGCGTGATCACTACGCTCGCCGGCGACGGTTCCGGCAAGTTCAGCGGCGACGGCGGACCGTCGGATCGCGCGGGACTTGCCGAGCCTAACGGTCTCGCGCTGGACCGCGAACATCGCCGCCTGTTCATCGCCGATGTCGCCGATCATCGCGTGCGAGTCATCGACCTTGGTTCCGGCGTCATCACCACGTTTGCGGGAACCGGCAACGGTCGTCACGCGGGCGACGGCGGCCCGGCGACATCGGCCGACGTCTTCGGCGCCCGTGCGGTCGCGCTGGCCTCCGATGATTCGCTTTATCTGATGGAACGGCAGGGCAGCAGCGTGCGTCGTATCCACAATGGTATCATCGAGACCATCGCCGGCACTGGTGCGCGCGGCTATGCGGGCGACGGACAGGATGCGCGGCAGGCGGTGTTCGATGCGCCGAAGGAGATGGCAGTCGATGACGCCGGCAACATCTTCATCGTCGATACCGAGAACCACGTGATTCGCCTGATCGACGCGCAGAGCCGGATCGTCACCACGATTGCCGGAAATGGCAAACCCAGCCCCGATGCGCTGGCGCGGCCGCACGGCGCTGTCGTTGGACCTGATGGCACGGTGTATATCGGCGATTCAGAGAACCACCGCGTGCGCAAACTGGTGCGCGCCGTTCAGTGAGATCGAGAGACGCATTGGCCCTTCTTTCGTCATGGCCGGGCTTGGCCGGCCCATCCACGGCTGTGTCTGATGCGCGCAACGAAGACTTGGATCGTCGGCACGAGGCCGGCCATTACGATAATACGCAGAGCTGCGGCTTTATGTTGGCGCATATGGGGCTTGTGCGGCCATGACGAGGGGACCACTGCCGACTTCAATGGTCGTCTTGATCGGTCTGCTTGCCGGCATCCCCGCGGCGATCGCCTGTGATAGTCCGCGCCAGATGGAAGGCTTCAAGACCTGCGCCGATGTCGCTAAAGCCGAGAGTGAAGGCACGTTGGTGGTCTACTCCACCGATCCCGAGGCAGCAGCCGAGCAGGAACTGGCGAGGTTCCACGCGCTGTTCCCGAAGATCAGGCCGAACTATCTGCGGCTCCAGGCCGGCGCGCTCTACGCCAGGCTGCTGGCCGAACGTCAAGGCAATGTCTACCTACCCGACGTCACGCAACTTGCAGACATGAGCTTCGCGCTCGATTTCCAGAAACGCGGCGGCTACATGCAGTACGTGTCGCCGGAGATGGCAGCCTACAAGCCCGAATACAAAAGCTCGCCCGAGGGCTATTGGACCTGGGGCGCGCTGGTGATGGCAGCAATCGCCTACAACCCGAATCTAGTGTCGCGCGAAGAGGCGCCGAAGACCTGGAAGGATATGCTCGATCCGAAGTGGACCGACGCGATCTCGGTCAAGGTGACGATATCCGGATTGCAGCACGTCGAGTGGTACATGCTGCGGCAGCTTTACGGCAACGACTTCTGGTCACAGCTCGCGCCGCTGAAGCCGCACGCGTTCGACTCCTACGTCCAGCAGTTCGACCGCCTGGTGAACGGCCAGGACAAGGTCGCGCTGACCGCGCAGTATTCCGGCTACCTGATGATGAAGGCGAAGGGTGCGCCAGTGGAGTTCGTCATTCCGCCCGACGGCGTGGTCGCCGCGCCGCAGCCCTGGGGCATCGTGAAGGAGGCACCGCATCCGGCCGCAGCGCAGTTGTTCATGGACTGGTTCCTCAGCCTGCCAGGACAGACCGGCAATGCCGAAGTGCTGCTCACGCATTCGGCCCGAAGCGACGTGCCGCCACCGCCAGGTGGCGTCAGCATCAATGAGTTCAAGGTACTGACCCCGACGGATTGGCACGCCTTCGAGCAGACCCACGCCCAGTTCGTGCGTGAGTGGAACAAGATCACCGGCCTGCGCTGAAATCGATGCGCCTCCCCGCAATCACCCCGCGACAAATCGTAATGCCGCTCGTCGTGCTGGTGTGCGGGGCGCTGGTAATCTATCCTATCGCCTTCCTGATCAACGAGTCGCTCAACGTCGGCGATCCGTCGACCTTCCCGCCGGAACAGTACGGGTTCGACAATTTCACGAACCTCACGGACGATTATCGCGCGCTGGCCAACACGCTGCTGGTTTCCTGCATCGCGACCGTGCTCGCAGTGATCTTCGGCTTCCTCCAGGCCTGGATTCTGACACGCACCAACATTCCCGGCCGCCAGCGGCTGGAACGACTGATGGAGCTGCCGTATTACATGACTCCGCTGATCGGCGCGCTCGCTTGGGGTGTGCTGCTTGGACCGAAAACCGGACTGGTCAATCAGGCGTGGCGCTCATTGGGCGCACCCGGCGATCTGTTCAACATCTACTCGGCTTACGGCATCGCCTGGGTGATGGCGCTGTTCGAGGGCACCGTCGCGTTCGTCATGATCTCAGCGGCGATGAAATCGATGGACCCATCGCTCGAGGAAAGCTCGCGCGTGCTCGGTGCCGGCAAGCTGCGCACCGCGCTGCGCATCACACTGCCGTTGGTCGCGCCCGGCGTGCTCAGCGCCACCATCTTCGTGTTCGCCGAGATGCTCGGCTCGTTCGCCGCCGCGTTCGTGCTGGGCATTCCGGGCCGCTTCTACGTGGTCACCACGGAGATCTGGCAGGCCACCCTGTCATTCCCGCCCGACTATGGCCGCGCCGCCGCCATGGGCCTGTCGCTGTTCGGTGTCATGCTGATCACGCTGACGATCGCCCGCTTCGTGCTGAAGCACGGCACCTACACCACCATTACCGGCAAGGCGTTCCGCCCGCGCGAGATGGATGTCGGCGCCATGCGCTGGCCGCTGCTCGCCCTCGCCTGGGGCTACATCGTCGTGGCCGTGATCCTGCCGCTGGGTGCGCTGCTGCTCACCTCGTTCGAGCGCTTCGCCACAGTGATCCTTCCGCAGATGCACTTCACACTGGCGAACTACCAAACGGCGCTGCAGATGGGATCGGTGGGGCCAGCGTTCGTCAACAGCCTGATCCTGGGTGTTTCCGTATCGACGATCGGCGTGGTGGTCATCGGCGTGCTGGCCTGGATCATCTATCGTTCTCGCATGCCCGGCAGGGGCGCGGCCGAATACGTCATCATGTTTCCGCAGGCGGTGCCGCGCCTGGTATTCGGGCTCGGCCTGCTCTGGGCGTGGATCAACATGCCGATCCCGATCTACGGTACGCTGTGGCTGCTGGGACTCGCCTACTTCACCGTCTTCCTCCCGCTCGGCCTGCGCACCATCGCGAGCGTCGTGCTCCAGGTTGACCCGAGCCTGGAGGAGTGCGCGCGCGTCTGCGGCGCCGGGTGGGTCTATCAGATGCGCACCGTGACCATGCCGTTGCTGCGCCCGGGCCTGGTCGCCGCATGGCTGCTGATCTTCATCGCCTCGGTGCGCGAACTCGGCGTATCGATCTTCCTCATGGGACCGAACTCCAAAGTCATCGCGCCGGCCATCGTCAATTCCTGGCTAAGCTCAAGTTCAGAGCTGTCTGCGGCGATGGCGCTCATCCAGACCGCCACCGTCTTCATCGCCGTCGCCATCATGTTCAGCCTGGCGCGTCGTGTCTCCGGTGTAACCCAATGAACCGCCCGCGCATCGAGGTCGCCAATCTCGCCGTGCGCTACGGCGATGTCACCGCGGTGGACGACATCGGCTTCGACATCGCATCCGGCGAATTGGTGACGCTGCTCGGCCCCTCCGGCTGCGGCAAGACCACCACGCTGCGCGCGGTCGCCGGGCTGGAGACACCGAGTGGCGGCAACATCCGGCTGAACGGCGAAACCGTGTATTCAGCGAGCGAACGCCGCAACGTGCCGGCCGAGAAGCGCGGCGTGTCGATGGTGTTCCAGTCTTACGCGATCTGGCCGCACATGACGGTATTCGACAACGTCGCCTATGGCCTGCGCGTGCGCAAGCTGCCGGCGGCCGAGGTGCGGGAGAATGTGCAGCGTGTGCTGGGCCTGGTGCAGATGCAGGCTTTCGCTGACCGTCCCGCGTCGAAACTGTCGGGCGGTCAGCAGCAGCGCGTGGCGGTGGCCCGCGCGATCGCGTTCTCGCCGAGTGTGCTGCTGTTCGATGAGCCGCTGTCGAACCTGGATGCCAAGCTACGTGCCGAAATGCGCGTGGAACTGCGCGAACTGCAGCGGCGCCTGGACATCACTTCGCTCTACGTGACGCACGACCAGGAGGAGGCGCTGGCGATCTCCGACCGGGTGATCGTGATGAACGGCGGCAAGATCGAGCAGATCGGCACGCCGGAGGATATCTACAATCGTCCACGCACGCGCTTCGTCGCGGACTTTGTCGGGTCGGCCAATCTCATCGCCGGCAAGGTGCGCGGCCCCGGCTCGAACGGCACGTTGCTGTTCGAGGCAGAGGGTGGCGTGCAACTCGAGGTCGTCGCATCAGACGCATCCACCGAGCGGGACACCGTGGCGCTGCGCACGTCCTACATCCATCTCGGGAGCATGCCCGGATCGCACAACGCTGTTCCTGGCCGCATCCATCGCCGCATGTTCCACGGCGACTTCATCCAGTACGTCGTGGACTGGCCCGCCGGCCAGTTGATAGTCCGCCGCCCACCGACCGAGCTGTTCGACGAAGGCAGCGAGGTCACCGTATCATTCGCTCCGATACATTGCGTGCTGCTGTAACTTTGTCCGGTCGCGGATGGAACTCGCGACGACCACGCAGCGTTGGCACCGGCAGCAATGGAGGATGACAGGTGACGTGGACGCGGATCACCGACTCAGAACAGGCCGTGGAGTTCCTGCCCGTCTGGTTCGGCACCCGGATGATCGGGCTGCGCGGCAAATTTGGATTGCTGTTGACGACCGGTGACGTGCTGAGGATCACCTCGGTCACTGCGCTGCATGAGTCATCGGCCGGCGCGATCCTGCTCGACGTGCTGCTCGACCATCCGGGAGTGCCCGATGGCGTCGATCTGGCGTGGCGGACAAAGCATTATCTCGGTGCTCCGGTACCGGGCGCGACCATGGCGACCGTCAATCTCGCCCATATCGTCACCGCCGTGGAGTTCGTTGTGGTCGAAGTCGCCGA
>Ga0210398_10006996_pt1 | contig 10285 bp, 5 predicted proteins | sample IncBWC4OmetaG_FD_161047 | JGI IMG/M metagenome (GOLD analysis project Ga0210398, IMG submission 161047) | Forest soil microbial communities from Barre Woods Harvard Forest LTER site, Petersham, Massachusetts, United States - Inc-BW-C-4-O | ecosystem: Environmental > Terrestrial > Soil >...
AACCGGCTGCTCACCCGTGTTCATGAGCAGAAAACAACCGGTCCCGTAAGTGTTTTTTGCTTCGCCGGACCGGAAGCATGTCTGACCCACCAAGGCCGCCTGTTGATCCCCCAGTATTCCGGCCACTGGAACGCCTTGCAACGAATCCAACACCGCGTTGCCATAGACCTGGCTGCTGGACTGAATCTTCGGCAGCATTTGCGCGGGAACTCCGAAAGCGGCCAGCAGCTCGGGATCCCAATCCAGCGTCTGCAGGTTCATCAACTGAGTACGGCTGGCATTGGTACAGTCAGTCACGTGCAGGCCGCCGCGCTGGCCTCCCGTGAGATTCCAAAGGAGGAAGGAGTCCATGTTGCCGAACAAAACATCGCCAGCCTGGGCGCGCTCGCGGACGCCGGGCACATTGTCCAGGATCCAGCGGATTTTCAACCCACTGAAATAGGTGGCCAGAGGCAAGCCGGTCTTCGCGCGAAATCGATCGGGCCCGCCGTCTCGCGCCATTTCCGACACATAGTTGTCGACACGAGTATCCTGCCAGACCAGAGCCTTGTATACCGGGTGCCCGGTTTTCCGATCCCATACCACGGTGGTTTCGCGCTGATTCGTGATCCCGATGGCTGCAAGGTCGCTTGGTCTGAGACCCCGCTGCTGCATCGCTTCGGCGATTACCTCCTCGGTGCGGCGCCAGATCTCAGCGGCGTCGTGCTCCACCCATCCCGGTTGGGGGAAGATCTGCTCGTGCTCCTTTTGCGCAACCGAGACAATACGGCCGGACTTATCAAATACGATGAACCGCGTACTCGTTGTGCCTTGATCAATAGCTCCGATATAGTTCGACATTGTCCTAGTTCCTTTCCAAAGTAAGTTCGCTCATTGCGGAGGTCGCGGGCTCCGCCGGCTGGCCAGCGGATTCGAGCAGATGGTTGACCTTGGCAACGTACTGTTCCAGTGCTCGTTGCTCTTGCTCGGGACTCCAGCCGAACTCCTGACGTAATAACGATGCAACCGTTGGCGCCGCCTGGATCGCAAGACGCCAGCCGAACAACTGCAATCCGATACGGCGCGCGAGGATATCTTCAACCGTCAACGCCATTTCGTTGCGGACGGCATATACAACTTGGGCGCGGATCGGCGCCTCGCCCTCCACCAGCGGGAGCGCCAACGTTCGGTCGGTACGCGCCAACGCCAGGACATCGGGCGCTCGAGTACCGTACTTATGGGCCAGGTGCTGCGCCGTGTTGGTGTGGATCGCGAAATCGTGCGCCAGCGTCTGCCCGTAATCCCACTGGTAACCGATCGCCCCAGCCAGCAAGTGCTCTGAGGTAATGGAAGGCGGAAGAGAACCACCCAAATATTCCTGAACTTTGTCGATGGTCTCTTGGCCCATCAAGCGATGGGTAGTCCATTTGCCACCGAGGATGCTAATCAATCCGGTCGCAGCGTCGAACTCGACCTCCTCATCGCGGATCAGCTTTTTCGTATCGGCGACGCCCTGCGCGGCAACCAAGGGCCGGACGCCCGCGTACCCGCTCATCACATCCTTGGCGCTGATAGGTGAATTGAGATAGGGGTTGATCTGGCGCAGCAAATAATCGATCTCTTCGCGCGTCACCACCATCTCTTCGCCGGGCGTATAGCCGGTGTCGGTAGTGCCCACCAGAAGCCTGCCGTTCCACGGGATGGCGAAGATCACGCGGCCATCCTCGGTCTTGGGAACAAGCAGGGCGTCCTTGTCCGAGAAACCATCCAACGGCAGCATGATGTGGACGCCTTTGCTGGGGCGCATGCGCGTGGTTGCGCCGGGCGAAGCAAGCTGGCGGACTACGTCCGAAAATGGGCCTGTCGCGTTGACAAAGGCTTTCGCCCGGATCTCGAACGCTCCCAAAGTAGTCTGATCGATGACGGTGGCCGATGACAGCTTATCGGATGCGCCTCTACCGAAGGCAGTGACGCGGGCGTAGTTCAGCGCTCCACCACCGGCCTCGGCAAACGTCTCGATGAGCGCCATCGCGTAGCGCGCGTCGTCGAATTGCCCATCGGCGTAGGCCACGGCGCCCGTCAGATTTTCAGCACGCATGCTCGGCATGCGGAAAAGCGCTTCGTCCCGCGTCAGCAGGCGGCTCGGAAGCAGACCGGATTTGCCGGCGATCCAGTCATACATCTTCATGCCGAGGCCGTAATAGATCTTTTCAAAATTGCTGAAGCAGGGCACTAGAAACTCGACCGTTCTGGTCAGGTGCGGTGCATTGCGCAGCATGATGAGGCGCTCGCGGAGCGCGTGCTCCACCAAGTGATATTGATTGATATCCAGGTCGTTCACGGCCTCCTGCAGGTATCGGACGCCGCCATGAACCATCTTGGTGGAGGCTGTAGAGCTGCCCGACCCGAAGTCGCCGGCCTCGATGACAACGGTCTTAAGGCCTCGCAACTGTGCGTCCAGTGCGCAGGCCGCCCCGGAGGCGCCTCCCCCGATCACACAGACATCAAATTCCTTATTCGTGATTTGTTCTAAAGCTTGGTTGCGATTTGTCATTGATCCATCCTCCCAATAAAGGGCATTCAAAAGCCCAAACTAAGTTGGCTGGCGAATTCTTATTAAATCGCTAACTGGCGCGGGTTTACTTTGATCTGGCCGAACGTGACTCACTGGATGCGAGTGTCGAATGTCATTCGGTAGACTCTGATTGCACCGCTCTTACCGGTTAAGTCGGGTAAAATCGGGCGGATGAAATCAGGTAGGATAGGAATCGGAGGAATGGGTGAGTGGTTGAAACCGGCGGTCTTGAAAAGCGATCAGACCCTGTCGGCAAGTTTCTCAAAATTCAACATAACCTCTGTCCAGCCAGCAGTTTACAGTCATTCCAATCTTCATTCCTGATTAGCCGATTTCATCCGTTTTGAGCGCTCTTTAGTGCCAATTTGGTGCCAGTCACCCTTTTTTTCGACCTGAATCGACGACTGTCACTATGAATCTCTGCATCCTACTGTCTACGCAAGACTTATGCTTAAGAATCTTGCATCGAGATAGCCCAATTCTTGAGCTGGCGATTATACGCGAAAGTGCATCTCCGATACCTCGTGGGAACTGGATCAGGCGCTCTACCAGCTCCGCAGCTTCTCTTGAAGTGCGTTGATCTCTTGTTCAAGCGTCGTCAAGCTCTGGATGATCTGATCGAATGGTGGCGGCTCGCCGAAGATCATGACTGCCATCTCCCGATAATCTTGCCGAAGAACCTGGATTCTTGACTCTGGTGGCGCGAGTCTAAAGGTTCCTGGCACAGCAAGCGGATATTGGGCCCAGCCCGATGCATAGAAGGTTTGCTTGTGCTTTACTACAGCAGCGAGAAGATCAAGATCCTCGAAAGCTTCCTGCTTCACCGGACGTGCGGCCATCATAGCTACATCGTAATAGTGGCGCGAGTAGCGGCCGGGCAGAGTCTTTGCCGGCGGCCGATGAAACTCCGCGTGCAGGATTGTGGCCTTTTCCCAAAATGTTCGTTTCGCGAGAAGGCTAATTACGGGCGCCTCTGCCTGCTCGAAGAGCTTTGGAAACTCGGCGGCAGCGAAGGCGCGAATTGTGAACTGCCCGCGCGGGATGAATTCGGCATGGGTTCCGAGTTCGAGCGTGACTCGCGGCGCAATGTAGGCGACTGGGGACTGGACGGCAGGAGGATAGAAGAAATGCACGACGTTCGGGTCATGCTCATCGACGACAAGTTTCCAAGGTCCTTGTGGGCCTAACACTTCGGTGCAGCGGGTGCGCAGACGGTCAAGAAACTCACCTGCTATATAGTTCTGGCATGCTCGAAGCATCTCGCCGAGCAAGGCCATTTGCTTCGTTCGCGATAGGCCTGGCGCAAGAGGATGACGTGCGCCGGTGAAACCAAGCATCGTATAGTCCACGGCCAGATCGATATCTTCGGAGAAGCGTTCGATGAACCCGAAAACCTTGGACAGAGAGGTCCCGCCCTTGAACAGGAGGCCCGCTTTGAGCTGCTCGATCGAGAAGATCTGCGCGAGCGTCCAGCACACCCAGAAATCCTTCTCGACGAGTGCTTCAGCCAACGCGCGGCGATTCGCGGTTTCGACGAAAATCTGGGCGCGGGACGAAGCAGCGAGCTGAGCAATTCTGTTCAAATCGTGCTACCGGCAACCTTCTTGGCGGTCTCGTAAATCCAATCGACGCCGAACCGCGTTGCCTTGACGAGCCGGCGTTTCTCCGCTTCGGGTAAGAGGGATCTGAGACGCTGGATGAAGGCATCATCCATCCCTTCTTTGCCAATGTAGCGTAGCGCCTGGATGGCGAGCGCGGCCATACCCTGCTCCTGTCCGAGAACATGCGGTCGCGCGTGCTTGAAATGGATCGTCCGTCGGCCGATTTGAACCTTCTGGTTCGGTCCGTCAGAAAGGTAGACGATGTTGGCGGGCACTTGGGTTGAGAGTCCCAGGAGATTTGCGGCCCATGCGCCTTCAGGAACGATAGTCCAGCGATGACGCCGCGCGAGGGCGCGCGCAGTTTGATCGATATCGGGGCTGAGCGTGCCACCGAGATCCGGGTTCACCTTGGGAGAATCATAGAGGCCGCGGCGGATGCGGCGGATAACGCGGTCACGAAGAAGCGCCGAGAGGGTCATATCGACGGTCCCTCGGCTAGCGATGTCGAGAAAGTCTTTTGCCATGAACGCGTGGCCCGACTCAAACCGGCGGATGCGGTCAAGAATCCTGGTTTTCATGGTTTGCATTGCTTCATCGATCCCACACGATTTAGAAAAACTATACCACTTTTTCTAAATCGCTATGAAGGGCCAACCTTGTTGGACGAGCCCCGCTGCGTTAGCGCGCGCGGATGTGCGGACCGGCAACCAAGGAACAGCCGTGGATGTGGAAGGATGCCGAATTCGAAAGAACGGTGCGCGGTTTCGCCTGGTGTGGGTGCAGCGAGCGCGAATGCCAGGTTGAACGGTCGATCGGTTGGAATTAATGAGGACAATTCTCGTGGGTGGCAAGCACGTGCGTTACCTCTATTGGTCTTTCGCTTCGTGCCACCACGCTCCTAATAATTATTTAGCTCAAACCGTAATCGGTCACTGAGACTTCAAATCAGTAGCGCGCCGAAATCCTGAATGAAACGGGTCTTTCCCAAAACGGCGCGTGCGAGTTGTGTGCCGCATTGGCCGGCGCAGGTCCTTTTTGCGGTAAGCCGGTCAACTGATTTCAGGGGGTTGCCTACCAGGTTCCGGCGATTAGTCAGGTATGTGGATCAAAATGGTGCCCTTCATAGACAAGGCCGTCTATGAGCGCCGCGCGATATGACCACGCTTCGCGCTCCAGCGGGTGCTTTGGCTCCGGACTGTTCCACCACTTACCCTTCATGATCCATTTCACGAACTTTTCGTAGCCAGCCGACGTCCGGATCTGCGCAACCTTAACGCTGACAAGCACCTCGGGGCGTGCGAGGGCCAATAGCCGTGTGGCGACTCCAACATCGAAGCCTTCGCGGTTGGTGATGACTTCATGGGCCTTTTCCGCCGTAGCTCTAGCGCAGAACCTGAAATAGCTCGCCATTCACCCAAGTTCGACAGTCACCACCTGATTTTTGGCGAGTAATCTGCGAGAACACCGTAATTAGACTGCAATCTAAGCGCATTGCGGGCTGCACGCTACAATCAACGATGTCCCTTTATGCGTGATCGTACTCTAGGATTCGACAGCACCCTTCTCTTTGTCCTTTCGCTGGTATACCCCGCCGGTGTCGTCGGCCAGACGTACACGATCGCGACGGTTGTCGGATATGAGGCACAGGCGAACTCAATGGGCGGCCCTGTCAGCGTCTCCTTGGGCGGCTATGGCGTCGCCATTGACATAGCCGGGAACCTGTACGTCGCTTCTGGTGATCGCGTACTCAAGTTATCTGGTGGAATCGTGACTACCGTGGCTGGAACAGGAACGCCGGGTTCCACCGGCGACGGTGGTCCGGCTACCAGCGCCCAGCTGAATGACCCTTTCGCTCTTGCAGTCGATTCCTCGGGAAATCTTTTCATCGCCGATACAGACAACAGCCGCGTCCGGATGGTGTCCAAGGGGATCATCACAACGATTGCGGGCGGCTTCGGCCCTGGCACGCCGGTCGCTGGCATTCAATTAAACTCGCCCCGAGGTCTCGCCGTGGATTCGGCCAGAAACGTTTATATTTCGGATTCCGGAAATAATCGCGTTTTGAAGCTGTCTAATGGAATCGCAACCACGGTAGCCGGAAACGGCAATAACGGATTCGCGGGCGACAACGGCCCGGCGGTTAGCGCCGCGCTATCCGAGCCCTATGGCCTTGCCGTGGATTCCGCCGGCAACGTCTACATCTCCGACTTGAATAACAACCGCATTCGAAAGGTCTCAAACGGAACCATCACAACCTTTGCGGGGAACGGAACGCAGGGTTTCAACGGTGACGGGGGCCGCGCCATCAGCGCGGCTTTGTCCGGCCCGACGGGAATCGCGCTGGACTCTGCCGGCAATCTTCTCATTTCCGACTTCAACAACAACCGCATTCGAAGGATCTCAAACGGAACCATCACCACAGTCGCGGGAAACGGAACGCAGGGTTTCAGCGGCGATGGGGGGCCGGCCACGAGCGCGGCTTTGGCCGGTCCCGACGGCATCGGCATCGATTCGGCAGGTAACGTTTATTTCGCCGACGTCAACAACGGCCGCGTGCGTGTGTTGGCCGTTGGTCCGGGATCTCTAGGACCGCTCACCATCATCAAAACGTCCCTGCCAGACGGCGTCGCAGGACAGCCGTATACGCCGATCACCATGGGCGCATTCAATGGGTTGGGCCCCTACTCCTGGTCGGCTACCGGATTGCCGTCTGGACTTACCATGAGCGGCGGCGGAGTCCTCACCGGGACGCCTACGCTGAGCGGCAAGCCCACAGATTTCGGAACATTTTCAGTTGTTATTTCGGTCTCAAGCGGTGGAACTACGGCTTCGATCACGCTTCCATTAACCATTACGCCCAACCTTCCCCAAATCACGGGCGGGGGTGGCGGATCGAAAGTCATCCTGCAGGCTGGGGTGGTCTCAAACAGCTATCAGGCCACGCTGCCTGTTACAGGCGGCCAACAACCGTATACATGGTCAATCCTGGGCGGGTACTTACCCCAGGGCCTATCGCTGACGGGATCTGGTCTTTACTCCGGCTTTCTCGGAGGCAGTCCAAACCAAGCTGGCGTCTTCACCTTCACCGCTCAAGTGACCGACGCAGTCGGTAACTCCGCCTCGTCGATTTTTGTCCTCACCATTGGAGCCCAGCCTCTGACCCTCACGAGTTTGTCCCCGCTACCCAACGCCATTGCGGGATCGCCATATCCAGCACAAGTTCTAACTGCGTCCGGCGGAGCCCCGCCATACACATTTCAGATAGCAGGGACGCTGCCAAACGGACTAGTGCTCTCCAACGGGGTGATCAGCGGTACTCCCATATCCACACTCTCGGGAATTACGGGCACATTCAGTTTCCAGGTGACTGTGACCGACTCCAGAGGGGAGTCGGCCTCCAGCTCCTTCCAGATTGCGGTTAATCCTGCGCGGACCGACCTCCTCCTTTCGCAGGCCGCAATTTCGTTGCCTTTGACCGTCGGCCTCAACTTCGACACCAGTCAGAACGAGGTCAGCTTGCCCGCCACAAGCACCAGGGTCACAGTAGAATCGAATACACCCTCCGTAATTCTCAACTATTCAGTCAGCGTATCCCCTGCTGTTCCATGGCTCAACGTATTGGGAGGCGGATCTACACCCGGGACAATCAATCTCAGTCTCAATTCGCAGGCCCTAAACCTAGTGCGCGACACCCAAACCAACATTCTCGTGACCTGCATCGCCCCAAGTCCATGCGCTGGTAGCGCGCAGACCATTAATGTTTCTGTGAACTTCGCCAACAGGGTCAGTCCTGATCTCGTCACAAACAGTATGCTTTTCTACTCAGCATCTTCAGCCGCCCCGAAGCCGATCTCCCAAAATCTCGAATTACAAAACACCGGTAGCGGAACGTTCATCGTAAACTCGATCACTGCGGCGGACAATTTCGTCTCGATCAACGGCGTTCCTGGCACCCTTGAGGCCGGACCGCCCATTCCCGTTACAGTTACAGTCAATCCGGCAGGTCTCGAAGCCGGCTTCCACCGAAGTACAATCTTTGTCGACACGTTGACAGGCGAACCCAGTAGCAGCAGCATCCCCCTGACGCTTTGGATTACTCCCAACGCCCCCATGAGACTTGCGCCAAGGGGAACCCAGTTCCAAATGTCCTCGGGCGGAGCGCCCTCCAATCCTGCCGGATCGTTCCAGGTAGTTGTTTCCGGTAGCCAGGCCGTCGCGTGGACCGCGGCCTTGCTCCCGGGAGCGAACTGGCTGACGCTAAATACCACCAGCGGAAATTCAACTCAAGCGAATCCTGGAACTGTGAGTTTCTCCATCAACTCCGGTGCCGCCTCGCTCGCGCCTCAGGCCTATTACGCTGCGATTCAGGTCACGTCGCCCCATGCCGCCGATTCGCCTCGGATTTTTGTCGTCGTGCTGAATGTCGGTACGACGGCCAGCGCAGTTCCTATCAATCCGCAGCCGTCCGGGCTCTTGTTTGCTGCGTCCGGCGTCGCCGCTCCGTCCGCCCAGACTGTCAAGGTCTCTTCCGGCTCCACAACCTCGGTGTCTTATCAGGCATCGTCGGATAGCTCCTGGCTAGTCGTTTCGCCCGCCACAGGTTTTGTGTCGGCTGCATCGGCGGCGACATCGAGTATTTCCGTCAATCCGAGCGGGCTCGCGCCGGGCATTTACCGTGGCGGCGTTAGCTTTTCCGCTTCAGGCGCTTCTCTGAGCACGGTCAATGTGACGCTGATCGTCCAAGCAGGCTCTTCCACATGCGTACCAGCGAATTTGGTACCAACCGAGACTGACCTCGTAAACGACTTTTCTCAATCGGTTGGTTTGCCGACGCCATTGACGGTAGTGCTGGTCGACGATTGCGGCCACCCCGTAAGCAACGGACTCGTGGAAGCAACCTTCTCGAACGGTGATCCAGCACTCGCGTTGGATGCTGTCGACACGACAAGCGGTATCTATTCGGGCACCTGGGTGCCTGGCGCCTCGGCCCAGGAAGTCACCATCACAACAAGCGCCACGGCTAGTGGTTTGGCGGCCGCCTCGTCTCAGGTCAGCGGCCAAGTGACCCCCAACTCGGCTGCGGCAATCCTGAACGAAAACGGCATCCTCAATGCGTTCGCAATAGGAGCGGAGCCGGGTGCTCCGCTTGCGCCCGGGACGATTGTCCAGATGTACGGCTCCAACCTCGGTTCACAGGTTTCGGAGGCCCAAAACACTCCTTTGTCAAGCAGTCTTGGTGGTACTTCCGTATTCATAGGAGGCATCGCCGCACCGCTTTATTATGTGAGCTCGGGACAAATCGACGCGCAGATCCCGTTCGAATTGCCGGCCGGCAAGGTATATGAGGTTTATGTCAACAACAACAACATGCTGACCATGCCGCGCGAGATTCAGGTGACGAGCGACGCGCCGGGCATTGCCCAGTTCGCATACGGCGGCATCATCGCGCAGCATTCGAAAGACAACAGTCTGGTGTCGGAAACATCGCCCGCAGCTCCGGGCGAATACATCGTGATGTATGCCGCCGGCATGGGACTCACCAACCAGACCGTGCCATCGGGAACAGCTTCGCCGTCAGACAAACTTGCGACAGTTCTCGATGGCGCAACGCTGACGCTCAATGGCGCGCGCGTAACTAACATTCTTTTTGCTGGTCTGACGCCCGATTTAGTCGGGCTCTATCAGGTAAACTTTCAGGTTCCGGCCAACGCTCCTAATGGGGACCTGCAGTTAGCGCTGGTTCAAACCAGTGGCGTGAGCAATTCGGCGGTCCTTCCTGTTCATAACTAAAACTCAGGCAGAGGCATCCCCGCTACGGCCTTAGGCGGCGACTAGCGGCCTCCAGAAAGCCGACGAAGAAACGGCATCCCTTTACCTGCTATAGTGACAATTTCTCCTGAACTTTTAAGGCATCCATCGCGTGCTCACCCACGCCCTATTCTCTATGTTCGGGGTTTATCATGTACAAAAGCATTCTTCTTTTCTTGGCTGTCCCTCTTGCTTTGCCTGCTCAGACACTGACGACCATGGCTACATTTAACGGGGTGAACGGCGCCCAGCCGACCGCGCTTATTCAGGCTTCCGATGGTAACTACTATGGAACAACTGAGGACGGCGGCTCGGGATATGG
>Ga0210398_10006998_pt1 | contig 10283 bp, 6 predicted proteins | sample IncBWC4OmetaG_FD_161047 | JGI IMG/M metagenome (GOLD analysis project Ga0210398, IMG submission 161047) | Forest soil microbial communities from Barre Woods Harvard Forest LTER site, Petersham, Massachusetts, United States - Inc-BW-C-4-O | ecosystem: Environmental > Terrestrial > Soil >...
GCTTCGGACACAGTGCCTCCTCTTTCGTGATTCGACCCTTCGGCTTCTGCGAATGGCGCGGATCTCATGAAAATGCGCTCCTGGCTTGCGGATCGACCACAAATCGTGCTCAGGGCAGGTTATATCATGGATGGCAGCGCTATAAAAGCCTGATAACCAGTTAGTTAAGGGTAGAAGCTAGATTCCCCCTTGCGGTTCGTGTGACTTGAGAACCCTTGTCTGGCATGTCCGGCAACTCACCCGGTCGATCACAGCCGATCCTGTCACCCCTGCCAGCGATCGTCATTCGCCCGCACATTCATCCCTCGGCCGACGCCCGATTAAAGATTTGACAGAGTATGCCGAAGAAAAACGGGTGTCGAGGTTAGGGCCTGGGAGTCGTTCAGGGCGCGGCTAAAGAAACTTATGAGAAAAGTCTACATATTGTCACCAGGGCGAATGCTCGCGTGCTTCATCTTGAGCCTGTGCCTGGCTGGCCGGGTACAGGCGCAGCAATCGTCCAATCCGCCCGCGAATCAGGGCGAGGTCAATCAGCAACTCCTGCGGCGCCTGCGGGAGCTTGAGGACGAAGTCAAACAACTGAAGGCCCAAGCGGCCACTCCGCCAGCACCAGTTCCGGTGACGGCGGCTCCTTTGCCGGCCCCGGCACCGGTGGCCGAACCTGAGATGCCGACGGTGAATGAGGTCGCGCCGCGGCTGCATCTCAACGTCTTCGGCGATGTCGGGGCTCAGGTCTTCGACCACATTCCCGACACTTTTGAATTTGGCTCGCTCGATTTATTTATGACAGCCCGCCTCTCGGATAAGGTCTCGACTCTGGGAGAAGTTCTGTTCATCGCGCAAAGCGACAACAGCATCGGTCTTGATATTGAGCGATTATTGCTGAAGTACCGCCAGAGCGATTACCTCACAGCATCGTTTGGGCGATACCACACCTGGGTCGGCTATTACAACACCGCCTTCAACAAAGGGGAGTTCCTCGAGACCACAGTCGATCGACCCTTCGTCTACGATTTCGACGATTCCGGCGGCGTCCTGCCCATGCAGGATGTTGGCGTCAACGCGACCGGCAAGATTCCTTCGGGAAAGATGGGATTGAACTATGTAGTAGAGGTGGGCAACGGCAGAGCTTATGGCCTGAATGTAGAACCGGCACAGAATAACCAGGATGCGAACAACAGCAAGGCAATCAATGGAGGCTTGTTCGTGCGACCGGACAAAATTTCCGGTTTGCAGATCGGATTTTCCGTCCGCCATGACAACCTTACCGTGCCCGGCCCGGCGGTCGCCGAGACCATCGCTACGGTTCACGGGGTCTTCATCAACAGCAAATACGAAATTCTCGATGAGGGCATACTCGTCAGACATAACCAATCGGGCGGGCTGATTTTCAACACAGGCGCTTTCTACACTCAGCTCTCGCGCGCCTTCCGGTCGTTCCGGCCATACTTCCGGTACCAGTACTTCAATGCCCCTGGCGGCGATCCCGCCTATATCTATGCCAATGCGAACACGTACGCGCCGCCCAACGTCACCACATTTATCGGCAGACTCAACGGTCCCTCGGCCGGAATTCGCTATGACTTCACGGAGCACTCGGCGCTGAAGCTCCAGTACGACCGCTACTCACTCCGAGGTCTGGCTACGGAAAACGGATTGACTTCTCAATTGGCATTCACGTTCTAACGGAGACCGCGATGAAAAAAGCAAACTTTGTCGCAATCGTACAATCCGCGGTCTCTGCCTTGGCCGTCGGGATGCTCTTATCGACGCTCTCACCCGACCCCGTACAAGCTGCGGGCGATCCTATTGTCGTGATCGTCAATGCCGCGAACCCGGTCGACAACCTGAGCATCGGCGAACTGAAAAAGCTTTTTCTCTCCGATCGTAGCCGCTGGGAAACCGGCAAAGCTGTGGCTCCAGTCATCGTGACGGCGGGTGCGCCCGAGCGCACCGCATTTCTCAAGATCGTTTGCGGCATGAGCAACGGCGACTTCAGCAAGTATTTCCTGCAGGCAGCGTTCACCGGCAAGTCCGCCACACCTCCCAAGGAAGTCGGCAGTGCGGCGTCAGTGAAGGCCTTCGTTGCCAGTTCGCCGGGCGCCATCGGCTTCGTCAGGGCGCTGGACTTCCACGGCGATGGCAGCGACGGCGGGGTCAAGTCGGTAAAGATCGATGGCATTGCTGCTGCCGACGCCGGTTACAGGCTCAGGATGTAGCGCGCACACTGCGGCTGTGAAGAGGCAAGTCCTATGGATGTGACAATCAAGACAAAATTGTCCGGCTTGACCATCAGCAGCCTGATGTTCGTGGCGGCCGTGAGCGCGACCGGCTACTGGGGCATCACCTCGGTAGATAAAACGACGATCGAAGTTGCGGCCACCGGCACGGCAATCCGAAATCACATCGAAGCTGGAGTCTATAACGACCTCACCCGGACCGACGCATCCGCCGTGTTCACGACAAAAGGCGATGAACAGCAGAACAAAGCGGAAGAATTCGCCCGGCACAGCAAGTTGCTGCAAGATCGCATCGCCAAAGCGCGTGACTTGGCTGTAGACCCGGCCAGCCAGTCGATGCTGGATAGCGAAAAAGAGCTGAGCGCTCAGTACGTGAAGGCGGGCGACTCACTGATCGACGCGGTCATCCACAATCCTGGCGCGGCCCCCGGACTGCTCGGCCCTTACTTGCAACTCTACAAAGACCTTCAAGGGAAAATCGAAGAAACCAGCGACCAGCTCAGTAAGGGCGCGGAAGAGGCCGAACTTACCGCCGCAAAAGAGGCGCTCCGGGCCACTCATGCCATGTTTGGGATTTGCGCGATATCGCTCTTAATGCTGTTCCTGGGAAACTTCGCCTTGGCGAGGGCGATCTCCGGCGCGATCAGCCGATTGACTCACATGATTCACGACATCGCCGAGGGCTCGGGCGATGTCACCAAGCGCCTGCAGATCGCTGCAGGTTTCGGCAACGACGAACTGGGCGAAGTCAGCCGTCTCTTCAACGTATTCATGGACAAATTCCAGGAAATTCTGCGGGGAGTAATGGCCCATACCCATAAACTGTCGACGGCCAGTCAGCAGGTGCTCGAGGCCAACCAGCAGATTACGACCAATTCCGGAGAAACCGCGGTTCAGGCAAACGCCGTTTCCAGCGCCACGCAGCAGGTCAGCCAGAATTTGCAGAGCCTCTCCGTCGGTGCCGGAGAGATGACCTCGACCATTCAGAGCATTGCCACCAACGCCAACGAAGCCGCCAAGGTGGCCTCCACTGCCGTCAAGGCGGCCCAGGCCGCCGACGCCACCGTTGCGAAACTTGGCCAGTCCAGCGCGGAGATCGGTGTGGTCATCAAGGTCATTACCTCGATCGCGCAGCAGACCAACTTGCTCGCTCTGAATGCCACAATTGAGGCGGCCCGCGCCGGAGAAGCCGGCAAAGGCTTTGCTGTTGTCGCCAACGAAGTGAAGGAGCTTGCCAAGCAGACTGCCAAGGCCACGGAAGACATTGGCCACAAGATCGCCGCGATTCAGGCGGATACCAAAAGCGCGGCGGAAGCGATCGGAACGGTCAGCGGCGTCATCCACCAGATCAACGACATTTCCGCAACCATTGCCGCTGCGGTCGAGGAACAAAGCGCCACGACGAATGAGATGATGCGCAACGCCGGCGAAGCGGCAAGCGCGGCGGGCGACATCTCGGCCAGTATCGGGGGAGTGGCAGCCGCGGCCAATGCCACTTCGACGCGAGCCCTGGATTCAGAAAAAGCCGCCCGGGAAATGGCCGCGATAGCCGCCGAGATGAGCATCCTCATGCGGGAGTTCAAGATCGAGCGCCGCGATCCGCGGATCGATATGTCATTCCCCGTGCGGCTGATCGCAACCGATGTAAGCGGTCTTGCTCTCGACCAGGAAGTTATCACCATCAATATCAGCCGGCAGGGGGCGCTGCTCAGCGGCATCCGCGGAAGGCTTCGCTTGGGAAGCCATATCTCGCTCGCCCGCCAGCATCGACGGGAAGAATTTCGCGTGGAGTGGGTCGGGGAAGAGAATTCAGCAAGCACTGGCCAAATCGGGGTTTCCGCGCTCAATGCCGCGAGCTCGTTTTGGATCGACGTGCTCGGCGAGCGTTCAGAAAACCAGCCTGCCAGCGCAACGGAAAATCCCGCGGAGAAGATTCCAGCGCGGCCAAAGGTAAAGGCTCGCGGAGCCTAGCGAGTGTAAAGTGAGATTTTTAGCGTAAGTCGCCACCACAGTTAGTCGAAGAAGAAAAGCCAGCGACAAGATCTCGTGCAACCTTAGCGAGCGGCCCAGGAAACCGGGATAGATCGGGCCGTCGATCCGCCGTTTTCCACCGCAACCTCATTCATCATGCTACCGTCTATCAGGAGAGCTTCCTTCTCAGGAGATCCCAACTCATGTCCGGCCCATTCTCGATTCACATCCCAGGCCTTCGCCCATTCCGCGGATTGGTTTTCGGCCTATGCTTCTTAATCGCATCCCTGGCGCCGCTGACTTGTCAGCAGCCCTCGAGTCAGAAGCAACCGAATGCTGCGCCCGCCACAAAATCCGCCGCGCCAGCTTCAGGCGTCGCCGCCGCATCCCCGATTCATGCGCTGGTCGAATTCAACGATGCACTTGAGGCCCTGGCTGGTAAAGTTTCGCCCGCAGTCGTGCAGATTCTGGTGACCGGCTACGCTCCGCTTCATGAAGAGAGCCGCACGCAGACGGCTCTCATCGTGCGCCAGCAAGCGCTGGGCTCAGGCGTTATCGTCGATTCCGATGGCTACATCATGACGAATGCTCACGTTGTCGAAGGCGCGCAGCGCATTCGCGTAGCCCTGCCGATTCCGGGCGACTCCAGCGGCGCTGTTCCCGTCGGCAAGCGCCACCTGCTCGAAGCCAAACTGATCGGCACACACAAAGAAACCGATCTCGCGCTGCTCAAAATCGATGAGACCGATCTGCCCACATTGCCGCTGCTAGCCCACGAGCGGCCCAGAGTTGGTCAGCTTGTTTTCGCCATCGGCAGCCCTGAGGGTCTGCAGAACTCCGTCACCATGGGCGTAGTCAGTGCCGTATCGCGCCAGCCCGATCCCGAAAAACCCCTCACCTACATCCAGACCGATGCGCCGATTAACCCCGGCAACAGCGGAGGTCCGCTCGTCGACATGAACGGCTCGGTGGTCGGCATCAACACATTCATTCTGTCGCAGGGCGGCGGCAGCGAAGGCCTTGGTTTCGCCATTCCCGCGCGCATTGTCGATTTCGTCTATCGCAGTCTGCGCAAGTACGGTCATGTCCACCGCGTAGAAATTGGAGCCGTCGCACAGGAGATCACGCCCACCCTGGCCGACGGTCTCCACCTCGCGCAACGCTTCGGAGTGATCGTTGCCGATGTCAAGCCCGACGGCCCAGCCGCCTCTGCCGGCCTGAAGATTCAGGATATTGTTCTCATGGCCGACGACCGCCGCATCGAAACCCTGCCGCAACTTTCTTCCGCGCTTTATCTTCATCGCCTCGATCAGGTCTTGAAGCTCGATATTCTACGCGGCCAGGAAAGAAAGCAGCTCTTCGTTCCGGCGATCGAACAGCACGATCCCATGGACCAGCTCTTCGATAAAGCCGATCCCGATCAAAGCCTCGTTCCCCGCCTCGGCATTCTAGCGATCGATCTCACGCCTGAGCTGCGCAATCAGGTCGGCCCGTTGCGGGATCCGAGCGGGGTGGTTGTGCTGGGCCGCGCTGCCGACCTGGTAACTCCCGATACCGGCCTGCAAACCGGAGACGTGATTCACTCGCTGAACACCACGCCCATCAGCTCGCTGGACGATCTTCGCAGCAGGGTTCGCGGCCTGAAGTCGGGCGATCCGGTCGTGCTGCAAGTCGAGCGCTCCGACGGATTGACCTATTTGAGCTTTGAAATGGAGTGAACTTTGCCTGGCCTTAGCGGCCGGCGCGCGCCGCCGAAGCGGCACTATCGACACTTTGCGTGACCGAATCTGCTTCGCGGCTATAACACAAGCAATTTTCTATGGCCGCTCCAAACGCAGAGGTCGCGGCCCGCAATAAATTCAAATCTTCGCGCGTGAACGCGTCTGCTTCCACACGGTAGAGCGCGAGAACTCCAACCACGCTGGATTTTCCCTCGAGCGGCACCGCCAGCGCCGAACGCAGCGTGCTGTACTTGGTGGGATCATTGAGATATCCCGGTTCGACCGACGGATTGCCATTCAAGATCGGCTTCGAGTTCTGCGCCACCCATCCCGACAAGCCCTCGCCAACCGGAATTCTTAACGCAGAAAACAAACGAAAATTATCTCCGCTGACAAACTCCGGAATGAGGATATCTCCCTTCAAAACATAAACGGCGAGTGAGTCGTGCGGTACGAAGCGCCTGATCCGGACGGCGAGCAGGGAAATCATGTCCTCCAAAGTGAGGGGCTCGTCTCGCTTGCTTCCGAATTTTGAAAATATCTCCATTTCTTTTTGCGCCGCCGACAGCAACTCGTTCTGGTCGCGCGTCAGTTGGACTCCTGCTGCAACCGGGGCGGGCGACTCGGCGAAACCTGCGTCCGGCGCCAGTCCCCGTTCCACCTTAATATCGGTCGATAACTTCGGCGGAGTTTGCAAAGGCTGTTCGCGGGCAAGTTTTTCAAGCTCGACATATCGCCGCCGAAGGATCTCGACCACTCGCGGGTCGAAGCTGATCCCCGCTTCCGACACCACTTTAGCCATCGCTTCATCCAGCGGCAACGCCTTTCTATACTGCCGGTCGGAAGCAAGCGCGTCGAGGCAATCGACCGCTGCCAGAATGCGCGCGCCGATCGGGATTGCTTCGCCCTTCAGTCCATTCGGATATCCGCTGCCATCCCATTTTTCGTGATGCGCCCGCACAATCGGAACCACCGGATAGGGAAAATCGACCTGCTCCAGAATTTCGGCCCCAACAATGGGATGGATCTTCATCTTCTCGAATTCTTCCGGCGTAAGCTTTCCCGGCTTGGCGATGATGTGCTCCGGGACCGCAAGCTTGCCGATATCGTGCAGCACCGAGGCCGCTTGTAGAGCTTCGGTTTCATCTTCCGTCAAGCCCAACTCCCGCGCCAGTTCCATGGCGTAGATGCGCACGCGCTGCAAGTGCTCACCGGTAGTCTGATCTTTCGCCTCGATCGCCAGCGCGAGCGCCTCGATGGTTCGCAGGTGAAGACTTGAAACTTTCTCGGCATGCTGCTTCTCCGCTTCCAGTTTGCCGAGGTAAAGCTGAGAGGAGCGGTACATGAGATAGATCGGCGGCAACACTAATAAGGAAGCCTGCCATCCGACTTGTCCGCTTACGAAGCCGACAAATCCGGCGATCGCCGCGCCGACCATGTAATAAGGAAAGGTCCACAGGTAAATCTCGGTCCAAATCTTTCGCGCGGACTTTTCCTCCGTCAGGCCGATAATGATCGACATCGCAACCGTGTTGAAAACGAAGTGCGTAACCGCCGCCGCCACCAACGCCAACGGAACGGCGCCGGGAAAAACGTGGGCCGATACCAGCTTGTAAACGCCATACGCTGCCGCGCAGCATACCGTCACCTGAGACAAGTTGAAGATGAGTTGGACCGGCTTCAGCCGCCGTACGGGTTTCCAATAGAACTGCGCCAGCGTTTTCAGGACGCCGATGACCAGCGTCTCAGGCAATCCCAGTTCCAGAATGCAGATCAGGGTCAGCAGGAAGTTCATCGACATCGTGCCTTCGATGTCGGGAAGGGTCACTTTTAGGACCGAAGCCAGAAGAGCCGCAACCAGATAGCAGAGGAATTTAGCGGGATGGGCAAACTGCCAGTGGAACATCGACAGAACGAAGCAGCCCAGGGCCGCCATCGCCATTCCCCCGATATACACACGAGCGCCAAATTGTCGCGAAGCTGGCATCAGAGATTCCCTAGATTCTTGCTGAAGTGGAAATCAAAGTCCGCGCAAAAGTGTTCCCGCTCGTTACCGTCGTGTTCTTCAAGGGGGTCAATAACTTACGCAGGATTTGCAGCAGGCAATCGCAGATCGATCCGAAGGATTAGAGCGAGTCTCCGCAGTTCGGACAAGCCAAGTTGTCCTCTTCGCAGCCGCATGGGACAGAGTGTCCCGCCACAAACCATCCCCGTACTAGCCAAGTGATTGATTATGCGGTACTTGCTTGGCCCGACTTTGGAACTCAGGCTGCACTTCTAAGCTCCGAGTGGGGAAGTCCGTCCTCTTGGGCGGCTTCGTGTCTGACTTCGAGGAGAAAATGAAGAGATTTCTGGCCCTATTGCTGATCGTGAGCGCATCGTTGGCTTATGCCAACGACGCAAAGCTGTCGCCTGAGCTGCGCGGCTATCAGTCATCCCAGCAGAAACAAGTCATCGTGCAGTATGCGCCCGGAACGCAGGTGAGTTGCAGCGGACTGCTTGGCTTGGTCGGTTGCCTCGTCAATGACGTGCTGAAGCTCGGAGGCACGATTCTCGGAGACCTGCCGCTGATCAACGGCGTGGTTGCCTTGCTCGATGGTAACGGTATCCAGAGCCTCTCTAACCAGTCGAACGTCGTCTACATCAGCACCGACCGTCCACTGACATCATCGGGATTTAGCGACCAGGCGGTCGCGGTGAATGCTCCTTTTGCGTGGCAATCGAACTTGACCGGCGCTGGAATTGGCGTCGCGCTGATCGATAGCGGCGTAAGCAGCCACCCTGATCTGTATATGGGAATTCTGCCTCTCTCGCGCGTGACATATTCCCAATCTTTCGTGCCAGGCAACTCAAGCACCAATGACCAGTTTGGTCACGGCACGCACGTTGCCGGCTTGATCGCCGGGGACGGCTTGAGTTCCACCGGTCCGCTCTTTACACAAACTTTCACGGGTATGGCCCCCGGCGCGAGCCTGGTCAACCTGCGCGTACTGGACCAGAACGGTGCAGGCACCGACAGTCTGGTTATCGCTGCGATCAACCAGGCGATCTCTCTCAAATCGAAATACAACATTCGCGTGATCAACCTTTCTTTGGGCCGCGCGGTCTATGAAAGTTACAAACTCGATCCGCTCTGTCAGGCGGTCGAACAGGCGTGGAAGAGCGGAATCGTCGTCGTCGTCGCCGCCGGCAACAACGGCCGCTATCAGCCGACCGATGGTTATGCTACGGTCACTTCGCCCGGCAACGATCCTTATGTGATCACGGTCGGCGCGATGAAGCCCATGGGCACGCCCACACGCGTCGATGACCTGATCGCCAGCTACAGTTCGAAAGGCCCGACCGCGGTCGATGCGGTTGTGAAGCCCGATATCGTCGCTCCCGGCAACTTGCTGACGTCGCTCGAGGCGCCGAATTCAACTCTCTATAGCGAGTTTCCCGCGAATCAGGTTCCGTACAGCTTTTACGTTCGCGGAGGTAGCGGCGCATCGTCTCCGCTCTACTTCACGCTAAGCGGTACGAGCATGGCGACGGGCGTCGTCAGCGGAATCGTTGCTGACTTGCTGCAACAGAGTCCCAAGCTCACTCCCGATCAAGTCAAGGCGCGCCTGATGTTGACGGCGTACAAAACCTTCCCAACATCGAGCAGCACGACCGATCCTGCGACCGGCATCACCTACACCGATCAATACGACGTATTCACGATCGGCGCCGGCTACGTCGATATCGAAGCTGCGCTCAAGAGCGCCGCAGTGGCGAAAGGGACGGCAATGTCTCCCATCGCGACATTCAACGGGAAGACCGATCAGGTTTATTTGTCCGACGATCCTTCGGCGGTTTGGAATACGTCATCCGCATGGTCGAACGCCGCCGTGTGGGGATCGACCCAGTTCGTAACCGGAACTTCGGCGGTATCGAACGGCGCCGCTGTTTCGGCGAACAGCGCGCTAGCGGGCAACGAAGCCCTGTGGGGATCCGAAGCTCTATGGGGCTCGGAAGCCTTGTGGGGCAGTGAAGCCCTGTGGGGCAGTGAAGCACTTTGGGGAAGCGAAGCCCTGTGGGGCAGTGAAGCGCTCTGGGGCAGCAACGTCTCCGGAGGCGAAAACTAAGATTCACCTCTCGTGAGGTGAAGGGGCCGAATGGATCGCAACCGGCCCCTTTTGTTATTAGGTTGGGCCACGTGCGCCGTCCCCTCGGATTGCCGTAAAATGCACTTTGGCGCGCGCCCGTAGCTCAACTGGATAGAGCATCTGCCTTCGGAGCAGAGGGTTGGGAGTTCGAGTCTCTCCGGGCGCACCATGAATCAATCACGCCGTTGTGCCTCGGGCCTGTGCAGTTCATCGGCCACTTG
>Ga0210398_10007004_pt1 | contig 10279 bp, 8 predicted proteins | sample IncBWC4OmetaG_FD_161047 | JGI IMG/M metagenome (GOLD analysis project Ga0210398, IMG submission 161047) | Forest soil microbial communities from Barre Woods Harvard Forest LTER site, Petersham, Massachusetts, United States - Inc-BW-C-4-O | ecosystem: Environmental > Terrestrial > Soil >...
GCGGTTCGTCGATTAGGTAGCGAAGCCCCTGAAACCAGGGGCCCGCTTTCGGCGCTCAGCGGCCCTGTAGAGACAGGGCCGCATTTGGGCAGAAATCAGACCTCGACTTGCTCGGAGATGCTGAGCGCATCATCGACCTCAATGCCGAGGTAGCGAACGGTGCTTTCGAGCTTGGTGTGCCCGAGTAGCAACTGCACCGCCCTCAAGTTGCCGGTCTTCTTGTAAATCTGGGCTGCCTTGGTTCGTCGCATAGAGTGGGTCCCGTACGCTGAGCTATCGAGCCCGGCTCGCTCGACCCAGCGATGGACGATGCGGGCGTACTGACGTGTCGAGATGTGCGACCAGTCACGAAAGCGGCTTGGGAAGAGATAATGTCCGTTCCCAAGCGTCGCGTTGGACAGCCAATCGCGAATTGCCGACCGGGTTTGTTCGGTAATCTCGAACTGGACCGATCGGCCGGTCTTCTGCTGGATCACAGTAGTGCGGTCCCGGACTTGGTCTCCGATGCAAACGTCGTTGACGCGGAGCCGCACGAGGTCGCAGCCCCGCAACTTGCTGTCTATGGCAAGATTGAACAGCGCGAGATCGCGTCTTCGTCGCTCCAACTGAAGCCGAACGCGGATTGCCCAGACCTCCTTTAGCTTCAAAGGGCGCTTCTGGCCAATAAGCCGACCCTTGTTCCATGGAGCCTTGGCAAAGCCGACGGGCGATGGGGTCACGGTGCGCATGGTTTGCCTCCTTGATCCCAACCGCACCCACCGCAGCGCAAGGTCACACGAGCCCGCGAGGCGATAATTGCCCGATGACCGCTCCTGCCAAAGAAAGCCGACTTTCGTTCGCTCAGCGGCGTCCGCTGGTAATGCCCCAAACCGGACTCACGACGGCGAGCAACAAATCGGCTGAGATGGATGGATTGCAGTCATGAGATTCTGACTCAGTCTTGACGGCCCGAGCGGGTGACCATCGGACATTTCTTAGGGCAGACGGGCGCATGCCCAGATTCTGCTCGGGAGGATTGGAGAGAATATGTCGGCGGCTCGCGTCTGCCACCCAATTCAGCGACTCCATATACGAACGGGAGCGGCCCTACCTCGAAGCTGTTGCTCACCATGGTCGAGCAACTCACTCACCAACACGGTAGCGTTCTCGGAAGCACCCGCTCGTATCTCGTCAATCAGCGGGCCACCGACGACCAGCGGCGTCTTGAGGGTGCGGGTCAAACCCTGTAACCGGCTCGCCGTGTTGACCGTATCGCCGATCACCGTGAACGACATGCTGTGCTCGCTGCCAACATCGCCAAGGACAGCGGGTCCGTAATTGAGCCCGATGCCGATGGCGAGCGGTCTCTCCCCATCCCGAATACGCTCCTCATTCCAGCGGTCGAGTGCTTCGATCATCCTGTCGGCGCAGGCCAGCGCATTGGCGGCGTCGTTGTCGCTGGCGGTCGGTATACCAAACACGGCCAAGATTTCGTCGCCGATGTACTTCTCCACGGTCCCGCCGCAGGCAAAGATTTGCGCCGTCATGCGCTCATGAAACTGGCGCAGCATTGTCACCACCGCCTCGGGCTGCATGGCTTCAGCCATCCGCGTGAATCCAACGATATCGACAAATAGCACCGCAACCGTCTGCCGACGCACCACGCCAAGCGGTTCGTCTTGCGCGGCCAGCATCTCGACGATGTTGGGCGAGAAGTAACGGGAAAGATTGCTGCGTGCCCGTTCGGCCGCCGCATGAAGACGCTCGATTTCACGGAGCTTGGCGATGTCCGCGAGTGTCTTGTGGATCGTGACTTCGAGATCGGCGAAGTCGACCGGCTTAGTGACGAAGTCGAAGGCTCCACGGTTCATCGCGGTGCGCAGATTGGTCATATCGCCGTAGGCCGAGACCATGATCGTCCGCAGCGGGGATTTTCGCTCGCGCAATTCGGTCAGGAGCGTGAGTCCATCCATCACCGGCATGTTGATGTCGAGCAGCATCAGCTCGATGTCGGGCTCGGCCGCCAGCACTTCCAAGGCTTCCGCGCCATGATGGGCAAAGCGGAAGGCGAACTCGCCATCACGGACTTGGCGGCGGAACCGTTGCCGGATCAGCGCCTCGAAATCGGCTTCGTCATCGACGCCGAGGATTTTGACTGGTTCAGTCAATGGGGAGCTTGTGAGGAGGGTTCGGAAAGCAGGCGCAACTGAGCTTTCAGGTGATCGAAATCGACTGGTTTCGTGACAAACTCAAAGGCACCGAGATCGCTAGCGCGGCGTCTTCGCTCGTCGTCGCCATAGGCGGTCACCATCATCACGGGTAGGTCGGGATGGCGCTGCTTGACCTCGTCGAGCAATTGAAGCCCATCCATGCCCGGCATGTTGATGTCCGAGAGAATGACGATCAGCGTCGGTTCGATCCCGTTGGCCAGTTGGTCCAGGGCCATCTCGCCGGAGTTCGCGATGTGCACCACGTAGGTGCCCTGGCGCACCTCGCGGCGAAACTGCTGGCGGAAGAGCAGCGCCACATCGGGCTCGTCGTCGACCACCAAGATACTGACACTCACATGCCCCTCCCTCAACGTGCCGTGCAGATCAGTGGCGCGGCAGGCGGACGGTGAACTCGGTATACTCGCCGACCCGGCTATCGACGGTGATCGTCCCGCCGTGTTGCTGGGTCACGATGTCATAGCTGATCGACAGACCGAGCCCGGTGCCCTCGCCGGTCGGCTTCGTGGTGAAGAATGGCTGGAATAGCTTTTCGCGGATGTCGGGCGGGATGCCGGTGCCGTTGTCGCGTACACGCACCTCAACCGCATCGCCCGCGTCACGAGTCGCCACCTTCAACATCGGGCGGAAACCGTTACCACCCTCCGCGCCGTTGGCGCCCTGAGCCCGCTTGCGGGCGGCGTAGAAACCGTTGCCGAAGAGATTAAGGAAGACCCGCGTCATGTCCTGGGGCACTAGCTCGATCGGCTGTAGCGCTCGGTCGAAATCGCGCCCCAGAGTGATGTTGAAACTCTGATCCTGCGCCCGCGCGCCGTGATAGGCGAGGTTGAGGCTTTCCTCGACGAGGGCATTGAGATCGACCGAGCGCCGTTCTCCTGAAACGCCACGCGAGTGCTCCAGCATGCTTTTGACGATGTTGTCGGCGCGCTTGCCGTGCTCGGCGATCTTTTCGAGGTTGCCGGTCAGCATGCCGATCGTCTCGTCGAGTTCGTCGCGCTTGTCTTCGTCGAGCCCGGCCAGCGCCGGCTCGGCGACCTCCTTCAGTTCGTCGAGCAGCTCGACCGACAGCGAGGCGAAGTTGTTGACGAAATTAAGCGGGTTTTTGATCTCATGCGCTATACCGGCGGTGAGCTGCCCAAGCGAGGCCATCTTTTCCGCCTGGATCAGCCGCCCCTGTGCCGCCTTCAGGTCGGTCAGCGCGGCCTCTGCGGCGTCGCGAGCCGCACGGATTTCTTCTTCAGACCGTTTGCGCTCGGTGATGTCGCTGTAGATCACCACCACTCCACCATCCGGCATCGGGTTGTTGCGGACTTCTATCACCGTGCCGTCGGGCCGAGTTCGCTCGAAGCTGTAATGATCGCCCAGCCGGGCACGCAGCCGCTCGATCTCGGCCTCCGCGTCGCTCGCGCCAAACTCGCCAAACTCGCCACGCTCCGTGAGGTAGCGGATGTAGCTGTCGAACCCAGGCCGCTCGGCGAGAAGCTCATCGGGTAGATCGAGCAGCTCCTGGAAGTTGCGGTTCCAGGCGCCGAGGCGCAGCCCCTGATCAAACATGGCGACGCCGTCCACCATATTGTCAAACGTCACGCGCAACTCGACCTGGCGCTGCCGTATCTCGTCCAGAAGGCGCGTATTTTCCATCGCGATGACCGCCTGTGCCGCGAAGTTCTCGACCAGCGCAATCTGCTTGTCGCTGAACGGGCGCACGACGAGACGGTGCAGCACGAAGCAGCCAACGGTCTCGCCCTCGCGCAGCAGCGGTACGAACAGCACCGTTCGCGCCCCATGTTGTTCGACCGCCGCGGTTTCGGCGGGGGCGCCGGCGCGAACCGAGTCGTCCTCGCGTAAGTCATGCGCGTGAATCGTCGTGCGCGTCGACAACAACCGGTATGGCACCGAATCCCGTGTGATCGCGTGCGGCAGCGGCGTGTTGATCGGCAGCAGCTTGTCGAATTCCGGCTCGATGCCAAGGCTCGCGGCGCGGCTAAAGGCGGTCCCGTCGTAGCGGAGCATATGCGCGGTCTCGGCCTCGCACATCCGCACCGCCTTCTCCAACATCGCGTCCCACACCGGTGTGAGATCACCCGGCGATGCGTTGATGACGCCGAGCACGTCCGCTGTCGCGGTCTGCTGGTCGAGAGCTTCCTGCGTCTCCGTAATGAGTCGCGCATTCTCGATAGCGATTACCGCCTGGTCAGCGAAAATCGTGACCAGCTCCACTTCGCGCTCGCTGAAGGGTTCGACCCGGCTGCGCGCCAGGCCAAAGGCACCGACCACTTGGCCGTCGCGCATAAGGGGCACGCCGAGCATCGAATGCGCGTTATCGAGGCGGGTGCTTTCCTTGTCCTCATAATCGGGATCGCTCAGCGCATCGGCGATCTGCACTGCGCGGCCTTCGAGAGCAGCCCGCCCAACGATCGTGCCTCGGCCGGGGCGGATCACCGCTTTGCGTTCTCTCTCCTCGTATGCCGGGCTGTTCCCGTAGCCCGCGGCAAAACGGTATTCGCCGCTACCGTCGTTGCGGAAAATAACCCCGTACTCGCCGCGGCAAAGCTGCACAGCCGCCGAGACGACGGTGCCGAGGACGGCATCGAGATCGATCGCCGAACGGCTGATCGCCTTCAGCACATCGCTGGTCGCGGTCTGGTATTCCAGGGCCTCGCTCAGGTCGTCGGTGCGCTCATTCAATTCGTTGAAGAGCCGCGCATTCTCCATCGCGATCACCGCCTGAGCGGCGAAACTTTCGACGAGAGCGATTTCCTTGTCGCTGAACGCCTGAACTTCGCGACGGTTGGCGGCCAGAAACCCGAGCAGCGTGCCGTCCTTGCGCAACGGCACCAACAGGACCGTGCAGAACCCGCCAACGACCGCCCCTGCCCAATCGGGAAACGCCTTCGTCACATCGTGAATGTGGACATAGCGCTCGCCATGCAGCAGTGGCCTGTGGACAGGATGGGGGCGATAGGGTTGCCGCACGATTTCGTCGAAGCCCGAAGCATTTCCGCGTGATGCCACGGCTTGAAAGAATTCACCGTCGAACGTTACGAGGGCACCGTTGGATGCGCCGGACAGCCGCAACGCCTTCTCCATCACCGCGTCGAACACCGGCTCCAAATTGCCCGGTGAGGCGTTGATCACTGCCAAAACTTCGGCGGTCGCGGTCTGCTGCTCTAGCGCCTCCTGCGTCTCAGTGATGAGCCGCGCGTTCTCCATGGCGATCACCGCCTGCGCGGCGAAATTATGCAAAAGTGCAATGTGTTTGTCGGAAAATGGCCGAACGTCCTGCCGATAAGCCGCCAGAGTGCCCAGCAATCGGCCATCCTTGCGCAGCGCCACAACTACATAGCTGCGCCCACCGCCCAGTTCGATGATGGCCCGAGCTCGTGGGTCGCCCGATCTGTACGCCGGCGCCTTCCGGAGATCGTCGATGCGGACCGCTTCCTCACCCCGCGCCAATCGGGAAAGGGCGTTGCGTGGACCCGGCTGCGGCGGATGGGATAGCAGCTGCTGTTCAAAACTTGCCGGGACGCCGTAAATCGCGAGAGGTAGGAAACGCTCACCGTCATAACGGTTCATTACCGCAAAATTGGCCTCACAGAGGCGCCTTACTTTTTCAAGCATCGCGTCAAACACGGGCGCGAGATTACCTGGCGACGCGCTAATGGCGTGCAATACTGCTGCGCTTGCGGTTTGCTGCTCAAGCGCCGAAGCCAGCTCTCGGTTACGTTCTTCAAGTTCGTTTGCCGCCTCGCGCCGGTACGTCTCCATCACGACGTATAGCAGCGACTTTAGAAATTTCGTCAGCGTCACCAGAGCGATTGTCTGCTGGTCCGCGCTAGAGAACAGTTGCAGCACTACACCAGTGAGGACGGCTTCGAGCTTTGTCGATGCTTGGAAGAGATCGGTATTGCGTACGCCCTGCCGCAGCGCAACCGAGGCAGCGCGCTCCATCTCACCATAAAGCTCCTCGATCCGCTCACCGGACAGGAGACGCGCTAGATACCCATCCATAGTCTTGGTAGCCGCAGCCACCTGGCGCGACTTGAGGTGCAAAGCCTCAAACCATGGCTGCGCTTCAACCTCCGCCCGCCATTGTGCCATGACCCATTCGCGGATCTCCGGCGTAAGTGTCTCCTCAACCGAACGCAGATAGGTCAGATCGGCCGGCTCGATGTCGAACTCGTCAAAAACGTCCCGAGCCCCGGCGGCGATGATTTCAAGAGGGCTCATCGGTAGGGGCTCTTTTCCATCGCCGCGGCGCAGGCCTCGGGGAAAACCTCGATGAATTGATCCAACGCCGCAGCCGGAGTGCGCAGGGAAAAGCTGATCCGTATTCCGCCCTGGTTGTACAGGGGAGCGATGCCCATGGCGCGCAGGACCCGCGATTCGTCAAGTGCGGAGGCGCAGGCCGCGCCACTTCCGACATGGACGCCGCGATGCGACAGTGCCTCGATCAGGTCCTCCTGCAGCAGGCCCGGAAAGCACGTATAGGAGGTCGTCCACAGCCGCGGCGCCGCGTGTCCCGCCACTAGGCAATGCGGCACCTCCGCGGCGAGAAAGGCTTCGAGCCGATCGCGTAGCTGCGGCCCATGCGGCGGCATCGCCATCGCCTCGTCGAACGCCACCGCCGCCGCGGCGATTGCCGGAACGTTGACGGTGCCGCTGCGGATACCGCCCTCCTGGCCGCCACCCGGCAGGACCGGCGTCAGCCGAAAATCCGCATTGAGCAGCGCAATGGCGCCGACTCCGAGCGGGCCATGAAACTTGTGCGCCGAGAAGGTCAGCGCATCGGCGTGCGGGACAACCTCGTCGAGTGGCATCTTGCCGGCCGATTGCGCTGCATCGACATGCAGCAACCCGCCGTGTCGATGCGTGATGGCTGCGATCTCGGCAACCGGAAAAATCACCCCGGTCTCGTTGTTGACGTGCATCATCGAGACCAGTGATCGCCGGCGAGCGATCAGGTCTCGCAAATGGTCGAGGTCCGGGGTCCCATCTGGCCGCGCCCGGCACACCACCACCGGCCGCTCCAGCGGCAGCTCGCCGAGATCATAGACCGAGGCATGCTCCAATTCGCTGACCACCAGTTGCTCGCAGCGGTTTTCGGGGTGACGCAACGCGCCGAGCAGGCACAAGGAATTGGCTTCGGTGGCGCCGGTGGTAAACAGCACCTGGCCACCGAGGTGTCGCCCGAAGCACGCGCGCGCCTCTTCTAGAACGTTTCGGGCCGCCGTTCCGAGGCCGTGCAGCGAAGCGGGGTTGCCCGGCGGCCCGGCTAGTAATTCGATCATCCGGCTGCGGGCGGCCGGCGACATCGCCGTCGTCGCATTATTGTCGAGGTAGGCGAAAGTTCTGTCGGACGGATCCGCCGTACTAGTCACATCAGGCCCGCCAATATCGCCTCCTGCGCGGACCGGGTTGCCGCCATGCCGGCATCGCGCAGATAGGTGATCGTCACATAGTCGAGCCCGAGGGCGCCGTTAATCAGGAAGCGGCCGTCGCGCGGCTCGACGCGGAACGTCACGCGCGCCTGCGGCAGCAGATGGCGGGCATCGTAGACTGAGACATCAAAGGCCGCAGCATCGCCATAGTGCGCGAGCAGGCTTTCGTCGACCACCGCGCCCAACGTATAGCGGTAGCGCTCTCGGTGAAGGCAGTCATAGACCTTTTCGGCGGCCCTGATCATCGCGTGCGGCCGCCGCGCCTCAGGCTGAGGCCCGAGCGCCTTCGCGCCGTCCTTCGGCCGCCGTCGGTTCGGCCAGCTCTGCGCGGATCTCGGTATAGGGATCGCCCATCGCCTGGCAAGTCGTCATGCGCGCCTTGAACGCTCGCCCGCCTTTGAACAGGCGGTCGTAAAACTCCGGCGTCAGGGCGGGCTTGGTGTGGATGTCGCCCAGGTAAATCAGGTTCATGATGCCCGCGAAGCCGCCCGTCACCAGGTAACCGACGCCGTGGTCGGCGGTGCCGTACATGCGGTTATATCCAACGGATTCGTAGTCGTTGTAGAGCCGGACGGTCAGTGCGGTCGGGGACAGATCGACAACCTTGCCGGTCCCGTAGCCGCAGGCGTTCCACCAGGCGACAATGCCGTGTACCCAGTCCTCGCGTGTGTTGAGCATTGGTGACATCAGGGCGTCCCACTCCGGGGAGCACATAATTCCACCCATCGTATTGAAGGCGCAGATATGGCCGGCCTCAATGAACAAGTCGGCGGCTATCTCAACGCCCTGGCGGCCGGCCGCTTCCGTCATCTCCCCCTCGAAAGCGAAGCTGATGCGGTTGTAGTAATCGGCGTGTAAGCGGGTCGCGTACACCCCGAAAACGGGAATGAGGCCCTCGTCGTTGACCGGCAACTGCATCTCCGCCACCGCCCGGGTGACGGCCGCCCGATCCACCGAGGTGGCAGGCTCGACATCATTGCCAACAGCGATCAGGACAGGGTTCCGCCTCGGCGCAAAAATCGTGAAATCCGCCGGACCGCGGCCCAGCTCGAACACGTCCGCGTCCGCTCCCATGCTGCGACAAGCCGTCTGGCGTGCCTGCACGTCGGAGAGCGGGAGGTGGTAGATCGCGGCTAGCGCTCCTGCCAGAAACCCGGTCGAGAAGAAGGCTACCGGAGCGCGGGAGACGCCGAACTTCTCCTTCCAGCCGGTGGAGTAATGGGTCGAGTGGGTGCGCACCGCACCACCCCGATCGGTCAGCGCGCTCAGATCGATAAGACCGAGGCCGCAGGCACGATAGAGCGCCTCCACGGTCGCCTTGCGCGCGGGAATCTCCGCGGTTCGCGACAGCAGGTTGGTCAATTGCGCGAAAGCTACCTCGGCCGCCGCTCCGACCAGGATCGGCGCGCTGTCGATGTACTCAGCGTCCTGAATCGAACGCTGCAGGAAAACATTGTAGTGGTGGCAGTGTAAAACCATCGGCTCTCCGCCCACCACCAGCCGATTGGTTGCGAAGTCGTAACCGAAATTGGCAATGTCAAACATGCGAGGCCTCCCTTGCCACGAGGAATTCCGGCAAGGGCTTCCCGACCACTTCCTCGGCAGCGCGAATGATCGCGACGATCACCTCTTCGGGAAGAGCCATGCGCGTTTCCATTCTTTCGATTGTTGCAGCAGTCAATGTGACTTTATTTTTAATAAGCAGTAGCATCACCTTAATAAGGATGCGGTCGACGGCCTTTACTTCGCCGTTTTCTTTGGCCCAGTCGAAGACCGACTTGACATCGAACATGCCGCCTTGCCTCTGTTCTTGCGTCCGCTTGTGCGACCGTCGTGGGATTATAACATCGCCCGTTGAACAGGGCGGCCGTCAGTGGGATAGAATATCTTGTCGCTATTGTATCGCCAAGTTCTGCGATAACCCGGAGCTCTAATCCGGTTGCATCGAACCGAGGGCGGCCAATTCAAAGTGCATCTCGAGTAAAGGATGCCGGATTGCGGAAGGCGAAAGCAATCGCGGCATCTCGACGAGAATGCGCCCTACCGTATGTGGTCAACTCTGAAGCAGCCTGAGTCAGCGCTTAACCCCAGGCCGCTATGGGTTTCCGACGGCGCGTCGGGATGGCCGCTATCGGCGCGGAGCGGTCGTCCTCCTCAGTCCACATCAACAGCCGCTCCTGCCCCATTGCTGTCATTTCGCCGGCTAACGATGCGGGCCGATCAGAGCACATTGCGCCGGATATCGAGCGCAGCGCGCAACATCTGGGCGAGTTGGTTGTGTCGGTATGGCTTTTCGATCAAGGGAAAGCCGCTCGAACCGAGATCGGCGCGCTCGTCGGCGACATAGCCCGACGTAAGCAGTATCCCTAATCCACGATTGAGCTGGCGCGCCTGGGTCGCCAGGGCGACTCCGCTTATTCCTCCGGGCATCAAGATGTCACTAAACAGCAGATCGACCGGCTCACCGGCGTTGAGCCGAGCAAGCGCCTCCGGTCCGTTGGTGGCGGTGACCACCCGATAGCCGAGCTCCTTGATCATCTCGACGGCGACATCGCGGACCTGTTCGTCGTCTTCCACAACAAGGATGGTTTCCTCGCCGTGCGGGTTGCTGGCCAACGGTGCGACGGGGCT
>Ga0210398_10007008_pt1 | contig 10273 bp, 12 predicted proteins | sample IncBWC4OmetaG_FD_161047 | JGI IMG/M metagenome (GOLD analysis project Ga0210398, IMG submission 161047) | Forest soil microbial communities from Barre Woods Harvard Forest LTER site, Petersham, Massachusetts, United States - Inc-BW-C-4-O | ecosystem: Environmental > Terrestrial > Soil >...
TTGAAAGGGCGGGCGTGACCGAACGCGGCATCCTTGGCGATCGCGCATATGCTTTGGTCGATGAGAGTACGGGCAACTTGGGTAGTGCGAAGAACCCCACCAAGTGGGGCGCCTTATTGACCTGCAAGGCGCGTTTCGCGGAGCCAGTCGAGTCGGATGAGATCCTGCCGCCCGCCCTGATTACGCTCCCCAATGGCGCCTGCCTCCGGACCGACCAACCCGAAACTGCCAGGCTCCTGAGCGAGTTGCTGGGCCGCAAAGTCACTATCGCCAGCGGCGGCACCGCGACACCGCACGTCGAGAAATATTGGCCGAACGTCGACAACCTCGCGCATCGCGATGAGATGACGAACGAGGCTATCGTGGAAAACAGCTTTTTCGATGGCGACCCCGTACACCTCCTGACTACTGCGAGCCTCAGCGCTCTTACCGACCTGTATCCGACTGGCTATTTCGACGCGCGACGGTTCCGGCCGAATATCGTGATCTACACGCCGCCGGAACAGCGTTCGTTTGTTGAGAACGATTGGGTGGGGCACACTTTGGCGATCGGCCCCCAGGTCCGCTTTCATATCAAACGTCCTACTCGCCGCTGCGTCATCACCACGCTGGCGCAGAACGAGTTACCACGCGACCTCGGCATTCTAAGGACCGCTGCGCAGCACAATGCCGCCAGCGTCGGCGTGTATGCGAGCGTGCTGCGCGGCGGCGTTATCGAGGACGGCGCCGAAGCGTTTCTGAGCTGATCGCGATGCTGCTCGAGCTCGGTTCTGATTCCAGGGTCTGCCTTCGTCCTGTGTCATTCTGAGCGATTATTTTCGTGTCATTCCGAGCGAAGCGAAGAATCCGGGAGTATGTACTTAACGCAATCTTGCCGGGACTGACCGGAATCGGCTGGGATCGAGCGGGATCGCGGACTAAACCGGACGAGGATGGGCGAGAGCGAACAGATTATTTTCTCTTGAGGCGCGGATCGTCGGAGCACTCGGTGCTGTTTTCATTCGAAGCTGGGTGTCTGAATTCGAAACCGCGAGTGTCTTAGTTTCCTTTGAGTCGCTGATCGTCGGTCGCGATACAAATCGATGCGGCTTGTTGATCGCTAAGCACAGGTCCGACTTGGATGCCACGCAACGTTTGGCATGTCTGCTCAGTATCGGCGAATTGCATAATCTCCCATTGGGAGAGCGGCACGTTTTTCTGAATGTGCAGTTTTCCGTCCTGCCCGCGCACAAGAGGCGGCCCTATCAGATACCAACCCACAAGTGCGAGCGCGGCTGCGTGGCGGGGCTTCATGGCTCTTTAGGCCATCCGCCAACGGGACGCTTTTTTGAAACCAGCTTCCGCATAGCGTCTTTCCAGTCGCCGTCGATTTTCAGAACTTCCGGTTTGGGGCCGGGATTGCGCCGCTTCGATTTCGTGGGCTTGTCGTCTTTTCGTTTAGGCATTGGATTCTTTCAAAAAATGGCACGCGCGGCGTGCGCCAAATTCCGATCATGAGTCGCCATGAACATCCCCATTGGTTTTATCCCTTAAACCCGGAAGGTCCGGGGCTGAGTCATCCACGCAGCGCAGGACTCGAATCGGAACCGGCAATAGCAGTTCCCGATTTTTCGTCGCTAGCGTGCTCCAATAGTCCCGAGCCGCCTGCTTGTATGGATCAAAATACACGGCACCAAGGGGCGCACCAATCAGCGAATAGTCCCCTTCGTGAGTTGTGGAAGGCTCTGAAACGGGTTCTACTTCATAAATAATGCTCGTTCGCTGAAACTGATCGCGAAATTTCTTAGCATCATCTTCCGAAAAGAGAACGAAACATGAGGCGAGGCCACTAGGTTTAGATGGGAAGTCTGCCTGTCGTATGTCTTCAAGAACCCGCTCCCGAAATGCGGCCGCGAAAGTCCCTATTTCCGTCGTTCGATAGAGGCGCAACATGCGACCCCAATTTCCCGGACAAATCACACTCCCTGGCCCAAGCGGTAAGCTGGCGCAATGAAAATAGGTCTCCATAGTCATCTTCTGATCAGAACAATGAGGGTGTCGCCGCGATAGAGCCGGTTCAAAATAGCGTCCCCTGTATCGGCGTCGGCGGAAGCGTTGCCCGTGGTTCTTTGTACCGCAACCGTTTGCCTACCGAGCTTTTGATCGCACGCGCCAGCCGTTCCCCGTCATCTACTTTGCGCGCATTCCAGCGGAAATCAAACTCGGCAACGTACCGATGAAGATGTCTGCGGCTGACATTGTGGAACGTGCCGTAGATGCCGCGCTTGAGCAGCGAGAACGCGGATTCAACCGTGTTGCTGTGAATCCCGCCCGGTCTCGCGTACTCGCCCGCGCGATGATTTGTCATGTCGTGCTTAGCGACTGGGCTTTGGATCACATGGCTTCGATAGACTACCGAACTATCAGTCATAAGGTGCGTATCGGGAGTGATGTTCTCGCGCAAAATGCGGGCCAGATTGTTCGATGTAACGTCGGCTGTTACGAACGAGCGAATGTTGCCGCCTCTTTGGACGAGCGAAACTACCGGCGTCTTGCGAGTCTGAAGCCAACCCTTTTGTGGGCCTTTGCCTTTCTGCTTGTTGCGCGGTTTTCCGCCGACATAGGTTTCGTCGGCTTCGACAATGCCGCTCAGCTTTGGCTCGCCTCTCCAATCTTCTGCCATGCCGAAGCGGATGCGATGCATCATGAATAGAGCCGACTTGTAGGTCAGGCCAGTCTCGCGCTTGATCTGCAATGCGCTGATGCCCTTCTTGGATGAACAAGCTTTCCAGAGCGCATACGCCCAATGCCGGAGCGGGATGCGGCTATCTTCCATGACCGTCCCAACGCGCACGGTGTACTGTTTCTGGCAGCCGTTGCACTTCCAGAGAAACCGCTTATTGCGCTGGCCGGTCTTGCGGTCCGTCATCTTGTACACGTCGGTATCGCCGCAACGCTGGCAGCACGGACCGGTTTCGCTCCAGCGCAGCGATTCGATGAACTCGACCGCCGCCAGCTCGTCGGCGCACGCTTTTGGTAGAGCGGTTATGATCGCGGACTTGTCGGAACCCGCCGGTCTTTGTCTTTTCGCCATGGTCGTAGAATACGCTATTACGATACTTGAGTCAAGTATCACGATAGTCCCTCCCCGCGACAAACCGGCACGCGGCAATGCGCGTATAGTCTGAGCGAGTTGCCTGATTGTGCGCGCGCGGTCTATTGTTTACGTTGTCGGGGCGGCGGGATTTGAACCCGCAAAGAGTGCTGCCTCTCTGGCTTCCAAAGCCAGTGCGTTTGCCAATTTCGCCACGCCCCGATAGCTCGTTTCTGAAAACCCGCTGTGGGCGGGGAGTATCAGTCCCCGCCCAACAGCCCAACTCAAAGGCCCCGCCCGGATCGCGAGTTGGATTGGTTTCACGGCGTCCGGGCTTGTCGCTAAGGCGGTCGCATCTTCTGGTTTCTCCTCTCGGTAGTCAGGGTCGGAGTGCTGACTTCACTCCGGCCCTGCGTTCTCACCATAGCGAGATCTGGGCGTACACTTTTGTGACATTTAGATAAAAAGTGTTCACCTTTCGGTATGCTACGGCCTTCCTCGCGCGTCATTTACTTTGGCTTATCGCGGTATGCGGCGTAACGGAGAAATATTTCCCCGTGCGCAAATTGCGCCGTCCGTCGCCGTTTTAGGCACTCCACCGCGCACGTGCAAAGCAAGCGGCATGCCACTGGCCTACGCTTAGTTTAACTTCACTACGGTAAGTAGCAGTATCGGTCGGATAGAGATTCGACCAGATCGCAAACCGGGCACGCGTTTTCAACGTGTAAACTCGCAATATGCCGCAATGGGATTACTTTTGGTCCTATCAGGAAGCGACAGCGGAATCGTCCGACCATATCGACGAGTGCCAATACGCAGATCTCCTGATGGGAAACCCGACACGTAAAGTTTCTTTCGGACTTGATCCAGGTATCAAAGGGTACGTTGAGCGCCTTCAAGACGCCGGTATCGAAACATTCGAGTCCTGCGAAGGCGGCAAGGGGCACGCATACCCCGAGCCTGCCGTGCGATTCCACGGCGGCCCCGAAGCTGGATGGCGCGCCCTGTCAGTCTGTCTTAGCTACAAGTTCCCAATATCGTGCCTGCGCCGCATTTGGTGCGTGCTTGAAACAAACGAACCCAACGGGCCGTATTGGGAAATTACTTTTTGCCGGCCTTGCTAAAGCCTTTTGCAGGCATCACAGAGCGGCTTGCCGCCGGTGCCGGACACGCGATGTTCAGGTTTGATGCGCTTCCCGTCAGGGCAATTTTCGTGGTCGTGATGTACGTTCCGGTGTGTGGGCGGATATTCTTCGGAGTTTGTGTGATATGTCGCCATTGTTTGTCCCCTTTGTTGTAGGGTTGTTTCGCTTACCTCTCAATCTCAGATGCGCACGCTCAATGTCAACAGAACGTGGACAGGCGATAATCGCTCGGTTGTAGTCGGGGAAGCGTTTACGCTGTTCGGTTTGACCGCCCCTCACGCTCGTAGGCAAACTCATTCATAGGGCGGCAGTCGCCCGACCCGCGCGATCGCGCGCTACTGGAAGTTTATATCGAGATGAAACCCGGCCACACAGTCGCGCTCGCGCTCGTCATAACGGCGCTTTCGACCGTAGCAATTACACCGGCGCGTCACGCTTATGCGCAGGATGTTCAGGAAGGGTACTCGAACGAGGATCGGTCGAATGGCGACAGCGCGCGGCCTGGAATTGAAGGGAAACCAGACTCTGGGTGCCTGTGCACCGGTACAGTTGACAGCGGTGAAGGTATAGGGAATCTCACTCTTATCTTCGATCGGGGCCATTTGACCAATTTTTCCTTGTATTGGAATTCGGAAAACTTCGCGTACGGCACAATGAAAGGTCGGATAAACCGCAAGAAGATCAAATTCACCGGAAATGCGGGGGATGATTGTACGGTCACCGGAATCGGTAAGGGCGACGATTGGAACCTTTCAGGACAGTACGAGTTCCGGGGGGAATGCGCGGAGTTCTTCGGGGGCGGGACTTTTTCTACTGGCGGCTATATCCCTTGCGCTTGCACTTACGATCCGAGCGCAAGAGAGTGGCGTGCAAACGACTGAAGAATCCGAGACAACATCTTACCTCAACCCCGGCTTCATCCCGCTCAAATTGCGTTAAGTACATACTCCCGGAAGAATCCCGGATCTTTCTCAGCGCGCGCAACGGCACACCTCGCCAACATTCGTCGATGCGTCGAAAAAGTAGATTGCCGAATGGGCATATATCCTGCTATTTCATCGGCCTTGGATGCCGCAGCCAAACCTCTTGGCCAGTTGCTTGCCGGATTGGGCACACGCCTTCGCTCCCTGCGTAATCAGAAGGGTTGGACGCTCGAACAATTGAGCCTTCGTACGAAGCTCTCGGAACCGTATCTATCGCGAATCGAGAGTGGACGACGCCAGGCATCGCTGGCGGCGCTCATGACCTTGGCTCGTACCTTTTCGATGCCACTGGCTTCGCTGCTCGAAGATGTGCCGGTGTCGGCTTCGCCTCGAGTTGTGATCCAGGCCGGCACTTCGTCAGAGCATCAGGCCAACGGTTTGCAATATCGCGTGGTTTCTGGCGACGCGCCAAAGGGTAGTTTGCACGCGGTCCATGTGACGATTCCTCCCAAGCGGGAACATCAAAATTTCTACCACCACGATGGCGAGGAATGGCTTTACGTACTGTCAGGTCATCTGCGGCTGATATTCGAGGATGCGGAACACCTGCTGAAACCGGGAGACTCGGCTCATTTCGAAGCTTCGACGCCACACCGTTTGGCGGCGACCGGTCGGCACAGCGCCGAAGCGGTGATCGTCTCGTGCGCCTCTCCGCAGCCGTCGCTCATGCTGGCGCCCACCAAGCCCCGAATGTTGAAGATCCGTTCCATCGAGCCCTCTTGAGCTAGTCCAGGGGATACAGAACGCCGGTGAGCCGAGCACTATTGTTCACAACCCAAGCTGGTGAAAGCGCAAAAGCGGAGCAAAAATGCTGGTTGAAATAAGCTACGCGTTCGCGATGAATTCCTCACGTAGTTTTTTCAGGAAGTCATAGAATTGCATAAAAGTAGGATCTTTGGCCTGTTCCCCGGTCGGCAGGGATATCTCACCGGGCAGAGTGTCAGGTCGGATGTGTATTTTTCCGTCTTGCAGTTCTTCTCCCTTTACGTGAGCCTGAAGATAAAATAACAGCAGCTTTGCTTGAGCCCAAGGTATGGTAACAGCTAGATGCTGCTTAACGGTGTTCGGAACTGTTGATTGATCAAGCTGACCAAAGATCAGTTTCAAATCCCATGTGCTTGATTCCAAGAACACATTGTTTGCGTAGGTGGAAGTGAAATTGGGTGTTTTCTCGTACTCCGGCTTAGCTGGTTGTGAGGGTATCGATTCGTCTGCCATTATCTCACTCCAGCCCTTTTTATGAGGCCTTCGGATTTCAGTGATTTAGGTCCTATCTCAGCCATTCTGTTCCAGCCACCCAATGCTGGCTTGGACAGTTGACCTTTCGTCAACGCGTCGATTCTTGCGACGGTATCTTCACCGGTCGGAACTAGATGGTCAATCAAATCATCCGCTCGCACGATCGGGACGGCGCGCATTCCTGTGAACAGGTCGCTAGCAGTGTCTAACGTCCAGTTTCCAGGAGCTCCTAGCCACCGGATCACTTGTTCAGGTGATTTCCCTATTCGCCTAGCTAGTCGAGCCTTGGTGAAGCCCTGATCCTCAAGTACATGGAATCGTGCAACGATTTCCGCATACAAACGATTACGTAGTTCCTCACGGAAGAATGCTAGTCTTGCGAGAGGAATCTGATCGGATTCGAGGTCGAGTATTTCATCGAAGATCTGCTCCGTCGAGATAGTCATCGGGATAATTTCCTCTGAGAGGATCGCTCCAAAAGTGAAGATTCCATTCCGTCGCACAACGACTGATAGCTGCTTTCCATTCGTCCGATTCGAAGCGACCCAATGGAAGGCGCTCTTCCCACGTCAAAGCGATGAATACATTCTTTTCTGCAAATCGACCTAGTAGTCGGATGCCAGGGTGTGGATCTCGGCATCGGACATCCCAAACCTCGTCGCCGTCTGGTAGCAATCGCGCCATGTATGCTGCCTTTGCTCTCCGAGGATCGGCGGCGACTGTTATCCAAGGGTCTCGAACAAATACGGTTAAGTCTGAAAGTACGTAGCCCCATCGAAATTCCTGTTGTGGGCTGTCCCACGAATTGATCAATAACTCTTCGATTGACTTGGACACGTACATAGCTCGTCGGTGCTTCGGGACCGCAAGGAGAGGCCAGAACCGCGCCAAACGACCGATATCGCAGAGGTATTGGATCTCCTCACGTACTGACATATAAATCAGCACCCCGGGGGTGTCAACCAGCAAACACGATTAAATTGACTCATATGCTTGATAGTTCATGGATAAAAGCCTAGTAACACCATGAACAAATCGCCGGCCGAACGGCGCGCTCTGATACTCGGCATGAGGTCGAGGGCGTTTCGATCCGCGCAATCTCTGGCATGTCTGGCGCGAGCAAAAAAACTATCATCAAGCTGCTAGCCGATGCTGGCAGAGCGTGTGCTCAGTATCAGGATCGGACGCTGAGAAATCTACCATGCAAGCGCATTCAAGCTGACGAAATTTGGAGTTTTGTCTACCCCACGCGAAGAGCATGCCTGGGCAAACTGAACGACTTACCGAAATTTCAATGACGTAGGTTTTGCGGAGTGACCCACGAGGACATCGTTCGATCTCTCCTGACTTACCTGCGATCGGTGACGGCCTCCCCGGATTTAGCCTACGACGAGGCGCCCACCCGGATGAGCGGAGGCTTTGACGCCACTATCCTCAGATTCAGTTTGCAGAGCGCGCCCGATCCGTTTTCCGGTCCGCTCGTGCTGCGACTTTTTCAGCCAACCGTCAATGCAGACCGCGCGCCGCGAGAAGGAGCCGTGCAGAACGCGCTCGCCCAACTGGGTTATCCGGCGCCGCACGTCTTTGCCGCCGAAGCGCGCATCGAGCCATTAGGCGGTCCCTTCTTGATCATGGAACGCATGCCCGGCCGCGTTATTGGATCGGAACTTGAAGGCCTGAGCATCAAGGGCATCGGCATCGGCCAGACCCTGAATATTCTCCGGCAGTTGCCGCGCATTCGCCGCGAAGTGCTGCGGCTGTGGGACCAGGCGCAGACGCGCTTGCACGCGATCCCAGTCAAAGGTTTCGCCGATCTGGTTGCGAGCGCCGGCGTCCCTCCCGAAAATTTTACTTTCGATTCCGAACTCGCGCGCCAGCGCGCCTCGGTCGAACAGTTTGGCCTCAGCGGACTTCGGCCCGCCGTCGACTGGCTCACGGCCAACACGCCGCGCCAATCAACAACGGTTATCTGTCACGGCGACTTTCAGCCGTTCAACGTTCTTGCCGACAATGGCCGCCTGACCGCGGTGATCGATTGGGTGAAAGCGACCATCGCCGAACCCGCCTTCGACTATGGCGCCGTGATGGCCATCCTAGCGACGGTGCCGATTCGCGTCCCGGCGGGAGTCCATCGAATGCTGCGCGCGCTGATGAACAACCTTGCGCGCACCCACTCGCGTCAATGTGGTACCACGCCGGAAACCGAGGCGGCCCTGCGCTACTACCAGGTGTTCAATTGCCTCGTTCAGCTGGTCACCGTCGGCAAGAGCCGCGCGCAAGGAAACCTGACCCAGGGCGCATACAACTCCGCTGTCGGCGTCGCGAACCTGGTCAACCACGTACATCTACTGACCGGACTCAACCTCACTCTTCCGGCAAACTAGATAGCTGCTGCGCTGCCGGGAAACGTTCGCCGGCGCACGCGTGAAAATCCTGAACCCCGAAGAGGAGATATCCAATGAAGAAGATTCTGTTGTCATTGGCGCCAGTCTCGGTCGAAACGCTCAAATTCTTGATCCAATGCTCGCCGGGGGTTCCCGAATTCGGCGTTATTGACGGCCACGAACTGGGCGGGGAAGAGCTTGCCACCGCCTTCGCGAAGGCGGACGTCGTCCTCGGAACCTGGACTTTCAAGCGCATCGGGAAGGATTTGGTCGCCAGAACGGGATCGCTCAAGCTGATCCAGCAGCCCAGCATCGGTTACGACAATATCGACCTCAAAGCGTGTTCCGAGCGGGGAATCCTCGTTGCCAATTCGCCAACCGGAAATGTCGCGACTGTTGCCGAGCACACCATCGCGATGGCACTGGCTTTGGTGCGGAAGCTGGTTCGCGCCAACGTCGGCGTGCGCGCGGGCCGATGGGACCGGCTGACGCTTGCGCCCTCAGAAATCGGGGGCAAAACCTGGGGCGTGGTCGGTTTTGGCGAAATCGGGCGCGCCGTGGCGCTGCGGCTCCGGCCGTTCGGCCTGGCCAAAGTGCTGTATGCCGCTCCGCGCCAGGCTGCGAAGGAGGTGGAGGAGCAGTACGGCGTCGAGTACAGCTCCCTGCCGATGCTGTTGAAAGCGAGCGACATCGTCAGTCTCCACGTGCCGTTGACCGATTCGACTCGCAACCTGATCGACGCCGGCGCGCTTTCGTCGATGAAATCCGGAGCCTATCTAATCAATCTGTCCCGTGGAGGAGTCGTCGACGAGGCTGCTCTGGCCGATGCCCTTCTCAAACACGTGATCGCAGGCGCCGCCACCGACGTTTTTGTCGAAGAACCGCTAGGCGCTGCGGACCCCTTGCTCAAGGTCCCGGAGGACAAGATTCTGTTCTCTCCTCACATCGCCGGCATGTCCCCCGAAAGCATGCGCAGAATCCTGACGGATTCGGCAGAGAACATCGCCCGCGCCCTCGCCGGCCAGAATCCGCTGCACGTGGTCAACTCATAGTACGAAGTTGGGCTAGCGATGCGGACGTCTGAATGGCTGCGGCTCCTCTGACGACATCCGCACTGCGCGCAGTATATCGGTCTTCGTCACGATTCCCTGGAGTGCGCCGGCGCCGTCCATCACCAGAATCATTTGTGCGTTTTGCTCGCGCAGCAACAGGCGTAGCGCCTCGCTGAGGTCGCAGTCGTCCGTCACGCGAATCGCATTGCGCTCGGCGCATTCACCGACCGCAGTTTTGTCCCAATCCTCTGGCGCGACTCGGCTCACGTCGGAAATGGAAACCGTCCCGACCACCTGCTCGCCTTCATAAACCGGGAAAATCGTGTGCCGGTGATGAGCCGCGACGCTGGTGACGAATTCGCGAATCGTCGACTTTGCCTGCGCGGCGACTACGTCT
>Ga0210398_10007009_pt1 | contig 10273 bp, 5 predicted proteins | sample IncBWC4OmetaG_FD_161047 | JGI IMG/M metagenome (GOLD analysis project Ga0210398, IMG submission 161047) | Forest soil microbial communities from Barre Woods Harvard Forest LTER site, Petersham, Massachusetts, United States - Inc-BW-C-4-O | ecosystem: Environmental > Terrestrial > Soil >...
GGTCTTGGCGGAGCTAAGGTCATAGATGCCGTCGGCATAGGTGATGCCGGCCAGGATCACTTGCCGGTAAGACGTGTCGCCGGTGGCCGCACTGACAAATCCGACGTTATATCGGGCGCCGGGTTCGCTTTGCAGCACGTCAATCTCCCCGGAAACGGGGTCGATCGTGAGGCCTTTTGGCCAGGAGACGAAGGTACCGTTGAGCAGGGTATTGACGGGCCTGAACAGATAGGCTGAGCGGCCGGCTCCCTGGACATAAAGGACCGAATCACCATAGGACGGCGATAGGGACGCGTCGGTAGTAAAGATTGATGAAGGCTGAACAGAAGCGCCGGTGGAAAGGTCCGAACCCGTATGGGTGAGGGACTTGCTGCATCCAGATAATAACACGGCGGAGACGACCAATGGTCGCAAACGGGTGGTTAAGGGCATAGATAACGGGATTAACGTGTTGTTAAGAGGATATCTGGATTGAGTACAAAGTACACAATGTATCCGGAAGATAAAAGCTTTTTGGTGAATATTTCTCCAGGGGGCGAGACAGGGGGTGTCAAGGCGGAGACGGTGGGGTGTCGAGTTTGTAGGTCTTCATAAAATATGTCCCACAATCTTTTATATATTTATAAAATTCGTAATCATTTTCGCAGCTTTTGATAAAATCATAGCTAGGCCGGTACATGTGCATGAAAAGTTCGAGGGCGGGCCGGTCCAGGCCGGTGATTTGCCGGACCAGGCGCTGGTTAAACCGGTAGTCGACGTATTTCTCCTGTTCTTCTTCGATCAGCCTGGCTTTCAGGGCGAGCATCTGCCGGTTGCGGCGGGCGCCGAATATCATATCGAGATTGACGCCTGCGCCGCCCTCCCCCTGCCCGATGTAGTCGGGCTCGTAGTCGAAGATCTTTCGGTATTCCTCCCGGTTCTCCATGGAGTCGTACCGGTACGCTTTGGGGCGGACGACGACCAGCGGCAGGCTGTCAACGGCGACAGCGAGGCTGATATCCATCGGGGAATTGATGTCGATGCTCCGGATCGGGAATTTAGCGGTGGCTCTTCCGAGATAGGAGAAAGAGACGGAGTCTTTTCGCGACACGCGAAGGCGGTATTGCCCGGTGGAATCGGTCATAGTGCCAACGCCGGAGGTGGAAAAGACGCTGACTCCCGGCATGGCAAAATAGCGGGAGCGGTCGTAGACCGTACCGTGGACCTCTATTTGTCCGAAGGCGCTGTGGCGCCCAACAATAAGAATGGCTAGCAGGATCGGCAGCGCTTTATTCAGGGGCATGCGGGTCATGGTCTTGGTCTATTCGGCGCGGAGTTTAATTCAGCGAGGCGTCCATCCGGATCGTTTCCAGGTCGACGTCTTTGTAATTTCGGATCTCGTTATAGAGCGTATCTCTTTCCACGGGTTCGCGGCCAACCTGGCGGATGAGCGTCACCAGCTGGGCAGTAGACAGGCTGGGTGTCTGCTCTTCACTGCCGGCCATCGAATAGATTCGCGTCGTGTCGTCGATGGTGCCGTCAAGGTCGTTCACTCCGAAGGAGAGGGACAGTTGGGCGTTCTGGCGGCCCAGCATGGGCCAGTAGGCTTTGAGGTGCGGGAAATTGTCCATATAGAGCCTGGCCACGGCGTAGAGCTTCATGTCCTCCACGATCGAACTCTCGGGCACATGGCTCATATCGTTGTCCTTGTTGCGGAATTTCAGCGGAATGAAGGTATTGAATCCACCGGTCCGGTCCTGGAGGTCACGCAGGCGATTCATATGATCAATGCGGTGCGCAAAGGTCTCGATGTGACCGTAGAGCATGGTCGCGTTGGTATGCATGCCTTCGCGGTGCGCGGCTTCATGGATCTTCAGCCAGCCTTCGGCATCGACTTTGTCGGCACAAATGATCTTCCGTACGTCGGGGTGAAAGATCTCGGCCCCGCCGCCCGGCAGGGAGTCCAGTCCGGCAGCATGGAGCTTCCGGATCCCTTCTTCGACCGTGAGCTTAGCCTTTCGGAACATATAGTCGAGCTCTACCGCCGTAAAACCTTTGATATGAAGACCCGGACGATGGGCTTTGATCTGCTGCAGCAGTTCGATGAAGAATTCGAGGTTCATTTTTGGATGAACGCCGCCGACGATATGGACTTCAGTCACGGGCTTCCCGTCGTAACTTCTGACAATATCCAGCATTTGCTGCTGGGTGAGCTCCCAGCCTTCATCGCGATGTGCGTAGAGCCGGGAGTAGGAACAAAACTGGCAGGTGAAGACGCAAACGTTGGTGGGTTCGATGTGGAAGTTGCGGTTGAAATAGGTCACGTTGCCGTGGAGCCGTTCGCGGACGTGGTTGGCCAGTGCGCCGAGAAAGGGGAGACTTGCCTTTTCAAATAATTTTATTCCTTCTTCCTGGGTGATTCGCTGTAGGGCCAGGATTTTTTCGCCGATTGGCTGTAGGTCTGTGGGTGCGGTACTCAGCAATGCGTCGAGGCCTGTCGTCATCGTGTTCATATTCCCGATTTATTCAGCAAAATTAATAAATTCTTTACCTTTCCGATCTTATGAATATTCGATTCCGGCTGATCCTGATGAATTTTCTCGAATTCTTCGTTTGGGGGGCCTGGCTGATTTCGTTGGGGGACTATATGTTCAATGTGCTCCATTTCGACGGCAAACAAGTTGGAAGTATTTACGGTACGATGGGGGTAGCCTCAATATTTACCCCTGCATTATTCGGGATTGTGGCGGATAGATGGGTGAATGCGGAACGGGTGCTCGGCCTTTGTCATATCGCGGGAGCAATCATGTTGGTGTGGGCGTCAACGCAGACGAACTTTGGGGTCTTCTATGTCGCAATGCTTTTCAACTGCTTCTTCTTCATGCCGACGATCGCGCTCAACAACACGGTATCCTATATCCTTCTTGTAAACCGCGGGTTCAATGTTGTAAATGATTTTCCGCCGATCCGCGTTTGGGGGACGGTGGGCTTTGTCTGTGCGATGTGGGTCGTCGATCTATGCGGCTGGAAGCAAAGCCCTTATCAGCTGTATGTGAGCGCGGCGGCAGGTCTGGCGCTTGGCATCTACGCCTTTACGCTCCCCGCCTGTTTCCCGGTCCGAACGGGCCCGAAACCGAGTCTCTATGCTTCGCTTGGCCTCGATGCATTCGTCCTGTTCAAAAGGCTGAAAATGCTCATCTTCTTTCTATTTTCCATGCTGCTGGGTTTTGCACTGCAGATCAGCAATGCGTTTGCTTCACCTTTTATCAGTGATTTTGCCAAGGTCCCGCAGTATGCGCAGTCGTTCGGTGTCCGGCATACGGGGCTGCTGATCTCTATTTCCCAGATCTCCGAGACGATGTTTATCCTGACGATCCCCTACTTTCTGCGGCGGTTTGGAATCAAGCGGGTGATCCTGATGAGCATTTTCGCGTGGGTATTCCGGTTCGGGTTGTTTGGGATCGGCAATCCGGGAGCCGGACTTCCTTTTCTCGTACTATCCATGATCGTCTATGGGATGGCGTTCGACTTTTTCAATATTTCCGGTTCGCTTTTCGTCGAACGCGAGGCTGATATCAAGATCCGGGCCAGCGCGCAGGGGTTGTTCATGCTGATGACGAATGGGATCGGTGCGTGGCTCGGCACTTTTCTCAGCGGCCTGGTTGTCGATCATTATACGGAGAACGGCATTCGCGACTGGCACAGTATCTGGCTGATTTTTGCGGGGTATGCGCTGGCGCTGGGGATGGTGTTTCCGGTGGTTTTCCGGTACAAACATACCGCGACGGACTCAAAGGTTCCCGTGTTGAGCCATTGAGGGACAGTCCAAACGAAAATCCATATATAGCAAATAATATGAAGAATGTTCTTCTTCCGCTTGCCTGTCTCCTGGTCCTGATTGCCGCTCCTGATGCCCAGCATTTCGTACCCGGCGGCCCCGGCAAGCCATCCTCCTCCGCGTCGGCTGTTCCGACATTGCCGGACAGGTACAATGTCACATTCAATGAGCCGGGACCGGGATCCGCCGCTTCGATGCCGTTGGGCAACGGCGACATCGGCCTCAACGTCTGGGTAGACCCGGGCGGTGATCTCCTCTTCTATGTCTCCAAAACGGACGCCTGGGGCGGCGAAAAAGATGCTGCCGCGGACCCCTGGATGCAGCAGGGCGGTGTGCTCATGAAACTTGGCCTCGTCCAGGTTGCTCTCAGTCCCAATCCCTTAAAGACCAACGGCCCTTTTCGCCAAACACTTTGTCTCCGCGAGGGTGAGATCCGGATCACGGAAGGGGAGGGGGCGAGCGCGGTCAACTACCGCATCTGGGTGGATGCCAACCACCCCGTCATCCGCGTGGAGGTCGCCGGCGGCGAACCGCTCCAGGCCACCGTGACGCTGCACGACTGGCGCCTCCTACGGGGCGATACCATCCTGCCGGAAGCCCGTAACCGCCTCACGTGGTTCCACCACAACCCGCCCAAAGGCGATCCCCGCCTCGCTGACCCGCACCTCGCAGACATTACTTTCGGTGCTGCGCTCGAAGGCCCAGACCTCATCCGCAGGGACGATTCCACCCTCCGTTCCCGGACAGCCCGGAAGTCCCAACTCATTTCTATCCACCCGCTAACGGTGACAAACACCCGCTGGCTTTCGGTGCTGGACCGCCAGCTGGCCAATACCGGCCGGCTCGATCTGGCAGCCACCCGTCAGGCGCACCACCAGTGGTGGGAGCGGTTTTGGTCCCGGAGTTATATTTTCCTCCACGATCCCGCTGATAAGGGTCGCGACCCCGGTGATGATACCGGCGACGCCGGCCACGCCGGCGCCTCTGTAACCGACAGCGTTACGCGGGGCTATATCCTCCAGCGCTTCGTCACCGCCTGCGCGGGCCGCGGGGCCTACCCCATCAAATTCAACGGCTCCATCTTCGTCGTCGACAACCCCGGCCGGACGGCAAACGGCCAGCCCGCACCCGAAAATGCCGACTTCCGCGCCTGGGGCGGCCAATACTGGTTCCAGAATACCCGGCCCATGTACTGGCCCCGGCTTGCTGCCGGTGACTTCGACCTCATGCTGCCCCTGTTCAGGATGTACCTCCATATGCTCCCCGAAAATGCCGTCGCCGTACGACAATATTACGGCCATGATGGCGCCTACTTCCAGGAAACAAGCCCCTTCTGGGGCGGCCTGCCTTTTATGGGACCCGACGAGCAAGCCCTGTATACGCATCATTATTTTACGCCGATCCTGGAGCTCAGTATGATGGGACTGGATTACTATCAATACACGGGCGACAATAATTTCGCCCGGCAATACCTGCTGCCGATCGCCTCGGCCGGTCTCGAATTCTTCCGCAGGCATTTTCCCCGCGACGAGGACGGCCGGCTTCTTCTGGATCCCGACAATTCTATCGAGATGTTCTGGAAGGTGCACGACCCGGCCCCGGATATCGCCGGGCTCAGGGCCGTTGTCTCCCGCATGATCGGCCTGCCGGATAATCTCGTCCCAGGCGACCTCAAAGCCCAATGGCGCGAGCTGCGGTCCATTCTTCCACCGCTTCCCATCGACTCATCGGGCCCCGCTCCCCGTCTCCTGCCATACACCGGCCCCCAGACAGCGAAGTCCCACAATGAGGAGAACCCGGAACTCTATACCATCTATCCTTTCCGGCTCTACGGCCTGGATAAGCCCGGCCTCGAGACGGCCAGGCACAGCTTCGACGTCCGCCAATGCCCGCAAAAAGGCTGCTGGTCGCAGGACCCCATCCAGGCGGCGATGCTGGGCTATGCGGATATAGCGGCGGAAGATGTTCGTTACAACCTTACCCGGAAGGACGCCCGATTAAAATTCCCGGCTTTCTGGGCGGCGGGCCATGACTATCTGCCGGACGAGGATAACGGCGGGAACGGCGAGAATGGGCTTCAGCAGATGCTCCTGCAGGCCGATGGTAAAAAGCTTCTGCTCCTGCCCGCCTGGCCTGCCGGCTGGGATGCCGATTTCAAACTGCATGCCCCTTACAGCACTATCGTCAAAGGACAGGTCCGAAATGGTCATCTGGTCCGGCTCACCGTAACGCCGGCAGCACGTCGCTCCGACGTGATCGACTGTTCGCTGCACGCAGCGCAGCCTACCCCTTAAGATCGCAGCCCACCCCTTAAAATCACCCCCTGCCATTTTCGGACGTATGATGAATATTTCCGGCTCTGCCCTTACCATTTGCTGGCATCGGAAGCCTCCGGAAGAAAAAAAGATTAAATCGGTTGCGTAAAATTCCCGATTAATTTACCTGTTAATCGATAATTAAAGGCTTTGTTAATGTCCCGCACGTTCTTTTGTATCCTAAAGCCGCGGGGTGCGGCTTGTAAACCTAAAACATTGCTTGTATGAAAAAATGTCTGCTACTGTTCCTGTTGGCATTATCCCTCCTTGGAGCCAGTGCCCAGGACCAAACGGTCAGAGGAAAAGTCACTGACGAATACGGCAAACCACTGGCCGGCGCGACAGTGACCATCAAAGGCACCAACCTCACTACAACCACGGACGAGAAAGGAAACTTCCAGCTCAACACCGGGAACAGCATTAAACCTGTCTTCACCATTTCCTTTGTAGGTTATGAAAGTTTCGATTACACCTATAAAGGTAAATCCGGGTTCTCCGTCCAACTCCACCAGGACGCCAAGACCCTGGGCGACGTAATCGTTGTTGGTTATGGCGTGCAGCGTAAGCGGGACGTTACCGGAGCCACGTCCGAAGTGAAGGCCGAACAAATCGTCAAAAAACCCATCGTGCGGGTGGAAGAAGCGCTGCAGGGCACCGTCCCCGGCGTGACCGTACAAAGTGTCAACGGGATGCCGGGAGCCGGCCTCGCTGTCCGCATCCGGGGAACGGCCTCTATTAACAATAATAATGATCCACTCTACGTCATCGACGGGCAGATCGGCGGGGACATCTCCACCATCTCGCCCAACGACATCGAGTCGATAGAGGTCCTGAAGGACGCCTCTGCGACCGCGATCTACGGATCCAGGGGTTCCACCGGCGTCGTGATCATCACTACCAAATTAGGAAAGGAAGGCAAAGCGCGCATCGATATCAACCCCTGGGTAAAGAAAGAGGAGATCGCCAAAGAACTGCCGATTATGAACGCTTACCAGTTCGCCATTGCGACGAATGCCCAGTATGCCACAACCGGCCAGCCTGCGGCCTTCACCGCCGCACAGATCCAGACCTTCCAGACGACCGATAAGGGAACCAACTGGCAAAAGGCCATCCAGGACAAGCCCTGGGTTCAGAACTACCAGATCTCGGTTTCCGGCGGTTCCAACGACCTGAAATATATCGTCTCCTATCTGCATCTCGATCAGCCCGGGCTCATCCTCAACCAATGGTTTCGTACCGATATCGCGCGCGCCAATTTCCTGATCAAGGCCAGCGACCGGTTGAGCCTGCAGTTCAACCTCACCGGATCGTTGCCGCACAATCGCAACACGCAGTACCAGGGGGATATCACCGACCCCTTCGCCGAAGCCTATGCCTGGGACCCTACCTCACCCATAAAAGACGCGAATGGAAATTTCATCCTGGAATCCCAATATGCCGCGCTGGGCATCAATCCCGTCGCACAGGAGACCAATGGCCTCAATGATAATAGTTCCACCAACATCGAAGCGTCGGGTATCCTCACCTACCGCATCATCAAGGGCCTGACCTTCACGTCCAATAATAGCTATTCCAACACCTCCAATACCAACCGCCAGTTTTACGGACCCGGAACGAGCACTTACCTGGCAAGCCCCAGCAACGGCTACGCTTTGGTAGATAATTCTACCGGTCATGGCTTCCAGAACAGTAATTATTTTACCTATAAAGGCGTCTGGGGCGATCACGAGCTCACCGTCACCGCACTGTACGAACAATCCATGGGGACCAGCTATAACAATCAGAGCAGATCCGCCAACCTGTCCACCTATGGCCTCGGCTACTGGAATCTCGGCCTGGGCGCCGTTCAGACCACCACTTCCGGTTCGGCCCCCGGCTACTCTTCTCAGGCTCTTCAATCCTATATGGGCAGGGTAGAGTATAAGTTCAAGGACAAATACCTGCTCAACGGAACCATTCGCGACGACGGTACTTCCGTACTGACGCAGAAATATAGCGTCTTCCCTTCCGCTGCGGTAGGGTGGATCGTTTCCAAGGAAAACTTCCTGGCCGGTTCACAGACCATCTCCTTCCTCAAACTGCGCGCCAGCTACGGGGTGACAGGCAACCAGACGGTAGGCCCTTATTCCACGATCCCCACGGTAGGTGTAGGTGGCGTTGAAAATGCAACCGGCTATCCCTATAACGGCAATCTGTCTCCCGTATCCGTCTATACGCCACTCTCGACGGTACCTTCCACGAGCCTCAAATGGGAACGTAACAATCAGACGGACGTGGGTATCGATGCCGCCCTGCTCCATGGCGTCATCAGCTTTACGGCTGATTATTACTACCGGAAGGTCACCGACCTGCTTTACAATAGGACGGCGCCGGAATACGATGGCGGCGGCAACGTCCAGGTCAACCTCGGCAGCCTCTATAACAAGGGCTTCGAATTCGATCTCGGTGCGACACCCGTCAGCACCCGCAATTTCAAATGGACGACCAATGGCATCTTGTCCATCAACCGCAACAAGCTGCTTACCCTGAACGGTCTTGACAATGTGATCACGAACAATATCGGCTCGGCGCAGACCGGCGCATCCATCCTTAAGGTAGGTATGCCTCTGGGTGAGTTCTACGGTTACAAGTTCCTCGGCACCTGGAAGACCAGCGAAGCGGCTCAGGCGGCCCTCTACGGCAACATACCCGGCGACTCGAAATATTTTGACGTGCTGGGAACGCATAACATCAATACCACCGATGACCGCATCCCCATCGGCAACGGGGCGCCCAAATATTCCTTCTCCTGGTCCAATGACCTTTCTCTCGGGAATTTCAGCCTAACGATGCTCTTCTATGGCACACAGGGTGGCCAGATCTTTTCCGGAACGTTTCCCTATACCTATGGCGGCCTTGGTGATGCACGCAATGCCACCAATGTAGGTATCCTGAATGTTTGGACACCGACGCACCAGACCGATGTCCCTACCTTTAGCCCCAGCAGCAATAACACGATCAACAGTAGTCGCTGGGTATTCGACGGCAGCTATATCAAGTTGAAGAATATCGCCCTTTCCTATCACCTGCCGCAAGCCCTGATCGGCCCGGCGGTCAAGAACCTGGAAGTATATGTCAGCGGACAGAACCTGTTCACCATCACCAAATACCCGGGCTACGATCCTGAAGTGACCAACATGACTAACGGCATCACTCAGGGCCTGGAGACGGGGATCATTCCCAACCCGCGGTCTTACACCTTCGGCATAAGGGCCGGATTCTAAAGACGCGGGCACGTATCCCGGGTAAAGACATTAACCCATCATTTAAACGATTTGTATATGAACTTCAAATATTTCCTTCCCGCTGTATCGATCGTCCTGCTGCTGGGAGCGGCTTGTCAGAAACTTAAGGAAAACCCTTTGTCCAGCCTCACCCCGAGCAGCTATTTCAAAACGCAATCCGACCTTGACGCCTCGGTATCCGCTATCTATACCGAACTGACCCCGGACTATGCGTTTGGTTTTACGACCCGCATGACGTCCTGCTTCGGAGCCGATGATCTTACCACCGACCCGGGTCTGAACAAAGGGGATATGCGCGCTTTCGACGAGCTCAACGGCGCCAGCAACAACGCCAGCCTTTTCAACCAGTGGCAGGGCCCCTGGAACGCCGTCTACCAGGCTAACAATGTGCTGACCAATTACAAAACTGTTCCCACGCAAACCCCTTCGGAACTCCTGGCGGTCAACCAATCCATCGGCCAGGCTTATTTCCTAAGAGCCTTCTCCTACTACTACCTGGTACGGGTATTCGGGCCGATCCCCGATATTACAACGGTACTGCCGGTGAGCGATCAGCCCCCCCGTGACTCTGTGTCCACGATCTATGCGACAATCGTCAGTGATTTGCAACAGGCTGCCTCCCTGCTGCCGGTCTCTTTTCCCGGTCAGCCCGGCCGTGCGACCTCCGGCGCCGCCCGTTCGTTGCTGGCCGACGTATACCTCACCATGACGGGATGGCCGCTCAACCAGACTTCGTACTATGCACAGGCGGCCGCAGAAGCCGATAGCGTTATCACGTCAGGGACCTATTCGCTGGAGCCTGACTTCAATACGGTCTTCACTACGAACAACGGCCCCGAATCCATTTTTGCCCTGCA
>Ga0210398_10007011_pt1 | contig 10272 bp, 10 predicted proteins | sample IncBWC4OmetaG_FD_161047 | JGI IMG/M metagenome (GOLD analysis project Ga0210398, IMG submission 161047) | Forest soil microbial communities from Barre Woods Harvard Forest LTER site, Petersham, Massachusetts, United States - Inc-BW-C-4-O | ecosystem: Environmental > Terrestrial > Soil >...
AACATGCCTGCACATGGCAATGCCGAATGGAAGGGTGGCCTGCAGACGGGCACCGGTACCTTCACCGCGGGAGACTCGATCGGCGGGGGGTACACGTTCAAGTCGCGGTTCGAAGACGGCCCCGGCTCGAACCCTGAGCAGCTGATCGCCGCCGCGCACGCCGCCTGCTTCTCGATGGCCCTGTCAGCCGCCCTCGAGCGGGCCGGCTCGCCCGTAGAGTCGGTGCAGACCGACGCCACGGTGACCTTGCGGCTCGTCGACGGAGTACCCACCATCACTAAGATCGCCCTGGTCACGCGGGGTCGGGTGCCGGGCGTCGACGAGGCCACTTTCGTCAAGGAGGCCGAGGCGGCCAAGGCGAACTGCCCGGTGAGCCGGGCGCTGGCAGGCGTCCCCGAGATCACCCTGGAGGCGTCGCTCGCATGACCGCAGGCGCACTGACCGCGGACGGCCGTGCGGTGCGGCTCGCCGACGGGAACCAGGTGCCCGTCCTCGGGCTCGGGGTCTGGCAGGTGCCCGACGGGCCAGTGTGCGTGAACGCGGTGCGCTGGGCCCTGGAACTCGGCTACCGGCACGTCGACACCGCCCAGGCCTACGGCAACGAGGAAAGCGTCGGCAAAGCCCTGCGCGAAAGCGGAGTGCCCCGCGACGAGGTGTTCATCACCACGAAGTTCTACCCGGGACGCAAGGATCCCGTCGCCGAGGCGGAGCGGAGCCTGCGCCGGCTCGGCGTCGACCAGGTGGACCTGTACCTGGTGCACTGGCCGCAGGGCGGTCCGCTGCGGGCGTGGCCGGGGATGGAGCGGGCCCGCGAGCGCGGGCTGGCCGCGTCGATCGGCGTCTCGAACTTCGGCGCGGCCGAGCTCGAGCAGGTGATCGCCGCGGGCAGCGTCCCGCCGGCCGTCGACCAAATCCAGCTCAGCGCCGTCCAGTACCGGCGCGGCCTCGTGGAGGCGTGCCTGCGCGAGGCGGTCGTACCCGAGGCCTACAGCCCGCTCGGCACCGGCCGCCACCTGTCCGACAAGCGGGTGGCCGGGATCGCCGCGCGCGCCGGGCGGACCCCGGCGCAGGTGCTGCTGCGCTGGTGCGTGCAGCACGGCTTCCCGGTCATCCCGAAGTCCACGCACCGCGAGCGGATCGCCGAGAACGCGCAGATCTTCGACTTCACGCTCAGCGAGCAGGACATGGCCGAACTCGACGCGCTCGACCGGACCCACGGCACCGACCGCGCCCTCGAACGCGGCTGGTGGTGATAACCCGGTCACACGTGCGGCGCGCCACTGGGACACCATCTGCCGATTGCGCAATCGACCCGCTCTAGTGGTGTCGATTGCGCAATTGACAGGTTCGTCAGGCGCCGATGGAGACGCTCGCCTCCGTGGTGTAGACGAGGAAAGTGAACGTCTCGATGAAATAGAGCCGCACCTGGTCCGCGTCGTGGGACAGGTAGCCGATGGACAGGTCCTGGCCGATCCGGAACTCGTAGTCCCCGCCGCGGCCGGACAGCAGCACAGCGCCGCCGATCGCCGGGGCCCAGACGATGTCGCCGTCGAGGACGCGGGCCAGGTGCTCGCGGATCGGGTAGCCGTGATCGGAGGTCTCGCTCACCGCCGTATACGCGTCCGCGGACAGCAGCAGGGAGTACGGGCCGCCCACGCCGGCCAGCCGCAGCTCGCTCACCGCCTTGCTGACCACGTCGGGGTACGTTTTCACGTCGGCGGGCAGCGTCAGGCCGGGGTTGGACGACGCCGGCCTGACGCCGGTGATCTGGGCCGCCTCATAGCCGTCGAAGATCGCCCGGTCCTCGGCGAAGGCGATCTTCTTAGCGGCGTCCTTGACCGGTTCCCAGTCCGCGTCCTGAGCACCGCGCCCAACGTCGTCGATCTGGCCGCGGTCCAGGGTGAAAGGCACGGTCAGCTCCACCACCGGCATCCACGCGCGCAAGACCGCGCGGATGCCGTCTTCCGGCGGTTCGATGGGGGTCCGATGGCCGGTGCCGACGCCGGCGAGCGTGAGGCCATCCGGGCCCTTGACGTCGACAACGCGACGGCCGGCGACGTGCCGCTTGAAGGTGCGCGTCGCCTCTTCTCCGATGCCGGCCCACGCGGCGTCCGAGATCGGGGCGAGTTCGCGGTGCAGGTTGTCCATCGCCGTGCCTTTCCTATCCCTTGAGAGAGCCGATACCGAGTGAGCCGTCTCCTGCCGGCGCGGCCGCCGCCTCGGCGACGGCGGGAACGGCGGCTTGCGCCGCGGCCGGAGGGCCTGGCGGGTCGTCGAGGAAATCCGCGGGCGGCGCGAAGAACAGGCCGCCGGTGATCGCGGTCGAGAAGTCGAGGATGCGGTCGGTGTTGCCGGGCGGGCTGCCGAGGAACATGTTCTCCAGCATCTCCTCGGTGACCGACGGGGTGGCGGCGTAAGCGATGTAGTAGGTGCCGAACTCCCCGGCGCCCACGTTGCCGAAGGGCATGTTCGCCCGGATGATCTGCCGCTCCTCGCCGTCCGGGCCGGTAATCGTGTTCAGCGCCACGTGCGAGTTAGCCGGCTTGACGTCGTCGGGCATCTCGATGTCGTCCAGCTTCGAGCGGCCTATCACGCGCTCCTGCTCCTCGACGGACAGCGAGTTCCACGCCGGTATGTCGTGCAGGTACTTCTGCACGATCACGTAGCTGCCGGCCGCGAAGTCCGGGTCAGCCTGGGCGCTGACGATCGCCGCCCGGACGCCGGCCGTTCCCCCGGGCGACTCGGTGCCGTCGACGAAGCCGATGAGGTCGCGCTCGTCGAAGTACCGGAAACCCTGCACCTCGTCGTGCACCGTCACCGCGCCGCTGAGCCGGACCATGACCTGGGTGGCGAACTCGAAGCACAGGTCCATCCGGTTGGCCCTGATATGAAACAGCAGGTCGCCTGGGGTGGCGGGGGCATGGTGCCGGGGGCCGCGCAGCTCGCGGAACGGGTGCAGTTCGGCGGGACGCGGCCCGGCGAACAGCCGGTCCCAGGCGTCGGAGCCGATCCCGGCCACGGCTTGCAGCGTGCCCTCGGGGATGCGGAAGCCGACCGAGCGCTGCAGCGCGGAAATGTCAGGCAGCAAGTCCCTGACCGTTTCCTCGCCGCCCGGGTTCACGGTCAGCACCAGGAAGATCGCCGCCGCGGTCAGCGGGCTCACGATCGGCTGTGACACCGGCGGTGGTTCTGGCTGTGGCGGCTCTGACACAGGCGTACTCCCCTGGCCCCTCGGCCCATTAGGCGCGAACGGACTCTAGCTTCCCACACGCCCGTGGCGCACAGCCGGGAAGGTCAGCCGGCGGAGCCGCCGGTGGCGAGTCGCATGAGGTCGGTGTCGAGGTCGATGCCGGGCTCGACACCCCCGGCGCTGCCGAACTCGTGCTGGTAACTGTCCCAGGATTCGTCCCTGACCTGCTGGGCGAACCCGCTCTCCATCAGCAGCACGAGCTCGAGCGCGGCCCGGTCGATGCGCGTGGCCAGCGCCGTGTCGCTCCAGTCCTCGGGGGCGGCGAACAGCGACGTCGGCGCCGTCATGGTGCGCAGGAACGCGAACAGCGGGCGCATCGCCTCATCCGCCACCAGGGCGTGCCTGGCCGTGCCCGCGGTCGCCGCGAGCACCACGGGCTTGGCGATGAGCAGGTCGTTGTCGAGCACCTGGAAGAACGAGGTGAACAGCCCGCTCGCGCCGGCCTTGTAGACCGGGGCGGCGGCGATGACCCCGTCGGCCGCGGCTAGCGCGTCGATCGCCTGCTGCAGCCGCGGCGTGATCAGCTGCGAGGTCAGCGCGGTGGTGATGTCGGTGGCGATCTCACGCAGGTCGATGACGCTAGTGGTCACCTTGTGCTCGTGACGCGCCGCCAGCGCCGCCACGCGCTGCGCGATGCGGTCGGCGAGCAGCCGGGTCGACGAGGGGTCGCTGGTGCCCGCGCTGACCACCGCGACTGCGAAGGTGCTCATCAAGATTCTCCTGAACGTACCGGTGCGACTGCCAGCTTCAAGCAGATCTCTTCAAGCTGGCGCAGTTCGGCGGGGCTGAGTTTCGCGGTCATGACACGGGCGACGTCCCGCGCGTGCCGTCGCCCGATCCTGCGCTGCAGCGCCAGGCCCGCTCCAGTCAGCGAGAGGCGGACGCCCCGTCCGTCCGCCGGGTCCGCCTCGCGGCGGACCAGCCCGCGGTCCGCCAGCCGGTCCACCATCCGGGACAGGGCCGGCTGGCTGAGCAGCACGTGCCGGTTCAGTTCGGACAGCCGGATCGGCGCCGGGCACTTGGACAGCGTGTAGAGGACGTCGTACTCCCGCATGGAGAGGTCCTCCCAGACGTCCTCGGCGGCGAACCGCTTGATCAGCGACGCGTGGGCGGTGAGCAGCGCCTCCCACGCGTCGTTGGCGGGATGCCTGCGGTCGGCCATGGCCGTCAGAGCTCCGGGTACTCGGCCTGGAACTCCGGCGCGCTGTCGGTGTACGGGGACGAGCCGGTGACGTTGTCGCCGCGGTTGGCGTTCGGGCGCGGCTGGCGCGGTGGCTGGTCGCCGTACTTCGCCTTGACCAGCAGCTCGTGGGTCGGGGCCGGCGATGTCTCCGGATCCTGGCGAGCCGCGATCTCCTTGCGCAGCACCGGGATGACCTCGCCGCCGAGCAGCTCAAGCTGGTCGAGCACGGTCTTCAGCGGCAGGCCGGCGTGGTCCATCAGGAACAGCTGGCGCTGGTAGTCGCCGAAGTGCTCGCGGAAGGTCAGCGTCTTGTCGATGACCTCCTGCGGGCTGCCGACGGACAGCGGCGTCAGCTCGGTGAAGTCCTCGAGTGACGGCCCGTGCCCGTAGACCGGCGCCTCGTTGAAGTACGGCAGGAACTCCCGCTTGGCGTCCTGGGAGTTCTTCGCGATGTAGGCCTGGCCGCCGAGGCCGACGATCGCCTGCTTTTCTGTGCCGTGCCCGTAGTGCGCGAAGCGCTGCCGGTAGAACCGGATCAGCCGCACGTAGTGCTCCTTCGGCCAGAAGATGTTGTTGGCGAAGAAGCCGTCGCCGTAGTAGGCGGCCTGCTCGGCGATCTCCGGGGAGCGGATCGAGCCGTGCCAGACGAACGGCGGCACGTCGTCAAGGGGCCGCGGCACGGAGGTGAAGCCCTGCAACGGGGTGCGGAACTTTCCCTTCCAGTCCACGACGTCCTCGCGCCATAGCCGGTGCAGCAGGTTGTAGTTCTCCAGCGCGAGCGGCAGGCCCTGCCTGATGTCCTGGCCGAACCAGGGATAGACCGGGGCGGTGTTGCCGCGGCCGAGCATCAGGTCCATCCGGCCCTTGCTCAGGTGCTGGAGCATCGCGTACTCCTCCGCGACCCGCACCGGGTCGTTGGTGGTGATCAGCGTGGTGCTCGTGGTGACGATCAGGCGCTTGGTGGTCGCCGCGACGTAGGCGAGGAGCGTGGTCGGCGAGGAGCTGACGAACGGCGGGTTGTGGTGCTCGCCGATCGCGAAGACGTCCATCCCGACGTCATCGGTCTTCTGCGCGATCTTGACGAGCGCGTCGATGCGTTCGGCCTCGCTCGGCGTGTCGCCGGTGGTGGGGTCGCGCGTGATGTCGCTGACCGAGAAGATCCCGAACTGCATGGGTAGGCCTCGCCTCCGCTTGGTTATATGCGTTTGCATGGATCCATAACAGCGAAGACGCCGTGCTATTCCCCGCGGCAACGTGGTCAATGGCCCATGCACCACACTCTTTGGTGGTCGATGGGCCACCGACCACCAACCAGGCCGGCCGGCGTCCGCGATCATGAGGTGGCCTGGGGCCGGGCCGCCCGGTAGCGGCGGAAACCGGGGAGCGACGCGCCGATCGCGATCGCGCCGGCCACGGTCAGCAGGCCGCCGCTCAGCGCGCTGATCGCCGGTGACGTCAGCGATCCGACCAGGCCCGCCTCCAGCGACCCGAGTTGCCCGCCGCCCGCGCCGACCACGTAATCCGCCGCGTTCACCCGGCCGCGGAACTCCTCGGGGGTCACCGTCTGCACGATCACCCCGCGGAGCACCACGGTGTACGTGTCGGCCGCGCCGGCCATCCCGAGCGAGAGCAGCGTCAGCCATAGCGACGGGGCGACCGCGAACACCGCGAACGACCCGCCCCACACGGCCACGCACGCGAGCATCGCCAGCCCGTGCCGCGGCACGTGCCGCACCGGCCCGGACAGCACCGCCGTGAGCATGCCGCCGACGCCGATCGCGGCCGGCATCAGCCCGAGGATCCGCGGGTCGCCGCCGAAGCGCTCGGCGTTGATCGCCGGGAACAGCGACAGCGGCAGCCCGAAGAACGTGGCGGTCACGTCGGCGAGGAACGCGCCCGCCAGCACCTGACTCCGCCGGATGAAGGAGAGGCCCTCGCGGGTAAGCGCGAGCTTGCCCTGTTTCCTGTCGCGGGTTTCCGGGGCGGGCATGGCGGGGAGCCGGCCGACGCCGTAGAAGGACCCCGCGAAGGTGACCGTGTCGATGAGGTAGCAGCCCTTGACGCCCACCGCGCCGACGACCACCCCGGCCAGCGCGGGACCGGCGATCAGCATCGTCTGGAAGACGATCCGGTTCAGCGCCATCGCCGCCGCCAGCTGCCCCGGCCGGACCAGTTTCGGGATGAACGTGGTGCGCGCGGGCGCGCTGATCGCGCCGATCGCGCTCGAGGCCGCCTCCAGCGCGTACAGCAGCCACAGCCCGCCAGGGCCGCGGCCGGGGCCGGCCAGCGCCTGAGCGAAGAATAGGGCGGAGACCACCGTCTGGCAGGCGGTCATGGCCAGCACGAGCCTGCGGCGGTCGAACGAGTCGGCGAGCGATCCGCCGGGCAGCGCGATGAGCAGCATCGGGACCAGCGTCGCGACGCCGAGACCGCCCACGGCCGTCGTCGAGCGCGTCATGTCGTACACCTGCAGGGTGAGCGCGAACGTCGTCATCGACCCGCCGACCTGCGAGAGCATGGTGCCGAGCCACAGGCGGCGGAATGCCGGGTGCTCCCGCAGCGGCGTGATGTCGGTGAGCAGCTTCACGCCGTTAATATAACAGCACTTATATAAGTGCTGTTATACCTATGATGGATACCGTGCAGGATCCAACCGAGCAGAGCCGCTGGCGGCCGGTCTTCCGGCTGCTGTCCGGGATGGACGACGAGATCGCCCGCATCTACGCCGAGAACGGCATCCCTGACCTCAAGACGAACTGGGTGCTGGAGATCATCCGGCTGCACGTGCGCGGCCCGATGACGATCGCGGAGCTGGCACGGTCCGTCGAGCGCACGCATTCCGCGATGAGCCAGAAGGTGGCGGCCATGCGGGCGGCCGGCTGGCTGGAGACCTCCCCGGGTCCCGACGCGCGCAGCAAGAAGGTGGCGCTCACTCCCAAGGCCGAACGGGTCGCCGCGAAACTCGCCGCCGAATGGCGGGCCACCGAGGCGTCCGTCGCCGAGATCGAGGCGGAGATCCCCTATCCGCTCACCCGCGCCGCGGGCGACATCGCCGCGGCGCTCACCCGCAAGAGCTTCCACGACCGGATCGCCGAGAAACTCGCGCAGGACCCCGCGTGGGCGGACGGGTGACTATAGACAGACAACCGGCGGCGCGGGACGATCGTGCCGTGTTGAGCGGGCTCGCGGGCAAGGTGGCTGTCGTGACCGGCGGGGCCGGCGGGCTCGGGTCGGCGGCCGCGCGGCGGCTGGCGGCGGAGGGATGCCGGGTCGTCGTCGTCGACATCGACGGCGACGGGTCACGGAAGGTCGCGGCCGAACTCCCCACCGACAGCGCCTGGGCGCAGGCGGACGTCGCCAGGGAAGAGGATGTGGATGGCTACCTGGACGTAGCCACGCGTACGTTCGGAAGAATTGATCTTCACCACCTCAACGCGGGGATCCCCGGAACGCCCGGCGCGTTTCCCGGCCTCGGCACCGCCGAGTTCGACCGGGTCATGGCCGTCAACGTGCGCGGCGTGTTCCTCGGGCTGCGCGGCGCGTTCCGGCGGTACCGGGAGCAGCGGACGGCCGGCAGCGTCGTGCTCACCGCCTCGATCGCGAGCCTGCGCGGCAGCGCCGACCTGATCGCCTACCAGACGTCCAAGCACGCGGTGCTCGGGCTGCTGCGCGGCGCGGCGATGTACGGCGGGCCGCTCGGCATCCGGGTGAACGCGGTGGCGCCGGGGATCGTGCCGACGGACCTGTTTTCACCAACCGGTGAATCGGGGGGCGCGGGGGGTCGTCCCCCCGGAGCCAGCAGGGCCTCGGGGCGGGAGGACATGGTGCGGCGAGCGGCGAGCAGTCCGCTGCGCCGCGCGGGGACGACCGATGAGATCGCGTCGGTCGTCGCGTTCCTGCTGAGCGAGGAGTCGGCGTACATGACCGGTGAGGTCGTGTCGGTGGACGGCGGCTCGGCGATCGTCAGCACGGTCCGGCCGTCTGGCGGTGCGGGCGCGTGGGACTTCGCCGGGCTTGACGAGCGGACCTACCGCAGAGAGGAGTAGCCAGGTGTCTGAGGTTGGCTTCGTCGGGCTTGGCAACATGGGCATGCCGATGGCGCGGCGGCTCGCCGCGGGCGGGTACGAGGTCGTCGGCTACGACGCCTCGGCCGAGATCATGCGGGAGATCGCCGGCCTGGACGGTTTCACCCCCGCGCCAGGGATCACCGGGCTCGGGACCGACGTGGTCATGCTCAGCCTGCCGGACTCCGATGTGGTCGAGCACGTGCTGCTGGCCGAGGGGCTGCTTGACAGCGTGCCGGCGGGCGGGATGGTCATCGACATGAGCTCTTCTGACCCGGCACGGACGCGTGCGCTCGCCGCGCGGGCCACCGACGTGGACGTCACGTTTATCGACGCGCCGGTGTCGGGCGGCGTGGCCGGGGCGCTGGCCGGCACGCTGACGATCATGGTCGGCGGGCCGCCGGAGGCGTTTGACCTGGCCCGGCCGATGCTGGCGGCCATCGGGTCGCGGGTGGTGCACGCGGGCGACGTGGGCGCCGGGCACGCGGTCAAGGCGCTGAACAACCTGATGTCCGCGGCGCACCTGGTCGTCAGCTCCGAGGCGCTGATCGCGGGACGCCGGTTCGGGCTCGATCCGGCGGTCATGCTCGAGATCATCAACGGCTCCAGCGGGCGCAGCGGCTCGACCGAGAACAAGTGGCCCAACTACGTGCTCCCCGAGAAGTTCGACGCCGGGTTCAGCATCCGGCTGATGGTAAAGGACATGAAGCTGGCGCTGGGGATCGAGCGCGCCACGGGGACGCCTTCTTCGGTGAGTGAAGCGGCGCTCGCCGCGTGGGAGGCGGCCCTGGATGACCTGCCGCCGGACGTCGACCACACCGAGATCGCGCGCTGGCTCTGGCGGTCGTGAGCCCGTGGCGCCCCAGTCGTTGCCCAGTCGTGGCCCAAAGGCGGTCGCCCCAGATCGTTGCCGCCCACAGCCGCCCATCGACAGCCCTCGAACAGCCTTGACTTGCCTGCTCCGGGCAACTGATTCTGTGTCGAAGCCAGCGACTAACGGCAGGAGGCAGCGGTGCCTTACGACACGCCGACCGAGGAATATGTGGAGCTACCCGGGGGGCGGGTGCACCTCTTCCGCGGCGGGACCGGCGAGCCGCTGCTCTTCCTGCACGCGGCGGGCGGCGCGGGCGCGTGGCTGGAGTTCCACGGACGGCTCGCGGACGCGGGGTTCGAGGTGCTCGCGCCCGACCACCCCGGGTTCGCCAAGTCCGACGACTTCCCCCTGGTCGAAGCGATGGACGATCTCGTCTACCACTACCTGGACCTGCTGGACGCGCTGGGGCTGGAGCGGGTGCACGTGGTGGGGGCGTCGTTCGGCGGGTGGATAGCGGCCGAACTGGCCGTCGCGGCGTCGCACCGCCTGCGGTCGGTCACGCTGCTGAGCGCGGCCGGGCTGCGGCTGCCCGACCATCCGGTGCCCGACCTCTTCCTGATGCCGCCGGCGCGGCTGATGGAGACGCTGTTCCACGATCCGCCGCCGGCGCCCGAGGGGTCCGCGGCTGCCCCCGACATCGACGCCGTGCTCGCGGCCTACCGGGACTCGACGGCGCTGGCCCGGTTCGCCTGGGTGCCGTACCTGAGCAACCCGAAGCTGGAACGCCGGCTGCACCGGGTCAGCGCGCCCGCGCTGGTCGTCGCGCCGTCCGAGGACCGGCTCATCCCGGTCGCGCACGCGCGGCGGTACGCGGAGCTGATCCCGGGCGCGCGGTTCGCCCAGGTGCCGGACAGCGGCCACGCGATGTACTTCGAGCGGCCCGCGGAGTTCGCGGCCGTGG
>Ga0210398_10007012_pt1 | contig 10271 bp, 10 predicted proteins | sample IncBWC4OmetaG_FD_161047 | JGI IMG/M metagenome (GOLD analysis project Ga0210398, IMG submission 161047) | Forest soil microbial communities from Barre Woods Harvard Forest LTER site, Petersham, Massachusetts, United States - Inc-BW-C-4-O | ecosystem: Environmental > Terrestrial > Soil >...
GGGGGCCGTGCACGATCAGCGTCGGCAGCACGCGGTGTTTGGTGGCGCCGAGAATCTGCGTGTGATTCTGGGTGATCACACCGTTGTGGAACACGGTCACATAGCCCGGCACTGCCACTTTCCCATCCTTGAATCGCGGCCCCGTATACACGATGTCATAGCTTTGCCACTCCCCCGGCGGCCTGGAGGCATTCACCAGAGGCGGCGACTGCCCGTAGATCGCGGATGCCTGTCCGTCGGCGTAGGTGGGATTGTCGAAGCTGTCGAGCACCTGCACCTCGTAGATGCCGAATAGGAAAACGCCGCTGTTGCCGCGTTCCTGGCTGTTGCCCTTAGGCGGCGATGGCGTGCGAAACTCGACGTGCAGCTGGCTGTCGCCGAAATCCTCTTTCGTGACGATGTCGCCGCTACCTCCGACCACCTCCAGGTATCCGTCTTGAATCTTCCATTTGGGCGGCGCGCCATTTTCCATGCGCCAGGCTGCAAGACTGGTGCCGTCAAAAAGCACCACGGCGTCTGAGGGTGGTGAACCGGGTACTGTCGGCGTACTGCAGCTACCCGGAGCAATGACGGGTGGACGCGGGCGCGCGTCATCGTGGACGCGCCACTTGCTGCCTGGAATGGTTGGCGTATCGGTATAGCCGGTCGGCGCCTGCTGCGCCTGCGCGCCGAGTGCGGCGGCCAAGCTTGCGGCAATAAATGCAATCCGTGACTTCATACGCAGTCCCCATGGCAAGTTCTATTCGTTAAAATCAGATTGATGGCAAAACACTATATCTTGCGCGCGCATTCCATATATCGAGCATGGAGTCGCTAGCCTTCCCTAAGGAGAGTTTCAATGCCTAGGATACCGCCCTCGCTCCGCGCTGGCGCAGTGCTTGCCTCCGCCTCGGGGTTGATAGTGCTCGCCGGTTGCGGGCAGCCTGCGAATACTCCGGGTGTGGCGCCGGCCGCCCCGGCGCCGATTGCAGCCAAGCCGGATGTGATTGTGACGCTTGACGGTGTACGTCACGATTGTCTGGTCGCGCTTTACAGCGAGCCGCAGGGCAACATCATCTCCTGCGACGATGTCGCTGCTTTCGTACGCGACGAACTCAGGGTGCCGAGCGGAGCGGTTTACGACATCCGGACGGCACCGAACATCGATGAAGCCCAGAGGACAAAAGTCGAGGCAAGTCTGAAAGGAGCCGGCTACCGCTTCATCAGAGAGCCTCTCCCCCCGTGAGTGAAGCCTCGGAATGAGGCCGGCTTGGCAGAGATTTCGCGGATTTCGAGACCCGGTAGATATCCCCAGAGGGCTCAGACATGTGGAAATAGAGCCCATTTGGACATAAGGAGCACTGTCGTGTTTCGTGGTTTCAAGTATCAAGTGGTGTTGCCGGTAGCGGCAATCTCGCTGCTGTTGATCAGCCTTGGCGCGGTCGGGTTTTCGGTTTGGGCGATGCAGCAAGTGCAATCACGGGTACGCCAGCGCATCGCGGACAATGTGACTTCAATTCAGGGCGTTTTTGGCACGACTGCCACACTGATGCAGGATCGCGTTCGCGCCAGCATGGCGTTGCTCCAGGACCAGATCAAGGTGCGCGGCGGTGCCGAGAAGGGCGCTCAAGTCTCGGTTGCCGGCAAAACCGTGAACGATGTGTTGATCGGCGGCAAGGGGCAGGCCGGCGATTTCGAGCTGGTCGACTACGTTACCCGGATGAACAAGGGCACGGCCACGATATTCACCAAGGATGGCGACCGCTTCGTGCGCATCGCGACCAACGTGATGAAGGACGACGGCACGCGGGCGGTCGGTACCGAGCTCAACAACACCACGCCGGCCTACGCAGCGATCAGAAGCCGAGTCGCGTTCTATGGCATCGTCGACATCCTGGATCATCCCTACTTCACCGGTTACGAGCCCCTTCTTTCCAAGAATGGCGAAACCATCGGCATCGCTTACGTCGGCTACAAGACCGAATTGCCGATACTCATGCAGGCGCTTGATCAAGCGCACTTGCTGAAGAGCGGATTTGTCGCCGTGGTCGACAGCAATAAGGCGCGCTACCTGCCTTCGGGGGTGACCCCTGAACAGGTCCAAGAAGCCACCGACAACAAGGACGGCTCCTGGGCGATCGACCGCTTACCGTTGCCGGATTGGGGATTGACCATCGTCTCCGCCTATCCCATTGCCGAATTGCGCGCCGAAGGTAGACAAGTCGGCTACGGAGTGGCGCTGGCGGGAATCGTCCTCGGCATTGTCATTTCCCTGGCGCTGTTCTTCTTGCTGGACCGAAAAGTGCTGCATCTGCTCGGCGGCGAACCCCGCGTTGCGGCTGATTACATGAAGAAAATCGCCGAAGGCGATCTGGCGCTCGAGATCGGAGTTGCCGGCGAATGGCCCGACAGCCTGATGGCTTCGCTGAAAGTGATGCAGCTCAAGCTCAAGAATCTTATCGCGGGTGTGCGCGGCGGCGCGGCCGAACTCGGCGAGCAATCGCGCAAGTTCGAATTGGCATACGCCGCCTACCAGTCCGATCACAAGGAAGCGGCTTCGCAGGAACTGGCGCGCCAGGCCAAGGGAGTCAGCCGCACGCTGTCGTTGCTGGAAAAAACCATCGGCCGATTCAAGCTGTAGGCCGAGCCGGCGATCGGCGACGGCCGCGACCACTCCGTGCGCGGCTCAGAAGTCTGTTTCGTTGATTTCGCGCACACAGGCGACCAGTGCCGCCCGCCCCTCCGGACCGAGTCTTTTGACCTCGGTCCGAATGTTGTCGAGCGCCATTTGCAGGCTGGTGACGTCGGTGCAGAATTCGACGGCATCGGCGAGCACCTGGCCGTCCGCGCCGAATTGATCGAGGCAGAAGTCGGTCAGCAGAAAGCGCGCTTGAGCAGGCGATATCCCGGGCTTCAGGCGCAGCCGCTCGCTGATGGAACTCGTCACCGACGCTGCATCGTGCGCACCCTGCGACGCTGTCCCGTCACTCGTTGCGGTTGCCACGAAGCCGTGGCTTACGAGCCAACGCAGGCCATCGATCACCGTTTCGCGAGGCGCTTTCGAACGCTGCAGAATCGCGTCCGGATGCGTGGAGCCTTGTTCGATCAGCGACAGAATGTTCTTGGCGCCGGCATCGAGCTTGTGAGCGCGGCCGCGCAGCTCCTCCACGCCCTTGGGCGTGACCAGAAAAAACTTCTCCCCCGCTTTCACATTTTCACCGGCATGGAGTCCATTGCGGTGTAGAAACTATATGCCAAATGAGGCGCCAATCGCACTACGCCGAGCGTTGCGCTCGATCCTTTTGATTCTGGGCTTCGATGCGTGCGCGCGCCTCCTGCCACTGCGCGTCGGTCCAGTTGCGCAATTCGTAGAAATTGCCGCCCGTTCCAAGATAAGCGCCGCCGTCCATCATGATGGACTGGCCGTTGAGCCAGGGGCAGCCGTCGCTCAGCAGAAAAGTCGCGAGATTCTGCAGTTCTTCCATGCGGCCGGCTCGTCCCATCGGATTCACCTTGGCGCTGCGCACTCCGGGTTCATCGCCGGGACTCAAGCGCTTGCTCATGCCTTCGGTGGGGATCTCACCCGGTCCAATGGCATTCAGCCTGATCCCAAAGCGCGCCCATTCGGTGGCGAGCGACATGGTCATCGCGTGAACGGCACTCTTGCTCATCGCCGACGGTACGACGTACGGCCCGCCGTTCAAGACCCAGGTGGTGATGATCGACATGACGCTGCGATAGGGGTCACCGGCCTGCCATCGTCCTTCTCGCGCCATCTGCACCCAGCGCCGGCCGACGGCGTGCGTGACGTAAAATGTGCCATGCATGACGATATTGGCGATTGCGTCAAAGCCGCGCGGCGAGAGTGCCGCGGTCGGGGAAATGAAGTTGCCGGCGGCGTTGTTCACGAGGCTGGTCAGGGGGCCCTGCGCAAATATGTCCTCGACCATCGCATCAACGGCGGCGGCATCGCGAATATCCACACCGTAGGCCTTGACCGATCCGCCGTGGGCGGCCATGAGTTGCGCGGCCGTCGCATCGCAGACGGACTTGCGCCGCCCGCAGATGTAGATCTCCGCGCCCAGGGTCAGGAACTGCTCTGCCATGGAACGGCCCAGTCCCGTTCCTCCCCCGGTCACAAGAATGCGCTTACCCGACAGCAATCCATCTTTGTACATGTTCTTGCTCCTCTGAAAATCCATGCGCGTGGCCGGCTACCACCGATCCCGCTGCGGTAGCCCGTCCTCAATCCGATAGTAATCGGACTTGGCGCCGGCAAAGATGTGCTTCTCGATGGCAAGACCGGTGGGCGTGTCCAGTGAGCCCGCCGTGATGCTGATCGTGTCGCTGCCGAGGGGGCGCCAAAATAAATTGCTGCCGCAGGTTGCGCAGAATCCGCGCTCCGCGGTCTCGGAGGAACGAAACCATCGCAAAGACTGCGAACTTGTGATGGTGGTGGCAGCGATGCGGGCACTGGTCATCGCCGCGAAATGGCCGCTGGTCCGGCGGCATTGCTCGCAGTGGCAGGCAATGATGCTTCGCAGCGGGCCGGTCACGGTATAGCGCACACCTCCGCATAAGCACCCGCCGTGGTGGGATTCACCGCCCGTCATTCGCGGCACATCGCATCCAGCTCCTTGTAGGGCTTGGTGTTAGGCGGAAAGGTAAGCTTCTTACCGGGCATCATCAATTCCAGGTGCGCCGCATCGTCGCGGGCTTGCCGAGAGGAGCATGGTCTCCTTACTTAAGGTTATTATGAGATTCATCATGGTCCGGCCGTCACACTATATATCTAACCCGGTCGTGGCGAATCCCTGCGTCAAATTGGTCGGTGCGGCCTGCTTGGTTGTTTGCTTCGGCGCGAGTTCGGCATTGGCAGATGGCCTCCCAGGATCGGATACGCGGTTGCTCCGCGAGCAGACCGCCGTCGTGCCGTCGAACGCGCTGATCTCGCCCGACGGCAAACGGTCGGTGTGGGCGAAGGAGGACGGCGCGGGCTTCTGGTATGCCGAGCACAGCGCCGGCGGCGCATGGACAAATCCCGCGCAGATCGCCATCCGCGGCGTGGTTCGAAGTCCGGCGTTTTCGCCCGATGGCAGCAAGCTCGCATTTGAAAATGCGCGCGGCGGGTACTCGACTCAGGATCCCGACATCTGGGGTGCGGTTCGCGCCTATTCCTGGGGCTTCATAGCAATTTTCAATTTCGACAACGAACGCGTCTCCTACGTGAATCCGTCCTTTGCAGAAGACTGCGACCCGCATTGGTCGAGCAACGACACCATCTCCTACACCCGGCGGATCGAAGGACGGCCGGATGCCATCCTAACATCGATGATCCCGGACGCTCAGCCGCGCCCCGGCGCCACCCCAAAGAACAAGGCACTACTTACAGCGCTGCTCGCGACCCCGTTGGTTTTTCAGCCGGTGGCTGCGGCGGACGGCCGTTCGCTGGCCTTCGTGGCGCGCGCGGCGCGCACGCGAGCCATTTATTTCTTGCGCGTGGGGGAGAGTGCAAAACCCCTCGTCAGGTATCCCGACGATGATGGCCAGGACCTCACCCAAGTCGCGCTGTCGCCGGACGGCAGCCTGCTCAGCTTTGTACGCGGCGGCCCGCCCAACTCCAAGCGCGAAATACCCAACCCTCGTTCGCTCGCGACGCCGCCGCTGCGTCAGGTCTGGCTTCTCGATACGGCGGGCGGCGCTGCGCCTCGGCCAGTAGGAATAGGATACGCACCGCAGTTCTCGCCCGACGGTGCCCGGCTCATCTGGCTTACGGAGCGGGGCGTGGCCAGCGCGCCGCTGCTTCACAAAGACGGCCACCGCAGCGATGTCGGCGCCGTTGAGATCATGCTGGCCGGACCGCTCTTCGCGCTGCGCTTCTCGCCCGACGGCAGCAAGGTGGCGTACGAGCGCTCAGCCTATGTCGAAGTCTTCGATCTCAAATCGCGAGCCATCTGGGCCATTGCCAAACCCGCCGATGCGGTCGATGTCGATCCGGCCTGGTCGCCGGACGGAGAGAGTATCGCCCTGCGGCGGCTGGTCGGGTCTCAGCCACCCACCGAGAACGGATACGCCGGGGAGTACGTTGCCAAGGAACCTTGGGCGATTCTGGTCGCGAGCGTGGCCACTCATCAAGTCCGCCAGATTTGGCGCGCCGACCCCGGCATGGGCTCCGCCTACTACGACCTGGATCAGGACCCGACCGATACGGGTGTTCCAGTGCGCCAATTGTTCTGGTCGGATGGCAATGATATCGGGTTTACCTGGGAGCGCGATGGATGGAGGCATCTCTATGCGGTGTCCGCGCAGGGAGGTCAGCCGCGGCTGCTCACGCCGGGCGAGGGCGAGGTCGAGACGGCCGCGCTTTCCCTGGATCGCAAGACTTTGGTGTACAGCACCAACATCGGCGATCCCTATAGACGGCATATCGCGGCGGTGGAATTCGGCGGCGGAGCGCCCAAGTCCAAAACTTTCGGCCCCACCAGCCAATGGACGCCGGTACCGCTGGCGGCAGGGATCGCCTACATCGATGCCGGGTGGGCGATGCCCCCCGCAGTGGTATTGCAGGACATGCAGGGAATGACCCGGGGCGCGGGCGGCCCTACGGTTCCAGACGCGTACCCTTCAGCCCAGATGGTCAAGCCCCAGCCGGTCAGCTTTCCCGGCGTGGATGGGCAGACCGCCTATGGCCAGTTGTTCGTGCCGGCCAAGCCCTCGGGTTGCGGCGTGGTGTTCGTCCATGGCGGAATCACGCGGCAGATGCTGCTCGGCTTCCATTACATGGACGCCTACTCCAACCTGTACGAGCTGAATCAATATTTCTCGACTCAAGGCTGCGCCGTTCTCTCGGTCGAATATCGCAGCAGCATCATGCGCGGCTATGCCTTTCGCAATGCGCCGGGTTGGGGAAACGGCGGAGCCAGCGAATACAAGGATGTGCTGGGCGGCGCAAATTACTTGAAATCGCGCGGCGATCTTAAGATCGACAAGATCGGCATATACGGCCTTTCCTGGGGCGGATACCTCACCGCACAGGCGCTGGCCAGAAACTCCGATGTCTTCAAGGTTGGATTCGACATGGCGGGGGTTCACGGTTTTCCCGGCGCCACGTACAAATATTCGCCGCTGGCCTTCGTCGGCCAGTGGCAATCGCCGGTCTATATTGTGGCGGGCGACGACGACCGCAATGTCGATTTCAACCAGAGCATTGCGCTGCTTCAGGCGCTGCGCAGCAAGACGGACAGCGTCGAGATCGCGGAGAAAGTGATTCCCAATGAAATCCACGATCTGTCTTTGACTTTCGAGGATCTCGTGGACGTGTACTTCGAAGGCAGCGAGTTCGTGCTCAATCACCTGCTGCAAGCGCGCTAAAACCGGGGAGACAAATGGCCAGTCGAGTTCCCGAAGCCTCGCCGCAGACCTATGCGCGGGTCGGCGGAGTGCTTTACCTTTTCATCATCGTGGCTGCGCTCTTCGGAGAAGCCTACGTTCGGGGCAGCCTGCTGGTGGCGCGCGATCCGATCGCTACCGCCAGCAATATATTGGGCTCTGAGACGCTGTTCCGCGTTGGATTGGCCGGCGAATTGCTCACTTGCGTGTGCGACGTGACGGTGACGCTGATCCTGTACGTCTTGCTCAAGCCGGTGAGCCGCAACCTGGCCTTGCTTGCGGCGTTTTTCAGATTGACGTTCGTCGCCATTTATAGCGTCGCCAAGCTTTTCGAGATTGCCGCGTTGGCGGCGTTGGATGGCTCCGATTACCTGAAAGCCTTCGACGCACCGCAATTGGCCGACCTGGCTTTCGTGGCGCTCAGAGTGCACGGGCTTGGATACGGCGTCAGCCTGCTATTCTTCGGTTTCTGCTGCATCTTGTTCGGCTACTTGATTCGCAATTCCCGGTACCTGCCCAAGATTCTCGGCACGCTGCTCGTGATCGGGGGAATCGGCTATATCCTGTTCAGTCTGGCGCAAATTCTGGCGCCGTCCTTCGCCGCCAACTATCTATTTCCCTGGCTGATGCTGCCCGCCTTTCCCGCCGAGTTGGGACTCGCCCTATGGCTCACGGTAAAAGGGGTGAATGTCGCGAAGTGGAAACAACGAGCGCAGGCGTGAGCGGCCCGCGCTCGGGGACGCCGGCGGCAGCGGAAGTCGCGACGCCCAAAGCCGAGATTGCAATCGATGTCGCGCTCGTCAAAAGGCTGCTGCAGGCACAGCATCCGGATTTGGCCGACGCTACCCTCGAGCCCGTCGCGTCCGGCTGGGACAATGCGATATTTCGTCTCGGCGACCAACTGTGTGTGAGATTGCCGCGGCGTGAAGCGGCTGCCGCGCTGCTCGCAAACGAGCAGTGTTGGCTGCCGGCGCTCAGCGAACGCCTGCCGTTGCCGATTCCCTCGCCCGTGCGCATGGGGATCGCATGCTTGAGCTACCCGTGGAGTTGGAGTGTGCTGCCTTGGCTGCCGGGCGCCACTGCCGATCAAGCGCATTTATTCGCCGCCGAGGGAGTCGCGCTGGCGCGCTTTCTCAAGGCCCTGCACACGCCGGCGCCGTCAACAGCGCCGCGCAATCCGTATCGAGGCGTGCCGCTTTTGCAGCGCGCGGCGGCGGTCGAGGAGCGCATGGACCGCTTGGGCCGAACCAGACAATCCGTGGGAAATCCGATCCGATCGATCTGGAGAGACGCTCTGGCCGCCCCCATGGATGTCGACGACACGTGGATACACGGCGATCTGCACGCACGCAATGTGCTGGTGCACGAGCAACGACTCAGCGCTGTCATCGATTGGGGCGATCTCTGCAAAGGCGACTGCGCAACCGATTTGGCTGCAGTCTGGATGTGGCTGCCAAACGGCGAGTCTCGCGCAATGGCGATGGCCGCGTACGGAGGTTCAACCGCCACCTGGCAGCGCGCACGAGGCTGGGCGGTTCTGTTTGGGTTGGTGCTCCTGGAAACCGGACTGACCGATAATCCGCCGCACGCCGCGATGGGCGAACGGATATTGCGCAACTTGAATGATGGCCTATAGTCGAGCGCAGAAGCCACGGGCGTAAGGGAAAGCGCCGGGACATGCACATTACATTCGTATATGCCGCGTTATTCGGACTGCTGTTTGTCGCGTTGAGTGTACGTGCGCTGCGCCTGCGAGTTAAATTGGGAATCACGATCGGCGATGCGGGCAACCAGCAAATGCTGCGCGCCATCAGGGTCCATTCCAACTTTGCTGAGTATGTGCCCTTGGCGCTGTTGCTGATTTATTTCACCGAGCTACAAGGCGGTTCCGCAAAGTTCATCCATATCGTATGCCTTTGCCTGCTGCTTGGCAGGCTTGCGCACGCTTACGGAGTCAGCCAGGTGAGCGAGAATCCGCGCTGGCGGATTTTCGGCACGGCCCTGACGCTCGGAACCATCGTTGTCGCTGCCATGCATCTGCTGCTGAGCTTCGCCAGAAGCAGGGGCGCCTGACGTGGTGATGCGCTTTCTGTACGGCAACTGAAGCGACGAGCGCATGCCTGTAGCCACGCCCATCCTCACGCCGCGACTCATTCTCCGGCGGCCGGATGCAAAAGACGCGGCGCTGATCTTCGGGCGATATGCCGGCGATTTGGAAGTCACGCGTTTTGTCGGCTGGCCTCGACATGCCAGCATCCACGAGACGGCCGCATTTCTGGAATTTTCAGCGTCCGAATGGACGCGCTGGCCGGTGGGGCCGCTGCTGATTGAATCACGGCCCGACGGGGCTCTCTTGGGTTCGACCGGCCTGGCATTTGAAACACCAACCCAGGCTTCCACCGGCTACGTCCTTGCCCGCGACGCCTGGGGATTCGGATATGCCTCAGAGGCCCTGACCGCGGTGGTCGCAGTTGCGAAGACTCTGGCGATGACGCGCCTCTATGCCCTGTGCCACCCGTCCCACTCGGCGTCGATCCGCGTCCTCGAACGCGGCGGCTTCTTATACGAAGGTCTCTTGAACAAGCAACAGCTATTCCCCAACCTCAGCGATAGCCCGCAGAATGTCGCGAGCTATGCGTATCCTCTAGCCCCCCGATTCCCTGGAAGCCCCCATGAACGCAGCAATCAAGGTCCGGCCGGTCGAGCAGGCTGATTTCATTGCATGGATGCCGCTGTGGAGCGGATATAACGCCTTTTACGGGCGCAAGGACGCAACCGCATTGCCTCGCGAAATTACCGAGACCCTGTGGCGGCGCTTCTTCGACCCGAATGAGCCGGTGTTTGCGCTGGTCGCCGAGCGCGACAGCAAGATACTCGGACTTGTGCACTATCTCTATCACCGC
>Ga0210398_10007013_pt1 | contig 10271 bp, 15 predicted proteins | sample IncBWC4OmetaG_FD_161047 | JGI IMG/M metagenome (GOLD analysis project Ga0210398, IMG submission 161047) | Forest soil microbial communities from Barre Woods Harvard Forest LTER site, Petersham, Massachusetts, United States - Inc-BW-C-4-O | ecosystem: Environmental > Terrestrial > Soil >...
TGAGGTGTTGCTGCAGGTTTAATAAGGTGTGTTGTCATAAATTTGTTTTTGACAGTTAATTGGAAGCTGGTTGTGGAGTGGGGCCATTGCGAAAACTCGCACGGTCGTCCGCGTCGAGCCAGTCGAACGTGGTGCTCTTCTCGGGATTCAGCCCGAGCTTGGTGCAATTCTCAACGAAGTAAGCGCGTTTTTCCGGATTATTCATCATGCTGCCCGCTACCATCTTATCTGACCAGACCTCGATCTCTTCCGGCGTTCTTTTTGTCCCGTGGGCCTGCAGCCATGTTCCGACCTCGTCATACGTTTTTGCGGCCTGAACGACGGTTTTGAATTGCTCGCCGTTGATGCCCTTAAAACTGAAGAGCATGTTATCCAGCGGACAATCGTAATGATATTCGCCAGGCGTTCCCGCTAGGCTTGCGCGGCATTTATCAACCGTGCGTTTGGCAATGGCAAAGCCGGCGAGACGGGCACGCGGGCTATGCGGGGCTTGTTTGGTCAAATCCCTGTCAATGATAAGCTTGTTCATAATTTTTATTTTTTGTCTAAGTTGAGTATTGGAAATTATTTCTTATTTCGTGGCCTGGGAATGGGCTTCGACAAACCACAGCCATTTATCTATGCCGCGCGAAACCTCGGTGAACAGGTCTGCCGTGTCGGCGTCGTCCAGGGCATTGGCTTCTTCGATCGTGCCGCGAGCTTCTTGTCCGAAGGTGGAAAGCGCGCGGGCAACGGCTTCCACATGCGCCATGCCGTCTGCGATTTGAAGGGGATATTCGGTGAGCCGGGTACGTGATGCGGCGATACGTGCCGTGCCTTCGGCGATGCCGCCCAATTGCACAATGCGTTCGGCAATCATGTCCACATAGGACTCCACGGCTTCATCCACTTTGTCGAATAGTTCATGCAAGCCGATGAAGCTCGGCCCTTTTACGTTCCAATGTGCCTGCTTCATTTGCGTTTGGAGATCCACAGCGGATGCCAGTCGTTGGTTCATCAGTGCGTTCAGTTCTGACCGGCGCTTGAGGGAAATGTCGTTTTCGGTTTCATACATTTTGGGTTCTTCCGCGAGTGGGACAACATTGGTTTTCATAAATGGATCTTTCATGGTGAATTGTTTTTTAAAATTCATTTCAGTTCCCAGTGGTGAAACCCGTGAGACCGAGTGAGGCTGCGTCCCGCGAGTAATTCCGCTTCGGCCTGGAGCCAGTGTTGCACTTCGTGCCCCTGGGGCGAACCCTGGTTCACGTAAGTGAAGTAAGCTCTCCTGGCCACTTCATCCGGTGAGGGCGTAAAATTAATTTCGTTTTGGCTCGGGCCTATCACGGGAATTCGTTGCGAGGCTCCGACCGGTTCTTGGTTTTTGGAAAAAATATTTTGTTTCATAAACTCAGCATAGGCTATGCAATAATGTGTCCGCCATGGGGTGTTTACCTTACCCATCTGATTTTTATTGTTTGTATTCGTTTTTCAGCGGCAGATTTTCCGCATCGGCCCGATGGGCTGCTTCCGGCGAATTGGCTACCCTTAAAAGCGAATTTCTGCCGCCGAACGGGTTGGGCACGCTTTCTCTGGCCAGTGGATCCAACATCCATTTGCCATCGACGACAAAGCAGTATTCGTAAGTCCCCGGCTCCAAAGCTGTATCCTTCCACCAATGACCGACACCGGAGGATTGCAAAGTTTTACTCTCGGGCTGCCAGTGGTTGAAGGTTCCGGCAAGGCAAACGGTCGCGGCTTTTGGGTCCTTGAATTCAAAGTGAACTGGCACCAGTTGCGGGTCTTGCGCTCTGCACGCCGGAACATTGTCATTATTGCGATCTTGTTTCATATGGTTTGGTGGTTCATTTGGCGGATTGATTATCAATGTAGGAAAAGTGTTATTCTCACGTTAGTAACTTAAATGAGAAGGCATGACGGGTATATGGGGTGTTACCCGACCGAGAATTTCATGAAGCCAGCCCTGGCCAGCATGGAAAAATAATTCCCACCAAATTCGGTCATTGAAAACTCGTCACAATTTATTCTCTGGCTTTATTCGAGTTGAACATCCTTTGGGACACCGTGCTTAAAGAACTCAACTAAATCCTGCGTTTCGCTTGAGGAAGTAAAGGCTAGGACGGGAATCATTTTCAGATGCTCGTCAGTCTTGATTGTATTTAATACTTGCAGCCCGCTGCCTTTCGGCATCTTGTTATCAAGCAACACCAGGTCGGGATTGCCACCAAGTCGGGTTTGAAATTTCCCCCGGTGATAAAGATAATCCAAGGCTTCCGCGCCGTCGCGGACAACTTTGACATGGTTGGCCAAATTACTCTTCGCTAAAGCTAAGAGCATCATTTTCATATCTTGTGGATCGTCTTCGACCAACAGAATCTTGTTGTTGATTGTTTGTGTGTTCATTGACGATCCGATTTTATTTCGGGATAGCAAAGTAAAATGTTGCGCCACCGTCCACTACGCCCTCCGCCCATACCCGGCCGCCATGCCGCTCAATTATGCGTCGGACATTGGCCAGTCCGATACCGGTGCCCTCGAACTCGTCCTGGACATGCAAACGTTGAAACACGACGAAAAGCTTATGGGCATACTCCTGATTGAAGCCGGCGCCGTTATCGCGAATAAAAACAATTGTTTCGTTGCCACTACCGGCAGCGCAACCAATTTCGATCTTAGCCTCGGCCCGCGTGCCTGTAAATTTCACCGCATTGGAAATCAGATTGACCAGCACCATTCGCAACAACGCAGGGTCGGCCCGCACTGAAGGTAGGGGATGAATTTTCCAGACAATCGTTCGCTCCTTCGCCTCCTTCTGAAAATCGCCCAATGTTTCCTTAAATAATTCCTCGAGATTAACCTCCTGCTTTTGCAGTTCAGCACGACCAACGTGCGAGAACGCAAGCAGGTCATCAATCAGATTCGCCATTTTTTTCGCCGACAGAAAGATGGTTGTCAAATGCCCAAGATTTGTTTCGGAAAGGGATGATCCGGCATCTTCTTGGATTGATTCAACGAAGTCCAGGATATGGCCCAATGGAGCGCGCAAATCGTGGGAAACGGAATAGCTGAAGGCTTCCAGTTGCGCAGTGCGCTCCATGACGCGCTTTTCCAGTTCGGCGTTGAAACGGCGGATTTCATCTTCCGCGTGCTTCCGTTCCGTAATGTCGCGAACGTTGCACTGAATTACATTATGATCACCGGCTTCATAGACGTTGCAAATAAATTCCACGGCGATGCGGCCGCCATCGCGCGTTTCCAGGGGCAGATTTTCATAACGGACATACCCGTCCTTCTGTAATCGCTCAAGCATGACTTTGTTCGACTCGATGTCCTTGAACGGGCTTAATTCCCCCCCCGGTTTTGCCGACCATTTCGCTTCGGGAAAACCCCAGCAGATTAAAAAGGAAAGGGTTCACATCGTTGATACGACCTGTGTCAACGTCTAGAATCAGGATGCCATCTTTGGCCGCTTCAAACAGTCGGCGGTAACTTGTTTCGGAAGCGCGAAGCGCCTGTTCTGTGTGTGCTTCGGTGCTTGTCCAATTTCCATCTTGATGATTGGTCTTCATTCCTTTTTCCGATAAACCACGTTTACCTTGGTATCAGGCGACGATTCACCGGCTGAATACATTTAGAGAAGCATCTTCATGTGAGCATTGTGCCGCCGCCCGTGCCCAGAACTTTTTTCACCGCTTTCAGTAAGTCATCATTGGCAAACGGCCTTTGCAGCGTCGCTTGGGGTTCTAGCCACGGCTTGCGGGCAAATTCATGCGTGGGCAAATGTTCTGTGGCCATGATAATCGGGACTGTTATGCACGCGGGACGCAGCTTGGCAATCATATCAATGCCGGTCATATTGGGCATTTTGTTATCGGTGACGACGAGGTCGTAATGATTGCCGGCTAGAAACGCCTCCCAGCCTGCGGCTCCATCTTTGGCATCTTCAACCTCGTAGCCGGAGCCGACGAGCACATCTACAGTGAGCTGGCGTGTATCCATGTTATCATCCACCACGAGAATACGGTGGGAGGGATTTATGTGCTTTTGAATTGATGCGTTCGCCGGTTTTTTAGCCTGCGAGATGTGGTTGTCTCCCATGGCGTAATCCCTAAACTTTAGTTGTGAGCTTCTGATGGTACCCTCCGTTGTTCGTAAGACTTTCTTAACTGTGTCCAATAACTCGACGGTGGTAAAAGGTTTGGATAACGTGGCGTCCAGCAGCAGCCACGGGTACTGCTTTAATTCTTCCGTTGGAATCGTTCCCGACGTCAGAATGACGGGCAGAGCCATCTCTTCGGAACGCATTTTCCTGATTAATTCCAGTCCTGTAACCTTTGGCATTTTATTGTCAGTGATCAGCAGATTGTAATTGACGTTAATGTCATGAAGAGCTTGCCACGCGGCGGCACCATCTTCGGCGGTGTCCACATCGTAACCGAAACGGATCAAAGCCACGGCATTCAATTCGAGCAGGTAAGTGTCATCATCCACTAGGAGGATTCGGCACCGTGGATTTACTCTTTTAGAAAGAATTTCAAGAGGCAGCGCCATAGCATAGATTGGATTCCTGGTTTAAGCCGGTCGCGTGCGTCCTTAGTGAAAACCGGCCATTGCTGGCGGCCTTCATAAAGTCCGTCGTTCAATTCCAATAGCCTTCGGTGAATTTATAGTGATTACCTTGCGGCGCGAGAGTGGGTGCAACCCAAACGGCATTTGGGTTCGGCGGCATTTCCCAATGCCCCGCCACCCATTGGTACTGGTCGCTGCGCCATGTCCAGTAGCCTGTAATCCACACATAACCAGGACCCGGTTGAACCACGGCAACGTCTGTCTGGAGTGCCGGCGGAGCTTCGGTCACATAGGTGGTGGTTCCCGCAGGCGTTCCCGTTGTCACGATGACATTGCCAGGGTTGCCGGCGGGCATGGTGTCCGGTGTGGTGGTGGTTGTCGTCGTCGTCACCGAGCGGGTTGGCGCGGGTGGTGGCGGCGTATAAACCGAATGCGAGTCCGGTGCGTCGGCGGCGCAACCGGCCAGGAAACCGAGCGTGCCGCAACAGGCGACGATGGATGTGTATTGCCTCAGTGCGTGGACCGAGGTTGAACTAGCTAGGAGACTAATCATTTTTATTTTCATTTTGCTAAAGTACGCTGGCAATAGTTCCATCGCTATGGGGTGTTCACCCCACGGAGTTTTCCCCGAGATGGCTAGAGTGTGTTTTCCGCTTGAAACAAGTCTTGAAATGTAATTCGATGTAAATATGGTGAGAAAATTAGCTCACTTTAAAAAAGGAGAAGGGATATGCGGTGTTTTGTCCCGCAGGACAGGTTTCGTTTGACGAAATGGCTGAACTGGTGAGCTACGCTGTAGTTCTTTGCCGCCGGCAAAATATTAAAAAATTGCTGATTGATTCAACGGAGTTGCACGGATTTAAGACGCCCGGAATTTCTGAACGATATAATCTTGCCGAACGAATGGCTCAAGAAGCAGCGTCATTGGTCAAGATCGCACATGTGGCCAGTCCGGAGTGGGTTCGTTCAGGGGGATTCGACGTCGAAGTAGCCAGAAATCGGGGGCTTGACGCAAAGAACTTTAATTCGGAGCCGCAGGCTTTGAAATGGCTGCTGAAGGAACAAGGGCGGCAACCGCCCTCAATAACACAAAAGACAGGTTAATGAATTGACAGCCTTCCAACCGTCTTGCGGCGATTGCAGGGCCATTGAAACTAATGCTTATACCAAAAACCCGGCAGGCTTGCGACCAGAATTAGCCGGACGGACGTCCCGGCGCACCTTCACAGGACTTTTCGCGCCCTTTTCGCCACATCCGCATAAAGCTTCATTATTGCTGCCGCCACGGGCCAACTCCATGAGTTTTTTGTTGGCGTCCTTTTCTTCGTCGAGATTTGCTTCAATTAGTTTGGCGGCTTCCTCGTTTGCCAAAAGTTTCGCCCATTCATGCAGACAACCATAGGAGGCGATTTCGTAGTGCTCAACTTTTTGTCCGGCACAAATCAGCGCGGCATTGATCGTCGGCGCGCCTTTGTTATCCGCTGCAATTTCGTCACCCTCCTTCAGCAACCCCACGGTGGCTTCACATTTTTTGCCTTGGGCTTTTTTGCCGAAAGATTGGAATACTTTTTCCAGCCTAGTCACCTGTCCTTTGGTTTCTTCCAAGTGGTCTAAAAATGCTGTTTTCAGTTTTTCACAAGTGGCAGCCTTGGCCAATTTGGGAAGGGCTTTGATAATACGATGCTCGGCGTCATACATATCTGCCAGTTCCGCTAGAAATAAATCGTTAAGTGTTTTCATGTTCGTTTTTGTTTGTCATGTTCCTACGGTCAAGTTTATCCCAACCGCAGGAGATTGTTTCGTCATTACCGATTAGCGCCACTAGGCTGCCAAGCGGTCGGCGTCTTTGCTGCTCTTGGGTGTGGATGCTTCACCCGTCGTGCAAATGTCCTCCGCCCCGGCTTTGGTGAAGATGTCCTTCGCGCGGGAGATTTCCGCTGAATTGTCGGTGTGAACCGAGATGAGAATGTTGCCCGCCTTGATCTTGCCTTCATAACGTTTGGCTTCGATTTCAGGAATGCCCAGGCCAATGAGTCCACCGGCAATGCCGCCGACGGTCGCGCCGATGGCCACGCCGCTCAACGCGGCGATAATGGGTCCGGCAGCGATGAAAGGGCCTACTCCGGGAATAGCCAGTGCACCAATGCCTGCGATCCAGCCCAAAGCTCCGCCGATGACACCACCGGTACCGGCACCGACAACCGCTCCTTCGGGAGCTTTGGTGTTCTTCTCGTGCGCGAAGTCGTGGCTTGTGCCTTTATCAGCGAACAACGCCGAGATGTCGTTGTTGGAAAAATTCGCGCTTTTGAGTTTCTCGACAATTTGATCCGCCTGAGGGCGGGAAGTGGCGATGCAGAATACAGATTTTTTTGACATAATAATTTTACTTCCTTGTTTTGGTTTTGTTTGATGGTGACCGAATTGTTGTTGGTGGCGTTAATGGCCACTTCCAGTACTGAAAAGCCGGATTATTTGACTGCGCTTTTAATGGCTTCACGGGTTTCGCTGGTATGCTTCTGAATCTGACCCAGCAGTTCCTCAGACTTGCCTTTGGCGCCTTGGAGTTTATCGCCGGTGAGCGTGGCCCGCTTCTGTTTCAACTTGCCTTTGACGATGTTAATGTCGCCCTTGATTTCAAGCTTTGTCATAATTTTTTTTGATTTTGGTGTTAAATGGTCCTCTAGCCTGGTGCAGTTATTTTGGGATGATATCACACCTCAGCCGCCTCATTCTCCCCGGCATTTTTCCTCGGCCATACGTGTAGCCACTTTCAGATTTTACTGCTTGCTATGACTAGGACCGGGCGGAGCCCAATTTTTCGGATACTTCTGAACCATCTCTGCATGATGTTTTGCCGGGGAATCATGGAAATCCATCTTCACTGACGGCGAAGCACGGAGCACATCAGCCGAGACACCGCTCGGTGCGGTCCTCGAAACCCACGCGCCTCTATCCTGATAGGCGTATTGGTGCCGACTGCTGTTGTAATAGACCCCATAGCTGGGATAATAAACATAGTTGTCTTGCGTTACTTGTGGTGTTACTGCGATTGAAGGCGCTACCACGACGGGAACGTTTACTCTGGCATTCTGCCCGTTAGTGTTGCCTGTAAATTCGGTCAGTGCCACCAGCAGCACAGCACTCAACACGAATCCAGCTTTGCTGGTTTTTAAGAAATGCTTTTTGCTATTCATGAAATGAGAGTAACCCGAATAAAATGCAGCCGCTATGGGGTGTAACCCTAAGTGTCTTCAGACCCGTACCGAATGTCCGTATGCGGTGATCAGCAACGTCGTGATTCGGAACCAGACAGCGAAAGGCAGTTCAGCGAAGTGGGGTGAAGACCCCATAGGAACTTTTGCGCTAGAGGGTTACCTTGAGGCCATGAATATATTATTACTTTTATTGGTTCTTCTCGTTTTGTTCGGCGGTGGCGGGTTTTATTTTGGAGGGCCCGTCATCGGCGGCAGCGGAATTGGCCTGATCCTGCTGATCTGCCTTGTCGTCTATTTCGCGGGCGGCTTCCGCGGTTCGAAAAGCTAACAACAACTGACCGTTTAAAGAATCTCTCCGGCGCAATTAATGAGCGCCTATTACCCCCAAGGCCGGAATTGCCTGTATTCCGGCCTGTTTCTTACATACACATGCTGCTTGAATCCTAACGGCACGTAGGGTCAATACCCCATTGTGATTTACATTAAAAAAACCATAATCCTGGAGAGTAAATAAAAAGGCCAAATTCAGCGGCCAGTTCTCATAGGGAGCCGGAGTAGTGTCCGGTTCTCTTTTTTTTCATCAGGCGTATAGAAGGTAGAAGTGACTTTGGACGGCCTCGATTACACGGTCGAAGGTCGATTTGAGAACAATTCTCGCCGTGTCTCGCGGACACATCCACTGCACGGATGCGAGACATATTCAGTCCTCATATACTTACAAAATAATGGCCGCGTTTTCGGCCAAAAAACGAAAAAGTGGGTGGGACGTCTGGCAAGATTGGAAACCGGCTTACAGTGGTTATGCAAACGTTTATCGACAAATCCTGGATCACCACAACAATTGTCTAGACATTCGGGGGTGTCTCATATGTTACAGCCACTTTACGAGGATAGGGAAAAAGCATCAGGAGCAAGGATGCGGCTACAGCAAACACGATAATCGCGGCAACGGTGGCAAAATCAACCACGAAGCCTGAAAATTTCCAGTTCGGAAGAATTTTGGCGAATGGCGCTACCAGGGGCGCCGTGACTTTATAAAGCCACGCAACAAACGGCGTGCTTGTATTCACCACCAAAAACTCAAATATCAATCTGAAAGTTAAAAGCAGTTCGATGATTCCCACGACAATACTAATAAAAGCCCTTAGAATTCTAAACATAAATTTATTTTGAGTCTGTTTTGCATAAGCTTAACTCTAAAGCCACCCTACGCGTTCCGGCAACCGTTCGCTATGGGGTAAAACCCCACCCCTTTAACAAACCTAAATTTGCGGTTGCTTAAATCCATGCTGGTTTATTAATCAGAATTGAATGAAATTGAGATCAGATGCAATTTTTTCGTATGGCATGTGCCCCTGAATGTGGAAAAATAGAAATGCTGAAATCTTCAAATCCAATCCCGAGACGTACGACTCGTTGCTAAAAACTTGAGTTCGTCTGAGGAAAACCGGGTTTAAATTGCATCCAAGTTCAAAGGATTGTATTTTGACCGGCAACAAGTGGGGGGCAGTATTAGCAGACAATGGAAAACAACGTTATCGTCATCGCGACATCCTTCGACGGCTGGCGGCAGCAATGCCAGAAGTGCGGGGAAGAAAAAACCGTTTTCGAAATCCACGGAATACAATCCAAGGATTTCGAGTTTTGCCGAAGTTTTTGCAGTCAACATGATTATGGCTACAAATATAAAATGAGCGGAAAACAGTTTGTTGCCGTCTTGCGGCCTCGTGAGACAGTATAGGCCTTACCTGAGGAGGGATTTTAGATTTAGGGCATCGAAAAATTGCCAGTGATTGTTACCGGGTGTTCAGCCGCTGTTGCCGTTCGTTACGCTTGAGTAACCTCAGAAAATGAGGTATTCTCGCTCCAGGCTTCCTTGAACGATTCACGTATTACTCAATGTAAAAATGGGAAAAAGTGCCAGCAGAAGTGCCAGCAAACTTTCTGGGTTAAGAGTAAAATGGGGTTAAAAAAAGTCGGCACGAGTTATCCTTGACATAATGAAAAGGCCCTTTATTTTCAACGCATTAGTGATGATATAGATCATTGGTTTCGAGTGGTTTGTGGAAGCGGCAATCGTCCGATTCCGCCCCCAGCCACCATTTTTTGCGGCTTTATCTTCGTATTAGGTCTTATGGCTTGGGTGGCATAATTCTCTGTGAGAAATTTTTGAGTGATGCCGCGTTTCCAAACCTTTCACAACGATTAACATTTCACTCAAAAGTCTTACACTCAACCAGGGCGAGGTTTGCAGCTTTAGGGTTCGTGAAGAGAATTCGTATTTTTGAAGCGGTGACTGGCGGGAACGTGACAATATTCTCACCATTGACCAAAGGTTTGGCGGGTGATTTTTGCACATTTGGAATATCTCTCCAGATTCCCTCCTCCGCGCTGTATTGAAGGATATACTTTCGAGGCGCTTTAAATTTTATGTCGTCGGCATAGAAATGGAGCCGAACAGAACCGAGCTGCCTGGGCGAGCCGAAG
>Ga0210398_10007016_pt1 | contig 10270 bp, 5 predicted proteins | sample IncBWC4OmetaG_FD_161047 | JGI IMG/M metagenome (GOLD analysis project Ga0210398, IMG submission 161047) | Forest soil microbial communities from Barre Woods Harvard Forest LTER site, Petersham, Massachusetts, United States - Inc-BW-C-4-O | ecosystem: Environmental > Terrestrial > Soil >...
GCCATGCTATCTTTAATTTCACCGCCGGAATTTTCGGATCAAGAAACAATTCCACCGGGTCATAGCCCGGCTTGCGATGGATGTCCACCGTCCGCGCAAAATCCGGCGCGCGCGCGTCGTCGAGCCAGTAATAATAAGTGAACCACGCATTTTCCCGCGCGACGGCAATCAAATCGCCCGCGCGCGGATGGTCAATGCCCGCCGCGATTTTCTCCGGGTTACCGAGAACTTTTTCCACACCGGGAGTTTTTTCCAGAACCGCGCGCACGGATTTTTCCAGCGACGCATCATTCAAATAAATCTGCGCGACCTGATGATCCGCCACGGCAAAAACTTTGCTCGCGCCCGCGTCGAGAATTTCCAGACCAAGTTCGTTCTTCACCGTCAGCCAGCCGCGCTCGCGAAAAATCCGGTTGAGATGCACCGGCAAATCCACATTCGTGATGCCGTATTCGGAAAGCAAAACGACTTGCACGTCGCGCTTGCCGAAAAAATCAATCAAGTCGCCGACGATAGTGTCAATCTCGCGCAAGTCGCGGTGGATGGCGGGATTCGTTGAATTGTTGAATTGTTGAATCGTTAAATCGTTTGCCGATGCAACGATGGAACGATTCAACGATTTAACGCCATGTCTTTGCAAATTGTAATCCAAATGCGGCAGATAAATCAGGTTCAGCGTCGGCGAATATTTATCTTCAATCCACTTCGCCGATTCGGCAATCCAGCGCGACGCGGCGTCCGCGCTGCCTTGCGGCGAATCTATTCCCGCCGCCGGTCCCCAAAAACTGAAGAACGGAAATTCGCCCAAATCTTTTTTGATTTCTTCGCGGATGGAATACGGCCACGAATAAACGTCGAAAAATTTCCGGCCATCGGCGGGATACATCGGGCGCGGTGTGATGGAATAATCCACGCTGGAATACATATTGAACCACCAGAAGCAATTGGCCGTCGTGAATCGTTGAATCGTTGAATCGTTGAATCGTTCGTGAAGCGCATCCCAGATTTTTTCGCCGTGAACGACGTGGTTCGATTGTTTCCAAAATTGCGTCTCGGCAAATTCGCGGTTGAACCAGCCGTTGCCGACGATGCCGTGTTCGGATGGCAATTTGCCCGTGAGATAATTTGATTGCGCGGTGCAGGTTACGGCGGGAAATGCGGGCGCAATTTGCGCGAGCGCGCCGCGTTTTCGGAATGCCACGATGCGCGGCGTATGTTCGCCGATGAGTGATTCGGTGAGGCCGACGATGTTGATGACGGCAAGGCGGTTCATTTTTCGCGTTTGCACAGCTCATGAATAGCTTCAACGATTTTTGACTGATTCATTTCGTGAATTTCCACGCCGCGTCCGATTTCTTTGAGCAATGTGATGGTCAGTTCGCCGCCGAGGTGTTCACGGAATTCTTCGAGGCCGGTAAGAATCTGCAAATGTTTGTTCGCGTCGGATTTCAATAGTTCGTCTGTAAACAAATTGAAGCCGAGTTGTTTGAGCAGTTTCAAAATACGCTCGCAGGATTTTTCGTCGAGCAAGCCAATGTTGCGCGAATAAATCACATCGAGTGCGATGCCGATGGCGACGGCTTCGCCGTGCGCGATTTGAAAATTGGAAAGCTGTTCCAGTTTGTGCGCCGCCCAATGGCCGAAATCAAGCGGGCGCGCGGAGCCGGTTTCAAACGGGTCGCCGCCCGTCGCAATGTGCTCCAGATGCAATTCAGCACAACGGCGAATCAGACTTTTCATTGCGGCTGAATCGAATGAAATCAGTTTTTCAGCGTCACGTTCGATTTCGTCGAAGAAATTTATGTCGCGGATGCAGGCGACTTTCACGGCTTCGACGTAGCCAGCGCGTTTGTCGCGCGGTTTGAGCGTGGCGAGCAGATTAAAATCGTTGATGACGGCGTGCGGTGGCGCAAATGTGCCGACGAAATTTTTTTTGCCGAACGCGTTGATACCGTTTTTCACACCGACGCCGGAATCGGCTTGCGATAAAGTCGTAGTCGGGATGCGGACGTGCCGCACGCCGCGATGCGCAGTGGCTGCGGCAAATCCGGCGACGTCGAGCAGCGCGCCGCCGCCGACGGCGATGAGATACGAATGGCGGTCAATGTGATGGTGGTCAATCTGTGAGAGGATGTCGGTGACGATGGTGATTGAATTTTTTGATTGCTCGCCGCCCGCGACAAAAAGCGGCGGACGGACGAGTTGCAACTGTTTCGTGTGCGCGGAAAAATAATTTTCAATCTGGCTTTCCAGTTTTGGCTGCGACTGTGCGAGTGCGTCTTCGAGCACGACGAGAACTTTGCGTGGCGGGCCATCAGCAAGCGCGTTTTTCAAAACCGGATTGGCCGGAACAAAAACGTCTTCGGTAAAAAAGACGCACAGTTGCCAGCCGACTTGAATTGAACGCTGAATCACGGACATGATTCAGTTTGGAATCTTGGAAGATTGTTTTCGAGTTTTTATTTTCCGATCGCTTCGTCGGCGGGAATTCTCATGCAATAAAACGAGCGATAGACAAAAATCAGCGCGACGAGAAAACAGACCGAGCCGATGACGTAGGACAGGCATGAGTCGGGATTTTTCTTTTTCAGTTCGACGGCGATCTCGACGGCGAGCAAGCCGAAGAGCGTCGTGAATTTGATGATCGGATTCATCGCGACGGAACTCGTGTCCTTGAACGGATCGCCAACGGTGTCGCCGACGACGGTCGCGGCGTGGAGCGGCGTGCCTTTTTGTTTCAAGTCCACCTCGACAATTTTCTTGGCGTTGTCCCACGCGCCGCCGGCGTTGGCCATGAAAATCGCCTGGAACAATCCGAAGAACGCGATGCCAACTAGATAGCCGATGAAAAAATACGGATTGAAAAACGGCAGGCCGAGCGCGAAGGCGAACACGACGATGAAGATGTTGATCAATCCGCGCTGTGCATAAACGGTGCAGATCTCGACGACTTTCTTGCTGTCTTCAATCGAGGCGGTTTCCTTGTCGAACTTCAGATTTTTTTTGATGAACACGACCGCGCTGTAAGCACCGGTGACGACGGCCTGCATGCTCGCGCCGGTGAACCAATAAATCACCGCGCCGCCCATGAGCAGTCCGAAAATGATCTGCGGCTGCACGAGGCTCAAGTGCGCGATGGCGTCGCCGAAAACATTTTCGAGCAGCATGATGATGCCGAAAATCATCGTGGTCGCGCCGACGACGGCGGTGCCGATCAAAACGGGTTTCGCGGTGGCCTTGAAAGTATTTCCCGCGCCGTCGCCTTTTTCCAATTCCAGTTTGGCGTCGGCGAAATTCGGTTTGAAGCCGAAATCGCGTTCGATCTCCGCGCTGACATTGGGCTGCGATTCGATGCGGCTCAATTCATAAACTGACTGCGCATTGTCGGTGACAGGACCGAAGCTGTCCACGGCGATTGTCACGGGAGCCATCGCCAGAAAACCGAACGCGACGAGGCCGAAGGCGAAAATCGGCGCGGCGAAACTAAATTTTTCAGGCAATAGCGCGAGAAAATCAGCATTCTGCGAAAATAAAAACGAAGTGAACATCAGAGCGAGGATCACGAGGCCCATCCAAAACGCGGAGAAATTTCCCGCGACGAGGCCGGACAAAATATTCAGCGACGCGCCGCCGTGGTCGGAGGCGTTGGTGACTTCCTTGACGTGGCGCGAGCTGGTGCTGACGAAAATTTTCGTGAATTCCATGATGAGCGCGCCCGCAAGCGTGCCGCACGCGATGATGGCGGACAGCACCCACCAAAGATTCGACAGCGGCACGTCCGTCAGCACGCCGTCTTTCATTTCAGGAATGGAAAAATTGCCGAGCAAAAATTTTGTCGCGACGAAGCAGACGATGATGGAAATGATCGAAGTGATCCAGACGAGGTCGGTCAGCGGCGCTTCCCAGTTAAAATTCTTTTTGCCGCCGTAACGCGCGGTGGCGATGATTTTGTTCAAATAAAACGAGCCGAGCGACGCGAGCACCATCAAGGATTGGATTGCGAACAGCCAGATGATGAGTTTGCCGCAGAGAATTGGCGACGCAGCCAGTGACAATGCGAGAAAGGCGATGAGCGCGACGCTCGTGACGCCGTAAGTTTCAAAACCGTCCGCGGTCGGACCGACGGAATCGCCGGCGTTGTCGCCGGTGCAATCGGCGATGACGCCTGGATTTTTCGGATCATCTTCAGGCAGGTTGAAAACAATTTTCATCAAGTCCGAACCGATGTCAGCAATTTTTGTGAAAATGCCGCCGCCGATGCGCAGCACGCTTGCGCCGAGCGATTCGCCGATCGCGAAGCCGATGAAGCACGGCCCGGCGAGCAACGGCGGCACAAACGCGAGGATGCAAATCATGCAGGTCAGTTCGACGCAGACGAGCAAGAGGCCGATGCTCATGCCGGCTTGCAGCGGGATGAAAAGTGTTTTGAGCGAGTTACCTTTGAGCGAGGCGAATGCGGCGCGCGAATTCGCAGTGGTGTTGATCCGAATCCCGAACCACGCGACGCCGTAGCTACCGAGAATTCCGAGGATTGAACTTGCTAGAATTACTGCGACCGAGCCGAAAGTTTTTTCCTGAAGACATTTAAAATAATAAATCATGCAGACGGCGATGAGAATCCAGAGCGTCGCGAGAAATTTTCCCTGCTGCCAGAGATATGTTTTGCACGTTTCCCAGATGATGTTGGAAACGTCGCCCATGGATTTGTGGACGGGCAGCGCGCGGGTTTTCGCGTATTCAAAAAATCCGAACGCCGCGCCGATAGCGCAAATGACCAGACCGGCAAACAAAATCGCGCGGGCCGTCAGGTCGCCGTTGCCGAATGATACTTTGTCCAAGGAGGGCAAATTGATGTCGGCGTCGCCGGCAAAAGCATTCGTCGCGCAAAACGCCGTCGTTAAAATAATTGCGCCGCGAAAAAATGATTTGTTTCCTGCCATAAATGAACGCATAGAGTGCTAAAGTCACATTTGAATTTCCAGCATTTTCTGATGAAAAATGTGAACTGATGCCTGGTGCTTCGATTTCGCGCGGATGAATCGCGCTTGCTGCTGCGCGGCGCATTTTCCATGCTGGGTGCGATGGCCGAACATACCACTTCCACTTTGAACAAACCTGACGTCGCGCTCGAAATGACGCTGCGTCCGTCGCTCTTTTCCGATTTCACCGGCCAGCCGCGCGTGAAGGAGCGATTGGAGATCGCCGTTTCCGCCGCCAAACAACGCGGCGAGGCGCTCGATCATATTTTGTTGAGCGGTCCGCCGGGTTTGGGAAAAACCACCATCGCGAATATTTTGGCGAAAGCGATGGGCGCGAACGTCAAAGCCACGAGCGGCCCCACGATTGAAAAAGCCAGCGACCTGGCCGGCCTGCTCACGAATCTCGAAGAAGGCGACGTGCTGTTCATTGACGAAATCCATCGCCTGCAAAAAACCATTGAGGAATATCTTTATCCCGCGATGGAAGATTTCAAACTCGACATCATCATTGACCAAGGCCCGAACGCGCGCAGCGTGCGGCTGAATCTTCCGCGCTTCACGCTCATCGGTGCGACGACGCGCAGTGGATTGCTCACCGCACCGTTGCTCACGCGTTTCGGGATGCGCGAGCGACTGGATTATTACGTCGGCGAAGATTTGCAGAAAATTGTCATCCGCTCGGCGCGTTTGCTGAACGTTGAAATTGAAGAATCCGGCGCGCACGAAATCGCCCGGCGCAGTCGCGGCACGCCGCGCATCGTGAATAATTTATTGCGCCGCGTGCGCGATTACGCGCAAGTGCGTCACGACGGACGCATCACGAAAGAAGTTGCCGACCGTGCGCTGGCGATGCTGGAGATTGACGAGAACGGCCTCGACGAAATGGACAAGCGCATCCTCGAAGCCGTCATCACGAAATTCGGCGGCGGGCCGGTCGGCGTGAATTCGCTTGCCGTCGCCGTCGGCGAGGAGCCGGACACGATCGAGGAAGTTTATGAGCCGTATCTCATCATGGAAGGCTATCTCAACCGCACCGCGCAAGGCCGCGTCGCGACGGAATTGAGTTACAAAAAGTTAGGATTGAAGCCGAACGCAGCGAAACAGTCGGGATTGTTTTGATATGGCGGAGCGCATCAATAAGTTTCTGCTGCTTTTGGTCATCAGTCTGGCTGCGCGGGGATTTTTCATTTTTTGTTTTCCTCATTGTTATTCACTGGATATCAAAGGCTGGAATGATGTGGGCGACATTTTGCTGGCTGGCGGGAATCCGTATAATCTTACAAGCACCTTGAATTGGCCGCCTTTCTGGATGCAGCTTATTTTTTGCTTCAAGAAAATTTCCCTGCTTACGCACTGGCCTTTCGTGAACGTGGTGCGCGGGTTTTTGATCCTTGTGGAAAGTGCGTTGATGCTGGTGCTGTATGTGACGGTCATTCAATTCACACAATTTAAAAAAATCACATGGCTGTTGATGTTGGGAATTGCGTTGAATCCTATTTCCATTCTTCAGGTTTGCCAGCATTGCAATTTTGACGTTTTGGTCGGATTTTGGGTTTTGCTTGCCGTTCATATGTTGCTCCGGTTTCACGAACGGCACGAATCCAGATTCTGGCTGTTCGCCTGTTTTGCATTGGGCATGGGAGCGGCGACCAAAACCGTTCCATTGAGCCTCGCGCTGCTGCTCCTGCCTGCCGTGAAGAAACTTAAGCTGACAGAGCAAATTCTTGGCGCAGCTTTTTTATTAGTCCCCCTCGTTTTGGGAATGAGCATCATATATGTGCTGGGGCCAAAAGACATTGAATCAAAAGTGCTTGGCTACCGATCCATTCCAGGTGATTTTGGATTTTCAGGATTGTTCACTTATCTCCATGCAGACGGCCTGCTGGCAATCTGGCCGTGTGTCTTTTTAATTATCTACGGCACCGGATGGATTTGTCTTGGCGTGTGGCTGCTGTTTAAGGAAACGCTCGGCAAACGGGAAATCGTGTCCATCGCAGCGGTCGTCTTGCTGGCCATTCCAACGCTCGGCCCGGGTTATGGGCCGCAATACATCTATTGGTTTTTGCCGCTGTTCGTGCTGATGTATGGATTGGCGGAACGCATTGAAAGATTTTTTTTACTGGTTCTATACGGTATTGCCGCGGTGACATACCTGATGGAATATGCGTTGAATTATAATACTTTCGGAGGCTTTTTTCTGGATATCATTCAAACGGAAAAATTGCTCAAATTCGCCATGAAACTTTCGTCAAAAACAGGCGAAACATTCCTGCGCCTGCCTCTTTGGATAGGCTATCTCACTTTTGTCGCATATTTTTGCACAAAGATTGGAATGAAAATGGCCTTTGATCTCAAGGCCGCATTGCGACAGAAACAAGTTGCCAATTCGGCGACCGGCGACCGACCAAAATTGTTTTAATCGGCTTTTGCCTTTCATTTTTCTCCGCGTCCGTGTTTCATCTTGCCGTTTCGATTTATGCCCAAACGCACCGACATACATTCAGTCTTAATCATCGGCGCCGGCCCGATCATCATCGGCCAGGCGTGCGAGTTCGATTATTCCGGCACGCAGGCGTGCAAAGCCCTCCGCGAGGAAGGCTACCGCGTCGTCCTCATCAACTCCAATCCGGCCACCATCATGACCGATCCGGAGTTTGCCGACCGCACCTACATCGAACCCATCACGCCTGAGTGCGTGGAGAAAATCATCGTGCGCGAGAAAGAGGAAATGAAACGTCTCGGCGCGAAGGGCAAACTCGTCTTGCTCCCGACGCTTGGCGGTCAGACTGCACTCAACACCGCGATGTCCCTCCACAAAAACGGCGCGCTTGCCCGGCACGACGTGGAAATGATCGGCGCGAAACCTGAAGCCATCCACAAAGGCGAAGACCGTTTCGCGTTCAAGGAATTGATGCTGCAGATCGGTCTCGACGTTCCCATTTCCGGCGTCGCACACAATTTGGATGAAGCCCGCGACGTCGCGAAGAAGATCGGCCGTTTCCCGCTCATCATCCGGCCCGCGTTCACGCTCGGCGGCACGGGCGGCGGCATCGGTTACAATCAGGAAGAGTTTGAAGCCATCGCCAAGAACGGCATCGAACTTTCGCCCGTGAACGAAATCCTCATCGAAGAATCCCTGCTCGGCTGGAAGGAATACGAGATGGAAGTCATGCGCGACAAGGCCGACAACTGCGTCATCATCTGCTCCATCGAAAATTTTGATCCGATGGGCGTCCACACCGGCGACTCCATCACCGTCGCGCCCATCCAGACGCTGACCGACAAGGAATTTCAGATCATGCGCGATCAGAGCTTCGCCGTCATCCGCGCCGTGGGCGTCGAGACCGGCGGTTCGAACATCCAGTTCGGCGTCAGCCCGGAGAACGGCCGCATGGTCATCATCGAGATGAACCCGCGCGTCAGCCGCAGTTCCGCGCTCGCGTCGAAGGCCACCGGCTTTCCCATCGCGAAGATCGCCGCCAAGCTGGCCGTGGGTTACTTGCTGGATGAATTGAAGAACGACATCACGCGCGAAACCCCCGCGAGCTTCGAGCCGAGCATTGATTACGTCGTCACCAAGATTCCGCGCTTTGCCTTCGAGAAATTCCCGCAGGCCGACCCCACGCTCACCACGCAGATGAAATCCGTCGGCGAAGCGATGGCCATCGGCCGCACGTTCAAAGAGAGCCTGCAAAAATGCCTGCGCTCGCTGGAGATCGGCCGCAGCGGCCTGGGCGGCGACGGCAAACCCTGGCGCATCGGCACGGAAGTTTATGGCGACCGCGACATTCTCCCGCGCGACGTGATTTCGCGAAAACTTTCCGTCCCGAACGCTGAAAGAATTTTCTTCATCCGCCACGCCCTGCGCGCCGGCTTCACCATCGAGGAGATTTTCAACCTCACGAAAATCGACCGCTGGTTTCTGGTGCAGATCAAAGAGATTGTGGATTTTGAGGAAGAACTGGCGCGGGCGAAGAATTGAAGTGCAATTTTTTAGATCGTCCAGATTTGCTTGAAAGCAATCTCTGAAAAATCTTTTTGCCGCTGGACAATTTCAGATTCGCTCCATTTTTCGCCGTTTGTCGTCAACTGCTCAACAAGCTTTTCCGTTATGGGGAGTTTTGACTTCGCGAACTCTACGATTTTCTTCGGAATCGTAAAATTTTGCGCCTTGCCGTTTATGGGTTTCCAAACAAGCGTCAGATTGCCCAGCCTGTTCACATACGGTTTAATATCCTTTCGCGACAGCTTCCAATCCTTGTGCGGCTTTTGGGGAAGTATGTGTTCGCAATCAACGGCATTAAAATCAATCTTCTGTTCAGCGGTCTGAGCGTAATGGCGATTTATTTTTGACAGAACATATTTTACCAGTCGTCGCCCTTCCTCTGAATTTTTGTAACTCAAACCGTTAAATTTATCTTTGAATAAAGTTTCAGACGGAGCTTTTTCCTTTAGGTCTTTCTCCAAGCGCGTGAACAGTGATTGAATCTTGCCAGCTTTTGTTTTGTGATTCTCGTCACACACTTGTTGAAGTTCTATCGCGTATTTTGAGTATATCTTTTCAACCTTGTTCGGAGAAAGTTTGCAAATGACGAAGTATTGAAAAGTAAACTTTTCAATGAGCCTGAAGATGCGCGTGGGGTCTGTGCCGAGTCGTTCCATGTTTCTCAAAATTGAAAGCAGCAGAACATGGCATTGCGAAACGCCCATCAGCTTGAGCGCGAATACGGAATCATGAATCTTGCTGCCATGCTCCAATTCACGAAAAGAGGATTCCTCAGCCTCTACCAAACCTTTATACCAAGTTGAATCGCGATAAAAATCTTCGACCAAGGTTTGGTAGTCGGTGATTTCATCTTTTATTTTCCGATAGAGCCTTCTTTCAGAGACGAAGGCATATTTTGACATCCAGTAATATCGAATGAACCTCCTCAAATCAGTTGACTGGACATTGTTTGTAATGTCTTGCCAGATTTCTTTTGCAAAATCTTTATTTTCACCCGGAGGGATTTCTTTGAAGATTAAATTTTTAAGCAGGTCTGCCACGGACAGATCCATGCCGCGAGCATTTGTCGCCTCAAAGATTTCGTAGGCGTCTTCTTCGCGTTTTATCCTTACATCAATTACGAGTAGGGCTGAAAGTTTCTTCCGAAATTTGTCTAGTAGTGCGATTTGCACCTTTTTTTCTGAAGACTTCTGAAGTTCTCCTGCCAACTTTTCATGAAAGAACTCATACGCATTTTTTATGCGTTCTTCTTCCGGGGTTTTAGGATCGCTCTTCAGCAGATTGC
>Ga0210398_10007017_pt1 | contig 10269 bp, 6 predicted proteins | sample IncBWC4OmetaG_FD_161047 | JGI IMG/M metagenome (GOLD analysis project Ga0210398, IMG submission 161047) | Forest soil microbial communities from Barre Woods Harvard Forest LTER site, Petersham, Massachusetts, United States - Inc-BW-C-4-O | ecosystem: Environmental > Terrestrial > Soil >...
CCTCCCCATGGGTCGAAGTCGAACTCGTTCGACTCAACCCCATCGGCTCCCATATGGACGCCGACCCCGACACTGTAATCAAAGTAATCCAACAGATGCGCACCCAGGGCAAAGCCATCGTCGGCATGAAGATCCTGGGCCAGGGCGACCTTCGCAACCGCCCATCGGAGGCGATCCGCTATGCTCTCTCGACCGGCGTCCTTGATGCCTTCACCATCGGCGCGGAGTCCCAGAAAGAGCAGAACGACCTGATCCAGCGAGTCGCGGCAGCCTGACCCTCAGTTAGTACGGAAAGGTCAGTAATAGTGTTTGAGTTCCTTCCAGTCTGCCTCGTAGGTCTTCTTTCGCCCGTGGCACAGGTAAATAGGCCCACGTTCCCATGGCATCGCATAGAGACCGTTCCGTTCGCCGGCCAGAGTGCAGGAATGGTAAGCAGTGTTCATCTCGTCGAGCGTCGCATCGTTGATGACAATCATCTCTTCTCCGGTGTAACCCCGAGGTCCCCACATCCAATAATTCTGGTGGCCACTGATCGCGGGCGGCAGACCGTACTCGGCCCCAAGAATGTCGATCGCGCCCGCCTGCCCGTAGTTGGAGGCAAGGATGCCAGTCACGGCACGTTCCTTGGGCGGCAGTGTGTTGTAGATACCAGCCACTTGCTTGGCCAGATCTTGCCAGCCAATGCGGTCGGTAAAGAACTGTGGCAAGAGAGTCGGGGCGTGATTTTCGCTGTCCTTTGGTGTGAAGTGCAGCTTCTGTGTGTAAGCAATCCACTGTTGCGGACGCAGCACAGGAACACACAACGGAAAGAAGACCACGAGGCCAACAACCACGATGACCACATAGGCCCCAATTAGTGCGTTACGCCACGCGGTCCTCTTCGCCCAGCCAAACCACGCAACTGCTCCTGCTGCGAAGAAGATCGGGTACGCCGGAACTAGGTAGTAGTCCTTGGCATGAAGCGCCATCATCAGCGCGAGAAAGATCAGATAGAAGACACCGAGGAAACGATAGTTCCGCGTCGCCCTGGCAAAGAGCAGCCATAGTACTCCTGTTCCCCACAACAGAATGTTGTGCGGCACGAGCGTCACAATCTGGGCCAGAAAAAACTGCAAAGGTCCGAGCTTGACGTCCTTATCCGAAGCTTGCACATTGTGAAGCCATTCCAACGTGGGAAAGTGATGGTGTATCTGCCAGAGAAAGTTTGGCAGAGCGACCAGAACGATCAGGGCCACCGAGACTGCGAACCAGCGATTCGCAAGAATTCGACGCTGTGGCGTCAACAGAAGCGCAATCAGCATGGCGACAAGGAAGAACGCAATGGAGTCTTTGTTTTCGAAAGCGAGCCCGGCGCTAAGACCGAAGACAATCCACCAGTTGCGAATCTCGTCTTGCGAAGAGGACTGGACGATGCGAATCAGTGCGAACGCAGAGAGCATCCAGAAGACCGGATCAAATGAGTTCATCGACAGATATCCGTCGATGCTGAGATAGACTCCTCCGGCAACGACCCCCAGCATTGCAAGCGCCGCCGCTTTGCGCTCCCCGCCGAGAGCCCAGCAGAGCAGTCCGGTAAGAAAAACCTTGAGAGCGCCCGCTAAGCCTGAGATCAACCGCAGGGACCACATCGTGTCATGCCCGAAGAGCATCTCGCTCACACGGGCCTGCAGCGCGACTAAGGGCGGCTGATCGACATATCCGAACGCGAGGCGTCGTCCACAGACCAGGTAGTACAGCTCATCACGAAATATTCCATAGCCCGCATGCTGGGCGAGAACGTTGCCCACAATTTGGATCGCAAGCTTTAGCGCCGCGAAGCCGACCGAAAGCCATAGTATCGGCCACAAGTCTGTCTGATGGGTTGTCGACTGTCGGGTTTCCATGCCACCTGCGACGCGAGAATTATGTTCGTATCCATCCTGTACTACGCATGCGATTCTAAGAAGTTCCGGGCCTCACAGCTTGCCGTCCTCTGCCGAATTATTTTTTCGGTCTATCGAAGCGGTCTTCGTGGCAGAGGCAGACTTCGCCGCCGGAGGCATCCCAAGATACTTGTCGTACCAATCAAACCACCGCTGATAGCGATCCCTAATAAAGCTTGGCCGCGTGAATCCATGGAACTGCCCCGGATAGACCACCAGTTCAGCCGTCGTCCCTACGCTCTTCAGAGCCTGATACATCTGCTCCCCGCCGACCAGCGTCACGTTGAAATCTTTGTCTCCCCCCATGAACATCGTCGGCGTCTTGATCTTGTCCGCATGCAGAAACGGATAGGACAACTTTAAATATGGCTCAACGTTCTTCCATGGTGGCTGCAGCTCATTGTCATACTGAAGAATGTATTGATCCACCCCATACATGCCCAGCAGATTACCCGTCCCCGCTCCACTGGAAGCAGCCTTGAATCGCGTTGTCGAAGCAATTGTGTAGTCGGTCAGAATCCCGCCATAGCTCCATCCGCCCACTCCCATCCGATCGGCATCGATCTTTCCCGTAGCGACCGCGCCATCAACGGCCGCCAACAAATCCTTAACCTCCTTATCGCCCCAGTCCGCATTGATCGCATAGCTATAGTCATGCCCCCGCCCTGTGCTCCCGCGATAGTTCACCTGCAGCACCGCAAACCCATGTGCCGCCAGCAACTGCCGATCCACCGCAAACCGATGCTCGTCCTGCGCAGTTGGTCCGCCGTGAATCCACAGCAACATCGGAGCCTTCGTCCCCGCCGTATACCCAACTGGCATCGTCAACAAACTATGCACGTCGTTCCCATCCGACGTCTTCGCCGACAAATCCTCCGCCGCAACCAGATTCAACTGTGCCATCAGCGCATCGTTATGCGAAGTCAGCTTCCGCAGCGTCTTTCCGTCCAACGCATAGATCTCAGGAGCGGTCACGTCCGTCGTCCAAACCACGGCGACGTGTCCGCTGCCGGCCGACATTGCCCCTGCCGAACCCTTCTCCGCGATCAACCGGATTAGACCCTTGCCCTTCAGCGAAACCTCCGCCACATAATTAACCCGGTCCTCTCCAATGGTCGTCAGCAGCGACTTCCCATTCGCTGCAAACTCCGGCGCACCGGTACCCATATCTGCCGTTGCAGCGACAATCTCCGGCGCACCACCCGCAACTGGAACGATCGCCAGCCGCTGCATGTCATAGATTGAGTACCTCGGCGAAACTCCCTGCCGATAGGCAATCGTCGCGCTGTCCGGACTCCACGCCAGCGGCCCGCCATCCACACCCGTGAAGCTCGTCAGCTTCTTCGCCGTTGAATTCGCCCTGGCCTCCACCACAAACACATCCGAGTTATTCGACCGGTCCGGATCGGGTCCCTCCTGGTTGCTGACAAACGCAATCCACTTCCCGTCGGGCGACCACTCCGCCTGCCGCTCGTCGTACTTATCCTCGGTCTTGTCATCGCCAATGACGCGCGTCAACTTTTTCGTCGCAATATCAAACAGAAAAAGATGCTCCCGCTTATCCGACAGGTACCCCTGAATGTCTTGCTTGAAGTGATAGCGATCGATCACGATCGGCTTTGGCGGCGCAGGCTTAGCACCCTCCTTCGGCTCCGGCTCATCCTTAGCCCTCAGCGTCAGCAGAAGCTGCTTCGAATCGGGAGACCACCGGTAATCTGCAAGATCTTCCTTCACATCGGTCAACTGTTGCGCCTCACCCCCGCGCCGATCGAGCACCCACACCTGAGAACCCTTCGCTTTGCCCGGCCGCGACGACGTGAAGGAGAGCCACCTTCCATCCGGACTCCATCGCGGCGACCCCACGCCCTCCGGTCCATAGGTCAGCTCGATGTCCTGGGTCCCATCCCAGCTCACCATCCACAACTCGGAGATGTTCTTATCCTCCGCAACGTCCACGTGCGAAGTCGTATAAGCGACCCACTTGCCGTCCGGCGAAAGCTGTGGCCCACCCACGTTCACCAGCCTGGCCAGATCGTCGAGTACCATCACCCGCTTCTGACCAAATCCAAAGGTCGTTAAAACACACAAAGCCAGCAGACAAAGGCCGACGAGACGCAAGTTGTGATATCGCATGAAAGGAAGTCTAGCAGACAGATTTTACCGTTCCAGCAACGCTACCGCCTCGGCCACGCCGATGTTATCGGATAGCCGTTTGAACTCCCTATGGGTGACGTGTTGGTTCCTGCCGATCTCTTTAAAAAGTACCGCCTTGCCTTCAATCGTCGTGTTCACCAGAGCGTCCTTCCATTCGCCGCCCGGTTCCATCTCGTGGTCCGTACTGAAGCTGCTGCCCGCATGGATCGTGCCCAAAATCCCATACCCTAGGCTCACATCCGTAGGGACCGTCCCTTCAATCCGGTGCAATTGCATCGTCTTCTCATCTACCAACACCGCCCCCGACATCGCATGCAGTACTCTTTCCTCCATAGTCTTGGGCTGATAGGCCGGGTCGGGCCGATAGGCGATCCTCACATCACTTCCATCCGGATGTGGCTCGTCAAACAAGAATGCCTTATGCAGCAGCGCCAACATCTGCTCTGCATGCTGCTCATCGTTCCTGGTGGCCTGTTCGTGCTTCTGAAAAACCTCCGGGTGCGCTACCACCTCCGCCAGCCGCGCTTTCTCTTCAGCCTCCCGTTCTTTACTCAACGGCTTCCCATCTTCGGCGAGCAGCAACCTCACCTTCCCCGAGGTCGTCTCAACCACGCGCTCGGTCCAGAGATGACCACCCGTCCTCTCCGAGCGCTCCTCCGACAGATACATGTAGTTAATACGATGCTCGGCCGGATCTCCCTCATGGGCCAGCATCGTATCCACAATTCGTCGCGCGTCATTCGAGGTCTGAGCGTGCACACACGCCGTCACCAGCAAACCCAGCACAGCCATCGTCCATCGTCGAGCACACATCAAAATCCTGTTCCTGCCGTCTTTAAAAGTCGCAATCCACCCACACTCTGGTAAAACACGCCTGCTAGGGGTCCCCAACCGAGCCCATGGCCTTTAATACCCGTGGCCTTTAATAAAAGACGCACTCCGGCGCAACAGGTCTCAACACAAGGTTAAATTAACGCTGAAATCCCCACAAATCCATGACAAAACTCACATAAACTAGCGCAAATCGCCCCTTTTGCGGCCACAACCAAGATGCCGGACACGAAGGAAAATCCGCCCCCGCGTGGCGCCACACCCAACCCGCTGCTCACCGAGCCCGAACTGGTTGGCCTTAGCGCAGGAGATGACACCGCAGTCGCCCCGCATCCCCCCACAGGCCGCCGCGCCGCCGCCACCTTCATCTTTTTCACTGTCACCCTCGACATGCTCGCCCTCGGCATGATCGCGCCTGTCCTGCCTCGCCTCATCGAGGGCTTCCTCCACGGCGACACTTCCTCGGCCGCTAGAATGCTCGGCCTCTTTGGCACCGTCTTCGCGGCCATGCAGTTCTTCTTCTCCCCCATCGTCGGCTCGCTGTCGGACCGCTTCGGGCGCCGCCCCGTCGTTCTGCTCTCCAATTTTGGTCTTGGTCTCGACTACTTTCTCATGGCCTGGGCTCCTGCGCTCAATTGGCTCTTCCTCGGCCGAATTATCTCCGGACTCACCTCCTCGAGCATCCCCACTGCCATGGCCTACATGGCCGATGTCACCCCGCGCGAGCGCCGCGCCGCCGCCTTCGGCATGTTGAACTCCGCCTTCGGCATCGGCTTTGTCCTCGGCCCCGCTATCGGTGGCCTGCTTGGCAACATCAACCCCCGCCTTCCCTTCTGGGTCGCCGGCGGCCTCTCTCTCGTCAACGGCCTCTACGGCCTCTTCGTCCTGCCCGAATCCCTCTCGCTACAAAACCGCAGCCCCTTCTCCTGGACCCGCGCCAACCCCGTCGGCTCTCTCTCGCTTCTGCGCCGCCACGCCGGAATGATCGCTATCGCCACCGTTCTCCTGCTCGGCTACATCGCCCAGCAGTCGCTGATGAACGTCTACGTCATCTACGCCGACTATCGCTACCACTGGACCGACCGTACCGTTGGCTTCTCCCTCGCGACCATCGGCGTCTGCACTGCCATCTACGGAGCACTGCTGGTTAAACCGGTCGTCGCCAAACTCGGCGAACGCGGCGCCATCACCATCGGTTTGATTGGAGGAGCGATCGGCTACTCCATGTTCGGCTTCTCAAAGACCGGTGTCCTTTTCTGGATGGGCATTCCTCTACTCAACATGATGTCGTTCACCTGGCCTGGCGCCCAAAGTCTCCTCTCCCGCAAGACCAGCCCCTCCGAACAAGGCCAGCTCCAGGGAGCCATCAACAGTCTCCGCGGCATCGCCGGACTCTTCGGCCCCAGCTTCTTCACCTACATCTTCAGCAAGTCCATCGGAGCCGGCGCCCTTCTGCGCCTGCCAGGAGCACCCTTCTACACCGCAGCCGCCATGCTCCTCGTCTCTCTTGCCATCGCCCAACGCGCGGCTCGCGATCCTCAATCAGCCGGACAACCCTAACTCTTCTTCTTCGCCGCAACCACCTTCCCGGTCTTCTTCAGCGACTGCACCAGCTGCTTCCAGTCCAACTCCGTCTGGTTCGCATACGCCTCTGCAAACGCTCCCACGGCCTCATCGAACCGAGTCGACCCCCCCAAATATCCCGCGATCATCGAGCAGTCTCCTGCCCGCGCGTGTCCTCGTGCCAGTATCTCGCCACACAACGCCGCATACTCCAACAACTCCGCCGCCCTCAAACTCTCCAGCTGGATCGAGGCTTTGTGATCGTTCAACTGCCGCACCAGATAGTCTCGTCCCTCCAAAGTCGTCCATCCCAGAAAAGGGTCCGATTGCACCTGCATCGCGCGTTCTCCCTCGACCACTCGCCGTCCTTGGTGCTTGTTCGTCCAACGAGCACTTGCCGGGACATAGGGCGCATACCCCGACGACACCTCCTCCTTGATCTGCAGAAACAAAGGATCCTTCGCTCCGTTGCCCTCCATCAACACACAATAGTCTCGCAGTCCGACCGAACCGGTCCCGACTACCTTGAACGCAACATCCATCGGACGGTACTGCGCAAGAAAATGACGCCGTTCCGGCTGCAGACTCTCTGAGTACTTGATCAGGGAGTTCACCACCTGCTCGGCAACCTCCCCTTTCACTCGCGTCAGCTTGGGTGGCTCCATCTTGAAGACCCGCGGTGCCCTCTTCACCCTCCCCGGACTCGCTACCTTGTTCTTAGCAACTTTCTTTACACCCTTCTTTTTCGCAACCGGAGTCTCGCCGCCCTCGATGTCGGTCAACGTCAGCAACGTATGCATCGGCGTCGCCCGTTCGGCCATCCTCAAAATCCCCTCCACCGCCGTCATATTCTGCAGCCGGTGCACCTGATACCGGGCCACCTCGAGCACGGGCATTCGTGCAAACACCCCCATCGTCGTTCGGTAGGTCTCGAGAAACACCGCAGCCGCCTCGCGGCAATTGATATTCTTCGCTCCAGCCCCACGCCCCGCCAGTATCAGGCTCGTAGCCATGCGCTTCACGTCCCATTCAAACGGCGCGATGATGGTCTCATCAAAATCGTTGATGTCGAACACCAGCCGTCCATCGGGAGCGGCAAATGCCCCGAGATTCCGCACGTGCGCATCGCCACACAACTGATTGCAGATTCCTGTATTCCCCGTCAGCGCCAGGTCATACGCCATCACCGGCACTGCCCCGCGAAAGTACCCAAACGGCGACGCCGCCATCAACTGGTCCTTGAGCGCAACCAACGCCGGCACCCTCCCGCGCGTCGACGCCTCCAGCAGTTTTAATGGGCTCTCTCGCCGGTCTTTCGCCTTCCAGATCCTGTGTTCCATCCGCCGCATCTGTTTGCGACGTTGTTGTCCAAGAGCAAACCGTTCCTTGGCGCTGGGCAACTGCATGATCGCCATTCAATCCTCCAAACGAAAATGTGTCGCCCTATAGCCTACGCCTCTCTCGGCATCCTTCCCGCAAATTCATGCACTCCTTTCTCGCGCAACACTCCCTCCACGCCCACATCAACCGCCTTGATGTATTCTTGCCCGAACAAGCCACTCCATGGGTCAACACCGCGAGGTCGTAATGTCTCACGCTCGAAGCACCGAGTTTTCCAGGGTTGGACCCTTCCTCGTGCTCGCGGTCACCGTCCTTATCCTCTTCTTCGCGCGCGACCTTATCGTGCCCTTCGCCTTCGCCCTCACGCTGGCCTTTTTACTGGCCCCCGCCGTCAGTCGTCTCGAGGCCCGACGGGTCCCACGTATCCTCGCTGTCGCAATCACCGGTATCCTCGCCTTTACCATCATCTGCGCCGGCGGATACGTCGTCGCCCGCCAGCTCCTCAACGTCGCCCGCAGCCTGCCGGCCTACCGGCTCAGCATCCAGCAAAAAATCGCCTCCGTTCACTCCCCCGCCGAACAATCCCTGGAAAAAGCCTTCACCGCCGTCGAGGACATCAGCGGAGACCTTGCCACCAGCGCCGGCACCGTAAGTCCTACTCCCCAGCAACCCCCGGCCCAGGTGCAGCCCGTCCGCATCATCGATCCCGACCGCACCCAGGTCCAGTCCACTGCCGAACTGCTCATGCGATTCCTTCGCCCCATCGGTACCTTGGGCGTCGTAATCGTCTTCACCATCTACCTCCTCATGAAGCGCGAGGATCTCCGTCACCGCATCCTCCTGCTCGCAGGCATGGGCCGCATCAGCGTCATGACCCAGGCCCTCCAGGATGCCGCTACCCGCATCAGCCAATACCTCCTCTTTCAGGTCGCCGTTAACGCCGCCTACGGCACCCTCTTCGGCTTCGGCCTCTTCCTTATCGGCGTGCCCAACGCAACTCTATGGGGAGTCCTCGCCGGACTCCTTCGGATCGTCCCGTACATCGGTACCGCCACCAGCGTCGTTCTTCCTCTGGTCGTCTCCGTAGCAACGTTTCCCTCCTGGGTCGAGCCGCTCCTGATCATCGGACTCTTCCTTGCGCTCGAACTCACCGCGACCAACTTTGTCGAACCCTGGCTCTTCAGCTCACGCACCGGCATCTCCTCGCTAGCGCTCCTCGCTATGGCTATCTTCTGGGCCCTCCTCTGGGGATGGCCTGGTCTGATCCTCTCCACACCACTTACCGTCTGCATCGTTGTCATGGGTCGCTACGTCCCTCAACTCTCCTTCCTCCATACCCTGCTCGGCACCGACGCCGAACTCTCCGCCGAAGCGCTCTTCTACGAGCGTCTCCTCGCCATGGACCAGCAGGAAGCTCACGCCGTCGCCAATCGCTTCCTCGAAACCAGGCCCCTGGTCGAGCTCTACGACTCCGTCCTCATTCCGGCTCTCGCCCTGGTCGAGCAGGACCGCCACCAGGGCAACCTCGACGACGTTCGCTGTAACTTCTTCTTCCTCAGCATCGGTGAACTCATAGCCGAACTCACCGACTATCGCCAAAAGGAACTGTCAGACACCGCAATCCCCACCCGGCGTTCGCCAGGCAGCAACGACTTCGCCGTCGTCTGCATTTCCGCCAGCGATCAGGCCGACGAACTCACCACCCACATGCTGGTTCAGCTCATGGAGCGGGCCCACCACCAGACCCTCCATCTTCCAGCCGCCTCCGTCTCGGGCGAAATCCTCGATACCCTTGCCCACGAATCCAACACCGTCATCTTCATCTCGGCGTTACCGCCGTTCGCCTTCTCACAGGCCCGCGCCATCTGCCATCGCGTCCGCTCGCACCTTCCCAATAACCGCATCATCATCGGACTCTGGAACATCCCTGACGATCCTGAGCAGACCCCTGACCTCACTATCGAGCGTTTCGGCAACGGCAGGCCCAATGTCATCGTCAACTCTCTCGCCAAGGCTCTCCAGCAAGTCACCCATTGGCAGGAGCAGCCCGCCAGCAATCCCCACATGCGCATGTAAGCCAGAAAAAGGCACTGTCTCGAGGGCCCTGAATCTGACAGGCGGAAACGGAGTGTTCTCTCAACCAACCGCAGATATGATCGAAGTGATGGAAGACACTCGTCCGACCCTGCGCTCCACCCTCGCGCTTGCGCTCAACCACGCGCTCGACCACCTTTCCCCGCAGAACGACCGATCCGTATGCGCCACCCGAACTCTTGCCGAACTGCGCCAAAGACTCGACGTCCCTCTTAATCAAGCCGGCATCGACGCCGGCACCGTGCTGAACCAACTGGTATCAGGCGTCGAAGGTGGCATCACTGATTCGGCCGGAGGCCGCTTCTTCGGTTGGGTTATCGGCGGCTCCCTCCCCGCTGCTCTCGCCGCCGACTGGCTCACCTCG
>Ga0210398_10007018_pt1 | contig 10269 bp, 9 predicted proteins | sample IncBWC4OmetaG_FD_161047 | JGI IMG/M metagenome (GOLD analysis project Ga0210398, IMG submission 161047) | Forest soil microbial communities from Barre Woods Harvard Forest LTER site, Petersham, Massachusetts, United States - Inc-BW-C-4-O | ecosystem: Environmental > Terrestrial > Soil >...
CGTCTCGCAAGCGCTCCCTCCTGGCGTTGGGATCGCCGGCGGTGGCGCGCGCCTCGATGACGGCCTCGGTCGCTCGGGATCCGGCCTTGTGGAACGGCCCGGGTTTCAGAAGCTGATAGTTTCAGCATGCTCGGGGCGCGCACGTCGCGGCAGGCTGATTTGCATGTACTTACTCTGGGGGGCGCGGAGCACGCACGATGCCGCGTGCCTCCAGATCATAGGCAATGCGCAATGCCACGTCTTCCCGCCAGGGGGCGGCGATGATCTGCACGCCGATCGGCATGCTTTCGCGCTGTGGCACCGGAACGGCGACGACAGGCAGGCCGATGAATGAAATTGGCTGAGTGTAGATGCCGATGTTTGGGCGCAGCAGTACCTCCCGTCCGTTCAACATGAAGGTCTTCTGACCGATCGGTGGTGCGACGCAGGGAGTGGCGGGCGCGATGATCGCATCGACCTGCTGGAACAGGCGCAGCACTGCATCGCGGTACCAGCGGCGGAATTTTTGTGCATGCACCACCCAGGCAGATGGGATCATTGCGCCGGCGATCAGCCGGTCGCGCACGTCGGGATCGAAATCGTGCGGCCGCGTGCGCAGTCGCTGCAGGTGCAGGGCGGCGCCTTCAGATGCGGTGATGACATAGGCCGCGGCCCGCGCTCGGGCTGCTTCCGGCAATTCGATCCGCAGGGTCGCATCGAGCGCTTTGGCCATGCTGTCCAAGGCGGTAAGTGCTTCCTGGCTGGCACCGGCACGAAAGTAGCCGTCGGCGCAGGCAATACGCAGCCCGTTAATGCCAGTGGCGAGTGTCGGACCGACGGGCGCGTCGACGCGGCCGGTGCAGACCGGATCACGCGGATCAGGTCCGGTCATCGCATCATATGCGAGCGCCAGATCGGTCGTGTTGCGCGCGAAGGGACCCAAATGATCGAGGCTCGACACGAACGGGAAGCTGCCGGCGCGCGACAGCCGGCCGTAGGTCGGCTTCAGTCCAAATATGCCGCAAAACGACGCCGGCACACGGATCGAACCATTGGTGTCGGAGCCGAGTGCGATCGGCACCAGTCCGCCGGCCACGGCGCCGCCGGAGCCTCCGGACGAACCGCCGGTCATGCACGCGGTATCGTGCGGATTGCGCGACGGACCGTCATGGATGTTCTCGCCGGTGAAGTCGTAGGCGTACTCGCCCATGTTCAGCGCGCCAACGAGAATGGCCCCGGCAGCCTCAAGTCGTGTGATCAATGTCGCATCGGCGCTTGCCGGCGCATGCTCCCGATTGATCTTCGAACCCGCCAGCGTCGACAGTCCGGCAATGTCGAACAGATTCTTCACCGCGAAGGGGACCCCGGCCAACGGACCCGTCGGTTGTGTCGCGGCGCGTGCGCGGGCACGTTCGACGGTGACGGCGGTGAATGCATTCAACGCGGTATTTCGTTGCGCGATTCGGCCAAGTGATCGTTCGACCACTTGCGCCGCGCTGACCTCGCCGCGTGTGACGGCGGACGCGATCGCTCCTGCCGACGACCATGCCAAGTCGATCATGCGCGAAACACCGGTGCGGGATCGGCCTCATCCGGCAACGGAAAATCCAACACGCTCCGCGCCCGGTCGCGCGTGAAGCGCAGGTGCAGGCGCACGCTGTCACGCCATTCGGGTGCCACATCGATGCCGAGAAGCGCTGCGTTGGCGTCAAGCCAGGCGTCGACTTCGTCCGTGTCGCTCATGTCGATCCTCTACTGGCCAGCCAGGCACGCCAGCCGCCGCATCCTGTGATGTCGCGCGCGCCCGCCACGCCGGCGGTTTCTGCAAGAAAGCCCAGACTTGGACCATCGCCAAGTTGCACGGTGCCTAAACCGAGCGGCGCAGGCACGCCTGCCAACAGCATGCCGATCGCTGCGATGGGGAGCGCCCAGACTTCGCCTTCGATCGCCGCGCCATCGTCTGCGCGCAACATGCCGGGTCGGTTGCCGAGTGCATATAACCGGTAGTGTGGCGCCGTCTTCGCCGCGTGCAGGAAACGTCCGCCGAGGTTGGTCAGCTGGTGATTGAGCGGCAGGCCGGACATGTGGGCGCCGATGCAGAACAGTGTTGTCTCGTCGACGCCGAGCGCGTCAGGGGCGGCGGCGGGTGGCAGCATCGTGTGTGTTGCGCCGACACGATCGACATTGCCGCGATGGATAACGTCAGCAAGCGCGGCGAGGCGGCCTTCCGACCAAGCCGGTCCGATGAGGGTGACACCCACAGGCAGGCCATTGCTGCCGAACCCTGCCGGAACGGCAATGGCTGCAAGGTCGCACAGATTGACGAAGTTGGTGTAGGTACCCAACCGGCTGTTCACGCCGATCGGATCGGCGGCCACTTCAGCGAGCGTTGGACAGAACGGGACTGTCGGCAGCAGCAGGGCGTCGTGATCGCGGAACAGAAGTTGCGCGGCGCGGCGCGCTTCGGCGAGGCGGTGAAATGCCTCGAAGGCGTCCACCGTGCGCCGGCGCAATCCGCCTTCGAGGATCGTGCGCGTTACCGGGTGCAGGATGTCGGGGCGCTGCTCGATAACGTCGCGCAGTGCGGTGGTACGCTCTGCGACCCAGGGCCCATCGTAGAGAAGGCGGGCAATCTCCAGGAACAGCGAGATGTCCACCGTCTCGGCCGTCGCGATCCGTGCCGATCCGGGAGCGGCGGCTCGACGCAGATGCGCGAACGGTGCCGCTCGCGAATCCGGATCCTCAACGTCGTATCCCGCGATCGTCCGCAGCACGGCAAGCGCCTCGTCCACGCTTGGCGCGAAGATCGAGATGGTGTCGAGCGAGCGGCATGCCGGCAGCACACCACGCGTGGAAACGCTGCCCAGCGTAGGCTTCAGGCCGACGATGTTGCCAAAGGCCGCCGGCACGCGGCCGGACCCGGCGGTATCGGTGCCAAGTGCGAAGCGAACGATTCCGGCTGCGACCGCGCACGCTGATCCGGAGGAAGAGCCACCCGGAACGTACACGTCGTTGAAGACGTTGCGCGGGATGCCGTATGGGCTGCGCGTGCCGACCAGGCCGGTGGCGAACTGGTCAAGATTGGTCTTGCCGATCAGCAATGCGCCCTCATCCAGCATCCGCTCCACCGCGGGTGCAGTCGCTGTCGCGGTGTAGGCATAGCCAGGGCAGGCCGCCGTGGTCGGTAACCCGGCTATGTCGATATTGTCCTTCACCGCGAAGGGCACACCCCAAAGCCGGCGGCCTTGGGGGCCCTCTGATTCAAGTTCGCGGGCGCGCGACAGGATCGCCTCGTTCGGCAGGCGGGTGATCCAGATTGCCGGATCGTCGTGCGCGCGATCGGCCGCGAGCGCGCCTTCGGCCGCCTCGACGGGCGTCACGCCGTCTCGCGCGGCCGGTGAGCCGCAGTCATTCGGCCGGTTCTTCCGCCATAATCTCGGTCATCGGCACTTCGGCCGCCGCCGGGTACCGGCTGAGACCCACGCAGATCAGTGCGATCAGCAGATAGCCGAGCGCCACCGGCGCCGAATTGGCGAACTGCAACGAGGTGCCATTGATGAAGCCGAAGAACGCCAGCACCGCGGCGGCGAGCGCGTAGAGCGCGGCACGATCGAATTTGCGGTCGATGATGAAAGCCGCAATCGCGCCGAGCATCAGTCCAGCCAGCGTACCACCTCCACCGAACAGTTGCAGCCCGTGATAGATCACGCCGTTGCCGGCGAGCTTGTCGAGGCCGACCTGCGACGCCGACGTTCCGGCCGCGGCGAGCGCGCCGTCTATCTGGCTCTGCGCCCAGGACGCGATGTTGGGCAGCATGGCCAGGATCACCGCCGGGGCGTGACGAGCCGGCGTTGTCTCGAACGCCTGCGCGCCGATCACGAGGCCGATATACAGAAGTATTGGCAGTATCGACACCAGCGGCACCACGGCCAGCAGCAGCGCGGTCAGGCCGAGGAAGCACACCAGCGAGATGACGACGCCGGTGGCCAGTGAATAGCCGACGCGGCCACCAACCGATTTCCAGCCGGGGTGACCGATATAGACGGCGGGCGGGAATGGCGAGCCGAGTACCGCACCGGCAAGTGCTCCGATGCCGTCAGCCAGCAGCACCTTGCGCAGGTCGAAGTTGTCGCCTGCGGCAGAGGCGCTTTCGACGTTGTTCATGCCTTCCGTGAAGTTGTAGACGCCGAGTGGCACGGCAACGACGAGAAGCGGGCCGATGTCAGACAGCCCGGCCATGAAGTCGCCAGACAGAACCGGAACATGCAGCCCGAATTTACCCAGAGCGAGGACGACGGCGTGTGGATCCATCACCTGACTCAGTCCTGTTGCGGTGGCGAGCCAGGCGAGCACTGTCCCGACCCCCACTGCCACCAGTCCGCCGGGCAGACCCCACGGCAGTCGCACGCGAGCGCACCAACTCACCAGGATGATGCCGAGCGAGATGAACGCGAGCCACGGCACCTGCCAGCTCAGTGCGGCGGGGCGCATCGAGATGAACGCGATCGAAATGCCGGCCAGCGCGCCCAGCATCGCGGCGCGCGGCGTGTACTTGCGGATGGTCGGACCGACGAAGGCGCCCAGCAGGATGATGATCCCGATGATGAACGCCCAGGCGAGGCCGGCCTGCCAGGCAAGGATCGGGTTCTGTGTCTTCAGGTAGGTCGGCAACATGACCAGGAAGACCACAATGAACATGTGCGGGACGCTGGGGCCGTAGGGCAGGGCCGTGACGTCGTCGCGACCTTCGCGGCGCGCGAGCTGCCAGGCGAGCCAGGCATAGAACAGGTTGCCGATCGGCAGAGCGATGGCGAGGGCGGGCAACACGCGGCCGAACACGATGTCCTCAGGCAGCTTCACCACGCCGAGGCAAAGCCCGGTCAGCACGATGACGTTCAGCGCGACGTTGGTGAACAGACCGAAGAAGCCGTTCCAGTCGCCTGCGACCCACCATGACGGGGACGCTGTACGTGCGCTCATCGGGTTCTCCTGTTCAAGCGAGCGCGGCGAGGAGCGCCGCCGACGGAGCCACCCAGCCGAAGATGCCGCCTTGCGCCTTGATCATTTCGATCCCCGCAGCCTGGAATTGGGGGAAGTACGAGCCGGTACAGTCCTCCAGCACGAGACAGTCGAAGCCGCGGTCATTGGCCTCGCGCACAGTCGTGTTGACGCAGACCTCGGTGGTGACACCGCAGACAAGGAGCTGCGTGATGCCGCGGCCGCGCAGCATGGCTTCGAGGTCGGTGGCGTAGAACGCGCCTTTGCCGGGCTTGTCCACCACCGGCTCGCCAGCGGCGGGGGCGAGTTCGGATATGATGTCATGGCCAGGCTCGCCGCGGACCAGGATGCGACCCATTGGCCCCGGATCACCTATGCCCGTGGGAAGATTGCCGCGCGCACGCTTTGCTGGAGCGAGATCCGACAGGTCGGGACGGTGGCCTTCCCGGGTGTGCACGACCATGACCCCGGCGGCACGGCATGCTTGCAGGACGCGGCAGGTGGGGGCGATGGCGGCGCGCAGCAGGGCCACATCATTGCCGAGGGCGGCGCCGAAGCCGCCTGGTTCAAGGAAGTCACGCTGCATGTCGATGATCACCAGCGCGGCGGCGGCGGGATTGAACCTGAATGGGTATGGTTCAGCGTCGATCTGCGGCATGCCTGCTTCCTGGGCATAGAGCGTCTGGAAGGGGCGGACTTCGTTGCCGGCTGAGGCAGATGGCGTTGCCGCACAAGCGAAATTGTCCCCTCCGTTCAGGAAACGCAAGAACAGGGCCAACAAAAGTGGCTTATCAAATATGCCAATTTGCACGACACATAGTCAAATAGCCTGTTAATTAATCTTTCTTATGTAACCCCTTGCAGATCTGCCGTTATCATGCTCATGCTGCGGCGCAGCAATCTAATGGGGAGGCGCGTAAAACGACCACCGCGTGAGCCAACACGCGCAAAGCAGCGACTCGGGCGCGAAAGGGGCACACCGATGACCATCGGGAATGGCAAGGTCTCACGTCGAAGCGTGCTGCGCGGCGCAGGCACGGCCGCAGGTCTCGCCGCCGGGTCAGGAGCCATACAAGGCTTCCCGACGATCTGGGCGCAGAACATCAAGGATGTGGTGCTCAACCATGCCGGGCCGCCGGTCACCGCGATTCCCGCCATCGCCGAACAGGCGACCAAGGATCTGGGCTTCACCGTCCACATGCAGGCCTCAGAGAACGCCGACCTGTTGAACCGCTTCCTCTCGCAATCGGGCGCGATCGACTGCGCCGACGTCAGCCTCGTCTATATGCGCTACCTGACGGGCCGCGATGTGTTGCAGGCGATTCCTCTCAGCAAATTCAAATACTGGGACAAGACGATCCCGCTGCTGACCAAGGGCGAATATCCCGACGGACGCAAGGCGCCGCAGCAGGGCATCACGCCGACGATGATCCTGTACGCCACCGGCCCGGACGGTCAGAAGGTCACCGGCGGCACGCCGACCGAATTCGTCACCGGCATTCCCACCGTTACCAACGGCGACACCCTCGGCATTCGACCTGATCTGGTGGGGCGCGAGATCGACAGCTGGGCCGATCTGTTATCGCCCGAATTCAAGGGGCGGGCCGCACTGCAGGACAATCCCACCGTAGGCGTGATCGACGTCGCCATGGCGGTGGAGGCGCGCGGCGACATCAAGTACGGCAACAAGGGCAACATGACGAAGCAGGAGATCGACAAGACGATCTCCCTGATGCAGGCCATCAAGCACGATGGCCAATTCCGTTCGTTCTGGAGCTCGTTCGACCAATCGGTGAACCTGATGGCGTCGGGTGAGGTGGTGATCCAGTCGATGTGGTCACCCGCCGTTGCTGCCGTGCGGTCGCGAGGAATTCCCTGCGCATTCCAGCCGCTGAAGGAAGGCTATCGCGGCTGGGGGTATACGCTCGGCGTGATGAAGCATGTCAGTGGATTGAAGCTCGACTGCTTCTACGAGTACATGAACTGGTACACTGGCGGCTTCCAGGGCGCCTTCATCGCGCGTGAGGGCTATTATTCCGCGCAGCCGGAGAACGCGAAGAAATACCTGACCCAGGCGGAGTGGGACTACTGGTACGGCGGCAAACCGGCCGCCACCGACATCGTCAATCCCTTCGGCAAGCTGATGGAAAAGGCTGGCAACGTGCGGGATGGCGGAGACATCTGGCAACGCCTTGGCAACATCGCAGTGTGGAACTCGGTGATGGATGAAGACCGCTATCTGACGCGGCGCTGGAATGAGTTCATTACCTCGTAACGGAGCCTACGATGCAACTCGGTGTGTTCATCCCGATCGGCAACAACGGCTGGCTGATTTCCACCACCTCGCCGCAGTACAAACCAAGCTTCGACTTGAACCGAACCATCGTCGAGAAGGCGGAGCGGTTTGGCTTCGACTTTGCGCTGTCGATGATCAAGCTTCACGGCTTCGGCGGCCCGTCGGAGTTCTGGGACCATAACCTGGAGTCGCTCACGCTGATGGCGGGCCTCGCATCAGTGACGTCGCGCATCCAGTTGTTCGCGACATGCGCCGTTCTGACCATGCCCCCGCCGATCACGGCGCGCATGGCGGTGACGATCGACTCGATCTCGCACGGCCGGTTCGGCGTCAACATCATCTCCGGTTGGCAGCGCCGCGAATATACCCAGATGGGGATCTGGCCTGGGCATGAACACTACCGACGCCGGTACGAATACTGCGCCGAATACGTCACCATCATGAATGAACTCTGGCAGACGGGTCGTTCCGACTTCAAGGGCGCGTTCTTCCAGATGGACGACTGCCGCTGCCTCCCACTGCCGACCGCGAAGATCCCGATCATCTGCGCCGCACAGAGCGACAATGGCACACGCTTCGCCGCGCGCTATGCCGACTACAATTTCTGCGGCAGCGGCGGCGTGAACGAGCCGACGCGGGTTGCTCCGAGCATCGCCCGGCTGGTTGCCGCGACGCAGGAGACAGGACGCCAATGCGGCGCGCTAGTGCTCCAGATGGTAATCGCCGACGAGACGGATGCCGCGGCGATGGCCAAGTGGGAACACTACAAGGCCGGCACCGACGTCGAGGCACTCGCCTACCGCGATGCACAGGCCGACGATGACCCTAACCAGGACCCGTATTCCCAGGCCCACAAACGCCGCACGCTCGGCGTCGACAAGCTGCCGACCAACCAAGGCGTGCTGGTTGGTTCCTACGCGTCGGTCGCGCGAATGCTGGACGAGCTCGCTGTCGTGCCAGGGGTGCAGGGAGTGATGCTGACGTTCGATGACTTCGTGATCGGGATGGAGCAGTTCGGCACACGCATCCTGCCGCTGATGCGGTGCAGGAGCGAGATCAAGGCGGCAGCGTGAACCGACTCGCGCGTACGGCGGGCGTACCGTCATGGCTGGGCCCGTTCCGGCCATCAACCGTCGCCGCAGGTGGCCGGGTCAGGTCCGGTGAACGCGGGAGGGGCCGCCGTCTTCCTGCCTGGCTGGTATCATGGCTGCAGGTTGGGCCACTCGCGCTGATACTGCTGGCGCTGTTCGCGCTTCCTACCATCCTGTTCCTCGTGGTCAGCTTCTTCGACTACGATCGCGTCGGCATCTACCCGGCCTTCCTGTTCGACAATTACCGCGAGCTTCTGACCACGCCGGCGACGCTCCGCGTCTATCTGAGCTCGCTGAAATTCGCACTCATCGTCTGGGCGATCACGCTGTTTCTTGGCTTCAGCATCGCCTGGTTCCTGATCCACCACGTCCGCAGCGCAACAACCCGCACCGTGCTGTTCTTGCTCTGCGCCATACCGTTCTGGACCTCAGGCATCATCCGCACCATCGCCTGGATCCCGTTTCTAGGCCGCAACGGCGCGTTCAATGCCATCCTGCAGGACCTGCATATCACATCTCAGCCGCTCACCTTCCTGCTGTTCTCCGACTTCGCCGTCGTCATCACCTACATCCATCTGTTCACCCTGCTGATGGTCGGCCCGATCGCCAACTCAATGGCCAAGATCGATCCTGCGCTTCTCGAAGCCGCGCGTGACGCTGGTGCCAGTCGCTGGCGCACTATGGTCGACGTGGTGATCCCGCTGTCGAAAACTGGTATCGCGCTTGGCTCAATCCTGGTGTTCACCCAGGTGATGGGCGACTACTTTGTCGTAAAGCAGATGAGCGGCGGGCAAAGCGCCTCGATCGTTTCCATGCTTTCCACCGAAATCCAGGCCATGCAGTACCCGCCCGCATCGGCCAATGCGATGGTGCTGGTCGTGTTCGTCGCCATCATGGTCGCTGGCATGATGCGCGTCGTCGATGTCCGCAAAGAACTGGTGAAGTAGCCCATGATTGTCGGCAGCGGTTCACCTGCGATGGGACCAAGCGAATCGCGGCCCTGGACGTTCTATGCGCTCGCCGCGCTGTTTGGTGCGTATCTGATGTTCCTCTACGGCCCGATGCTGGTGATCTATGTGCTGTCGTTCCAAGGACCCAACGGCGGCGTGACGTTCCCGATGGTCGGTGTATCACTCACCTGGTTCCGCGACGTGTTCAGGCCAGAGCAGATGGCGAACATTCCAGTATCATTTACCCGCTCGATCGAGCTTGCCTCTATCGTCAGCCTGCTGACGGTCGTGTTCTCGGTCTCGGCCGCACTCGGTTTCCGCCGACGATTTCCAGGCTCCGGCGTGGTGTTCTACTTCGCGATTGCCAGCCTCGTGATGCCGAGCTTGTTGGTAGGCTTCGGCATCGGCCTCGGTTTTCAGGTACTCGGCTGGCAAACCAGTCTGTTCACCTCGGCACTCGGTGCGCAGCTTACCTGGACTCTTCCTTTTGGTCTGTTCGCCATGTTCGCCGTGGTGAACCGCTTCAACCGCATGTACGAAGAAGCCGCAAACGACCTCGGCGCGACACCGTGGCAGCGGTTGCGCCATGTGACGCTGCCAATCCTGCTGCCTGGGATAATCGGTGTGGCCATGGGCGCATTCACTCTGTCCTGCGACGAGTACGCTCGCACCACGCTTTCGATCGGCCGTAGCAACACGCTGCCACTGGAACTCTATGCCCTGATTTCCAGTGCGACCTCGCCGGTGCTGTTCGCGATCGGCACGTTGACCACATCCGTGTCGTTCCTGATCATCGGAATTACACTTGTTCTGGTCTGGCGCATGCAACGACGCCGGGCCATGGTGACATCGGATTAGGAAACGACGATGGACGCGCGATTTGATGTCGAGCTGGTGGCGGTCATCAAGCGCTTTGGACCAACCACCGCAGTGAACCGCGTGTCGCTGCGCATTC
>Ga0210398_10007020_pt1 | contig 10268 bp, 5 predicted proteins | sample IncBWC4OmetaG_FD_161047 | JGI IMG/M metagenome (GOLD analysis project Ga0210398, IMG submission 161047) | Forest soil microbial communities from Barre Woods Harvard Forest LTER site, Petersham, Massachusetts, United States - Inc-BW-C-4-O | ecosystem: Environmental > Terrestrial > Soil >...
ATTCGGTTTCGTTTCCGCAGGCTTCCGCTTCTTGCTGTGTCTCGCCGGGTGCTTGTTGGGGGCAGGGGGTGCTTGTGGGGCATTCGTGGGCGGTGTAGATGTCGTAGGCGCCGTCGGTGTCCAGGGGGGAGAGCTTGGCGGTGGTGAGGAAGAACACGTCGCTGCCTGTTTCTGAGGCGTCGAGGAACGCGGATTCTTCGTTTGAGCTGCCGGAGCTGATCAGCGCCACACAGCCCGCGGGTTCTTCACCGGCCCGGCCGGCGAGCGTGTAGGCGCGGGGGGGCTTGTATGCCTCGGCGCCATCGGCTGCTGCGGGTCCGCACTTGGCGTTTTCTGGCCCGACGTTTTCGGGCTCGTACTCATACACATCCCAGGTGCCGTTCGTGTCCTTCGGCACCAGCCCACCATAGCTGTTGAAGAACAAACGCCCTTCATCAGTCAGATACCGCGACTGATACGCCGCCCTTTTCAGTCTGTAGGGGGTCCAGCCGGGGATATTCGCCGCAAGCGAGGATGAGGGTTCCCAGATTGCGTCCCCGCCGACGAGCCGCATGGTCTGGCCGCCCGGTCGGGTTCCGCCGTTGAAGTAGTAGTGGCCGTGGGGTCGTGCGCCTGTAGGGTCACACGACGCGCAGACCAAATGCCCGGTGTCGGCGTCATACAGGTAGACCTCCTCGTCGGGGTTTCCAGTGTCGGTGTCGGCGGTGTCATAGCCCACGAGATCACGGTCGGACATGAACGCCAGGTACTGCCCGTTGGGTGATACGCGCGCGGCCAGGTTCGTCAGGTTCACTGATTCTCGGGCCCAGTCGGGGCGGTCTTCGCCGGAGAGCACCGCGACGAGCTTGGTCAGGCCGTTGTGCTCGACATACAGGTTGCAGAGCTGCCCCGACGTGTGCGCTCGCGTGCAGTCGCCGGTGACGGCGCCTTCTGCCGTGTTTTTGAGTGGGCCGTTTGCAACGAAGTACACGTATTCCCCGTTTTCACTCACGCCGATCACAGCACCGTTTGGCAGCATTTCCGCTTCCTCAGTCAGCGGCACGGGTGGCTGGCCTGAGCCAATCGTGTACTCGTACAGGTTCGCGCCGGTGGTGTAGAAGATCTTGGTGGTTTCGCTGTTCGCGGCCTGGAATTCCCCGCCGCCGACCGCCGTCGTCGTTTCCGCTTCCGGGTCACCACTCGACACCGGATCCGTATCACGCACATAGATCGTCCCAGCCGAGGTAAACACGACCCGTGACCCATCCGCGGAGATCGCGTTCCTGATGTCTTCCTGCCTGAAGCCGAGCTGCACGTTTGCTGGTACTTCCCCGTTGGGTAGGATACTGACGAGCGCGAGGGTGCCATGGTTCCACTCATACAGCTCGCCGCCCGAGTTGGGTGGTGTTTCCTGGCTGGTGAGCTGCGCGTAGGAGCGAAACACGGGGTGCTGCCCGTCAGGGCTCGCGCCGAGGAGTTCTGGGCCGCAGAAGATGCTGGCCTGTGGACAGGGGCCGAAAACTCCTGGTTCGGCTTCGGCTTCGCCGAAGTGTGTTTCCGGCGGGGCGTTTGCGTAGGGGGGTTTGGTGGTGACGAGCGCCTTGTAGCAGTCGTCTTCTGTGGGGATGCACTGTTCGCTGCTGCTGGCGATGTAGTTGGTGCGTAGTAGCGGGGTTTGTTCTGATGCTTCCGGGTAAAGGCCCGGCAGGAACGCGCCGGCGGGCTGCACGAGCGCGTACGCGAGGTTTTCTGAGAAGAACCGGTAGGGCTCGCCCTCGCCTTCGGGCTTGCCGGAGAGGCCGTGCGAGGGTTCGATGTCGCGTGTGCTCCAGCCAGTACTGGTGCGGGTGGAGAGGATCTGCACCTCGTTCATCGCGCCTTCCGCATCCGGTTCGGTCGCCTGGTTCGCGTGGTAGGTGATCGCGTTCCCGTTGGCGGCGGCCTGGATGATGCCTTCCTGGCTGATCGGTTCGATCAACGCACCGTACTTATCGGCCGGGGAGACGAGTTCCCACTGGCGATCATCCGCGAGCTTGAACACCCCCGCACCCTGCGTCTTGAACACGACTTCTTCGCCTTCCCCAGGATGCCCCCCAGACCTGCTCGCCGCGTTCGACGCGATCAGCCGGTAGTGGTAGGTGCCGCCGGGTGTGAGGCCTTCAACATCAGCAGACACGGCCGACGCGTCGAAGCTCGCCGCCAACGTTTCTGCTGGGGTCTGGGACGGGTAGCCGCTCGAGGGGCAGGTAGTGGGGGTCTGGCATTCCCCATACTCGAAGTAGTACTCCGTTTCCGGTTCTTCAGCCAGCGACCGCGGATCCACTTCCCCACCCAGCGTCGCGCCCGTCGCTGTTACATCCTGCGTGAACTCGCCCGTGACCTGTGGTGCCGCGACCGGTTCCAGCGGGAACACGTCCACCACGTCCGTGGCGGTGTTCGCCGCATACACCACATCGGTCCCCGGGTCGACCGCGACCCCCGCACCACCCGACAGCTGCGGCCCACCAAAGCTTTCAAGCACCGGGCATTTTTTTTCTGGTGGCGGGCAGGTTCCGGTGACCGCGAGCACCGTGTCTTCCCGGTCCAGATACAGCACGCTGGTGGCTTCATCGACCGCGAGGCCGGTGAAGTTCGATCCGCCTTCCGGGAACAGTTCCCCAACTTCAGTACCGGCTGCGGTGAACTTCCGGACGTTAGGGAACCCGTCCGCGACATAGAATTCTCCGGCCGCGTTGATCGTCAGGCCGCACGGCTCGCCCGGCCCAGCGAAACGAACCATGGCGTAGGCGCCCGTCTGTTCGTACTCCGTCAGTTCGTCACCAAGACCGGTGCTCGCGTCAACCCAGAGGCTCCCGGTGTCGCTGACAGCGATGCCGATCAACCCGGCGAATGTTTCGGTGGGTGGGCCTTTCAGCTGGCCGTTGGTGTTCCAGCCCGCCATCAGCTGCCCTTCGCTCGTGAACTTCGTGATCGTGTTATCCGTGCTGTCAGCGACATAGACATCACCTTCACCACCAGGGCTGCTATCAACGGCGATAAAGAGGGGTGTCTCAAGCTGACCGGGAGCGCTCCCGGAGATCCCCGGCCGACACGTGGCGGTGCAGACCTCCAGTTCTGCTTTGCCATCCAGGACCCCGTAGCCGAACGCGCGGATGAACCCTCCTGTCGCTTCATACTCGTCGACCCGGTGGTTGTTCGTGTCCGCGACATAAACATTGTGGGTGCTGTCGTTGACCGCAAGACCGCTGCCACCCTTTTCATCGCGGCCGGATCCACCGAGGACTGGGACGGGTGCGGCGAGCTCGAGCTGGCCCGCACCCGTGCCCGCAGCGGCGATTTCTTTCCCGAAGACATGCGCGCGTTCCGCCGCGGCGGGTCCCGCGGTAGCCCCGGCCGCCACGGCGATGCTGGCTGCCGCGATCGCGAGACGCCGCAGCCGGGTCGCACGGCCCCCGCGGGCGCGCCGGGTGGGTTCGCGGTCGATGAGGCATGCTGCGAGCGCGCCTGCTAGCGCCGCGGAGACGACGGCGACGGTTTTCATCACGAGCCGGTAGTTGTGGAAGCCGAGAACCGCGACCGTCGCCTGGCTGGAGCGATGGACGCCGGTAGCGTGCTGTGGGCGACTGGCTGTGTGCTGGGTGTCTCGGGCGTGGAGCGCGCCGAGATGCATAGCGAGGACGTCTTCCCGGTCAGCGGTCGTCGTAGTGGTTTGCGTCGTCCTGACCGTCACCTGCCTGTTAGGGGTACTCATCGTTCAGCACCCCTGCTATTCGAGGTGTGGGTGTGCCTGGCGGCCTTGCTCTTCTTCTTAGGTTTTTTGCAGTTGAGGATGGTGATGGGGATGTTTTCGTGTTTTTCGAGGCCGTTGGTTGCGTAGAGCGCGACGGGGAGGGTTAGTTTGCGTCCGCAGAAGTTGTAGCTGCTGCCTGGGAGGTTGGCGCCGAACTCGCTGTAGCGGCCTGTGGGGAGTGTCACTTCGATCGTTTCGAACGGGACCTGCGGGGGGTTGGGGAACGTCACGCTCGTGACCCCTGTTTTGTTGTCGATGAACGTGTGTCCGTGTAGTTCGATCGTGATGTTGTAGCCGTGCAGCACGAACACCGCGTCTGGGAACTTCGCGCTGCCATAGGACACGAAGTAGATGCTGCCGGCGAGCGGGACGGGCAGTAGCTGGGTGTGCACTGTCGCGGTGCCGATGATGCTGTGCGCAGGACACGCGGCCCTGTTGGTTTCGAACGTGTGCGCGAGGCAGGCTTGCTGGATCGTTTCCAGGCGGGAGGGGAGCTGCTTGGGGATGTCGAACTTCGCGGCTTTGAACCAGGCCTGCGTGCCGAGCGCGCCCGTGGGGTAGGCGATCTTGAAGTGCAGGCTCTCGCCGTCGCGTTTGCTTGCGTGCCCGCCCGCGGTGACCGAGAGCTTCGGCGCGAACGCTAGGACACCACATTTCGCGGCCTGGAACGGGGCGGTCAACGCTTGGCTCGCGCCTTCTGCGCCGAGGATCGTCGCTTCGAGCGATAGTGGTTCGCAGCTGGCGGGGTTGAACGTGAACTTGGGCCGGTTGATCGTGACGTTCACGTGCTGGATCTGCAGCGGGATGCCTTCCAGGACTTCCGGGATGCGGTATTCCCCGGTGGTGTCGGTGGTGGTCGTCAACGTCGCGGTTTCTGGGTTCACCGCAAGCTTCGCCCGGACGACGACGCAGTCGCATGGTGGATGGTGTGTGGCGGTGTTCTCGAGGTCGTAGGGGCCGGCCTTCGCGGGGCTCGTGATCGATAGGCCGAACGACGCGCCCTCATACGGGCCCGTGAGATACACCTTCCCACCCGACACCGTGATCGGGTCGCCGCCCACACCGGCGCTGACCGTCGATTCCCCGATCAGGCTGTTAGCGCCGCAGGTTCCGGTGTTCGCGGCGGCTTCGGGGCAGAGTTCGACGCCCTTCAGGATCCCTGAGAGGCCGGGCGGGGTCGTGACCTGGACCCCGTGGATCGCCTGGCTACCCGACCCCCGGCTGATGCTCGTTGTGAACGCTGCGAACCCGCCGGCCTGCCCGGCCGTTGAGCCTCCGATCAGTGTCGCTCCGGCGGGCAGCGTGCTGGTGGGGCATGGGGTGCCGCCGGGGCCGGTGGTGATCTGGAAGCTCGAGGAGGGGTGCGCGGTGACCTGCGCCGCGTCGAATTCCTCGGCTGACCATGGCACCAGCGAGCTCGTCGTTTGATATGAGCCGCATTTCGCGGGGGATGCGAGCGCTGCGCGTTCCCCACCGAAGAACGAGAGTTCGGCGTCTTCGAACGGGGTCTGCGGCACTTCGACGGTGGTCGTGATCTGCCCCGACGCGGACAGCTGGACCTTTCCCGCGAGCTTCACGAGCACCCCTGCGGTGCGTTCTTCCGAGACGATGTACATCGCGACGAGGCTCTTGAACGGGTTCGCTTCCTGCGTCGCGACATACACAGCGCCCCTAAGCGGGTTCGCGAGCACCGGCGTCCTGACCAGCACATCCCCGATCTTCGACGCGGACGCGCAGAACGCCAATGCTGTTTCCGGGAACGTGCCCGTGAACGCGAGCAGCTTCGACCCGGGTTCGGTGACCGGGTCGAGTTCCTGTTCGCCGAGGAACCCGATCTGCCCTTCAGAGCACGCCTGCAAACCATCACCAGAGGACGGGTTCACAGCCACCCCCGCAGGGAGCGTCACCGTGACCTGCTTCACGTCCGCCTGCCGACGGCTTTCGCCGTCCAGCAAAGATTCCTGCGGGACATGCACATCGACCCGCAAACCCAACGGTTCGCTGCCCGCGTGCGTGGACGGCGTCACCACAAGCGACGGTTCGAACGGCACTTGATTACACCCCACCATCGTCGGCATCGCCGGGAGCGCGTCTTCACCGGTCTGTGTCTTCGCGAACACCCCCGGGTCTTCCCATGAGTCTGCTTCGGCATAGCTGACGAGCGGGTGCCCTGAGCACGAGCTCGGCAGCTCCAGGAACGCCGGCGGGTTCTGCGCCAGCGGTTCCAGGCACGGCACTTCGCGTCCCGGTTCTAGGCACCCGCCACGCGACATGTCGTGCCGCGGGTCCCCGGGCACACCCCACAACGTCACCTGCGCCCGCAGATCCCCAGCAACCTCAACGATGTTACTCGTCTGCGCAGTCACGCCATAGTCCCCGCCATTACGCACACTCGTGCCGATGAACGCCGGTGTTTCCTTCGTCGGCAAGAACCCAAGCCGTGCGGGTTCCCCGGCATCCGGTTCCAGAATGTAAACCGGTGTCGCGATCGTCTTCAAACCAACCTCCGTCGGTTCGTTCACCCGCACCACCGCGACCCCGACAACCGATCCTTCCGGGCACGATTCCGCCTGGAACGCCGGCAACGAGCACTTCGGGAACGGCACCGGATCGCCAAGCATCCCCGGCGGCAACGTCGAACGGAACGTCTTGATCAAGCCCGCTGCTTCCGCCTCCGGTTCCCCCGTCAAACCCGTGAACGCTTCCCCCTGGTTCAAGTCGACCGTGAACGTCGTCTGAAACGGATGCGACCCCGCCTGCACATCCACCGACCCATCCGCGTCTTCCGGCGTCACCTCATAATCTTCAAGGCCAAACGGCACCGGCGCGCCGGACACCACGAGCGGCCGCGTCACCGACACCGCCCGCGGCGCGCCACCACCAGACACGCTCGCACGCACCACCCCACCCGACCGCGCTTCCCCGCTCAGATCCACACCAACCCGCACTTCGATCTGCCCATACGGCGGCAACACCTTCCCCACACCAAGTTCTTCACCACCGAACACACAAGACACCGTCGACGGTTCCGAAACCGACCCAAGTTCACAGATCACCCGCCCACGACCACTACCAGCCGTTTCGCCCGTACCCGCACCACTAGCACCCGACACCGCTTCATATTCAATTGGCCGCACACCAGCCGGCAAACGATCCTTGATCACCACCGGCGCGCTTTCGCCATCCGCGTCAGCATCACCAACGTTCGACGCCGCCACAAACAGCTCGCCATCGGCACGACCTTCCCTGACAACCTTAGCTTCAGCGCTGCCATCTTCAGTTTCGACGACTTGAAGCTTCTTCGCATGCCCTGCGCTAGTAGCAGAAACCAAGAACCGTTTAGCCCCATTTTCAAGCGGTTTACCATTAGCACCGACAGCCGTCTCTTCGACCGTCACGCCACCCGGGCCGTACTCGTCCTTTTCTTCAAGCCCTTTCTGAAGATTGCCCGCCGTCAACGGAACAGTCCCTTCCACGGACGCCAACGGTTCAGTCGAGAAATACGTGTCAAACGCATAGCCACCGAAGAATTCCCCAGCTTCCCCGACAAGCGGCTCCCCTTCAACCCGAAAACGAAACTGGATCACTTCACTCGTCACAATTTCCTGCACCTCCACCCGCCCCGACCCCGGGTCCAGGTACGACGGACGCGCACCCACCTCAACACGCCACCACGGCACACAACCAGCACAACCAGCACCAAACGCAACCCCCACACCACCACCAACCAAGCCCAACAGCAACACGCCAGCGATGACGCCCCCGACCACGCCCACGCGAGCACGCAAAACGCCCGCGCCAAGCAACACCCCAAACCCAGCTCCCCGAACCCTCATAACACACAAGCTAAACTGCCAGCCCCCAACTACCAAGACCCGTCTCCGACTCCCGTCAGCAAAGGCGACCCCCACGCGAGACTGCCGCCGCAGCGGCGGCTCAAATAAGCTTCCCGGCCAATGTTCTCGACGCTCCGGACGACACCAGCAACACGACGGACCGCGGACGCTCTGACCAGCGTAGGGTTCGCGGCGAGCGACTACTGCGGCTACGCCGGCCAACTCGCGAGTGACGCGCAGCGACCCGGCGACGCGGTCGCTGCGCGTCACCGGCGGCGAGCGCACCCGCATCACCGCGATCGACACCTACGACGGCCAGCTCGAGGACGCGATGGCGCCGATGTCGCTGACGCTGCGCCTCGAGGACGAGCTCGACATCTCCCGCGGCGAGCTGACCTGCCACCCCGACGAGACGCCCGTGATCGCGCGCGAGCTCGAAGCTGACGTCTGCTGGATGACCGATAAGCCGCTGCGGCCCGGCGCCCGCTACGTGATCAAGCAGACCTCGCACAGCGCGGTCGCGGGCGTCGACGCGATTGAGGACCTGCTCGACGTGCACACGCTCGAGCAGGTCCCGGCTCCTGCGGAGCTGGCGCTGAACGACATCGGCCGTGTGCGTTTGCGCACGAGCGCGCCGCTCGTGTTCGACGCCTACTCGAGCAACCGTCGCACCGGCAGCTTCATCCTCATCGACGAGTCGCGCAACGGGACCGTCGGCGCAGGGATGATCGCCATGCCGAGAACCTGAGCACCTATCTTCTCCGGGGCCCGTCGCCTGGGGACGAAGCGGTTAGCGTCGCCCCCAGACGATAGACTGAAATCGACGAGCTCAGCCTGAGCAGCTTAGCTGCGTGTCGGCTATTTTTCGATGCTGGTCGTTAATTCGAAATTCAGATCGAAACTTGATATTTCCAGCACAGTCTTTTTGGCTTTGCCGCCTTCCTGTATCGTTTCGAGCGTCGTTTTGATGCCGGTGCCTGCGTCGTTTTCGAATTCAGAGAAGTTCTGGATCGCACCTGCTCCGTTCAAAGTGCCGACAGAGATTGTGAATAATGTTGTGGAGCCTGCATTTTGTACTATCTTGCCAGCGAAGTTACCTAAGACTAACAGTAATTTGACTGCGCTTTTGGGGCATTCGATGTGTAGTAACGTGAGTAAGAACAGGAACAGGTGAATGTCTCCTGCTCCACTCCCTCCGTTTAACACAAGGTGCCATGAGCCCGTGACTTCGATTGTGCCTAGCGTCCCGCCTAAGCTTCGACATTCTTCACCGCCCTCGGTACCGCCGGAGCAAATTATTGTTCCCGGGCCTAAGTTTCGCTTACCCATTTCGAATGTCAGTTTGTCAGACCCACTCGACGTGCACCTGAACGAGGCGCCGCCCGCGATCGTAAATATTAGGGCACCGCTGCTACCTGTAAACGATGTGTCCGTTCCGGAGAACACTGGTAAGACCATTTCTGCGGAGGCAACCGCGGAGATCAGGGATATCGCCGCAATCGCGACGATCACGCCTGCTACTAGGACTTTTGTCTTCTGAGTCATGATCACTCCTCTTCGCTCTGTTGTCGACTGGCCAAGGGCCGCTTGGTCCTAATGCGCCCGGCCGGCGGCTGCCCGCGAACACCGGGCAACACGCTTCCAGTCTTTCAAGTTATCGGAACCATGTCAGGCTCCCGACTTGGTGTCGTTTTCTCGGGTGAGCGTTGAGGCGCCTTGAGCGCCAGGCCTGTCTAAGAAGGTCTTTCAAAATGACTGTAGGCGTCGCCAGCAGAGGACGCTGCAGGCGAGTGTGAGGAAGGCTGTGTGCATGTCGGGGTCGCGCTCGTAGCGGATTCTGAGCCGGCGGAAGTTGTGCAGGTGAGCGAAGCCGCGCTCGACGACCCAGCGCTCACGTCCGAGGCCGGAGCCGTTGGCTGTTCCGCGACGTGCGATCACGGGAGTGATCCCGAGAGCCCGCAGGAGCCGGCGGTGCTTGTCGAAGTCATAGCCACGGTCAGCGAGAACACGATCGGGTTTCTGGCGTGGCCGGCCGCGCTTGCCAGCGACCGGCCTTGAGTGCAGATCCTCTATCAGTGGCAGCAGCTGGGTGACGTCGTGGCGGTTGCCGCCGGTCAGCGCGACCGCGAGCGGGATGCCGCTCGCGTCGACCAACAGATGGTGCTTTGAGCCTGTGCGGGCACGATCTACCGGGGATGGCCCCGTCAGGAGCCCCCCAAAAGAGCACGGATATGGCTGGCGTCAACCGCGGCGCGGGACCAGTCGATCTTCCCCGCAGCGTTCAGCTTCACCAGCAGCTTCTGGTGCAGCGCATCCCACACACCGGCCTTCTGCCAGGTCCGCAGCCGCCGCCAGCACGTCACCCCTGAGCCGTAGCCGTACTCGCGCGGAAGGTCCTCCCACGCGATCCCGGTATGCAACACGTGCAAGATCCCGTTGAGCACCAGGCGGTCATCGATCGCCTTGCGCCCAGGGTTACGCCGACGCCGAACCCGCGGCGGGATCAACGGCTCGACCTCCGCCCACAACTCGTCAGTGATCTCGAACCTTGAGGGCACCTCCACCGCCTCCAATCCTCGGGGACACACCCCAAAGATTCAAGACCCCAACCCCAAACCCTCCATTCTGAAAGACCTTCTTAGCCTCGTCCGCCTTCATCCCGC